>MKWU01000681.1_pt1 | contig 63526 bp, 62 predicted proteins | sample 809101 | NCBI WGS metagenome assembly MKWU01 (sample SAMN05860141, study PRJNA318959) | sponge metagenome | host: Aplysina aerophoba | place: Slovenia: Piran, Adriatic Sea, Gulf of Piran | collected 2013-05-07
ACTCTGCCGATGTCGAGGGAGCCGGTCTGCGTGCGCCGGCCTCGCGCCGGGCGCACGTCATGCCGCTGGCCGCTGGCCGCTGGCCGCTGGCCGCTGGCCGCTGGCCGCTGGCCGCTGGCCGCTGGCCGCTGGCTAATTATATGCGGGCGAAGCCGTGGCGGCGTCAAGCGACGGTTCGCCTGCCCGGGCGGGGGCGCGGGGCCCGCGGCCGCTTGCCCGCTGGCCGCTGGCTAATTATATGCGGGCGAAGCCGTGGCGGCGTCAAGCGACGTTTCGCCTGCCCGGCCGGAGCGCTGGAACCGGCGCCCGGCGGTGATGCGTCGCGGCTTTCGACGCCGCCGCCACCGCGGAAGAAAACGGCCGCAAGGGCCGCACGGATGGGGGTCTGTTCCGGTCGCTGAAGGTGCATCGGCTGTCTCCGTATCCGCTGCCGGTCGAAAGGACCGGCGAGATTGTCAGCTGCATTCTATAATGGAGTGATTGTGAGATGACAGTGTGCGAAATGGAAAATTTCGTGTGGATTTCGGCGTGCCTTCGGCCCCGCGCTTCGCCCGCGCATCGCTCCACACGGGCCGTCGTTCGCCAACCGAGCGGGTTCCTTGAAGAGCCGCGGCGCACTGCAACGCGAGGTCGAGGTCCCGGGCAGGCGCATCGCCACGCCGAGCACGGCGGTGGGTGATGAAGGCCCGCACACGCATGCCGACGGTCGCCGCGGTCTCCTTGAAGTCCTGTCATGCGATATCGCTCATCACCGTGCATTGCTTGTGGTGTCGCACCTTGTGCTGTGGTCAGGTTGTGGTCACCGCGACCGGTTGCGTCTGGCCCTGCTTGTTGCGTTCTTGTGGTCATTCGGGAAACCACGTCGTCTCACGGTTCTGTGGTCTTCTTGTGGTCTGGCGATCAGATCTCGGATGGACGCCCGGCATCGCCATTCAGAGGTGTGGCATCTGCGACCACAAACGGAAGCGTGAGAGCGAAAGGGCGTCCAGAACAGTGAGAAATTACCTTGGGTCTACCCAGGGTGAGCGGTCACGGACGATGGCTAATACATCTGAAACACGCAGAACAGCAGGCGTCATGCGTATCGTATATTGAAGATAGTGTTCATTCCGTAAATGCAACTCTTGATAGAAGTTGAACCGATGTTTTGTGGTTTTCGTGATCGCGCAACAAGGCCGTTGACGGGCAAGCCATCTCTCGGATAACGTGAAGTATTCGCTAGAGGGAAGATGAGTGGTCCATCGGCGGTTTTCGCGGTGTCATTGTTGACCTGTTGGGTCACACCCGGTGGCTTCGATCCGGATGACGAGTCGATCAAGCTGCGATGGAACACCGGATCATGCTTCGGGATCCGCTTTTGTTCCGCATCGCGAACAGCGTGATTCATGGCGTGTGCAGACCCTTGCCCGTTCCCGGAAAACGTGATCACGGTGCAAGAGCCCCATCACTTGCCCTTGATCGTCGGTGGTTGCGACTTGCAGGACGCTTCGCGTCAGTGATTCGGCATTACGTTGACGTCTCCGCACCGCAACAGCCGCTTGTCCGCCGTCACCAGCGTCAGGTCCTGCACCTTGGCAGTGGCGACGATGAAGCGATCTGCAGGATCCTGGTGCTCGAGGTCGACGGTACGGCTGGCGAGCGCCACATCAATGGTGAGCGGAGCCTCTGCGACAGGGGCGACCGACATCGCCTTGTGAAGCCAACGGCGGGGATCGGGGTCGAGCGCCACTCGGCCGCGCTCGGCAAGACGTAGCGTTTCCCACACGCTGATGGGGGAGATAAGCAGCTCGGCCTCGCCGGATCGCAAGGCTATTCTTGTTGAATCACCGAGCTGATCCGGGTCGAGAAGACCCCACAGCCAGATGTGCGTATCAAGCAGCAGCCTCATCTACTTGAGGACTTCCCATTCCGAGAGGTCCACCGCAGGCGCGACGAGGTCATCACGGATCTCGCCATCGCCCCGCATAGCGCCGAGCCACTCCCCGGCCGGATATGACGGCGGCGGCAGAACCTGGGCGACGGGCTTGCCGAAACGGGTCACCAGAACAGGCTTGCGCGTCCTTCCCACCCGGTCGAGAACGGCCAGACAGGTCGCCTTGAACTTTGAAATCTGAATCTCTTCCATGTTGCCAAGTGTACCATGGTCAATTTGCAAGTTCCTCACACGACCTATCGAAGTGTGGGCACAAGCACCACCCGGAAGTTACGAGGACAAGGTTGTGGAACCACGTGCCAAGAGGCAGGGCGTACTTCTGGCCAGAGGCCGGCTGGATGCGCCCGTACAGGCGGCCATGTTGGTGGAGCCGGTCGTCCCCGATGCCGACGACCTGCGCTCTCCCGCGTCCACGTCCGTGCGCAACCATCAATGCGCCAATCCTGCCGGGATTACCTGGTCTGTCGGCGCAGTGCCACCGGCTCGACAAGTCAACGCCGCATCAGGGAGGTGGCGATGAAGGCCAGGCAGGGCAGCAGGATGACCAGCAATGTCCAGGTGCCGTATCGGGACCAGGGCGTGGGGTGTCCGAGGGGGCCAGGCAGGGCGACATCGAGGATGCCGCTGTGACCGAGCGGCATGCTCGCCACCACCCGGCCCAGGGGATCGATGACCCCGCTGATTCCCGTGTTGGCCACGCGGACGACGGGAAGTCCTTGCTCCACCGCACGCAGACGCGCCGTCTGGAAGTGCTGGTAGGGGCCGCTCGACACGCCGAACCATGCGTCGTTGGTGATGTTGAGGAGCCACCGGGGCGGATGATCCGGATCCGTGATACCCGTGGGAAAGATGATCTCGTAGCAGATCAGCACACCGAAGTCCGGAAGGCTTGCCACCTGGATGGTGGCTGGCCCGGTGCCCCGTCCCATGTCTCGTCTGCCGGGAGCAATGGTCTCGATCGGCAGGATCCCGCGCAACGGCACGTACTCGCCGAACGGCACCAGGCGATACTTGTCATGGAGTGTCACCGGTCCCTTGTTGGAGAAGACAAGGAGGCTGTTGCGTGCCTCAAGCGCGCCGTCGACTCCGGGGATGGCGCGGATGGCGCCCGACATGATGACCCCTCCCGGCGGGGCCGCGGCGGCGAAGGCAGAGAGAACGTCAGGCTTGCGCAGGAGTGTGTGGGGAATGGCCGCCTCCGGCCAGATGATGGCGATGGGGGGCTCCCCGGCCGGCGCCAGGGAACTCAGCGCGATCTGGCGGGCAAAATGATCCTCGAGGAGCGTCCTCTCCCACTTCAGGTGCTGTTCGATATGTGGTTGAACAAGCCGCAGCACAGGACCCGACGAGATGTCCCGGTGCTGCAGGCGCAGCTCTCCGGCCGCCCAGGCAAGGGTGATGACGGTGATGGACACCACCAGCCCTCCGGCCACCCGGCGGGGGGTGAAGCGGCCGGCGGGCGCCACGGCGGCGGGAGCCAGTCCCGCGAGTAGGACGATGGCGCTGAGCAGCCAGGGCCCGCCCAGGGCGCCCCCCTGGATGAGGCTGTCGGAGAACGCCAGCGAGGTGCCCACGAGATTCCACGGGAATCCTGTCAGAAGCCAGCTGCGGACCCATTCCAGGACCAGCCATGCGACGCCGAGAGCGACGATCCGTGTGCGCCGGCCCGGCACCATGCCGGCGAGGCCCGACGCCACCGCCGGAAAGAGGCCGAACCCGGCGGCGATGACGAGAAGGGCCAGGGGATAGAACCAGGCATGCCTTTGTGGATCCACCAGGAGGGCGTTGGCGATCCAATAGAACGCTGCAGCCGAAAATCCACAACCGAACCACCAGCCGTCCAGGAAGGCGCCGGCGCCACGCCGGTGACCGGAGATGAGCCAGGCCAGCCCGCTGAACGCGACCACGGCGCCCGGCAACAGGTGAAAGGGAGGAAGCGCTGCCGCCAGCACGGCGCCCAGGCCAAGCGCCAACAGCCGGCGGCGCCAGCCGGCAAGCGCTGTCAGCCGTGCAATGCCATCGCTGTCAGCCGCGCTGGCTGGCACGTCTCACGCGCAGACGCTTGATATGCCGCGGATCGGCGTCGACGATTTCGAATTCGAGCCCCGACGCGTGGGCGATGATCTCGCCGCGCATCGGAATGCGGCCGGCCATCGTGTGGACGAGTCCGCCGACGGTTTCGATGTCCTCGTCCTTCGATTCGTCCTGAAGTGTCGAGCCGGTCAGGGCCTCGAGTTCACTGACGGGGGCGCGGGCATGGGCGTCGATCACGCCACCAGGCTGTTCGACAAGAAGAACCCCGTCTTCGGCATCGTGTTCATCCCAGATTTCGCCGACGATGGGCTCCACCAGATCCTCGATGGTGGCGAGGCCGTCGATGCCTCCGAACTCGTCGACCACCAATGCCAGATGCGTGCGGGCCGTGCGCATCTTGATGAGAAGATCGACCACCGGCATCGACGGGGGAACAAACAGGACTTCGCGCACCAGACTGGCAAGGCTGGGCGCCTGCCTGTCCTCGGGCAGTCTCCAGTGATCGAGGAAATCCCGGACGTGGACCATGCCGATCGGGTCATCGAGGGTCTCGCGGTAGACCGGCAACCTGGAATGTCCGGACTTGCGCATGATCTCGACGACCTCGGTGAGCGTCGTCTTTTCCTCGACGGCGACGATATCGGCATGGGGCACCATGACATCGTCGACCGTGAGTTCGCCAAAGCGCAACAGGTTGGACAGCATCGAGCGCTCTGCATCGGAGAACTCCGTCTCGCTGCCGTCGTCAGTCTGGAGAAGTTCCTCGACGGACTCCCTCAGGGTGTCGCCGTTGCGGCCGCTGAGCAGGCGGCGCAACCAGCCGGCAAGGCCCGAAACCGGGGTCTGGGTCGATCGGCCGTTCACACCGTGTCCAGTAGGTAGGGATCGGGGATTCCAAGGGTCTCGAGCACGGCGCGCTCCATATCCTCCATGACACCGGCATCCACGTCCGTCTGGTGGTCGTAGCCAAGCAGATGAAGGGTCCCGTGAACGACGATGTGGGACAGGTGATCGGCGAGCGCCAGGGCCCGGCGGCGCGCATCGTCGACGATGGTCTCCCGGGCGATGACGATGTCGCCCAGCGCAATGTCGCTGCCAGGTGGAGAACCGGCGGGGCGCCGCAGCCGGGTCCCCGGTGAGCGGTCGTCGCTGGGGAAAGACAGGACGTCCGTCGGCCGGTCGATGTGCCGCCAGCGCCCATTGAGATCGGCCAGTACGCGGTCGCTTGCCATGACAACCGCCATCGTGACCGCCTCTCCTGAACAGGCCACCTGAAGTGTCCGCGTGCAGGCACGTCCCACGATGTCGTCAGCGTCCGGCAGTTCATCCAGCCAGGCCCCGTCCTCGACCGTGATGTCGACCTGTACCGTCCCTGATCGACTGCAGGCTCCGTCGTCTCCCGTCATGGTGCGTCCCGGTGGTCGTCCGCATCCCAGGCGCGGACGATCTTCGCCACCAGCGGGTGCCGGACGATGTCGACATCAGTGAACGTGACAACCTTGATGTCTTCGACGGATTCGAGGATGCGCACGGCATCGGCCAGTCCGGACACCTGGCCTTCCGGCAAATCGACCTGTGTGAGATCGCCGGTCACCACCATGCGTGCATTCTCGCCAAGACGCGTAAGGAACATCTTCATCTGCATCCGCGAGGTGTTCTGGGCCTCGTCGAGAATGACGAATGCGTTGGACAGTGTACGTCCGCGCATGAAGGCCAGGGGCGCCACCTCGATGTCGTCGGACGCCAGCCGGCGATTGGCCTTGTCGGCCGGCATGGTGTCGTAGAGTGCGTCATAGAGAGGACGAAGGTAGGGATCGACCTTTTCCCGCAGGTCGCCCGGCAGGAACCCGAGCCGCTCACCGGCTTCCACCGCCGGGCGAGACAGCACGATACGATCCACGTCGCCCGCCTCCAGCATGGCGACGGCGACCGCGACGGCAAGATAGGTCTTGCCCGTTCCGGCGGGGCCAAGCGCGAACACCATGGACGATGTCGTCAGGGTCTTCAGGTAGCGCGCCTGGTTGAGGGTGCGCGCCGAGATGCGCCGTCGCGACGTTCTCACCTCGGTGTTCGAGATCGACGGATCGCCCGCCATTCGAAGCATTGCCTCGACTTCGGCGGGACCGACGGTGAGGCCGTCCTTGAGGCGACCGTAGAGACCATTGAGAACCAGGACGGCTGTTCCAGCCGGTTCCGCAGGCCCGGCAATGCTGACCTGGTTGCCGCGACAGGTCAGCGAGACGCCGAGCTCCTGTTCGATGCGCACGAGGTGACGGTCATGCCAGCCATAGAGAGAGGCCAGCAGGCTGTTGTCTTCGAAGGCCAGGACACGTGGTGCCGGAGCCTCGTCACTGACTGGAGGTGAGGTCATCAGGCTGCCAGCATCCCGGCCATGCTGTTGGCCCGGGCCTCGGTGAGGGTGACATCGATCAGTGATCCGAGGTGGCGTTCACCGGCATCGACGTGTACCGCCTGAAGCCAGGGGCTGCGGCCGACGAGCTGGTGGGAGTACCGGCCCCTTCGTTCAAGGAGCACCGGAACCGTGTGGCCGACGGTGGCGCGATTAAACGTGTTCTGCTGGTCTTTCAGCAAGTGCTGCAGAATTCCGAGCCTCTCTGCCTTGACCTCGTCCGGCACCTGTCCGTCCGCCGTCGCCGCCGGGGTTCCCGGACGCGGGCTGTACTTGAAGGAGAAGGCCGAGGCATAGGAAACCTCGCGCACCAGCGAGAGTGTGGCGGCGAAGTCGGCATCGTCTTCACCGGGGAAGCCGACGATGAAATCGCCCGATATGGCAATGTCGGGCCTCGCCTTGCGAACGGCCGCGATCACACCCAGGTAGTCGGCCGTGGTGTGACGCCGGTTCATCGCCTTGAGAATCCGGTCGCTGCCCGACTGCACGGGCAGGTGCAGGTACGGCATCAGGCTGTCGATCTCGCCATGGGCGCGGATGAGGTCCCCGGACATGTCCGACGGGTGGGATGTCGTGTAGCGGATGCGCCGGAGGCGATCGAGCGACGCCAGTTCGCCGATGAGTCGCGCCAGGGTCCATGGTCTGCCGTCGGTGCCCTCGCCGTGCCATGCATTGACGTTCTGTCCGAGGAGGACGACTTCCACCACGCCTGATGCCAGCAGTGCCTTGGCTTCGTCGAGAATATCGCGGGCAGGCCGCGAGAACTCCGCACCGCGGGTGTAGGGAACAACACAGAAGGTGCAGAACTTGTCGCAGCCCTCCTGGATCGACAGGAAGGCGACACGGCCAGCGCCGTGACGCCGTGACGGCAGGCTGGTGAAGCGGTCCCGCGCCGGAAAGTCGGTGTCGATCACCGTGCCGCCTTCCCTGGCGTGGCGCGTGATCAGGTCGGGCAGACGATGATAGGTCTGGGGTCCGACAATGATATCGACAACGGGTGCCCGGCGCGCCATTTCCTCGCCTTCGGCCTGGGCGACACAGCCGGCCACCGCGATCATGAGATCACCGCCCGCCTCTCGCCTGCGCTCCTTGAGCGCGCGCAACCGTCCGAGTTCCGAGTAGACTTTCTCGGCAGCCTTTTCACGGATGTGGCAGGTGTTGAGGACGATCATGTCGGCGTCCTCGACGGTTTCCGTCTCCAGGTAGTCCAGGCGCGCCAGGACATCCGTCATGCGACCGGAGTCGTAGACGTTCATCTGGCAGCCGTAGGTCTTGACGAAGAGTTTCTTGGACAAGCGCGTCCGGATGTTCCGCTGGCTATCGTCGGGCACGGGGGCCCTGGGCGGTTGTGCAACGTTGTCCAATCTTCCCTGGATCCCCGATCGCTGTCAATGATTTCGTGCGCCTTGCGCGGGCAGGCGCTCGGCGCGCTTGGTGAGCTTGCGCAGACGCCGCCTACGGCGCGGTGGCAGCCGACCCGCAAGCGCCAGCGAGTGGCCCTCCCGGACTGCCGCCTCGCAGTGACGCGCCAGGGAGCGCCGGTTGCCGCCGGCTCCGGTCATGGTCGTGGCCGGATGGAACTGGACGACGACCGTCACGACTCCCGCCTTCAGCATCTCCCACATGTGGGGAAGGAGGTCCATGTCTCCGTACCAGGCATAGAGCGGACGCATTTCCCGGTCCATCGGCAGGTTGGAGAAGCGGGTGTAGGAGACAGAAACGGGCTGGACAGTCACTTCCCTTCCTTTCACCTGGTTCTGGGCCGAGGCGAAGAGCGCACTCTTGAAGGGAAGAATCCTGTTGCCGTCACCGGTGGTGCCTTCCGGAAACAGGATCAACTGATCGCCTGCCTCGAGGCGCTCACTGACGGCGTCCATGTGCTGGCCGATCCGGGTCCGGCGGCGGTCGACAAAGACGGTGCGCTGAAGTCTGGCGAGCAGACCGAAGAACGGCCAGGTTCCGACTTCCGACTTGGCGACGAAGCTGCCCCGGATGAGGGCGCCGAGAACGGGAATGTCGAGATAGGACGTGTGGTTGCACACATAGAGACAGGGGCGGTGACGGCAGGGACCACCCCTGACGTCGAGGTTGAGTCCGATCAGCCGCAAGACAATGCGGTGGTAGAACTGGGGGAAAGCGTGGCGGCCCTGACGTCCCGCTGCCAGCAGCACGAACTGCACCGGCAGGCAGACCAGGGTCCAGCCGACATAGAGTGCCGCGCGCGCGAGGCCGACAGAGATCATGCGCCGCCAGGTCCCGCCCCGGCCTCGCCATCGACGCGGTAGCGCCGGCCATAGCGGCCTTCCACCACCGACACGTCAAGCAGGACGCAGACATCCGTGGTGTTGAACTGGTGATCGATGACCGCACCGTCGCCAAACCGGCAGCCGGCCCGTGCGTAGCCCTTGATGAGCGGTGGCAGGCTGGCCATCCCCTCGGCAGCGTCGAATGTTCCGGGCGCCAGCCGTTTCATGTCGACGTAGAGATGATCGAGCGCGCGGGGACGAAGAGCCTCGGGGGCGGCGAGATGGTAGGCCATGTGGGAAAGCGGCAGGGCGAGACTGTCGGGGTCTGTGCCATGGAGGCTGGCGCAGCCGAACATGTAGGAGATGTCGTGCTGCACCACATAGGCGCCAAGGCCCCGGAACAGTGCCTGGATGGCTGCCCCCGCCCGGTAGTTCATGTCGACACAACTGCGTCCGAGTTCCACCAGTTCACCGTCGATGGCAAGCAGGCGGGAGATGTCGAACTCGCCCGCGGTGTAGAACGTGCACGTGTGCCCCAGGGCCGATCGACGCAGCAGTCTCATGGTGGCGACAACGGCGGCGTCACCGCCTTGCGTCGTGTCGCGAACGATGAGGTGTTCGCAGATATCGTCGAATGAGTCGAAGTCCCGTTCCAGCTCGGTCATCCGGGGTGTGGGGCGGGCCTTCATTTCCTTGTAGAACACGCGGAAGCGCAAGTGCTGCACCGCCTGGAGTTCCTCCTCGCTGTCGACGAGGCGCAGTTCAAGAGGGCCAAGCCTGAGCCCTTTCGACAGTGCGCCCTGATCGCGGGACCCGGAAATCATGGCTGAAGCGATTCGGCCGCCGTCAGGTGTCGGAACCGGACTTCAGCGCCCGCCCGTAAAGCTCCATGCGATGATCGATCAGATCGTAGCCCAGCCGTCTTGCGATCCTGACCTGGAGTTCCTCGAGTTCGGGATCCAGGAACTCGACGACCGTACCGGTGTCGATATCGATCAGGTGATCGTGATGCTCATCCTGATCGGCAGGTTCGTAGCGGGCTCGCCGACCCCCGAAGTCATGGCTCTGGATGATCTCCGATTCCTCGAAGAGGCGCAGCGTGCGGTAGACTGTCGAGATGCTGATGCGATCGTCGATTGCCGATGCGCGGCGATAGACTTCCTCGACATCCGGATGATCGTCGGAATCCGAAATCACCTTGGCGATGACACGGCGCTGCTCCGTCATCTTGAGGCCCTTGTCGAGACATGCGAGTTCGATCTGTGATGTCATGGTGCGAGTACGAACCGGAACGGCCTGGCACCGGTCCGCATGTGTCCTTCATCGTGTGTGGTTGCCAGGAAGTCTAGACCAAATGACACGGCAGCGCCATGCCTTGACAGGTTGACCGTCAGCGTGATTGACAGAACCACTGGAAGGTGTGCGATGGAAACGCAAGGGAGGCCGGTTGGGGAGATGGCCGTCGACATGTGCCTCGACATCACCGGTGATGTCTGTCCGATCACGTTCGTCAGGACAAAACTCATGATCGAGGGCATGGAACCCGGGATGGTTGCCGAGGTTCGCCTGAACGAAGGCGAGCCGTTGCAGAACGTGCCACGCTCGATCAGGGAACACGGCCACTCCATCCTGTCGCTGGAACCGGAAGACGGTGTGGCAGGCGTGTGGCGGCTTCTCCTGAGGAAGGAGTGAGGACCTGATCTCAGGTGCAGCCGCCCTGGATCTCACACAGACAGGTTTCCTTCTCGCCGCCGAGTGCCTCCGCGTGGCGCACGCCATCCGGGTAGAGAAAGACGAGCAGGATGCAGGATGGGCCGTCGTAGCGCCACATCCTGGCGCTGCCCTCGGTCCATGCGAAGGCCGGATCGCCGAGCATGCCCACCACCTCGCTTTCCTGAAGGCCGGCGAGGTCACCGGCAGCCGGGACCTCCTCGATGACAGGTAACGCCTCGTCCGGCCCGATGGCTCCAGCGGCGGTCTCGCTGACGGCCGCCGTGGGACCGGCAAAGGGGCTGCAGGCTGCCAACGCCAGGGCGCATGCCAGAAACAGGGCACGCCATGCGAGCGGGGCACATGGTGGCGCGGAGCATCGTTGATCAGGCGGTGTCATCCTGGTTTCCGTAACAGGAGTGGGCATGGCTTGCCGATGACGGGGCTGGCCGGCGGCTGGTGCTCAGGACATCGCATCGGAGTTCCTGTGGAAGAGATGGGTCATGGTGATGGCGGCAATGACGGGCATGACGAGATTGAGAAGTGGAATGCTCATGCCGGCGGTGATGACGGCCCCCGTGACGAAGAGCCGCCAGCGGTGCCGCTTGCGCCAGGCGTCCGAGTCGCGGCGGGGCAGGCGTCGCAGCAGCACGATCTCGGCATACTCCCTGGCGAAGAGAAGGCTGTTGACGATCCAGAAGACGATGATCGACAGGCCAGGGATGAGGATTGCCACGAGATAAAGTGGTGCCGCGGCGAGATTGACGAGCAGCAGCCAGCCGACAAATCGAACGGAAGCGACGATGTCGCGAACCACTGTCGTTCCTCTCGCCTCCGGCAGGTGCGGATAGTCGGTTCCCTCGACGCGTGAAACGATGCCGTCGAGAAAGAGCGATGCCACGGTTTGCACGACCATGACGAACGTGAACCAGACGAGCGCAACGGCACCCAGCGTGACCACGACGAAAACGACGCTGTCGGCCAGCCAGCCGGGCATCCAGGCGACACGGGTTTCCACCAGAGAGCCGGGTTCGAGGACCATCGCGCCACCGATGACCAGGGCCACGAGAACCGAAGACGCAACGGCACTCGCCAGGGCAATGAGAACCATACTGCGGCGAATCCTGCGATCACCCAGGTTGACGGCAATCCTCCCGGGCACGTCAAGCACGATGGCGGCCGTCGATCGGCTCCGGATCGGGGTAACGACCGGGTGTGCCGCGGGGGTCGATGGGCAGACCGCCAGCGATGCCAAGGGCGTGTTCGGCGACAGCAGCCCATCCCAGAACACGTCCGTCGCTGTGCGAGGGGCCGACCAGCTGTAATCCGACAGGCAATCCGTCATCCGTGAATCCGCAGGGAATCGAGATCGCGGGAGACGATGTCAACGTGATCACCGACGTGATCATGATCCAGTCCACGTAGTTTTCGAACCGATGGCCTTCGAGCTCCCCGAGATAGCGTTCGTGGGTGGCGATGGCGGGGACGATGGTCGAGGGAAGGGCGAGAAGGTCAAAGGTCTCGAAGAACGCCATCATCTTCTGGTAGAGCGCGCCCCGGATGCGTGTCGCCCGGATGATGTCGCCGATGCCAAGATCGAGCCCCTTGCGGATGTTCCACACATTCTCCGGCTTCAGCATTCCGCGGCGGTGCAAGAGATCGTCCTCATGGGCGGTGGCGAATCCGATGGCCCGCAGGGTATGGAACGCTTCCGGCGTATCGGAAAAGTCGACGGTGGCCGGTGCGATGTCGCTTCCCAGGGCCGCAAGACGATCGAGGGCCTCACGGCACAACCGGTCAACGTTCCGGGCCACCGGCGTGATGCCGAGATCCGGCGAGTAGCCGATGCGCCGCGGGATGTCTCCCCGGTCGAGGGCCACGCGGACCTGGTCCCGCCAGGAGACCGGCGGTGCCGGACGTGACAGCGGATCGCGTTCGTCAACTCCCGACATCGCATCGAGCAGAAGCGCCGTGTCGGCGACATTGCGTCCCATCGGCCCGCTGACCGAAAGATTCTGGAAGGCATCCGGTGCCGGACCGCGGGCGACGACACCAGGGCTCGGCCGAAATCCCGTCACCCCGCAGAAGCTTGCCGGAATGCGCAGACTGCCGCCGAGATCGGAACCGGTCGCCAGGGGCACCTGGCCGCTGGCCAGCGCGGCCGCCGATCCACCGGAGGATCCACCAGCCGAGAACGCCATGTCCCAGGGATTGGTCGTCACCCCGAGAACCTCGTTGAAACTGTTGCCTCCGGCGCCGAACTCCGGAACGTTGGACTTGCCGACGACGACGGCCCCCCGGCTTTCCAGGCGCGTCACCATGAGATCCGAGGCCGGCGGAACGTGGTCGGCCCAGATCGGGGAACCGTAGGTGGTCCGCACACCGGCGACGTCCTCGAGATCCTTGATGGCGACCGGCAGACCATGGAGCGGACCCGGGGCATCACCGGAATCGAACCGCCGCGCATGGTCCCGGGCCCGGTCGAAACAACGGGTTGGCATGGCGTTGAGGCCATCGTCTGTCGCCTCGATGCGGGCGATGCAGTCCTCGACGAACTCGAGTGGGGAAACCTCCTTGCGGCGCAGCAGTCCGGCGGCCTCGCTCGCCGTCATCCTCCAGAGATCTGCCATCGGTGCCTTCCGCGCGTTGAGGCCGTGCGTGGCGAGTATGGTGCTGTCACATGTCCCCGGGCAAGGCTTGCCAGAAAGTGCTCCACACTTATACTCGCGGCCACCGGCAACAGGTGCCTCTTTCTCACATGAACCAGCCATGCATCGATGTTCTTGGCATCGGCAACGCCATCGTTGACATCGTCGCCGAGGTCGATGAGTCCTTTCTGGCAGACTTCGACCTCGCCAAGGACGGCATGCACCTTGTCGATCACGACATGGCGACGAGGCTTCTCGACGCCTGCGAGCCCGTCACGATGATGTCCGGTGGCTCCGTGGCCAACACGATTGCCGGCCTTGCCGCGATCGGAGGCAACGGCGGATTTGTCGGCAGAGTGAAGGACGACACGCTCGGGCAGCGCTTTGCCGGGGACCTGCGTTCCCAGGGTGTCGTCTTCGCGACCCCTGCGGCGGCCGACGGGCCGGAAACCGGACGATCCCTCATTCTCGTGACGCCGGACGGCCATCGGACCATGTGCACATGGCTCGGCGCATCGGTCGATCTCGGTGTTGCGGATCTCGAGGCGGACGCCATGTCCGCACGGGTCGTCCTGCTCGAGGGCTATCTCATGGATGCGCCCGAAGGACACGAGGTGTTCAGGAAGGCGGCCGGCATGGCTGCCGCAGCCGGTGGCAAGGTCGCGATGTCACTTTCCGATGCGGCATGCGTGGATCGCCACCGGGACGATCTGCACCCGTTCCTGCACGACCATGTCGACATCGTGTTCGCCAACGAGGCCGAAACTCTGTCGCTCTTTCCCGGAGAATCCTTCTCGGCGGCGTCCCGCGGTCTCGCGGACGAGGTCTCCATCGCCGTCGTCACGCGCAGCGAGAAGGGCTCCATGGTCTTCTCGCCCGGTTCGGTCTTCGAAATCGAATCCGTCATGACCAAGGTGGTCGATGCCACGGGTGCCGGTGATCTCTATGCCGCCGGTTTCCTCTACGGTTACACCCAGGAACTCAGTCTCGACCGGGCGGCGCGCATCGCCAATGTCTGCTCCAGTGAAGTGATCGGCCAGTTTGGCGCCCGTGTCACGAGTGACCTTCGCGCCTCCATTGCGCGGACACTGGGATAAGCCGCACAACGATAAGGGGAGTGTCTCCATGACGGCCATTGAACTCATCACATCCAACGTCTGCCCCTTCGCCCAGCGAACCCACATGGCGCTCATCGAGAAGGGGCTGGAATTCACGGTTCGAGAGGTCGATCTCGCCAACAAGCCCGCCTGGTTCGAGGAAATCTCGCCGACCTCGAAGGTTCCGGTGGTGAAGATCGCTGACGAGATCGTCTGGGAATCCGCGATCGCCAACGAGTTCCTCGAGGACAAGTTCCCGAATGTGCCCCTGTTGCCCGACGATCCCTGGTTGCGTGCCCAGGCGCGCATCTGGATCGATTACTGCAACACCCGATGGGTCGAGGATTTCTACGCGCTGCTGGAAGCGAAGGACGCGGAACGCCGGAAGGACCTTGGTGACCGGGTGAGACAGGATCTCCGCCACATGGAAACGAAGGGCATGGCGGCTCTTTCGTCAGGGCCCTTCTGGCTGGGTTCGTCGGTCAGCCTCGTCGATCTCGCCTTCTGGCCGTTCTTCGAACGGTTTCCGTTGCTCTCCCACTACCGCCAGCTCACCATTCCGGAAGACTGCCGGCGTCTGCACCGGTGGTGTGACGAGATGGCGGCACGTCCTTCGGTGCGCCAGACCATGCACGAAGCTTCCTGGTACATCGAGCGCTACAGGTCCCGGGCTGCCTGACGGCGGACGAGAGCACCATGTTCTACGAACCCTCGAAGGGGCACGGGCTCGACCGTGATCCGTTCAAGGCTCTCGTGGCGCCGCGTCCCATCGGCTGGTTCACCACTCTCAATGACGATGGGTCGGTCAACCTGGCCCCTTACAGCTTCTTCAACGCCATGGCTGACGATCCCCCTGTGGTCTGTTTCTCGGCCGGTGGTTCGGAACGCACCAAGGATACCGCCCGCAATGCGGCCGACGCCGGAGAGTTCGTGCACAATCTGGTGACCCGGTCGCTGCGTGACGCCATGAACATCTCGGCGCGCGAGGTGCCTGCGGGTGTTGACGAGGCGAGGCTTGCCGGACTGGAACTGGCACCCTCGGTCATGGTGTCGACGCCTCGTGTGGCGGCAAGTCCGGTTGCCTTCGAGTGCCGCTATCTCAAGACGCTGGAGATTCCGCAAAAGGACACCCCGAGCCTGGTGGTATTCGGCGAGGTGGTCGGCATTCACATCGATGATGACGCCATCGCAACAGGACGCTTCGATCCCGAGGCCGAGGGGGTGATTGCCCGCCTCGGCTATGCCAACTACGCCGTCGTCGGTGGTACGTTCCGACTGGAACGGCTGGACCCTTGAGAACCTTAGCGCGGGGGATTGATCGCGGCACGGCCGCGTGGTCTTCTTGCCTCAAGACGGAGGTGATCGATGCTTCTCGGAGTACCCAGAGAGATCAAGAATCACGAGTACCGCGTCGGCATGACGCCGGCCTCGGTGAGGGAACTCACCGGACGTGGTCACGCCGTGCTCGTCGAGAAGGGCGCCGGTCGTGGCATCGGACTGACCGACAGCATGTACGTGCGCGCCGGTGCGGACATTGTGGACACCCCGGAAGAAGTCTTCGCCCGGGCGGAGATGATCGTGAAGGTGAAGGAACCGCAACCCGACGAGTGCCGCCTGTTGCACCGGGATCAGATTCTCTTCACCTACCTTCACCTTGCGCCGGACCCGTTGCAGACACGGCTGCTCGTCGAATCGGGCTGCACCGCCATCGCCTACGAGACGGTCTCCGACATGAATGGTGGTCTGCCGCTCCTTGCACCGATGAGCGAGGTCGCCGGGCGCATGTCGATCCAGGCCGCCAGTCACTGCCTCGAGAAGGCCCAGCACGGCGCCGGTGTCCTCCTTGGCGGTGTCCCGGGCGTGGCGCCAGGGAAGGTGGTCGTCATTGGTGGTGGAGTGGTGGGCACCCACGCTGCGCGCATGGCGATCGGCCTCGGTGCGGATGTGACTGTCTTCGACCGTTCGATCGCCCGGTTGCGGCAACTCGATGAACTGTTGGAGGCACGGGCCAAGGTTCTCTATTCGACGACCGATGCCCTCGAGGAGCATGTCCTTGCCGCGGACGCGGTCATTGGTGCCGTTCTGATTCCCGGCGCCGCAGCACCGAAGCTCGTGACCGAAAGCCACATCCGCCGGATGCGCCGTGGTTCGGTGGTGGTCGATGTCGCCATCGACCAGGGAGGCTGTTTCGAGACAAGCCGTGCGACGACCCACGCCAGACCGACCTACCGGGTCCATGGAGTCGTCCACTACTGCGTTGCCAACATGCCAGGCGGCGTGGCCCGGACATCGACCTTCGCCCTCAACAACGCGACACTGCCCTTCATCATCCAGCTTGCGGACAGGGGCTGGCAGCGCGCCTGCAGGGTCGATCCCTTCCTTTGCGATGGCCTCAATGTCCACGACGGAAAGGTTGTCTACAAGGCGGTGGCGGACGCCCTGGACTACCCGTTCGTCGATCCTGCCGACGTTCTCTGACGCCGACTTCGGGAACATCGCGATCAGTTGCGCCGGGGCGGCTTCATCAGCCCTTCGAGCATCACCATCAGGTTCTCGTCGCGCCAGCGTTCGAGGTCGTCGATGTCGAGATGGCCGTACATGGCGTCGACAGCGCCGACGAGTTCATTCCTGGCCGTTTCGCCGCGCTTCCAGCCGAAGTGGTCGATCATGTGGCGAACGCCCCCCTTGCCGCCGCCGAGGTGATAGCACGTCACGGGACCGGCAAAAGCCCATCGCAGTCCCGGGCCTGCCGTCATCGCCGTGTCGATGTCCTGGTAGGTGCAGATTCCGTCATCCACAAGGGCCGCTGCTTCCTCGAAGACGACGTGCTGGAGGCGGTTGGCGATGTAGGATTCGATTTCCCGGCGGAGTGTGAGAGTCCTCTTGCCGACGGATTCGTAGAAGGCCGAAGCCCACGCCACGACATCACCGGCGGTCCGGCTGCCCGCGACCACCTCCACCAGCGGCACGAGGTAGCTGGGCGCGAAGGGGTGGCCGATGACGACCCTTTCGGGGTGCTGACAACGCGATTGGAGACGTGTCGGCAGGAAGGCCGATGATGAACTCGCCAGCACCGTTTCGGCCGGAGCGGCGGCATCCATGGCCTCGAACAGCGCAATCTTGAGATCTTCACGATCGGGCGCGCTTTCCTGGACGAAGTCCGCATTCTCCACCGCTTCCTCCATCGATCCTGCAAAGCGGAACCGTTCCCTGGACGCACCCCTGGCCAGTCCGAGACGTTCAAGATAGGGCCAGGCCTGGTCGATGATGCGCCGGGCGCTGGCCTCGCCATCTGGCGCCGGGTCGCTCATCACCACATCGCGGCCAGCCGCAAGAATGACGGCAGCCCATCCGGCACCGATGTAGCCGCCTCCCACACAGGCGATGTTCATGGTCCGGTCCGGTGCTGGTCGTGTCATTGCTGCCCTCCGTGGTGGCTGGCCGGCGCACCGGCCAGGCTGATGGCGACGTGATCGGCGATGCCGTCTTCGAGAGAGGTGAAGGGTTTCGTGTAACCGGCCTCGCGGAGCCGGTCCATGCGGGCCCGGGTATAGTACTGATAACGCCCCTCGAGTGCCGCAGGCATGTCGACGAACGTGATTCTGGCCGGCCGGGAAAGCGCCTTGAACATGGCATGGCCGAGATCCAGCCACGTCCTTGCCTCGCCGGTCCCGAGATTGAAGATACCGCTGACGGCCGGGTTGTCGAGCAGCCACGTGACCACGTCGACACAGTCCCTGACGTATATGAAATCGCGTTTCTGGCCACCATCGACATAGTCCGGATGGCAGGAGCGAAACAGCCTCAGCGGACTGCCGGTCACGATGTCGGGCAGGGTCCTGGAGACAACGCTGGCCATGGTGCCCTTGTGCCCTTCGCCGGGGCCATAGACGTTGAAGAAACGCAGGCCGACCCATTGCGGCGGCATGGTGCGGCCGGCGTCGCGCTCACGGATAACGAGCCGGTCGAACAGCAGCTTGCTGGCCCCATAGGGTGTGATGGAAATGAGAGCGTCCATGGCGGCGGCGCTCTCGTCATCATCGAATCCCCGCGAGCCGTCACCGTAGACCTGGGCCGAGGAAGCGTAGATGAACGGCACGCGACGTGCGGTACACCAGTCCATGAGCTGAAGCGTCAGCATGACATTCGTCTTCATGACGAGATCGACATCCGTCTCCGTGGTGGCCGAGATCGCTCCCATGTGGATGACGGCATCCAGCGAACTCCTGCCGTTGAGCCAGGCGGCGAGGGAACCGGGCCCTAACATCTCCAGGACCCGGGCGCCGGCAATGTTGCTCAGCCTGGGATCGTCGAGGTGGCGGTCACACACGGCCAGCGGCACACCTGCCGCGGCCAGGGCACGGACAATGTTGGAGCCGATGAAGCCGGTGCCACCGGTGACAAGGATCAAGACGACGGCTCCCGGACGTGGCCGAGCTCGATTTCGATGGCGCCGCACAGCATCTGTCCCAGCGTGATGTGGACCTCCTGGATGCGTGCGGTGACGGTGCCGGGTACCAGAAGAAGGGGGTCTGCAAGGTGCGGCAGGGCGCCTCCGTCGCCGCCTCCGAGCGCCGCGGCGACGAGTCCCTGGGCCCTCGCCTGTTCGAGCCCTCGTATGACATTGACGCTTCTGCCGGAGGTCGAGAGTGCGATCGCCACATCCCCCGGTTGGCCCAGGGCCTCGATCTGGCGCGAGAAGATCCTCTCGAAGCCCATGTCGTTTCCCGTGGCCGTGATGGCCGACGTGTCGGTGGTGAGCGCCAGGCCGGGAATGGCCGGCCGGTCACCGACGTAGCGCACGGTGAGTTCCGTGGCCAGGTGCTGGGCATCCGCCGCACTGCCGCCATTGCCGAAGAACAGGATCTTGCCACCGCCCTTCAGGCTCTGAACACAGGCCTCCACCAGCCTGGCGAAGGGGGTGGCGAGCGCCTGACGGGCCTGCTGCACCACCGCCAGGTGCTGGTCGATCTCGCGTTCGAAGTAGTGCCTGAGGTTCATGGCCGGAATCCGGGTGACGGAATCAAGGATTGACGAGAAACGGCAGGTGAGCAACCGCATCGGCGGGTGTCTGGACCGTGCGGACCAGGTAGCGGCCAGGCTCGTCGAATCCGAGGGCGCGTTGCCGCTCTCCACTGCCGTAGCCGTCTCCCACCATGATGCCTCCCGCGAGGCCGGCGGCGTGTCCGGCCTCGATGTCGGTTTCACGGTCACCGATGATCCAGCTTCCGGCACGATCGATGCCCAGTTTCGCTGCCGCTGCCAGCAGCATGCCGGGGCGCGGCTTGCGCATGGGCGAGTCCCCCGGCGCAAAGGGTGACGCGAGGACACCGTCCCAGTGGACTCCGGCACGACTCAGGCGCCGTGTGATCTCCTCCTGGACCGCGGCGAAATCCTCCCATCGGTAAAGTCCACGGCCGATGCCTCCCTGGTTGGTGACGACAATGACGGGGATTCCGCCGGCATTGGCGCGGCCCATGATGTCGGTGATCCCCGTCACGAGGCGCACCTTTGCGGGCTCGTGGAGATAGCGTGTTTCCTCGACGATGACGCCGTCGCGATCAAGGAAGAGAGCGGGTCCCTGGCATCTGCGCCGGGTGTACTCGCGCCAGGTTCCGTCCTCGTGGAGGGGCCAGCAGCTCATGGCGTACGGAGGAATCGGGCATCCCCGCGGGAGAGGACCAGGGCTGTCAGCACATCGGTGATGACGGCCCCCGTATCGATGCCGATCCTGTTGGCCCGGATGTCGGGTCCATCCCACGAGATGGTGTGGCCATGCACGACGAGCCATCCGTGGTCCACGGGTGAATCGAGAAACTCCTCGCGGATCCACAGGAGGTCCTCGGGATCCTGGTCGTGGAGGGCAACGCCGGGACGGATCCCCGCATGCACGAACAGGACTCCGTCGATGACCTGATGAAGTTTCAGCGAATGCAGGAAGGCGCGGTGGTGTTCCGGCATGGCGTGCCGCAGCTGGCGTCCGGTGCCTGTTCCGGGCGCCACATTGTAGGAGAGCAGAGTCTGGGCGCCACCCAGACGGTTGATCCACCACAGCCCGTCGTCCCTGCCTTCCAGGAAATCGATCGCACAGGCGTCGTGGTTGCCCATGAGGAAGATCCGTTCGAAGCCGTCGTCGGCCCCGGCTGTCCGGGTGAGGAAGTCGATCACGCCGGCCGAGTCGGGACCTCGGTCCAGATAATCGCCGAGAAAGACGATGTATCGCCGCCGCTGCGTCCTGGATTCGGCATCCTCGAGGATCATCCGGTGAAGGCGAAGAAGAAGGTCGGACCGTCCGTGCACATCGCCCACGGCGTAGACAAGCGTGTCCGGATCGATATGCGCGGCAGGGGGCCAGGTCATCGGCCGGTCCCGCCATCATGCGGCGACTCATCGAGGTGTCCGTGTTCGACGAGCCAGGACATCACCATTCCGGCGAGTTCGTCGGGGTCGTGTTCCGCTGCCTTCAGCACGATCTCGGGTTCTTCGGGAGCCTCATAGGCGGATTCGATGCCGGTAAAGTTCCGCAGATCGCCGGCGCGAGCCTTGCGGTAGAGGCCCTTGGGATCGCGTGCCTCGCACACCTCGAGCGGCGTGTCGACGAACACCTCGACGAACTCCCCTTCATCGACGAGTTCACGCGCCATCTGCCTTTCGGCCCTGAAGGGCGAGATGAAGGAGACGAGGACGATGAGTCCTGCATCGACGAAGAGCCTGGCGACCTCGGCAATGCGCCGAATGTTCTCCACCCGGTCGGCATCGGTGAACCCGAGGTCCCGGTTCAGCCCGAAGCGGATATTGTCTCCGTCGAGCAGGTAGCTGTGACGCCCCAGGGCAGCGAGCCGGCGTTCGACATGATTGGCGGTGGTCGACTTGCCGGAACCCGACAGTCCGGTGAACCACACGATGCAGGGTTTCTGGTGTTTCTGGTCGGCGCGCAGATCCTTGCTGACATCGATCGTCTGGCGCTCCAGGTTCCTGGCCCGGCGCAGGCCGAAGTCGATCATGCCGGCCGCCACGGTGCGGTTGGTGAACCGGTCGATGAGGATGAAGCTTCCCGTGTCGCTCACCTCGCCATAGGGATCGCAGGCGATCGTCTGGTCGAGGGCCAGGTTGCAGTAGCCGATGTCATTGAGGGACAGGGTCCTGGCCGCCATGTGCTCGAGAGTGTCGACATGGATGCGGTGGCGCAGGTCGGTGATTCTCGCGGTCGTCGTCCGGGTTCCCGACTTGAGCAGGTAGAGCCGTTCCGGCAGCAGGTCATGCTCGTCCATCCAGATGACATGGGCGGCGAACTGGTCGGTTGACTGCGGCGGCCGGTCCGACGAGGCCAGGACATGTCCCCTCGCGATGTCGATGTCGTCGGCGAGTTCCAGGGTGACCGATTCGCCGGCGCTGGCCGCCTCGAGGTCGCCATCGAACGTGATGATGCGCGAGACGGTCGACGACTTGAGGGATGGTGCCGCCACCACATCCATTCCCTGCGTCACCGTTCCCGAGACAATGAGACCACTGCAGCCCCGGAAATCCTGGTCCGGACGGCTGACTCTCTGGACCGGCATGCGGAAGGGGCCGTTTGCCGCGTTTCTGCCAGCGCCCGCCGATTCCAGGATTTCCAGCAGTGTCTCTCCGCGATACCAGGGCATTTCCGCCGACCGTTCGAGCACGTTGGCGCCGGTGACGGCCGAGACCGGCACGGCATCCACGATAGCGAAGGCGAGCCGCGCGGCGTGGCGGCGGAACGTCTCCTCGATCGCCTCGAACACCCCCTTGTCCCAGTCGACGAGATCCATCTTGTTGACTGCCAGGATGACGTGGGGAATGCCGAGCAGACTGGCGATGGCGGAATGGCGCAGGGACTGCGTGAGGACGCCCTTCCTCGCGTCGACCAGGACCAGGGCGAGGTCCGCGTTCGAGGCGCCAGTCGCCATGTTGCGGGTGTGCTGGACGCGTCCTGGAGTGTCGGCGACGATGAAACGGCGCCTGGATGTCTGGAAGTAGCGATAGGCGACGTCAATGGTGATGCCCTGCTCGCGCTCCGCCTCGAGACCGTCGACGAGGAGCGCCAGGTCGATCCCGTCTCCACGGGTTCCCCAGATGCGGCTCGCCGCCTGGATGTCGGCGAGTTCATCCTCGAAGATGAGCGCGGTGTCGTGGAGCAGGCGTCCGATGAGTGTCGACTTGCCGTCGTCGACACTGCCGCATGTCACGAAACGCAGAAGATCGACCGTGTCGTTCATCTAGAAGTAGCCCTCGCGCTTCTTCCTTTCCATCGAACCCGACTGGTCGCGGTCGATCAGCCGTCCGGTTCTCTCGGATGTCTTCAGGGCCCGCATTTCGTCAATGACCGCCGGCACGCTGTCGGCCGCCGACTCGATGGCGCCGGTGAGTGGCCAGCAGCCCAGGGTGCGGAATCTCACCTGGCGCACGCGGACGGTCTCGCCTTTCTTCAGCGCCATCCGCCCGTCGACGCGCATGATGAGCATGCCATCGCGTTCGACAACCGGGCGCGCCGCGGCGAGGTAGAGAGGCACGATGTCGATGCCCTCGCTTTCGATGTAGCGCCAGACATCGGATTCGGTCCAGTTCGACAGGGGAAAGACCCGCATCGATTCCCGCGGTCCGACACGGGTGTTGTAGAGGTTCCAGAGTTCCGGCCTCTGATCACGGGGCTCCCAGCCATGGGCCGCGGAGCGAAAGGAAAAAACACGTTCCTTGGCCCGGGAGCGTTCCTCGTCCCTCCTGGCGCCACCGAACGCGGCGTCGAAGCCATGTCGGGTGAGCGCTTGCCTGAGTGCGTCGGTCTTCATGACCTCGGTGTGCAGGGCCGACCCGTGGGCAAAGGGGGAGATGCCCCGGTCAAGTCCCTGCAGGTTGACGTGGACCAGGAGTTCCATGCCGAGGTCACGCGCCACGCGGTCGCGAAAGGCATACATCTCCGGGAACTTCCAGGTGGTGTCGACATGAAGGAGAGGAAAGGGCGGCCTGGAGGGATGGAAGGCCTTGCGCGCCAGGTGCAGCATGACCGAAGAGTCCTTGCCGATCGAATAGAGCATGACCGGGCGGCGGAACTCGGCCACCACCTCGCGCATGACATGGATGGATTCTGCCTCAAGCCGGCGCAGATATGGAACCATGCTGCGAACCCTTCCCTGCAGTCACGTCCCGGGGCAGGGATGAGGCTGATCATGTTATCCCGTGCGGACGATCAGTCCAATCATGTGTCCAGCCGCCTGCCTTCATGTTGCGGCGGGCGTGATGTAGGGTGAGGGAGAGGTGACAGCGTGGGTCGCAGCCAGGCATCAATCCGATGACGACACGTTTCTATACGCACGACGCGTGCCTTGCCCACGATACCGGCCCTCATCACCCCGAGAGGGCTTCACGACTGCAGACGATCCTCGATACTCTCGGCGACGGGAGGTTTGCGGCGCTCGAACGCTGCGTTCCGCAACCGGCGACACCCGACCACATCGCCCTCATGCATCCGGCACCGTGGGTCGAGGCGGTGCTGGACGCCATTCCTTCGGCCGGTCATGGCCATCTCGATGCCGACACGGTGGTCTCGAGCGGTTCGGGGAAGGCGGCGCTCGTCGCTGCCGGCGCCCTCGTCGAGGCGGTCGACGCCGTGGTGGCCGGGCGGGTTCGCAACGCCTTCTGTGCCGTTCGTCCGCCAGGCCACCACGCGGAACAGACCCGTGCCATGGGTTTCTGCCTCTTCAATTCGGTCGCTGTCGGCGCCGCCCACGCCCGTGCCGCCCACGGCCTCCACAGGGTCGCGGTCGTTGACTTCGACGTCCATCATGGCAACGGCACACAGGCGATGTTCTGGGATGAGGAGGGAATGTTCTACGCCTCGACCCACCAGTATCCCCATTACCCTGGAACCGGCAGCGAAGACGAGACCGGACGCTGGGACAACATCGTGAACGCACCGCTTCGTCCGGGTTCGGGAAGCGCCGCCTTCCGTGCTGCCATCGATGATCGCGTCATGCCGGCTCTCGATGCGTTCCGTCCCGAGTTGGTGTTCATTTCGGCAGGCTTCGATGCCCACGAGCGTGATCCCCTCGCGGACATCAATCTGGTGGAAGAGGACTTTGCCTGGGTGACGGATCGTCTGCTCGATGTCGCCCGTCTTCACGCGGGAGGACGTGTTGTGTCGGTGCTGGAAGGCGGTTATGACCTCGATGCGCTGGCGGCGAGCGCCGCCCGGCATGTCGGGAAACTCATGGAGGCGGGGGAATGACAGTCGTGGACACGGAAGATGATGTTGCCTCGATGAGTTTCGAGGCCGCCATGGCGGAACTCGAGACCATTGTCGAGCGTCTCGAGAAGGGCGAGGCGAAACTCGACGAGGCGATCAGCGACTACGAACGGGGCGCCCTGCTGCGGCGGCATTGCGAAGCCAGACTCAGGGAAGCCCGCGAGAAGGTCGAGAAGATCCGGCTTGGGGCCGACGGAAGCCTCGATGCCGAACCGGAGCCTGCCGGGCAGGAGTGAGGCAGTGGTCAGCTTGCCGGACATACTGGAAAGCGGTGCCCGGAGCGTTGACCTGACGCTCGAGAGACTTCTGCCGCAGGCATCCGGGCCTGAAGGCAGGTTCCACGAGGCCATGCGGTATGCCGTCTTCAACGGTGGCAAGCGCTTGCGTCCGGTGCTCGTGACACTGTCCGCCGCAGTGTTCGGGATCACCGGAATCAGTGCCCTGAGAACGGCAGCCGCCGTCGAGATGATCCACTGCTATTCACTGATTCACGATGATCTGCCCGCACTCGACAACGATGACCTGCGGCGCGGCCAGCCAACCTGTCACCAGGCCTTTGACGAGGCGACGGCGATCCTCGCCGGAGACGGCCTGCAATCGCTGGCCTTCGAGGTTCTGGCCGACCCGGCCACCCATGAGGATGCAGATGTGCGCATCGGCCTCGTCAGCGCCCTTGCCAGTGCGTCGGGCTGCACAGGCATGATTGCCGGTCAGGCGATCGACATGGCGGCGGAACACATGGCCATCGATCCCCCCGGGATCAGGCGCCTGCAGGCCCTCAAGACCGGAGGCCTCTTCGTCTTCAGCACCCGCGCCGGCGCCATCCTCGCGAAGGCGGATGAAGCGTCAATGATCGCCTTTGGCAGGGATCTGGGAACGGCCTTCCAGATCACCGACGACATTCTCGACGTTGAAGGCAACCCGGAGGCGCTGGGCAAGGCGACCGGCAAGGATGCCGCCGCCGGCAAGGCGACGCTGGTTCAGGCTCTCGGGCTGGAGGCGGCCCGCCGAAAGGCGGTCGAGCTTTCCGAGCGGGCAATCGATGCTCTCGAGACTTTCGGGGAGGCCGCCGACGGTCTGCGCGACATGGCGCGGTTTGCCGTCCACCGCCGGGCCTGAGTTTCTTCGTGGCGCGATCCTGCCGCCAGCGCATCGATCAGTTGCTGGTCCGGCGTCAACTGGTGGCAAGCAGGACACGGGCGCAGTCACTGGTCATGGCGGGAGCCGTGTTCAGCGGCTCGAGGCGGATCGACAAGCCTGGTGACCTGGTGGATGTCGACAGCGTCATCGAGGTCCGCAGGCCGGACCATCCCTGGGTGTCGCGGGGCGGCCTCAAGCTCGAGCATGCACTGGATCACTTCGCCATCGATGTCCGGGATGCCCTGGCCGTCGATCTTGGAGCTTCCACCGGCGGATTCGTGGATGTTCTTGTCGCCCGGGGTGCGGCCCATGTCTGGGCCGTCGATGTCGGCAAAGGCCAGCTTGCCTGGAGATTGCGCCAGTCTCCCTGCGTCACCGTTCTGGAGGGGGTCAACGCCCGTGCCCTTGATGCGGAGCTCATTCCAGAGTCGCCAGGTATCGTCGTCGCCGATCTTTCCTTCATATCGCTGATGACCGCATTGCCGGCGGCACTGTCGCTGGCGGCCCCCGCCTCTCACCTGATCGCCCTCATCAAACCCCAGTTCGAAGCTGGGCGGGAGCGCGTCGGCAAGGGTGGCATCGTCCGCGATCCGGCGGTGCACCGGGACGTCTGCACCACCATTCGCACCTGGCTCGCCGACACCATGGGCTGGCGCGTCCTCGGCATTGTCGAGAGTCCGGTCACGGGCCGGACCGGCAACCGCGAGTTTCTCATCGCCGCCCGCAAGCCCGGCTGACAACGCACCGCTGGTCCGGGATGACATTGCCCGTCATCCCGGCTCTCCGTAGTCTCCCCGGTCACGCGCCCCGAGGACAGGAGGAACACCATGGCCAATGCACTCGTCGACACCCGCGTCGCCTGGCCCGGCGGTGCGAGGTGCGCGGTTCTGCTGAGTTTCGACTTCGATGCCGAAACGCTCTGGATCGGCCGCGACAAGGCCAACTGGAAGCGCCCGGGCGTGCTCTCCCACGGCAGGTACGGCGCCAACCTTGGCGTGCCGAAGATTCTCGAGACCCTGGAGGATGCCGGTGTTCCGGCGACCTTCTTTGTTCCCGGCTGGACCGCCGAGAACCACACCAGGCGCGTCGAGGAGATCCTGGAGCGTGGTCACGAGGTCGGTCATCACAGCTACCTGCACGAGTGGATCGATCCGGATGACCCGGCCGCCGAGGAGGCGGAACTCGACCGCGGCCTGGAGGCTCTCCTGAAGACAGTGGGCATCGTTCCTTCGGGGTACCGTTCACCGGCGGGCGAAACCAGCGACAACATGGTCCGCCTGCTCACCGAACGCGGCTTTGTCTACGACAGTTCCCTGATGGATCACATCAATCCCTACAGGCATCCGTCGGGCCTCATCGAGTTGCCCTGGCACTGGAGTCTTGACGACGCGATCTACGCGCTGTTTTCCGTGAGGAACCCGCGGCCGGTATTCGCCAACAGCCATATCCTGGAGATCTGGCAGGAGGAGTTCCGGGAGATCCATGCCTGGGGCGGGCTCTTCGATCTTGTCATGCACCCCCAGATCACGGGCCGCCCCTCGAGAATCAGGCTGTTGCGCGAGATGATCGCGTGGATGCAGTCCTTCCCGGATGTCTGGTTCGCCACCGCCCGCGACATCGCCGACGCCTGGGCAATCCAGGAGTGACGCCGTCGAGGTGTCACCGGAACTTACACGGTGGCGATGGTCCGTGGCAGCTTCGAGAGGACCTCGAGTCCTTTGTCGGTGACGAGGAAGCTGTCGATCCAGGCGACGCCGGATCCGCCGGGCCAGTCCTCCCAGACGTCGAACTGGTTCTCCAGATTGAACACCTGGCCTGGCTCCAGGATGCGGTCTCCCAGGTTGTTGCGGGGGCTGATCCAATGGCTGCCGCACCAGTCCGGAGGCACTGCGATTCCGAGAGAGTAACCACCGACAAACCAGACCCACTGTCTCAGTCCGGCATCGTCGATGTAGTCGTCCGCCACCTTCTGGACCTTCGAGACGGGGTCGCCGGGTCCGCACGCCTCGATCACGGCATCCATGCAGCCGGCGGACGTCGTCATCAGCCGCGTCCAGCGCTCATCGGGTTCGCCTAGGGAAAATGTGCGGTTGAGGTTGACATGGTAGCGGTGGAGGCAGCCGCAGAAATCGAGAAACACAAGGTCTCCCTCCCTGATGCGGCGGTGCTGCGGGGGACTGTGGTGGGTGCCGGCACGCGGGCCCGAGCCCACCATGGTGCGGATTCCGGGATAGCCGCCACCTGCCTGCATCATGGTCGAAGCGACGACGGCCTCGATGTGCGTCTCCATCACCCCGTCTGCAATGGCGTCACGGGCCGCCAGCATGGCCTCATCGGCAATGGCGGCCGCCCGTTTCATCACGGCGACTTCCGCCGGCGACTTCACAAAGCGCAGTTCCTCGACGAGGAACGAGGCGTCCTCCACCGTCGCTCCACCGGCCTCGAGGACCGTCTTGAGCGTGTCGCTTGTCCGGCCGTGGGGGGCGTAGGCCCAGGGCTGTATGCCGACTCTTGTTGAAGCGAGACCGAAGTCGGCAAGGGCTCCGGCGATCTGGCGGCATTCGCTCTCCACGGATTCGTGATCGAGCCAGCACACGTCACGGATTTCCGGCGTGGTCGAAATGATCGTCGTGTGGCCACGGCCGTCAAAGAACAGTGTGTCGTCGCTGCCGGCACGTACCAGGAGTCCCGTCAGGTTCTCGAGGTGATACCAGATCATGTCATAGCCGGTGAGCCACGTGAGATCGGCCGGGTTGGTGACGAAGAGGGCCTCGAGACCGGCATCGGTCATCGCCTGCCTCGTGCGCTCCCGGCGCCGGGCATACTCCTCGACAGTGAAAGGCTGGTCCCAGTCGATCTGCTGGCGCAGGTAGGTCTGGATCATGGCGTTCTCCCAGGGCCGGTTGTGGATGGGCGGGTCAGTCGGTTTGCCAGCCCCACATGGCGCCGCCCCTCATGTCGCCGAGAGGCACGCGGCCATGATCGGTAGGATAGTAGCCGAGCATGCCATCGTAGAGACTGTAGCCCATGAGGCGCTGAACGTGTTCCGGCAAGGCGGCGGCGGTTGCGCGGGGGACGGCAAGAAAGTGGTTCACCTCCTGGCGCAGCCAGCCGAGGCAGTAGGTGTTGATCAGTCCGGCACGAGGTCGACGGTCGCGGTTCGCCCCGCCACCATGCCAGACGGATCCGAGATAGAAGAGCGCCGATCCTTTCGGCATCTCCGCCGCCAGCACCGTGTCGTCCGGTCCGGGAGTGCGCGACGGTGGCCAGCGATGGCTGTCCGGGACGATCCGGGTCGCTCCGTTAATGTCGGTGAAGGTCTCGAGTGCCCACATGACGGAGACCTGCAACTCAATTCCGGGAGTCTTCCGGACGGGATAGATCGTGTCATCGCGATGGAGAACCTGCCCGGTCTCCCCGGGGTGGATCTCGATGGCCGTGCAGCTGCCGATGAGATAGGACGTGCAGTGGTCCAGGAGAATGGCGTCGAGAACGCGCATCATGCCACGGTGACCGACGATGCCGGCGGATGCCGGCGAGATGTCGAGGACCGAATTGACACGCAGGGTGGTGTAGCCGTTGAAGTCGCTCTCGGTGGATCGGCCCACCTTGTCGAAGGGTTCCCGCAGGTCGTCCCGCACCTGGTCGGCGACAGCGTCGTCGACATAGTTCTCGACGATGGCCGCGCCATCGCGCCGGATCGCCCCGACGATGTCGGGGATCGGTGAATCGCCCTTGAACCGTTCGAGCCCGGACATGCGCCTCCCGTCACTTACCCGGCCGGGGATAGACAATGATGGAAAGAAACCTGACCGGCAACTGAATCAGTGTTTCGGGTCCGTGCGGGGCATCGGCGTCAAAGAACAGGGAGTCGCCGATCTCCATCCGGTAACTGGTTCCGGCATGGCGGTAGACCATGGCGCCCTCAACGACATAGAGGAACTCCTGGCCGTCGTGCTGGAATACCGGAAAGACCTCGGATTCGTGGGTCAGGGTGATCATGTAGGGTTCGACGGCAACCTCCTTGTGAACACCGTGGCCGAGCAGTGCGTACTGGTGCCCGGCGCGCGTTCCCCGGCGTTCGATCTTGAGGCCCTCGCCCGCCCTCACATGACTGGCATCGCGCTGTTCCTCGAATCTCTGGAAGAGTGCGGTAAACGGAACATTGAGAGCACCGACCAGGCGCTGCAGGGTTCCCAGGGACGGCGATGTGTGGCCGTTCTCTATCTTGGAGAGCATACCGGACGATACGCCAGCCTGAGCCGCAAGTTCCGTCACGGTCATGTCGAGTTGCCGCCGGTGGTGGCGGATCTGGCTGCCGATGGCGGCCTCGAGATCGCGATCCCCCCGGGCGCCGGCGTGGGGATCCTGATCGAGGGCTGCGGGAGGCTCATGGTCCGGCATGGAATCGCATCCTACAGCGTGTCGTCATCGAGATGCCCGGCTCCCAGGATCACCGCCACAGGCCCCTTGCCGTCATGGCGCACCAGGAAGTGGACTGCCATGCCCGGAGCAACGTCACCCAGTCTGGCGTGGGTTGTCCCGTCGACATCGAACACCATGTCGCCACCGCCGTCGACCGGGCGCACGAAGCCGTAGGACCGTTCTGGCCTCAACCAGACGATGTGACCATTCATGAGTGAGACACATGCGGGGGTGGCGTCCCGGGTGTCAAGAGGCAGGTTGTGCGGAAATCGCTTGCTCTCGGCGGCATCCTCGCTACACTCGCCGCGCTTCGGGGATGTGGTTCTCCGGAGTGGCCGGGCTGTGGGCCAGGGTGTCCACGCGTATACTCGACAAGTATACTCAAACCAGAGGATGGAGCGGCGTCGAGGCGCTCCGGCGCGTCCCTGACGTTTGGCAGTTGTGGAGGACACGACACTGGAGGACAGGCTTGAAAGTCTGATCGCACCGAGCGTGGCGAGCATCGGTTTCCACCTTGTGCGGGTGAAGATGTTCAACCGCCAGGGCAGGGTTCTGCAGGTCATGATCGAACGCGCCGACGGCGGAAGCGCGACGGTCGACGACTGCGCCATGGTGAGCCGCCTTTTGAGTGCCCATCTCGATGCCGAGGATCCGGTTTCGGGATCCTACGACCTTGAGGTAAGCTCCACGGGAATAGACCGTCCTCTGGTACGCCGGGAGGATTTCAGCAGGTTCGCCGGGTTCGAGGCGACGGCGTCCATCGATCCGCCGCTCGACGGCAGGAAGCGGTTCCAGGGGCGCCTCGCCGGCATGGCCGACGGCAATGTGCAGATGGAACAGTCTCCCGGCTGTATCGTCAGCCTGCCGTTTGCCCGAATTGTTGAAGCGAAACTTGTTCTCAACGACGAACTGATCAAGGGAATGGCGCAGCCGGCCGGCGGACCGGCGCGGGCCGAAGCAGGATAGGATCATGGCGGCTGTGACGAACGTGGCGCACAGGGATCTGCTGCAGATCGCGGCGACCGTGGCGACAGAAAAAGGCATCGAGCACGAAACCGTGATCGAGGCACTCGAGCAGGCGATCCAGAGTGCCGCGGTGAAGAAGTACGGCGAACTCGATATCAGGGTCGAGATCGATCGCACTTCCGGTGCGGTGACACTGCTGCTCTACCGCGAGGTCATCGGGGACGATGTCGAGATGCAGCCGGGCCGGCACATCACTCTCGAGGAAGCGCGCCGGAAGAATCCCGTCGCCGAGATTGGCGACTTCATCACCGAGGACCTGCCACCGGTCGAATTCGGACGAATCTCGGCCCAGGGCGCCAAGCAGACCATCATGCAAAAGGTCCGTGAGGCCGAGCGCGCCCGCCAGTACAACGAATTCAAGGACCGTGTGGGCGAGATCATCAACGGAGTCGTCAAGCGCGATGAGCGCGGCAACCAGGTCGTCGACCTGGGACGCGCCGAGGCGATGTTGCGGCGCGATGACTGCCTGCCGCGCGAACCCCTGCGCCGCGGCGACCGGGTGAGGGCCTATGTCTACGACGTGCGCCAGGAGGCCCGTGGCCCGCAGGTCTTCATCTCGCGTGTACATCCCGATTTCATGCGCAAGCTCTTCGAAATGGAAGTCCCGGAGATTTACGACGGGATCATCGAGATTCGCGCCGTCGCCCGCGATGCCGGGAGTCGGGCAAAGATCGCCGTGCGGACCAATGACGACTCCATCGACCCCGTAGGCGCCTGCGTCGGCATGCGGGGCAGCCGCGTTCAGGCCGTTGTCAATGAACTCGGTGGCGAGAAGATCGACATCATTCCCTGGTCGCCGGACACCGCCACGTTTGTCGTGAACGCCCTGCAACCCGCGGAGGTGGCCAAGGTCGTCATGGACGAAGCGGATCGACGCATGGAGGTCGTGGTGCCTGACGACCAGCTGTCCCTGGCGATTGGCCGGCGCGGCCAGAATGTGCGTCTCGCCTCGCAGCTCGTGGGCTGGGACATCGATATCATGACAGAAAGTGGCGAATCGGAGCGCCGCACCAATGAAATGCGTGTGCAGTCCGAGCACTTCATGGAAGCGCTCGATGTCGATGACGTGCTCGCCAGACTCCTCGTGACCGAGGGATTCTCCGAGGTCGAGGAGATTGCCTTCGAGTCCACCGAGGAGTTGCTTTCCATCGAGGGTCTCGACGAGGGGATCGCCCAGGAGTTGCAGAACCGGGCCATCGCATTTGTCCAGGAACGCGACCTTCAGTTCGATGCCAGGCGCAGTGAACTCGGCGTCGCGGACGACGTCGCCGCCATTGATGGACTGACGCCGGCCTTCCTTGTCGAACTGGGCGAGAAGGGAATCAGGACTCTCGATGAGCTGGCTGACCTGGCGGCCGACGAGTTGTTGCAGGATTACCTGCCCGGCACGTACCTGACACCGGACGATGCCAACGCCATCATCATGGCGGCACGCGCCCACTGGTTCGAGGGTGAGGAAGACGGCCACGCGACCGGGTCGTCCGCGCAAGGTGACAACGCTGATGCCCGGTCCGAACACTAATGTCCAGCGGCGCTGCATAGCGACCGGCAGGTCCGTCGACAAGTCGGAGCTGGTGCGGTTCGTGCTGGCTCCGTCAGGGGACGTTGTACCGGACCTGGCGGAACGCCTGCCCGGACGCGGCGTCTGGGTTTCCGCCCGGCGCGACGCCATCGACCGCGCAGTAGCCAGGAAGCAGTTCAGCCGTGGTTTGCGCAGGCCCGTGGCGGCCCGTTCCGATCTCGCCGATTCCGTGGAGAGCCTGCTTGTGCGGCGGATTGTCGAGCTCCTGGGATTCGCCCGCCGGGCTGGTGAGGCCGTGTGCGGATTCGAAAAGTGCCGCGCTCTTGTCTCGGGGGACGCAAGCCTCCTGCTGCACGCCCGTGACGGCTCGGCTGCCGGCCTCGACAAACTGGCCGGACGGTCGTCCGTCACGGTATTGCGGGTCCTGGATCGCGTGGAACTCGGCGAGGCGTTTGGCCGGATCGACGCGGTCCACGTGGCTCTTCACTCCGGTGGCCTGGCCAACAGGATCGCCCGGGAATGTGCCCGCCTCGGGGGATTTCGAGGACTCGCCGAACATGGCATGGAAGGAACCTGAAGGATGGCAACCACGGACGAAGGCCCACGCAAGCCGACGCTGAGTCTCGGCGGGCGCAGGCAGGTCGAGCGCAAGACGACCGAAGTCAGCGGCTCCGTACAGCAGAGCTTCAGCCATGGCCGCAAGAAGAATGTCGCTGTCGTGGTCAAGAAGCGGCGCACCTTGCGCTCGGGACGCCAGGAGAGCGCCGAAGCCCGGCCCGTCACATCTGAGTCGGAGGCCAGCGAGCCCGCCACGGAGCAGGAGACCGCGACGACACCGGCGAAAGAGGAAGTCAGCCGGCGGTCGTCCCTGGTTCTGCGGCATCTCAGTCCCGAAGAGCGCGAAAGCCGTCTGCGTGCCCTTGAACAGGCGCAAAAGGCCGACGAGGAGGCTCGTGTTCAGGCGGGCGAGCAGGAGCGTATGCGGGCCGAGGAGGAGGCGAGGCTCAAGGCTGAACGCGAGGAGTCCGAGCGCCGCGCCCGTGAGGAGGCTGAACGGCGTGAGCGGGAGGAAGAAGTCCGTCGGAAGGCCGAAGAGCAGGCCAGGCGGCAACTCGACAGACAGCGCGACTCGACCGAGAAACGCGACGAGATTCCGGCGACCGAAACAGTCACTCCCGCCGCCGTTACCGAGGAGGAACCCCGGCGGGGCAAGCGCGACCAGAAACGCTCCGCCCTGGCCCCGGGGAAGCGCGCCGCCGGCCGACGCCGGAGCGGCAAGCTCACCGTTGCCCAGGCTCTGAACCAGGAGGACCGCGAGGAGCGGGCACGCAGTCTCGCGGCAGCAAGACGGGCGCGCGAGAAGCTGCGCCAGCAGCAACTCGAGCGCAAGATGGTCAAGGGGTCGACGAAGAAGATGGTGCGCGAGGTCATCGTGCCGGAGGTCATTCTCGTCAGTGAACTGGCCAACCGCATGGCGGTGCGCGGCAGCGAGATCGTCAAGAAGATGATGGAAATGGGGCAGATGGTGACCATCAACCAGACCATCGACGCCGACACGGCGGAGGTCGTCGTGGCGGAGTTCGGGCACCGGGCACGGCGTGTCTCGGCGGCAGATATCGAGGTCGGGCTGAAGCAGGATGACGATCCCGAGGACATGAAACGGGCGCGTGCGCCAGTGGTCACGATCATGGGCCACGTGGACCACGGCAAGACATCCCTGCTTGATGCTCTGCGCCGAACCGACGTGGTGTCCGGCGAGGCCGGAGGCATCACGCAGCACATCGGTGCCTACCAGGTGCGGCTCGATGGAGGCGAACGGATCACATTCCTGGATACGCCCGGTCATGCCGCCTTCACGTCCATGCGTGCCCGCGGTGCCAGTGTCACGGACATCGTGGTGCTCGTGGTGGCGGCCGACGACTCGGTGATGCCCCAGACGCGGGAAGCGATTGACCATGCCAGGGCCGCCGGCGTGCCGATCATCGTCGCCATCAACAAGTGCGACCTTCCCGGCGCCGAGCCCGACAGGGTGCGCCAGGATCTGCTGCGCCACAGCCTGGTGGTCGAATCGCTGAGTGGCGACATTCTCGATGTCGAGATTTCGGCCCTCAAGGGTGATGGTCTCGACCGTCTTCAGGAGGCCATCCTGCTGCAGGCCGAGGTCCTCGAACTCAAGGCGAACCCGGATCGTGAAGCCGAAGGCGTGGTTGTCGAGGCCAAACTCGACAAGGGCCGTGGCCCCGTCTCCACGGTGCTGGTGCAGCGCGGAACGCTGGAAGTCGGAGACACGGTCGTGGTCGGCAATGCCTGGGGCAGGGTCCGCGCCCTGATCGATGACAGGGGCAGCAACGTCGAGAGTGCCGGGCCCGCCCTGCCGGTCGAGATTCTCGGACTGTCCGGGGCGCCGCTGGCTGGCGACGAGTTCTTTGTCGTGGAGAACGAACGGCGGGCGAGGGAGGTGGCTGCCTACCGTGCGTCGCAGGAGCGCCAGAAAAAGATCGCCGCCACGGGCCGGGGTTCGTTCGACCAGATTCTCGCCGGCATCAAGGCAGGCAAGGCGACGGAACTTCCCATCGTCGTCAAGACCGATGTCCAGGGTTCTGCGGAAGCCATTGCCGACAGTCTCCAGGCCTTCGGCACCGAGGAAGTCAAACCCCGCATCCTGTTGTCTGCCGTCGGTGGAGTTACCGAAAGCGATGTGACACTGGCCAGTGCTTCCGGTGCAGTCGTTGTGGGATTCAACGTACGGGCCAACAGCCTGGCTCGCCGTCTCGCTGCCCGTGAGGGCGTGGAGATCCTCTATTTCCGGGTGATCTACGAGCTTCTTGACCAGGTGAAGGACATGCTGGCGGGTCTGCTGAAACCGGCAACGGAGGAAGATGTCCTCGGGGCCGCCCAGGTTCTGGAAACATTCGATATCTCGGGCGCCGGGACGATCGCCGGTTGCCGCGTGATGGACGGCCACATCCGCGCCAGTGCACGGGTCAGGTTGCTGCGAGGCGGACGCACCATGTTCGACGGATCGATCCGTTCACTGCGCCATCACAAGGACCAGGTCCGTGAGGTCCGCCAGGGCAGCGAGTGCGGCATCCAGCTTGCCGATCACCAGGACATCGAGATCGGTGACGAGATCGAGGCTTATGAACTGAAACAGGTCGCCCGGACGCTGGATGCCTGATGTGAGGCAGCGCAACAACCAGCGCCGATTGAGAGTGGGTGAGGAGATTCGTCATGTGTTGTCGGACATGTTTGCCCGGGACGAAGTTCATGACCCGGCGCTGTTCGGCCGGAAGATTACCGTCTCCGAAGTCCGCATGAGCGTCGATCTCAGACATGCCGCCTGCTACGTCATGCCGCTTGGCGGGGAGAATGTCGGCGACGTGATGGAAGGACTGCGGCGGGCCACGCCGTGGTTGCGCGGCGAGGTCTCGCGCCGGGTGCGTCTGCGGGTGGCGCCCGAGCTTGTCTTTCACGCGGACCGCGGATTCGACCATGCCCAGCGCATCAGCGCCCTGCTCGAGACGTCAGGCCGCTCCTGAAATCCCTCATGAGGCAAGGGAGCCGCATTCATGGCTGGCTTGTCTGTGACAAGCCGGCGGGCGTGACATCGAGACAGCTGGTGGGACGGGCACGCAGGCTCACAGGAGCTGCCCGCCTCGGACATGGCGGAACGCTCGATCCATTGGCTACCGGCATCCTTCCGGTGGCCCTCGGCGAGGCGACGAAGACCATCGCCTGGTGCCAGGATGCCCTCAAGACCTACCGTGTCACGGCGCGTTGGGGAGTCTCGACGTCCACCGACGATGACGAGGGTGACGTCACCGGAACATCCGACGTCCGGCCGTCGGCCGATGGGATAGGAGCCATCCTCGCGTCATTCACCGGCGATGTCAGCCAGACGCCTCCTGCCTTTTCGGCCGTCAAGGTGGCGGGCAAGCGGGCCTACGCTCTCGCGCGAAAGGACATCATTCCTGACCTGCAACCCCGCCTTGTGAAGATCGAGCGGATCACGCTCCTCGCCGTCGAGGACAGGGATCACGCATCGTTCGAGGTGGTGTGCGGCAAGGGGACCTACATGCGCGCGCTCATCCGCGACATGGCCGCACGTCTTGGCACCCTGGGTCATGTCCATGCCCTGCGCCGCACCCGGGTCGGACCGTTTTCGCTGTCCATGGCGATTTCTGTGGATTCCTGGCTGGAACATGGTAGGAATGCGCTCGCTTGCGGGGCGATCCATCCCGTGGAGACAGTGCTGGTCGACATCCCGGCGCTCGTTGTCACGGAATCGCAGGCACGTCAGCTCAGACATGGGCAGGCGGTCCGGATCGGCCAGACCTGCAAGGGTACCGTTCGCCTCCAGGACGACCACGGGCTTGTCGCGATAGCGAAATCCGATGGGGATCTGGTTCGACCGGTGCGCGTTTTCAACCATGACGGGACATGAGGTCACGATGTCGATCACAGCTGAACGCAAGAGCGAACTGATTCGCCAGTATGCCCGCACCGATGGCGATACCGGATCGCCCGAGGTGCAGGTCGCCATACTGACGGAACGCATCACCAATCTTACCGAACACTTCAAGTTCCACCGCAAGGACAAGCACTCCAGGCGGGGCCTGCTCATGCTGGTCAGCAGGCGCCGGGCTCTGCTGGACTACCTGCGTGGCCGGGACGAGAGTCGCTATCGTTCGATTATCGGTAGCCTGGGTCTGCGCCGCTGACACCTGCGGCGCGGCACGGCGGAAGCGCACGTCGTCAGGCGAGCCTCCTTCAGGGGAGCGCCTGGCTGGGACTGTCATGGCCGGTTCATCGTTGATTCCGGATCATGCCGGGGAATCTTCACATCACAATGGGCGGAGTGCGCTGATTCCGCCAATGTCAGGGAATAACACGCATGTTTGACATTCACACGAAGGAAATTGTCTGGGGTGGCCGGACGCTGACGCTGGAAACCGGGCGCATCGCCCGTCAGGCGGACGGGGCTGTCCTCGCGACCTATGGCGCCACCACCGTGTTGTGCACGGCCGTCGCCCAGAGACAGCCACGAGAGGGCGTGGACTTCTTCCCGCTCACCGTGAACTACCAGGAAAAGGCCTTCGCGGCCGGCAAAATTCCTGGCGGGTTCTTCAAGCGCGAAGGCCGGCCGAGCGAGAAGGAAACCCTGTCGTCGCGCATTATCGACCGGTCGATCCGGCCGCTCTTCGCCTCGGGATTCCGCAACGAGACACAGGTCATCTGTACCGTGCTCGCCCATGACCTCGAGAACGACCCGGATGTCGTCGCCCTCGTCGGATCCTCTGCCGCACTGGCCATATCGGGGATCCCGTTCAACGGTCCCGTTGGCTGTGCCAGGGTCGGCTTCATCGACGGTGAGTATGTTCTCAACCCGTTGCTCAGGCAGATGAGCGATTCCCGCCTCGACCTCGTGGTCGCCGGCCGTTCGGATGCCGTCATGATGGTGGAGTCGGAAGCACAGGAGCTGAGCGAGGATGACATGCTCGGCGCCGTGATGTTTGCTCAGCAGGAATTCCAGCCGGTGATTGCCGCCATCAGTGATCTTGCCGCAACCTGTGGCCGGGATCCCTGGCGAGTGCCGGAGCCCGAAGACACGGGCGATCTCGAGAGCGCGGTGCGGAACCTCGTCGGTGAAGATCTCGCCAACGCGTACAAGGAAGCGGACAAGCAGGCCCGCCAGGAGAAGCTTCAGGCGGTCAGAGCGACCGTGAGGGAGCACTTCGCCAAGGACGAGTCGGTGACAGGTGACACCCTGGCCGGTGTTCTAAAGTCTCTCGAGAAGGCAACGATGCGCGATGCAACCCTGACCTCGGGCGTGCGTGTCGATGGTCGGCAGACCAGCACCGTCCGTCCGATTTCGTCGCAGGTCGGCATTCTCGAACGCTCCCATGGTTCGTCACTCTTCACCAGGGGCGAGACCCAGGCGCTTGTGACCGTGACGCTTGGAACCGGACAGGACGAGCAGGTGATGGATGCCCTTGCGGGTGAGTACCGCGAGCACTTCATGCTGCACTACAACTTTCCGCCCTACTCCGTGGGTGAGGCGAGTTTCCTGCGCTCTCCCGGCCGCCGCGAGATAGGTCACGGCAAGCTGGCCTGGCGGGCCATCCACCCGCTGTTGCCGGAAAAGGAGAAGTTTCCCTACACCGTCAGGGTGGTCTCGGAGATCACCGAATCGAACGGCTCCTCGTCGATGGCGACGGTATGCGGCAGTTCGCTGGCGCTGATGGATGCCGGCGTGCCACTGGCGCGTCCCTGCGCGGGCATTGCCATGGGTCTCATCAAGGAAGGCGACCGGTTCGTCGTGCTCTCCGACATTCTTGGAGATGAGGACCATCTGGGTGACATGGATTTCAAGGTGGCGGGCACCGGGAACGGCGTCACAAGCCTGCAGATGGACATCAAGATCGCCGGCATTACCCGGGAGATCATGTCAGTCGCACTCGAACAGGCACGAGAAGGCCGGCTCCACATTCTGGGGGAAATGGCGAGTGCGATCGGCTCGACGCGCGACACGCTATCGGACTTCGCGCCGCGCATCACGACGATCAAGGTTCCCTCCGACAGGATTCGCGACATCATCGGACCGGGTGGCAAGGTCATCCGCGAGATCACGGAGGTCAGCGGAACCAAGATCGATGTCGAGGATGATGGAACCGTCAAGATTGCCTCCTCGGACCCGTCGGCAACCGACACGGCCCTGAACATGATCAGGGACATCGTGGCCGAACCGGAGGTCGGCGTGATCTATGAGGGAACCGTGGTCAAGTGTCTCGACTTCGGCGCGTTCGTCAACTTCATCGGCAAGCGGGACGGTCTTGTGCACATATCCGAACTGGCGCAGGGCCGTGTGGCCACCGTCGGTGATGTGGTCAAGGAAGGCGACGGCGTGAAGGTCAAGGTGCTGGGGATCGATGATCGCGGCAAGGTAAAGCTCTCCATGAGGGTGGTCGATCAGGAGACCGGAGAGGACATCACGGAACAGGTCGGTGAGCGCGAACCGCCAAAGCGCCGTGAACGCAGGGATGACGGCCGCAAACCCCGTCGGTCGCACAACAACTGAACGCATCACCGGATGATCGGGCACGATACATCGTGTCATAATGGCGTGCCGTAGCCAGGGGAGACCGGGTGGGTGAAGCCGCTGAACTCCATACGCATCTCGGGACGCGACGTTCTGCCCCTTGTCGAGGGCGGCAAGGGGATCTCGATTTCGAATGGCGAGAGTTCGGGTGCCTGGGCGAACTGTGGCGGCGTCGGCACCTTTTCCGGCGTCAACGCCGATGACCGCGACGAGAGCGGGGAGCTGATCCCCCAGGTCTACAGGGGGCGCAGCCGCAAGGACCGGCATGAGGAACTGGTATCGTTCGGTATCAGGGGCGGTATTCACCAGGCACAGGTGGCACACGAACTCGCTGGCGGCGAGGGCGCCATCCATGTGAACGTTCTGTGGGAGATGGGGGGATGCGAGAGGGTGCTGCACGGCGTCCTCGAGGGAGCCAAGGGACTGGTCCATGGCGTCACATGCGGCGCCGGTATGCCCTACAGAATGGCCCAGATCTGTTCGGAGTACGGTGTCTACTACTACCCGATCACCAGCTCCGCTCGGGCCTTCAACATCCTGTGGAAACGCGCCTATCATCGTTTCCCCGAGCTCCTCGGAGGTGTCGTCTACGAAGACCCGTGGCGTGCAGGCGGACACAATGGTCTGTCCAATGTCGAGGATCCGGAGGTTCCGGAGGACCCCTATCCCAGGGTTATCGCATTGCGCAAGGTGATGCGCAGTGTCGGTCTCGATGACACCCCCATCTTCATGGCCGGAGGCGTGTGGCGCGTCGACGAGTGGCTCGACTGGCTCGACAATCCCGAACTTGGTCCCATCGCCTTCCAGTTCGGAACACGTCCCCTGCTGACCGAGGAGAGCCCGATCTCGGATACATGGAAGCGGCGGTTGCTCACGCTGCGCGAGGGCGAGATCAGTCTCAACCGGTTCAGCCCGACCGGGTTCTATTCCTCGGCGGTGGAAAACAGCTTCCTTCTCGAGCTCAAGACACGCAATCGCCGCCAGGTCGCCTATGCGACCGAACCCGTCGGCGACCATGTGGTCGAGTTCGCCTTCGGCCCCCGGGGGCGCCTCGTCTACCTCACGGAGCACGATCTCGACGAAGTCCGTCAATGGGTCGCGGCAGGGTTCAGCGAACCCCTCAAGACTCCCGATTCCACCCTGGTCTTTGTCACGCCCGAGAAGTCCCGGCAGATCCGTACCGACCAGATCGAGTGCATGGGCTGTCTCAGCCAGTGCCGGTTCTCGAACTGGAAGTGCAACGAGACGGGGACGACCGGCCGCAAACCGGACCCTCGCAGCTACTGCATCCAGAAGACCCTGCAGGTCATCAGTCATTCCGACGACATCGAGACCCAGCTCATGTTCGCCGGCCACAATGCTCACCGGTTTGCCAATGACCCCTGGTACGCCAACGGCTTCATCCCCACCGTGGCACAACTGATGGACCGCCTTCAGACCGGTCAGTAGGATGTCGCGGCCGTGCCCGGCAAGGCGAACGTGGAGTCCAGTCGCGACCGGCATTATGGTGAACTGTCATGCATCACAACGATGAACACATTGATGAACTGCTCGCGTCCAGGGGATTGCGGCTGACGCGCCAGAGACGGCAGCTCGCCGGCCTCCTTTTCAGGGGCGGCGACCGCCATGTGACAGCGGAGATGCTCGGACGGGAAGCAAAGCTGAGCGGTTTCAGGGTTTCTCTAGCAACCGTCTACAACACGTTGCACCAGTTCACCCGGGCGGGTCTGCTGCGCAGGATCAATGTTGACCCCGCCAGGACCTGGTTCGATACGAATACGACCGTCCACCACCATTTCTTCAATACCAGGAGTCTGGAGCTCACCGACATTCCGCAGGAGCGGGTCAGTGTCGACGTTCTGCCGGCGCCGCCGGTCGGCACCACCATCGATCACGTCGACGTGGTGATCCGGGTGACGCCGCGGTGAGGCGTTGCTTGACAGATTGGAATTATTCCAGATAGCTTCCGGCCGGAGCGGTCGGACCGCTCCCTTCACCAGCACCCCAAGGGCCCGCAGGGCCGCTCAATCCCGAGGAGAGTACCATGTCACTTGGTGGCACCAGGACCGAACAGAATCTGAAAGATGCCTTTGCCGGCGAGAGCCAGGCGAACCGCCGCTACCTCTACTTCGCCCAGAAGGCAGATATCGAGGGCTACAACGACGTGGCCGCCGTTTTCCGTTCAACGGCGGAAGGGGAAACCGGACACGCCCATGGCCACCTCGAGTTCCTCGAGGAAACCGGTGACCCGGCAACCGGCGAGCCGATCGGGCCCACCGACCGGAATCTCAAGGCGGCGATTGCCGGAGAGACCCACGAGTACACCGACATGTATCCCGGCATGGCCAGGACAGCACGCGACGAGGGATTGGACGAGATTGCGGACTGGTTCGAGACCCTCGCCAAGGCCGAGAAGAGTCACGCCGGGCGCTTCCAGAAGGCGCTTGATACGCTCGACGACTGATCCGGAACCGGGACGCGAGCTTGCCCGCGGCAGTCCCCGTTCCGCTGCCGCAGGCAAGCCTGTCCTGGCAGGATTCTTGACCATGCGAGAAGGCAGTCTCGACGCCCCGACACGCCATGTCGTGGACTGGGGCAATCCCGACTTCGTCGATGCCGGGAGAATCGATGCCGAGTTGCGTCGCGTCTTCGACATCTGTCACGGATGCCGGAGATGTTTCAATCTGTGCGATGCCTTTCCCCGCCTGTTCGATCTCATCGACGACTCGGCAACCGGCGAACTCGATTCCGTTGACAGCGCGGATTTCCCGTCTGTCACGGATGCCTGCACGTTCTGCGACATGTGTTTCATGACCAAGTGCCCCTACGTGCCGCCCCACGCATTCGATCTCGATTTTCCCCATCTCATGCTCCGCGTCAGGGCGGCCGAGTTTCGCCGCGGTGAACGCAGCTTCATGGATGAACGAATCTCGGATACCGATACCAACGGCCGGTTGGGAACGACATTCTCGCCCCTTGCCAACTGGGCACTCGCCAGAAAGAACCGCCTCACCCGCCCCCTGATGCAGTCCGCCTGCGGGATCCATGCCGAGGCCGAACTCCCCCGATTCAATGCGGCGAGCCTGGTTTCCGTTGCTGCCCGGGAACCCCTCGAAGTCAACCGCGAGGCCCCGGCCTATCCCCGCAGGGCGGTCATTTACGCCACCTGTTTCTCGAACTGGAACGATGCAGGGATCGGTGATGCGTTCCGGCGCATCCTGGCCCACAACGGCATCGAGACCGCGGTGGTGCATCCGGGCTGCTGCGGCATGCCGAAGCTGGAACTCGGTGATCTGGCGGATGTGGCCAAGCGCGCCCGAACAGTGTCCGGGAAATTGCTGGGTTGGCACGACGACGGGTGGGACATTGTTTCCCTTGTGCCTTCGTGTTCACTGATGATGAAGTTCGAATGGCCGTTGATCGCCCCGGACGACGGTTCGGTCACCCGCTTGGCTTCCGTGGTTCAGGATGCGAGCGAGTACATTGTCCGCATTGCCCGGTCAGAGGGACTCACGGACGGTCTCGAACCGATCGACGGACCCGTGACCCTGCATGTGGCCTGTCACGCGCGGGCCCAGAACATGGGAGCGAAGGCGGCAGAGATGCTGCGTCTGATCCCTGATACGGCGGTCAACGTCATCGAGAGGTGTTCGGGGCACGGCGGATCCTGGGGGGTGCGGACCGCCACGTTCGAGACAGGCATGAAGGTCGGAAGGACAGTCATGCGTAACATTGCCAGGCACGATCCCGCAGGCGCCGGAGTTGTCGCCTCGGAGTGCCCGCTGGCTGGCCTCCATATCGCTCAGGGAGTCGCTCGCCTGGAGGGGCGCGAAGCACCGGCTCCACGGACGTGTCATCCGATTCAGCTGATGGCCCGCTCCTGGGGCCTTGAAGTGAGAGGTGCGGGATGAAGATCCACCGCGACGACATCATTGCGCCCGAGGACTACGCGCGGATGCGTGGGAAGCACCGTGCCCACCTCCGCGAAATCAAGCGGCACCGGCGTATCGAGGTTGGTCCCTTCATCACCTTCTTCTTCGAGAACCGCCAGACAATGTGGCATCAGATCCATGAGATGCTGCACATCGAAAAAGGCGGCGAAGAACAGATCGCCGACGAACTTGACGCCTACAACCCCCTGGTTCCCGAAGGCCGTGATCTGCGTTCAACGATGATGATCGAGATCGACGACCCGATACGGCGCAACACGATGCTGCGCCGTCTGGGGTGGATCGACGAGACGGTGTCCTTCCTGGTCGGCGGCCGGTCGATCGCCGCAGAGCCCCTTCAGGACACCGAACGCAACACGCCTGACGGCAAGACGAGCAGCATCCACTTTCTGGTGTTTCGCTTCGATGACGAAACTGTCGCCATGTTCCGTGATTCAGGGGTACGCGTGGCCCTTGAAGTCGGCCACGAGAACTACGGCCACCAGGCGATACTCACGCCGCAGACACGCGAAACCCTTGCCGGCGACTTCTTCTGAAACGGCCCGGGGCGTTCAGCGTGTCCGCTTGAGGGCCGTCTGGGTGAAGTCGTTGAGATCGAGGTCGGTTCCGAACGTGTAACCTGTCCAGTTGAGTTCGGTACTCTTGCCGGTGAGATGATTCGTCATCGACATGTGTCCGGCGCGCCAGAAGTGGTCGAGGTAGAGGTTGTAGTCATCGACCACCAGAGTCTTCAGATGGGACTCCCTGCGGTCGTAGTACTCGATCCTGACGGTGAGCAGTTCGTCTTTGTCGATCCACATCACCTGCCGTGAGTAACCGGAGTCCTCGTGGGTCGGGAAGCGTTCGATCACGTCGCACGTCAGATCACCACAGGGTTCGTCACCGAGATGCCGGTAGGTGTACCGTTCGATCTCCGAGGCCCCCATGTCCTCGTATGAGAACTCGCTTCCCATGAAGGAACCCGACTGGTTAGACGAACTGATGCGCTTGACCCTCTCGAGGGCCGGGAGATAGAGCCACTGGTCGTCCGCCTCGTCCTTGTGGGCGTGGACGAGAAAGGCCGTTCCCTTGACATCACGGGGCCGGTCGAAGACGAAAATGGTGCGGTCTCCGTCGTTCTCGACCTCGATCACCTTGATGCGGACCTCGCGCGTGCTTTCCTCCCCCCGCTTGTTGCGCAGGATCATGCCCATATTCGCGGTGAAGTTTCCGAACCCCTTCTGGCGTTCGCGGGCCTCCGTGGCAATGCGCAACCCGGTCTCCTCCGGGGTTTCGGCATCAACCCGGGAAAGTCCCGGAATCCAGGCGACGGCGAATGCAACGAGGACGAGAATCATGCGCATGGCGGGTTCCTTACATTCCCTTTCCAGAAGCTGTAGTCCAGGTTGAGCCCGACGCAACCGTCAGTCCAACGGGAAGGTCGCGTGTGGCGACATCGGCGCAGGCAGATCCTTTGATACTCATGAGCCGGTTGTCGTCGGGACGTCTCCTGAACTCGCCGCTGAAAGTCCTGATGAAGAATTCTGTGCTCATTGTAGCCGGCAAGGGGTCGCATCGCACCACCAGCCCATGTCGAACGTCCGCGCACGAGTCCGTTTGGCACAGGCTGCCGGAATTCCTTGCAACCCGGTTCCAAGGACACGCATGGGCTGACCTCGTGGCTTCCAGTTAATCGTCCGCCCGCCGGACCATCCCATCGAACGGCCCGGAGCTCGTTCACACTTGCCGGCTGTCCCGGGTTTCGTGACCGACTGCGCTGGCTGAGCCGTGATGGAGGGCGAGCGACTGGCACATCGTTGCCAGTCGCTCGCGCAGGCGGACTGGTTTCTCGACGATGACGCTGTCGCCCCAGGTGACGAGATGCCAGCACATCTCGTCGATGCCGCCGGCCGTGAACCGCACCGTGACAGAGCCGTCGCCGTTCGTCTCGACCGTCTGGTCCGGGTGGAACAGGAAGGCTGCGGCGTCCCGCGCCACACGAGGCAGGAAGCACAGGACGACCTCGACCGGCTTTTCCTGGAATGTGCCGAAGGAACGTTTGGCGTAGGCCCGCAGATCGAACGCCGGATCGCGATCGAACCGCTCTTCAGTGATCCGGGCGTCACTCATGTTCGCGAGGCGCCACAGACGCGGCTCGTCGGCCCAGTCGGTCCGTCCCACCAGGAAGGCCCGGTTGCCGTGGATCAGGCCATAGGGCTGCACGCTCTGGCGGCTCCGCCGTCCCGTCGCCTGGGCGAAGTACCTGAACTTCACCACACGGCCGGTCACGACGGCCTCGCGCAGGAGCGAGAGGAGGCCGGCGTCGAGGCGCGGCCGGGGCCCGGGTCGCATGGCCAGCCCTTCGGCGAAGATCAGCGCCTCGACGTCCGCCTCGATTCTGTCGAGCGTGTCCGAACGCAACGTGGCGCGCAGCTTGCGAGCGATCTCCCGCAGGATCTCCGCCCTTGCGTCCAGGCCGGTCCGTTCCAGGACGTCGGCGGCTCCCGCCAGTTCCGCCAGCTCCTCCACCGAGACGGCGACGAGACGGCGAAGGGCATCCGAGCGCAGCCTCCAGTGCCGCTTGTTGTCGTCCCGCGGCACGATGTCCAACGGCCCGAAGGCCCACTCGACGGTATCCCGCAGGCGCTCCGCCGTCCTCCGGCTGACGCCGAAGTCCGCCTTGATGTCGTCCAGTGTCACGCCACCGCGCGAGCCCTGAAGGCGAATCGCCAGGCGAATGATGTCCTTCAGTCGTTCGTACCGCATCCGGCTGTCCCTCGCTCTCCCGGGCCGTTCACTGCCGGACCACCATGGCGCGGCTCATGGGATGCGACAACTTCATCTCAGGAAGCCGATGGCCCGGGGACGGTCGGGCTTGGCCTCGCACTCGGCGCGGAGCATCCGGGCGAGTGCGTCCGGTTCCACCAGGTGACCCAGAAGGCCGGCCTTGCGTCGCACGACCGCGAAGTCGCCGGGAGTGAGCGAGGTCAGGTACGCGATGTCCTCCGGCGGAGCGAGCCCGAACGAGGCGCGAAAGGCCATGGCGGCCTGGGCGGGCGTGAGAAAGTCGAGCGTGACCTTGAAGACGAAGCGCCGCAGGGTCGCCGGGTCGAGGTGCTCGCCGAAGTTGGTCGTGCAGGCGAAGGGCAGGGGATGGGTCTCCATCCAGGTCAGCATCTCGTTGACCTGGCTGACTTCCCAGTTCCTTTGGGCGAACCGACGGTCGGCGAGCAGCGAGTCGGCTTCGTCAAAGACCAGGAACGAGCCGTCATCGCGCGCCTCGGCGAAAGCGTCGGCGATCTGCCGTTCGGTCTCTCCGACCCACGCTGACATCAGGTCCGATGCCCGCTTCTGGATCACCTCGAGGCCGAGGCGCTCGGCCAGATAGCGCACAAACGCGCTCTTGCCCGTGCCCGGCGGTCCCTGCAGGCACAGGGAGAAGCGCCGTTCATCGGACACCACGAGGCGGTCGGCGAGCTCGCGAGGATCGGTGTCGGCGCGGATGAGCGCCGGATCGAAATGTTCCGGCGTGCCTTGCGGCGGCGCGTGGCGCCCCAGCACCCGCGACAGACTCTGCACGCCACGACGTACCGTGGCGAGATCTCCGGCCCCGAGATGCGCCGCGGCGGTCGCACCGGCCGCGACACCCGGCGTGGCGTCGAATTCGCAAGCCAGGGCACGGGCGTCCCGCGGGTCCGCTGCGATACCGTGGCGTTCGAGCTGGCGCATCCAGATCCTCGTGCGCACCCGGACTGTCGGCGGGCGCATCTCGAAGGCGAACATCATGCGCCGGAGAACGGCGGGGCTGACGTGCTCCGTGTCGTTCGTGGTCCACAGGGTCGGCGTCGGGGCGCGTTCGAGCAGCCGGTGCATGAACACCCTCGAGGACGTCCCGCGGGAACCTGCAAGAAAGGGCGGGAGAAGGGTGAAGTTCGAAGTGGCGTCGCCGAGCAGATCCTCCATCTCGTCGAACATGAGAATCGCACGGCGCTCCCTGGCGAAGAGGCGCTGGGCGAGGCGCAGCTCCTGAAGCCTCTCGTTCCGGGAGGGCTCGTCACCGCTCTCGTCGGCCTCCCCGACGCTGAAGAGCGTCACGCCGAGCCTCTCGGCCAGAACCTTGCAGAACTCAGTCTTGCCGGTTCCCGGAGGTCCGTGCAGCAGGATGTTGACACCCGGAGCGAGGGTGTCGAGCGCGCCCCTGAGCAAGGTCTCGACATGATCGCGATCGCCGGCGACATGGTCGAAGTCCGTCCAGTCGAGATCGCTCGAAGGAGCGGGGTCAAGCAGCAGGCTGGCGACATCACGATCCGCGCCGCCGGGCGCGTGGACGAGCCGGTTCAACCGTTCCAGCATCATCACCTCGCCGTCGCTGCTGTCGATGGAGACGAGTCCCGACCGGACCAGGGGGGCGGCGGCCTCGAGGCGTCTGGCGACCGCGTTGGGCGAAAGGCCGAGAAGCACGGGCAGGGTCCGTCCTCGGAGGCTGAAGACAACCGGGCCGTCGAAGGAGCGCTCGAAGATATCGTCGATCATCGACTCGAACACGGACTGCGTCCGGTAGCGCAACAGGGTTTCCAGGATGGCGAGGTCGGTGCGCGTGAGGTCAGCCGATCGCCCGAGACACCGCAGGCGCCGGGCGGTCCGGTCGGGGCGCGCCGTGTGGTTCGAGCACTCCTCGCGCAGGGCTTCGCCAAGGACGCGGAACTGCCGGGCGGACAAGCCTTCGTTGCGGTCGATCTCCCAGCGGCGTCTGCGGGAGCGCTTGCGTCCACGCGCGATGAGGTTCTCCCTGTCGGCCACCCACATAGCCAGCGCCATCGCCTCCGGTTCCCGGTGGGAGAGGCGCGATGCTGCGTTCGCCAGGTAGAGGGCGAGCAGGCGATGTTCGTAGGCTGACAACATGGCGTTCCCTCCCGTCCGTCGAGTCGCAGCGACAGTAACCTGCCACTACGTCATATACGGACGTAGGCACGAAGCCTTCTTGAGACTTGCAAGAAAGAATTGGCGGCCCTGCCGCCGCCCCTTCCTGCTGCTTCCCTTTCCGCCGTGTTCGCGACGACAGTCGCGCCGAGCGTCCTGGCGACACCGACGAGATCGGGACCGGTATCCCGGGCTCCGCCACCGGCGATGATGAGGCGACGCTCGATCGAGCAGAGAATCGCCGACGCCTCGTCCACCAGCCTCGCGGCCGATTCGGGACGCCGGGGCGGGAGGACCGTCTGCCATTCTCCCTCGACCTCTCGCCGAGCAGATCGATCAGAGTAGAGATATGGACTGCCTCGATCGCTCTCCGGCGATGATCGAGAAGGCCAGGGTCGGCAGCTCGGGGACATCGCATACCTTTCGCGCCGTCGCGCTCATCGCGTTCAGGGGACGCGTGGCCTCCTTGTTGCTCCCTGGTTTCGCAGGGCACGTCCCGACCCCTGCTGACACTTCCGGGCCCATCCCCGTGGCCACCCCGGGGTGAGCACCTCGAAGATCGCGGGCGTGGGCGGGTATCCCGGGGAGGCAGTCGGAGTCATTGGTATCAGGCCGGACAAGATGCTCAGGCACGCACTGACGTGTGGAATCCAGCCTTCGGTTGTCCCATTCTTCAGGGCTGCCGCCGTTCCAACAGGAGAATCGATCATGGAGGGATCCGCCTACGCCGGCGACGTCATGCCGGCTCAAGCCTTCGTCGCCCTCGAGAGCGACGAGAACGCAGTGCTCATCGATGTTCGCACGGAACCCGAATGGCGCTTTGTCGGGGTGCCGGACCTTTCGGGTCTGGGCAAGAGAACGAGGTTCGTCGAGTGGCAACTCTATCCCGACGGCCGGCCCAATCCGGCATTCGCGAGACAGTGCGAGGAACAGGGTCTCGAGAAGGGCAAAGCGGTCTACTTCCTGTGCCGCTCCGGCGTGCGCTCCATGCATGCGGCGGTTGCCATGACATCGCTGGGCTACGGTCCCTGCTACAACGTGGCGGAAGGATTCGAAGGCGACAAGGATGCAGCGATGCAACGGGGCCGTCTTGGTGGCTGGAAGGCACGGGGCCTGCCCTGGCGTCAGGACTAGGCTTGAAATCCGAAAAACCCTGCCCAAATCGGTAGGTGCAACCGTCCCTTGCCTCATGTGGAAGACCAGACGGGAGCAAAGGGGTTCTGCCTTCGGGGGAACCGCATCACTCACATACCGCTCAATGGAGGATATGTACGATGACCCGATTCGATTTCTCTCCCCTGTTCCGTTCGACTGTCGGTTTCGACCGCATGATGAACATGCTCGAGGCCAGCGCCCGTTCCGGTGAGGAGGGCTACCCGCCCTACAACATCGAGAAGAAGGGCGAGAACGACTACTGCATCACGATGGCCGTCGCCGGTTTCGGCGAAGACGATCTTGGAATTGAGGTCAAGGACTCCACCGTCACGGTGTCCGGATCGACGTCCGGCGAAGGCGACAAGGAGCAGACGTACCTGCATCGCGGCATCGCGGCCCGGAGCTTCAGGCGCGCCTTCCAGCTGGCCGACCATGTCCATGTTTCCGGGGCCAACCTGGAGAACGGCCTGCTCCACATCGACCTCGTGCGTGAAGTGCCGGAGGCGCTGAAGCCGCGCACGATCAAGATCTCCACGGACCAGGACTCGCGCCAGATCGAGGCTTCCAGGCAAGCGGCCTGACGGCAACACCGCAGGCATGACAGGGAGAGCGCCGGACAACAGGGTCCGGCGCTCTTTTCGATTCTTCTTGTTGCCGGGGTACCAGTCGGAAGTGAATGTACCGGCAGCACCAGCAGTAGCTTGCGGATGGCCAGGGCATGTGCACACACGCGAACCTGGAACGGCGCGCGTCACAGGGCACTATCATCCCGCTCGCCGGTGCCGGTGGCACCCGACACAAGAGCATGGACCCGTTCGCGTCAGGACCTGACTCGAAGGGCGGCGGCAAGTCCGGATCTTGCCGCCGCCCTTAGTGGATCATTGATTCGCGCTACTCGCTTTTCGTGATCAATTCCCAGCGCAAGCTGGCTTCCTCGATCGGCTGGAAGCCATCGACGCTTGCCGAGTACGCCCGGGTGATGTTGAAGTGGAAGGGGATGAGCGAACCGCCCTCTTCGTACAACTGCCGCTGAAGTTCCCCGTAGAGCGCCTTGCGCTTCTCGAAGTCGGGTTCTCCGGCAGCCGCGTCGAGATTGGCGTCGAATTCGGCAACCCTCCAGTTGTTTTCGTTCCATGACGAATCGCTGCGCCACCCGAGGTTCAGGATCACTCCTGCTGACCTTTGCCACCACCAGGTCTGGAAGACCGTTTCAACCTGATAGACATCGTTCCAGTAGCCGTCAGCCGGCGCCACGACGATGTTGACCCTGATGCCGGCGTCCGCCACCTGTTCCTGGTAAACCTCCGCCATCGTCGACCAGTGCGGGTCCTTGTCGCTGGTGTAGAGATCGAATTCGATCCCGTCGGCGAATCCGGCCTCTGCCAGCAGACGCTTCGCCTCGGCAATGTCCTGCGGACAGTCGATATCGGCCTGGTAGGCATCGCCCGCCCATACCGGATGATCACATGCGACCGTACCACCGTCGGGGCCGGCAATCAGATTGGTCATCTCCTGACGATCGACGGCGATCCGGACGGCCTTGCGAACCCTCGGGTCGTCGAACGGCGCTCTGTCAACCAGGAAGATGATGCCCTTCCATTCGCCGGTCGGGATGGTCTGCGTCTTGAACTTGGGATTGTTCTCGAACATCGGCTTTTGCTGGGCGGTCAACGCCTCGATGTAATCGATCTGTCCGGTCAGCAGCGCCTGTATCCGCGCCTCGCTGTCCGGGATCGCGATCACCTCGACACGGTCGATGCCAGCTCGTTGACCCCAGTAGTCCTCGTTGACGACCACTTCGGAGGTCCCTTCGGGGTCCAGTCTGCTCAGTCGGAAGGGGCCGGTGCCAATACCGCTCGTGGCCATGGTATCGCCTGAGTCTTCCGGGATCATGATCATCTTCCATTCGGTCAACGCAATGGGCAGGTCCGCATCCGGTTGATTCAGGTTGAAACGCACCGTGTGGCTGCCGAGAGCCTCGATACTGTCAACTGACTTGATGGTCGAACGGTTCGGCGAATCGACTTCAGGATCCAGGATGCGGCTGATGCTGTAGACGACATCGGCAGCATCGAAGTCCGAGCCGTCATGAAAACTGACACCTTCGCGCAGTTGCATGGTCAGGGTCAGGCCATCGTCGGCGATGCTCCACGACGTCGCGAGGTAGGGTGTTGCAGCACCGGTCTCGTCGGTTCGGGTCAACCGCTCGTGCACCAGCTGGTTCATGAAGTAGAACGCGTCGACGGTGTGCGCGTCCATGGTCTCGGCGCCTCCTCTGCCAAGACCGTGGGAAACCCGAAGAACGGTCTCCGCCATGGCGGTGCCGACGAACATCGTCGCACAGAGAACGACCGTTGCCGTGACTTGGCTGAATCTCACGGCAATCTTTCGAATGGTCAATTGAGCGTTGTCTTTTCGCATGATGTTTTCCTCACCTTGGTATGGGCTGAGCTTTTCCGAACGCCCAGAAACGCCCTCGTTCCGCCAGTTGACGGCGGAATGCTGTCAATCCGATTGGAGGGCCAGTCTAGGGCCTTCACGTCAGGAGGTCCATCAGACCGGCTGTGAAGCCGGAACAGGTGTCTGTCTTGTCTCTGATTCACAAAGATGAATCTCCCGGAGATACCGATGTCTTCGCGCCTCCATCGGGAGCGGGAAAACGGCTTGTGACCAGGGGCACCCGCCCGGGAAAAGGCAGTCAAGGTTCCTCCACGACGCAAGGCAGGGCTGATATCGTCTCTGGATGCAGACTGCGGTCTCGAGGCAATCGGACCTCCCCGGGCATTTCACCGATCAAAGGCGACGGGCAGACTCCTTTGTCCTTTGCCTGCGCTCCAGATCCATGAGCGGGATGTGACAGCGGATCACATGACCGTCGCCTGTTTTCTGCCATGGCGGTTTCGTCGTATCGCAGATCGTGCCGATCCTGTGTGGGCAGCGCCGCTGGAACGGACAGCCTCTGGCCGGGGGCGAGAGTTCCACCGCATCTTCTGCCATCAGGACCGGTATTGAATCGGGGTCCGGCTCGAGCACGGCGCCGAGCAGGACTTCGGTGTAGGGGTGAGAGGGCAGGGCATAGACCTTGCTGGATGGTCCGATTTCGCACAGTCGTCCCTGGTAGAGTACTGCGACCCGCCCGGCGATCGCCCGCACCACCGCAAGGTCGTGTGAAACATACACGTACGCTGCGTTGTGACGGGCCTGAAGTTCCATCAGCAAATCGAGGACCACCGCCTGAACCGAAACATCGAGCGCTGAGGTTACCTCGTCGCAGAGAACCAGCTCGGGTTCCGCGGCGAACGCCCTGGCGATGGCGACCCGCTGTTTTTCGCCGCCCGACATCTGGCCGGGCAGGCGGCCGAGGTAGTGGGAGCCAAGACGAACATGTTCCAGCAGAGCGACGCTGCGGTCCCGCAACTCGCCAGCGTTGAGCCCGAAATAGAGCCGCAGCGGCTGGGCGAGCAACTCGGCCACCGTGTGACGCGGATTGAGCGAAGCATCCGGGTTCTGGAAAATGAGCTGGACCCGGCGCAAGAGATCCGTGTCACGCCGATCGACGGGCGCATTCAGGCTCACGTCGTTCTCGAACGTGATCGTCCCCTTTCGTGGCGGGCGCAACCCGGCGATGGTGTTGAGAATCGACGACTTGCCACTCCCCGACTCGCCAACCAGCCCCAACGTCTCGCCACGGGCTACGTCGAGCACGATATCGTCCACGGTAGGCGTGACGTCAGGTTGTCTTCCGAGAATCTGGTCGATGACACCAGGCCTGGCGTAACTGATGGAGACATCATCGAGACGCAGGAGGGTGTCGGAGAGATCGCGGCTTCGACCATCTCCTCGTCGCGGTGGTTCGGGCGGTGGCAGGTTTTCGACTTTCTCGTGGTAATGACACCGCACGACCTCGTCGGTGGCGGTGGAAACCAGCGGTGGCGACACGTCGCGGCAGAGCTGTCCGGCCATCGTGCAGCGATCCGCAAAGGCACAGCCCTGCACCGCCTTGCCCGGAGGTGGCGGGCGGCCGGGCATCGATGAAGGCACGACCGCTTCCTTGAGCTTGGGGATCGACAGCAGAAGGCCACGGGCATAGGGATGGGCCGGGTTCCTGAGCACCTGGCGTGCCGGCCCCTGGAGCACGAGCTCCCCGGCGTACATGACGGCGATACGATCGCTGACCCGTGCAACAGCGCCCAGATCGTGGCTGACGTAGACCATCGCGGTTCCTGTTTGGGCCGCCAGATCCCGCAACAGTTCGAGAACATGGGCTTGCGTGGTGACGTCAAGTCCGGTTGTCGGCTCGTCAAGCAGAAGTACTTCGGGCTTTCCCGCCAGAGCCATGGCGATGGCGACACGCTGTTGCTGGCCGCCCGAAAGTTCGTGGGGATAGCGCTCCAGGAGTTCTTCGGGTTCCGGCAAACGCACCTGCGACAACAATTCGATGACACGCTCACGGCGCCGCTCCGGCGCCAGCGTCGTGTGGAGTCTCACCGACTCTTCGATCTGGCGGCCGATTCTGGATGTTGGCGTCAATGCCTGGCCCGCGTTTTGCGGAATCAGGGCGAGATCGCCGCCCCGAATATCTTCGAGGGCGTTGTTGTTCATGGCGAACAGATTGTGTTCCCGAAACAGGATGTCGCCTTCCAGAACACGCAGTCCCGGTTTCAGGAATCCCATCATGGCCAGAGCCAGGGTGCTCTTGCCGCAACCCGACTCGCCGACCAGCCCAACCGTCTCGCCCTTGCCGAAGCTGAAATCGACGTTGCGGAGAATTGCCAGGGTCGCGCCGCCGGCGCCGGTAAAGCCGACGCTCAGGTTGTTGACCTCGACGAGCGCATCCGTCACGGGAGGCCTACACCGGAGCCTTTTGGGCCCGGTCAATGCCGAGGGTCTTGGCGAGGGCGTCGGCGCTGAGGTTGACGCCGATTATCATCGAACTCAAGGCGATGATCGGCGCCAGCACCGCCCACGGCGCGACGGCCATGTAGCTGCGGCCGTTTGCAATCATCAATCCCCAGTCGGCGGTCGGCGGAGTGATGCCGAAGCCGAGGAACGACAGTGAACTGAATGCCAGGATCATCCACGACCAGCGCATGGCACCGTCGACCAGCATTACGTCCCGGACATTGGGCAGGATCTCGCGCCAGACGATGGTCCACATCCTCTCGCCGCGCGCCCGCGCGGCGGTAATGAAGTCCCTTGCCGTCACGTCGTGGGTTGCAGCTCTCGAGATGCGAATCACGGAGATGCCGTAGAAGAACGCCAGCGTGGGGATCAGGACGGCATCGGCGGTACCCAGAACAGCGATGATCAAAAGCAGGAACAAGATCCAGGGGATCGCCATGAAGGCGTCGACGACCCGCATCACCACGTCATCGACCTTTCCACCGATCAGGCCGAGCACCAGGCCGAGCGATCCGCCCCACAACACGGCAATCAGGGTTCCCAGACCGGAAATGACCAACGCTTGCCGCCCGCCCAGCATGGTGCGGGTAAGGACGTCGCGGCCGAGATGATCGCCGCCGAGCCAATGCTCCGGGCTCGGGCTAGCGAGAACCAATCGTGAATCCTGGGTTGTATAGTCATAAGGCACGATCCACGGCGAGATGACGGCAAGGAGGACATGGCCGCCGACGATTGCGAGGCCCACCAGACCGGAGGGACGTCTGGCCATCTCGCGGATTACCGCGCCGACCCGCAAAGCCCTGTTGCCGGGAGCCTCGTTCGCTGGATTCGCCACCGCCATGGTGTCAGACCTTCATGGTCCTGAGTCTGGGATTGGCGACCAGGGACAGCAGGTCGGCGACCAGGTTCAGCCCGACGTAGAGCACCGCGAGGATCAGTGCGATCGCCTGGACCAGTGCCAGGTCTCGGTCAGACACCGAATCGAGCATCAATCGCCCCAATCCCGGATAGTTGAAGACGACTTCGATGACCACGGTACCGCCAAGCAACCATGCGAGTGTCAGCGCCACCAGGTTGATGGTGGGAAGGAGTGCATTGGGCAGCACGTGCCTGAACACCACCTGCCAGTAAGGAACACCCTTGAGGATTGCCATCTGCACGTAGTCGCTTGCCATGACGTCGATCACGCAGGTTCTCACCATGCGCAGGATGTGCGCTGTCATGACGAAGGCGAGCGCAATGATCGGCAGGATGATGTCCTGGAGAAACTCGAAGACAGGGGCATCGGGCCTGGTGATGACAATTCCCGGCAACCAGCCCAGCCACACGCTGAAGAAGAGAATCAACAGTGTCGCGCTGATGAACTCCGGCAGGGTCATGGCAAAGATCGCGCTCGTGGATATCCAGAGGTCCGCCGCGCGGTCGCGTGTCAGCGCGGCGATGACACCGAGCAGAATCGCAATCGGGATCCCGACCGCAGAGGCTGCCGCACCAAGAAGAAGGGTGTTGCGCAGACGGATTTGCACCAGATCGGAAATCGGCTTGTTACGCCGGGTCGAAATTCCCAGATCACCCTGGAGGGCGCCGCCCGCCCAGACAAAGAACCGCTCGTGGGCCGGCTGGTTGAGTCCGAAGTCGTCGCGGCACTTGGCGAGCTTGGTCTCCAGGGCCGTGTCACGTCCCAGATAGGCGGTACAGGCATCGCCGGGCAGTGCTTCCACGCCGACAAAGACGATGATTGTGACCATGACGAGCGTCAACACGCCTAGTGCCAACCGGCGCAGTATCAACTTGAACATGGTACCTCCGGGTCGACGCCGGGCACGGTGCTGATCTGAATCGCCCTTTCGATTTGTGTCAGAAACATAGCCCACTTGCGGTGTTCGTGCCACACACGTTGCCCATCGAGCACGCTCGATCTCGTCAACGTGCCCTCAGGCTGATGTTGCCACGTCGACACGAAAGTCCGCGGGACTGAGGCCGGGTGAGTTCGTGACAATCTCGCCTGCCAAGCGTGCCTTGTGATCCATTCGACCGGCCGATAGCATGTCGTCGATCTTGCCCCTTCAGCGGACGGTCCGCCTCCATGTCGACCACCTACGTTCGCCTTGACGAGGTCTCGGAAACGTTACCGAGCGTCTTCTATTACGACCGTGATCACCACGAACGGGAACTCAGGCAGATCTGGTACAGACATTGGTTGCTGGTAGGCCGGTCTGACGGGTTGGCAGCGGTCGGCGACTATCAGGTTGTGGAAGTCGGTGACCAGAGCGTCATCATCACGCGTGACGGGAATCACCGGTTGCGGGCCTTTCACAACACCTGCCGGCACCGCGGTTCGGTACTCTGCCAGCAATCGCGTGGCAGTTTTCGCGCCAGGCGGATCGTGTGCCCCTATCACGCATGGACCTACTCGCTTGAAGGCGAACTGACAGCAACACCCTGGCGTCTTGAGGGTGGCGGGTTCGATACCGCAAGATTCCCGCTCTACAATGTTGCTGTCGGAGAATGGGCGGGGTTCATCTTCATCAATCTTGATGAAAGCGCGGCGCCGTTCGATGACCGGACACTCGGCGACACGCCTGCTCTCCTGGCGAACTGGAATCTGGGAGAGACCGTCACCGTCCACACGATGACACTGGATCTCGAGTGCAACTGGAAGGCGTTCTGGGACAACTTCAACGAGTGTCTGCACTGTCCCATGGTGCACCCGGAACTGTGCCGAATCGTGCCACAATTCCGCGAAGGGCTGGCAACCGGCAATGTCATGCGCAGTGACGGGGACACCTCTTCGCCCCTCATCGAGGGCGCGGTCACGTGGAGCGTCGGTGGCGCGACAAGTCTGCCGTGGTTCGAAGGACTCACCGAGCGTGAGCAGCGGGCCGGCGCGACGTTCGGCGTATTCCCGCCGAGCGGCTATGTGGTCGTGCACGTGGATTACGCCAGGTTGGTGCACATGCTTCCCACCGGGCCTGAGCACACGCGGCTTGAGGTGTCGTGGCTCGTTCCACCCAAGACGGTGGAGCACCCCGGGTTTTCGGTAGAAAAGCTGATCGAGCTCGCCGAGACCGTGGTTCGCGAGGATGGCAGGGCAAGCGAGATCAACCAGAAGGGGTTGCGCTCCAACCGGCACAAGGCCGGCGTGCTTGTGCCGCAGGAGATCTTCGTGCGCGATTTTCACGACTGGGTGAGAGAACAGTTGGACGAGGCCAACGATTGAGCTTCTGTCGAAGTCACCGTGAGGCAGTTGCCAACGTTGTCAGCGTGTTCCATCAGGAGGCAAGACGGCTGCATTTCTTCCCTGGATGGACCCCTGCGCGCAAGGGTCTCATCGAGGACCCGGCCCATGACGAGTGCGACCGGAGTCCGGTGCTTTCCAGCGTTTTCGCTTGACTTGCGGACACATTCCTTCCAGGTTTGTACGACGTGGTGATTTGTGCCAACCGGCTTGCGGCCACGAAAAACAACCCGCTAAAAGGTTGCGGTCGATCTTCCGGGTGAGGCCGGGCCCCGAGGTGGGTTTCGGGAAGGAAGATCACGCGATGGAACAGCCTCCTGTCGAATGGCGCCTGCCGACACGCCTGGTGCGTGGCGGCCTGACGCGAAGCCCCCACAGCGAAACCAGCGAAGCTCTCTACCTGACCTCGGGCTATGTCTACGACACGGCCGAGGAAGCGGAGGCGGCCTTCGCGGACGAGAACCCGCGCTACATCTATTCCCGCTATGGGAACCCCACGGTCTCCATGTTCGAGGAACGGTTGCGCATGCTCGAGGCAGCTGAAGCATGCCGCGCCACGTCTTCGGGCATGGCGGCAGTCTTCGCCGCGCTTTCCTCGATCCTCGAGGCTGGCGACAGGCTCGTGGCGTCGCGCGCGCTGTTCGGTTCGTGCCTGCATGTCGTCGCCAAGATCCTGCCACGCTTCGGTATCGAGACGTGTCTCGTGGACGGCACCGATATCGAACAGTGGCGCGATGCTCTCAAGGGCGGGACCAGGGCCGTCTTCGTCGAATCACCCTCGAACCCCACGCTCGAGATCATCGATCTTCCCGAGGTCTGCTCGTTGGCGCACGAGGCGGGCGCGACGGTCGTGGTCGACAATGTCTTCGCCTCGCCCCTGCTGCAGAAGCCCCTGGAACTCGGCGCTGACATCGTCGTCTATTCCGCCACGAAGCACATCGACGGCCAGGGTCGCTGCCTCGGTGGCGCGGTGCTGGGGCCTGCGACATTCGTGGACGGGCCGCTGTTCACCTTCCTCAAGCACACCGGTCCCGCACTGTCCCCCTTCAATGCGTGGGTGCTGCTGAAGGGGCTGGAGACCCTCGACCTCAGGATTGCACGCCACTCGGCGAGCGCCGAAGCCGTCGCTGGCTGGCTGGCTTCGCGGCATGGCGTTCGGCGCATGCTCTATCCCTGGCACCCGACCCACCCCCAGGCGGAACTCGCCCGGCGCATGATGCTCGGAGGGGGCAGCATCATCGCCTTCGAGGTCGATGGTGGCCGCGGGCGCGCCTTCAGGTTCCTCAACGCCCTGAAGCTGATCGACATCTCGAACAATCTCGGCGACTCGAAGAGTCTCGTCACGCATCCCGCCACCACGACCCATTCCAAACTGTCCCCGGAAGAACGGGAGCACCTGGGAATCACGGAAGGCCTGGTGCGCCTGCATGTCGGTCTGGAGGACGTTTGCGACATCGAAAACGACCTCGCGCAGGCGCTCGCCGACTGATCGGCACCCATTCCGGGCGAACCGGGCAATTCCCGGGATTGGTCGCGCCTGTGTCAGGCGCGGTTCATGATCGACGGCAAGGACAGGCGCGCGTGGCGTCCGCCGTCGATCGTGATCACCTGGCCGGTGACGAAACGCGATTCCTCGCTGGCCAGCCAGACGACGACGTCCGCCACATCGAGAGGATCGCCGACATGGCCCACCGGGTGCAGCCTGCCCAGTTCGGCCATCACAAGGTCCCGGTCGGGGTGCGACTCGACGTAGACCCTGTTGAGATCGGTGTCGATCCATCCAGGCGCCACCGCGTTGCAGCGGATGCCCACGGGGCCGAGATCGACGGCCAGCGCAACGGTCAGTCCATGGACTCCGGCCTTGGAGGCGGCATAGGCGGTATGCCCGGGATTGCACGCTATGCCTTCAAGGGACCCGATGTTGACGATCGCGCCGCCGCCGCGCGCCGCCATCTGCTCCACGACATGCCTGGCCATCAGGAAGGGGCCCCTCAAGTTCACCGCCATCATGCGGTCCCAGTCGTTCGCGCTCTGCCCGGCCAGGGACCTTTCGAACATGATGCCCGCGTTGTTGACCAGGATGTCGATGCCGCCCTGTTCTGCCGCGACGGCCTCGATGAAACCAGTAACCGAGTCCTCGTCGGTCACGTCCAGCGGCTTCCAGGCCAGGTTGCCGTCCTGCGGACTTCGCAGATCGCCCGCCACGACATGCGCGCCGGCTTCGGCAAGACGTCGGCAGATCGCCAGGCCGATCCCCTGCGCGCCACCAGTCACCACGGCACTCTTGCCTGACAGGCGTCCGGTCATCTCGCCGTATAGCCGCCGTCGATGGAAATGGCGGCTCCCGTGATGTGCAGGCTGTCGTCGGAGGCGAGGAAGATGATCAACCGGGCGACTTCCTCAGGCATCGGAATCCGCCCTTGCGGGATTCCCGCGCGGCTGCGTGCCAGCACCTCTTCCGGCGAACTGCCGGAGCCGCGGTGCCCCGAGACCAGCATCGGTGTGTCGACGGCGCCGGGGCAGACCGCATTCACCCTGATCCCGTCGGTGGCGTGATCCAGCGCCAGGGCGCGGGTCAGGTTCACCACGGCGCCCTTCGAGGCACAGTAGGCCGGCATGCCGGGCGTACCGACCAGGCCGACAGTGGATGCCAGGTTGATTATGGCGCCGCCGCCGTTTCCCTGCATCGTGCGGATCGCCGCCCGCGCCATGAAGAAGGTGCCATCGAGGTTGGTTGCCATGACCCGGCGCCAGGCCTCGTCGCTGGTGTCGAGCGCGTCGCCACGCCACATGGTGCCGGCGATATTGGCCAGCACGTCGAGCCGGCCGTAGGTCGACACGGTGCGGGCGACGGCATCTTCGCAGAAGGAGGAGATGGCGACATCTCCAAGGATGACGGCGCCGGTACCGCCGGTCTCCTCGATCCGGCGCAATACCGCCGAGGCCTTGGCGCCGTCCCTGCCGGTCAGCATGACCCTGGCGCCCGCCACGGCGGCGGCGACTGCGGTTGCCTCGCCAATTCCCGATGTCGCACCGGTCACCAGCGCGACCCTGCCATCCAGCGCCCCGCTCACAGTTCGAGTCCAGCCCTGTGGCGGCGAATGGCGAAGTTGCTCCTGACACCCCAGCCGAGAAGGGGCTCAGGAGGCAGCCGGTCGGGCCGTCCGGCTGCCAGCATGTACGACAGGAGTTCGGATTCGCGCCCGAGAATCATCTCCGCCAACAGCTTGCCGCAGATGGTCCCGCGGGCCACGCCGACGCCATTGTGACAGAAGCTGCCGTAGACTCCCTCGGCCAGCTCGCCGAAGACCGGTTCCGCGTTGCGTGACAGGGCGAGAGCACCACCCCAGGTGTACTCCAGGTCGACGCCGGGCAGCATGGCGAAGCGGTTGGCAAAGGATCGTCGGTGCGCCTTGCGAACCCGGCGCCTCATCGCTTCCTCGCAGTTGAGGCGCCTGGCGTAGCTGTAGATGTTGCGGACCAGGATACGGTTATCGACAGTGCGCCGGACCGTGCTGCCGAAGGGATCGGCCGGAATGATGCCCCAGGCGGCCCTGCCGCCCAGGGTCTCGACTTCGTCCGGCTCGAGCCTGCGGGAAAGGCTCGCCCATGTCGCAACCGGAATGAGGGACTTGCGATAGTAACCGAATTGGGGCGCGAAACCGTTGTTTGCCAGCGCCAGCGTTGCGCAGGAAATCGTGCCGTCTGCCAGCTCGAGGCGGTGTCGGGGACCATGGGCGATCCCTGTCACCGGCGAATCCTCGTAGACCGTGACGTTCTCGGGCATCGATCGCGCCATGCCGGTCACCAGGGCGGCCGGCTGGACCTGAATGGTGCCGGGCGTGTGAAGTCCCTGAACATAGAAATCCGTGCCGGTGATCGCCTTCATCCCGGCAGCATCAATCCAGCGGTAATCCGCGCCGAGCAGATCCAGGTTGCTGCTGTAGGCCTTGGCGAGCGCCCGGCCGCGCTCCGTTGCGGCTCCGTGGATCTTGCCTTCCTCGCGCCAGTCGCAATCGATCTCCTGTTCCGTCACGATGTCGCGCAGATAGTCCTGTCCCGCACGGTTCAGGGCGATCTGCCGCCTTTCCGCATCCAGGGAGCCGGCGAAGTTCCTGGCGCGGATATTGTGGGCCTGGTCGATGGCAAAGCCAGAACAGCGGCCGGCGGCGTTGTTGCCGATCCGCTCGGCGTCGATCAGGGCGACACGGGCCTGCGGGTCGAGTTCGCCGAGGCGCCGTGCGGCCGCCAGTCCGGTGTATCCACCGCCGACGACGGCGTAGTCGACGCAGATCGTGCCGGCTGCCCGGTTCGCAGCGGGTTGTTGGGGCAGGGTCTCCAGCCATCCGTTTCTGTTGTCGGACTTGGGCAGGACCTCGATCTTCACGAGGAGAGGTCCATCCAGATGGTCTTGGTCTCGCAATACTGGTCATGGGCGGCCAGGGACTTGTCGCGACCGCTGAAGCCGGACAGCTTGAAGCCGCCGAATGGTGTCGTCACATCGCCCTCACCGTAGCAGTTGACACTCACGGTGCCGGCCCTGATGGCCCGCGCGGCGTTGTGGGCGGTCTTGTTCGACGCGGTGAAGAGGGAGGCCGCCAGGCCGTAGTCGGTGTCGTTGGCCATGGCAATCGCCTGTTCGGGCGTATCGAAGGTCATCACCGCGAGAACAGGTCCGAAGACCTCCTCGCGCGCCAGGCGCATGTCGGGCGCCACGTCCTCGAAGACCGTCGGCTCCACGAACCAGCCCCCGGATTCCGTCAGCACGCGCTTGCCGCCCCGCACGAGGCGGGCTCCCTCGTCCTGCGCCGCGGCGATGTTGTCGAGCACCTTGTCCATGTGCGCGGCTTCGATCAGCGGGCCGATGCGGGTTGCGCTGTCGAGCGGGTCTCCCACCACCCAGTCGTGCGTGCGTTCCAGGATGCGCTCCATCAGGGCCTCCTTGATCGACCGGTCGACAAGGAGGCGCGAATTCGAGGAGCAGTTCTCTCCCATGTTCCAGAAGATGGAGTGGGTGGCATGCTCGGCCACCGTATCAAGATCCTCGACATCGCCCATGACGATGCAGGGATTCTTGCCGCCGCACTCCAGGAGCACCCGCTTGAGGTTGGAGTCGGCCGAATAGCGCAGGAACATGCGTCCGGTCTCCGTCGAGCCCGTGAAGCCTATGCAGTCGACGCCGGGATGGAGGCCTATTGCCCTGCCTGTGGTTTCCCCGAAGCCCGGCAGGACGTTGAGCACACCGTCGGGTATGCCCGCTTCGGTTGCCAGCTCGCCAATCCGGATGGTCGAAAGAGAGGTCTGTTCGGCTGGCTTGAGAATGACGCAGTTGCCGCTGGCGAGAATGGGACCGAGCTTCCATGACGCCATCATGAGTGGAAAATTCCATGGTAGAACGGCGCCCACGACACCGACGGGTTCGCGCACGATCATCGAGACCACGCCGCCGCCCGAAGGAGCGAGCTGATCGTAGATCTTGTCGGCGGCCTCTGCGTGCCAGCGAAGGGTGTTGACCGTCTCCGGAAGATCGATTCCGAGGCAATCCGTGATGGGCTTGCCCGCTTCGAGCGCTTCCATCATCGCCAGTTCGTCGGCGTTGGCCTCGACAAGGGTGGCGAAACGCTGCAGAGCGGTCTTGCGCTCGCCAGGCGTCATGCGCGGCCACGGGCCGTCATCGAATGCCGCGCGGGCGGACGCGACGGCACGGTCGACATCTTCCTCCCCGCATCCCGCGATCGGGGCGAGTACCGTTCCATGGGGGGGATTGGGGGTTTGGAGGGTCCTGCCGCTTGCGCCCTCGACACTGCGCCCGCCGATGACGGCCCTGGTCG
>MKWU01000683.1_pt1 | contig 63461 bp, 60 predicted proteins | sample 809101 | NCBI WGS metagenome assembly MKWU01 (sample SAMN05860141, study PRJNA318959) | sponge metagenome | host: Aplysina aerophoba | place: Slovenia: Piran, Adriatic Sea, Gulf of Piran | collected 2013-05-07
CTTCATCACGGGTACGGCTGCCGAGGTCACACCGGTCGGCCAGATCGGCGACCTGCATTTCCAGCCAGGCCGCATTTGCCGCGCTCTCATGCAGGACTTCAACGCCGAAGTCAGAAGTCCCTGACAGCATCTGCCCTTTCTCCGCGCAGCAGCAATTGACGCCCGTGCGTGCCGCTCACCTCCCTGACCAAGGGTCGAAGACCTCGACGCCGGCAACATTTCCCGTCACCACGGTCATTCCGTGGATGATCGCTGTCGCTGCAATCAATGCGTCCCGTTGGGGCTTCGGGTCGGGCACATGCAGGTGAGCGCATTTGAGGGCTACGGTGGAATCGACCGGCAGCGTGCGTTCCTGGAATTCCGTCAGCACATGACAATCCATCCATGTCCGGAACCTTTCCCCTTGCCGGGCGTCACGCCGCTCAAGGCGAAGGATGCCGATCTCCAATTCCATGAGTGTGAGCGCCGAGACATAGAATCGTGTCGCATCCTGACCGGAGAACCATGCTGTGACACGGGCATGCGCCATACCGTCGCCGAGCTTTCGCAGCTCGGATATCACATTCGTGTCCAGCAAGAACATCAGGAAAGGTCGGCCTCACGGAACCTGATACGTATGCGGGGCGGATCGAATTCGATATCGGCCAAGCCTGGCATGGACAATGCGTCGACAAGACTGCGCCGCTGGCCTGAATGAAAGCCGTCTGTAGTCCTCAATGCTGAGCAGCACGTGCGCGGGCCTTCCCCGATCGTTTGTGAACACTGGCCCAGAGAGCGCAGCTCTCTTTCTTGCCTGCCACGTCCTGACGGACCACGTCACAGCGTCTTGGCATCTGGCGACAACACGTGTGGATGACACTACAACGGCGCCAGTTGTTTCACAGGATGACCGACAGATGGAGCGAGTCCGTCCCCATACGCGACACCGGGGAACGTTGCGGTTGCCGGCGTGGGGCACGCGACAACAGGGGGTATGGTGCCAGATCGGATCACAGCGTTGTTCTTTGAGCTGTTCAGCGGGTTGCCCCGGCAGGGACCGGGAACCACGGTGAACACGCAGCGTGCCCTCGGGTTCGTGCCGGACATCGGGCCGCGGACACGTGTTCTTGACATTGGTTGCGGGACGGGCGCCCAGACTCTGGTGCTGGCCGCGTCGACGCCTGCGCACATCGTGGCGATCGACACTCATCCGCCTTTCGTGGATGCCCTGAACCGGGAAGCCCGCCGGCTGGGCATCACCGTTCGATTGCAGGCGCGCGTGGCCGACATGCGCAGTCTCGACTTCGCCGACGGATCCTTCGATCTCATCTGGTGCGAAGGCGCCATCTACAACGCAGGCGTCGAAAGGGGACTCCGCGACTGGCACAGGCTGCTGTCGCGCAACGGGCACGTAGCGCTGACCGAGGTGTGCTGGCGGAAACCCTCACCACCTGCTGAATGCGTGGCGTTCTGGAACCGGGAATATCCGGCAATCCGCAGCACCTCCGCGCTCCTGGAAGCCGTCGAGGGGTGCGGCTACACGATCGTGAGCCACTTTCCGCTCCCCGCCTCGGCGTGGTGGGACGACTACTATCGGCCGCTGCAGGATAACATCAACGCATTCCGCGAGCGTTATCGCAATGCGCCGGATGCACAGGAACTGGCGGGTCAGTGTCAGCACGAAATAGACATCTGGCATGCCCATTCGGAGTTCTACGGTTACGAATTCCTCGTGCTGCAAGCCCGTTGACGCCGGCATCTGCCGAAGGGATCCGGAGAGCGTAGTCCAGGTGCGTTCAATGGTGTGACAGGAGTGAAGGAGCGGGCCTCTCCGGTCCGCCGCCGGTCACTCCTTGTCCCAGCGGGCCGCGGCATCGTCATCGCGGGCGCGGGCCTCGACCCAGTGGCTGGCGTCCTGTGTTTCCTCGAGTTTCCAGAAGGGCGCCTTTGTCTTCAGCCAGTCGATCAGGAAGGCGCAGGCCTCCAGTGCGGCCTGACGATGCGCCGATGCCGTCACCACCAGCACGATCCGGTCCCCCGGCTCGAGGCGGCCGTAGCGGTGAATGACGAGGCTCGCCTCCAGCGGCCAGCGGCGGCAGGCCTCCTCGTCGATCTCGCGCAGCATCCTCTCGGTCATCCCGGGATAGTGCTCCAGGGTCATCGAGGACGGGCCTCCATCGCCCGCCATGTCGCGCACCACGCCGACGAAGGAGGCGATGGCGCCGAGTGACGTCGAGTGCGAGGCGATGGCCTCCATCTCGGCAGCGATGTCGAAGTCCTCTGCCTGGACGCGAATCATGGGATCTAGCCGCCGGTCACCGGAGGGAAGAGAGCGACTTCGTCATCGTCCGTGACCGGGGTGCCGGCATGACCATAGGCCTGGTTGACCGCAACGCGCACATGGCCGGGTTGCGAGAGGGCCTCGGCATAGACACCGCCACGCCGCTTCAGCCATTCGACGAGTCCTCCCGCGTCGACAATGTCTCCGGGCAAGGTGATGTCCTCGCCGGAAAGACCGATGGTCTGCCTGACGGATGCGAAGTAGAGGAGTTTCACGACGCGGCATTCCCTTGTGAGCGCAATGTCATGACAGGACCTCGCTGAAGGGCAGCACCTCGATCATGTCGCCGGCCTCGAGGCGCGTCATCTCCTCAGGAAGTTCGGCGAGTCCATCGGTATCGACCAGCGATGACAGCAGGCCGGCGCCCTCCCTGTCAAAGGCGTGGGCCTCGGTAACGCCGTCGCCGCCGCGGCGCAGGTGGACACGGACGTACTCGCGGCGCCCGCCCTTCTTGTTGCGGCCGAATGCGGAACGAACGTCGAAGGTCTTCGGCGCGACATCGTCGGCACCGCCAAGGCGCAGCAGCAACGGCCGGGCAAAGCGCACGAAGGTCACCATGGCCGCTGCAGGATTGCCGGGCAGGCCGATGAACGTTGCATTGCCGATGTCTCCGAGCACCAACGGACGGCCGGGCTTGATCGCCATGTACCAGGCATGGAGTGTGCCGTGTTCGCGGATGGTGCGCTGTACGTGATCTTCGTCACCGACAGAAACCCCTCCCGATGTCATGAGCGCATGATGCTGCCCGGCAGAGTCAAGAATGGCATTCCGGGTGGCCGCAGCATCGTCAGGAAGGACGCCGAGGTCGGTAACCGTGCAGCCGACGCCTTCGAGCAGTGCCCGCAAGGCATGGCGGTTGGCGTCAAAGATGGCGCCGGGCCTGAGAACGCCAGGAGGATCGGTGACCTCGTCGCCTGTCGAAAAGAGGGCGACACGCAGCTGCTGCCTGCAGGGCAGGACCGTGAGGCCGGCCGAGGCGGCAAGACCGATATCGAACGGTCCCAACCGGCGCCCCTGGCGCAGGATGGTGCTCCCGGCGGCGATATCCTCGCCGGCTTCGCGCCTGTTGGCGCCGCGCCGGGTCCGGGAATCGAGAACGATCGAGTCTCCTTCGGTGCGGACATTCTCCTGCATGGCCACCGTGTCGCAGCCATCGGGCATCGGCGCGCCGGTGAAGATGCGGATGGCTTCACCGCGTCGTGCCCGGCGGTCGAGGGCCATGCCTGCCGCCACTCTCGCCGTCACGGGAAGGAACGTTTCACCGGTCAGGGCGAGGTCGTCATGGAAAAACGCGTAGCCGTCCACGGCGGCGTTGGCGTGGGGAGGAACATCCATCGTCGAGACGATGTCACGGGCAAGAATGCGCCCGGCGGCACGGGCGAGGGGAATCTCTTCCGCGGCTGTCACCGGGACGGCAATGCGCGCAATGAGATCGAGCGCTTCAGCCGCCGTCATCAAGCGGTCGCCGCGCGCTTCAGGGCTCGCCTGGCGATCCGTACCGCGTAGAACGTGTGTCGGTGCAGGACTCATGCTTCTTCTGATAGCGAACGTCGCCGCTCCGTCAAGGCACGCCGGGCGGCCTCACCGTGAAGCAGTCCCGAAAGGGCGGTCACAAGTGCGGCCAGCCACATGGCGACGAGACCGGCGGTGGCGAGGGCCGGATCCGGGATGAGAACCAGGACGATGGCGACGCACTGGAGAACCGTCTTGGCCTTCGAGAGTGGCGTGACACCAACGGCGAGGGAGGATGTGGCGAGAGCTTCGCGCAGGCCGCACACGAAGAGTTCGCGGATCACGATGACGAGAGCGGCGATCACCGGCACGTCTGACGTCGCTGTCAGAACGATGATGACACCGCACACCAGTACCTTGTCGGCGATGGGATCGAGGATCCGCCCCAGGGTGGACTGGATGTTCAAGCGGCGCGCCAGCCAGCCATCGAGAGCATCGGTCGCTGCCGCCACGCAGAAGATGGCGAGTGCCGCCCAGCGGGCGCCGGGGCCGCCGTCGATCAGGAGAAACACGATCGGGACCAGGGCCGCCATGCGGGCGATGGTGAGGATGTTGGGCAGCGACGCCATCACGGGTCGCGCTGGAAGTGGTCTCGGATGCGCCGCGCCACGGCGCGATCAATGCCGTTGACCTTCTCGAGATCGGCAAGCGGAGCGTCGGCCACGGCGCGGGCCGATCCGAAGTGATGGAGAAGGGCCCGCTTGCGCTTCGGACCGATGCCCGGGACCTCGTCGAGCAGGGAATGACTGATACGGCTGGTGCGCTTCGAGCGATGGGCGCCAATGGCGAAGCGATGCGCCTCGTCGCGCAGCCGCTGGATAAACCAGAGCACCGGATCACGTTCGTCCGGCATCAGCGGGTCACGCCCGGCAAGGAAGATGCGCTCGCGTCCGGCATTGCGGTCCGGTCCCTTGGCGACACCGGCAACGTCGACACCGGAAATGCCGAGGTCCTCGATGACCGCCAGGGCCGTCGCGAGCTGTCCGGCGCCGCCGTCGACAAGGACGAGATCGGGCCAGGCGGAAGAGGTGCGTTCAGGGTCTTCCTCGACGAGGCGCGAGAAACGGCGTTCGAGAACCTCGCGCATCATCGCATAGTCGTCGCCCGCCGGGGCCTTGCGGATCGTGAACTTGCGATACTGGTTCTTCATGAATCCGTCGGCGCCGGCAACGATCATCGCGCCGACGGGCTGGGACCCCTGGATATGACTGTTGTCATAGACCTCGATGCGCCGGGGCGCCGCGTCGAGACCGAGCAGGGCCGCCAGGCCCTCGAGATGGGAGCGCTGTGTTGCACTTTCGGCGAGGCGCCGCTGCAGGGCATCCCGCGCATTCTGCAGGGCATGATCCATCAGTGCCCGGCGGCCACCCCTGCGCGGGACGCTGATCTCCACCTTGTGTCCCCTCCTGCCGGCGAGGGCCTCGCTCAGCAGAGCGTGATTGTCCGGCCGCACCGACACCAGGATGATGCCGGGGACTTCCTTGTTCTCGTAGAACTGAGCCAGGAAGGCCGCCATCACGTTTTCCGGATCCCTGTCGGCGCTGCGCCCGGGCCAGTAGGCCCTGTTGCCGTAGTTGCGCCCGTGCCGGATGAAGAAGACCTGGATGCAGGTCTGGCCTCCTTCCCGGTGAAGCGCCACGACATCGGCGGCGGAAAGAGTCGGCACGTTGATCTGCTGGTGCGCCTGGATGTGGTTGAGAGCACGAATTCGGTCCCGCAGGCCGGCGGCTCGCTCGAACTCAAGGGCTTCGGCGGCCTCCTGCATGCGCCGGGAGAGACCGTCCTGGACCTCCCGGGTCTGACCCTTGAGAAAGGCGCGGGCGTCTCCCGTCAGGTGTGCGTAGTCCTCGTCGTCGGCCAGTCCGACGCAGGGCGCCACGCACCGTCTGATCTGGTATTGCAGGCAGGGCCGGGTTCGGTTGTTCAGCACGTGATCGGAGCAGCTCCGGAGAGGAAAGGCCTTCTGCAGGGCCGTGATGGTCCGATTGACCGCACCGGCGCTGGCGAACGGGCCGAAGTAGTCGCCCCGCGGGCGCCGTGCCCCGCGATGCTTGACGATCTGCGGCCACCGGTGGTCGCGTCGCAACAGGATGTAGGGAAAGGACTTGTCGTCACGCAGGACGACGTTGTAGCGCGGCTTGAGCTTCTTGATGAGATTGGCTTCGAGAAGCAGTGCCTCGGCTTCCGTCGCGGTGGTGACCACTTCGACGGCCGCTGTTCCGGCGACCATCCTGTGCAGACGCGGGTCGAGGCGTCCCGGTTGCGCGTAGGCCGCTACCCGGTGTGCCAGGTTGCGCGCCTTGCCGACATAGAGAACCTCACCTTCAGACGAGAGCATGCGGTAGACACCGGGCCCTTCGGGCATGGTGGCCAGCGACGTCCTGACGGCGTCGGCGCCGCTCGTTGCGGGGACCGCATCCAGCTGTTCGACCGCTGGTCCTTCGGTCTCCCCTGACGGTCGGATGTCCCTCGATGCCTTCGCCATCGCCAGATGAGGGCGGGGGAGCCGCGCAGCCGCGGCTCCTCCGGCGTGTCAGTCCGAGGGCTGCGGCACGATGCGCAGGTAGGGCTTCGGCGCCTTCCAGCCTCCGGGAAACCTCTCTTTCGCCTCGTCGTCCTTGACGGCGGGAACGATGATGACGTCCTCACCACTTTGCCAGTTGGCCGGAGTCGCCACCTTGTGGCTGGCCGTGAGCTGGCAGGAATCGAGCAGGCGCAGGATCTCGTCGAAGTTGCGCCCCGTCGACATCGGATAGCTCACCATCGCCTTGATCTGCTTGTCGGGTCCGATCACGTAAACCGTCCGCACCGTCGCGTTGTCGACCGGGGTGCGCCCCTCGGAGGTGTCACCGGCACCTGCCGGCAGCATGTTGTAGATCTTGGCGACGGAAAGGTCGGTGTCGGCCAGCAGCGGATAGTTGAGTGCATGGCCGGTGACGTCCTCGATATCCTTCGACCAGCCTTCGTGATCCGCCACGCCATCGACCGAAAGGCCGATGAGCTTGGCATTGCGCCGGTCGAACTCGGGTTTCATGCCGGCAACGGTACCGAGTTCGGTCGTGCAAACCGGTGTGAAGTCCTTGGGGTGGGAAAACAGGATGCACCAGGAATCGCCGATGTAGTCGTGGAATCTGATGCGGCCTGCCGTCGAATCCTGTTCGAAGTCAGGTGCCGTACTGCCTATCGATAGTGTCATGGTTTGCCATTGCTCCTTGCTGGATGATCCGGTCAGGGGCGCATGCCTGGAAGGGCGGCGGTCATTCCCCGGGTTAAGGAACGTCATCCCGGCAGCCTCACCCATGACACTTGGGTTGAGTCGCACGGAAGTCAACTGTTTCCGCAAGCGGCGGCAGCGGAATCGAGGCGTCAGAACAGGCCGGAAATGCGGCCCCGGGAATCGACACCGATGTTGTCGGCGGCAGGCACCCGCGGCAACCCGGGCATGGTCATGATGGCACCCGTGACGACGACGAGGAACTCGGCGCCGGCCGATACCCGGACCTCGCGCAACGGAATGGTGAATCCCGTGGGCGCGGCCTTCAGCGACGGGTCGGTGGAAAAGCTGTACTGGGTCTTGGCCATGCACACCGGCCAGGATCCGGCTGCAGTATCGTCGAGTTCGGCGAGCTGGCGCGAGATGGCGGCAGGCACGTCGATGTCGTCGGCCCGGTAGATCTGTCGGGCGATGGTCCGGATCTTCTCCTCGAGCGGCATGTCATCGGGATAGAGAGGCCGGAAGTCGGCGGTACCGCTCTCGGCGAGCTCCACCACGGTCTCGGCGAGGTCGACGGCCCCGGCGCCACCGTTGGCCCAGTGGGTGGCCTCGACACAGCGCACGCCCTCGGCAGCGCACAGGTCGAGCAGTGACCTTACCTCGGCATCGGTGTCGGCGGAGAAGCGATTGACGGAGACGACCGCCGGCACCCCGAACCTGGCCACGTTGCCGATATGCCGCTGCAGATTCGCAAATCCTCTCCGGACGGCAGCGACGTCTTCCCTTGCAAGGTCATCGCGGGCAACACCGCCGTGCATCTTCAGCGCCCGGATGGTGGCGACGATAACCACGGCATCCGGTGACAGTCCCGCCTTGCGGCACTTGATGTTGAAGAACTTCTCGGCTCCAAGATCGGCACCGAACCCGGCTTCCGTGACCACATAGTCGGCCATTCGCAGTGCACTTGAGGTGGCGAGCACGGAGTTGCAGCCATGCGCGATGTTGGCGAAGGGGCCTCCGTGCACGAAGGCGGGATTGTTCTCCAGGGTCTGCACGAGATTGGGCTTGATGGCGTCCTTGAGGAGTGCGGCCATGGATCCCTCGGCATTGAGATCGCGCGCCGTGACAGGTGTTCTCTGGCGCGTGTGGGCGACAATGATGTTGCCGAGCCGACGCTTGAGATCGTCGATGTCCGTGGCAAGACAGAAGATCGCCATGACCTCGGAGGCAACGGTGATGTCGAAGCCGTCCTGGCGCGGAAACCCGTTGGCGACTCCGCCCAGCGAGTTGACGATGGAACGAAGCGCCCTGTCGTTCATGTCGACGACACGGCGCCACGTCACGCGGCGCTCGTCGATGCCGTGCGCGTTGCCCCAGTAGACATGATTGTCGACCATTGCCGCCAGCAGGTTGTTGGCGACGCCGATGGCGTGGAAGTCGCCGGTGAAATGGAGATTGATGTCCTCCATGGGCACGATCTGCGCATGGCCACCGCCGGCTGCTCCGCCCTTGACGCCGAACGAGGGGCCGAGCGACGGCTCCCGCAGGCAGATCAACGTCTTGCGGCCGATACGATTGAGTGCGTCACCGAGACCCACTGTCGTCGTCGTCTTTCCCTCGCCCGCCGGGGTCGGGGTGATGGCAGTGACAAGAATCAGCCGGCCGTTGTCGCGGCTCTCCAGACCCTTGATGTAGTCGAAGGAGAGTTTCGCCTTGTCGTGGCCATAGGGCTCGAGATGTTCGGCGCCGATTCCCAGCCGGTCCTGGGCGAGCTCGATGATCGGTCTCAGTGTCGCGGCCTGGGCGATCTCGATGTCCGATGCGGGTTTCGACATGGTCAGGGTTCCCTCCCGGGGCAATGGTTTTGGTGCATGGGCAGGTCGCGTCAGTCTGTCACGCCGCCTTCAGGAGGCGAGCCGGGTCTCCCGGCCGCCGTTTTCGACTCCAGACACGCGCCAGGAGAGACGCATTTCACCGGCGGTGTTGGCCACCGTCGCCAGGCACGCGTCCACCCGGTGGTCGGGAATATGGACCGCGAACCGCGTCACGTAGCGATCGTGACCAGGCGCCGGAATGCGTTCCGAGTTCATGCGCACGATATTGGCGCCAAAACTGCCGAAGACCTCCGCAATGCGCAGGATGAGACCTGGTGCATCCGGGCCGTCGAGCTCGATGCGGTGGGTAATGTGCCCGCTCTCGTCATGCACCGCCCGCATGTCGAAGGTGGCGACCGTGACCCTGCCTTCGGCGACGCCCTCGACAGTCTCGAGGTCCCGCTGCACCTTCTGCGTGGGGACGTCATCGGGAATCTCGGCGATACAGGTGAATTCCGCCATGTCGCCGAGAACGGCAAAGGTCGTGTCGGAGAGATTGGCGTTGAGATCGAAGAGGTGGCCGGAGATATCGGCCACGAGTCCGGCGCGATCGTGGCAAATGACGGAGATCAGGCAGACGGCAGTCATGCGGCCTCGAGATGCTGCTTGCGGGCCTCGACGATCTGATCGGCCTCGCGCCCGGTCAGTTCCTGGAGGTAATCGAACGTCATGTCGAAGTACCCCACGCCCTGGGTCAGTGAACGCAGTTCGCTGATCAGCGTGAGGGTCTCGCCCTGGGGCATGTGCGCGGTGACGGTGTCCCATTCCTTCCAGCCTTCGCGTGCCTCGAAGCCGAGAATCTGGCCGCGCCGTCCGGTGACCAGCTGCTGTACACGCGCGGTGGCCGAATTGGGAGCATGGAGTCGCACGTTCATGATCGGTTCAAGGAGCACCGGGCTGCAGGAAGGCATGCCTTCACTCATGGCAACGCGCGCCGCCAGCTTGAAGGCCATTTCGTTGGAATCGACGTCATGGTACTTGCCGTCGAAGACCTCCACCGCGATGTCGACCACGGGAAATCCGAGCGGGCCCTGGAGGAGATACTCCTTCACCCCTGCCTCGACGGCGGGAATGTACTGTCGCGGGATGTTGCCACCGGTCACCGAATTGGTGAATTCGAAGCCGGCGCCCCTGGCCAGCGGACGGATGTTGATGTGAACATCGCCGAACATGCCGCTGCCGCCGGTCTGCCGCTTGAAGCGGCCGTGCTGGGTGGTGGGTTTTCGAACGGCCTCCCTGTAGGGCACCAACGGCCGTCCGGATGTCACCTCGACCCCGTAGCGGCCCGCCAGTTTCGAGAAGGCCGTCTGCAGGTGCATGTCACCCTGGCCCCAGAGCACCAGCTGGTTGAGGTCCGAGTCCTGTTCGGGCTCGATGGAGGGATCCTCTTCGTGAATGCGATGGAGTGCCGTGGCCATCTTCACCTCGTCCTCGCGGCGCGCCGCGTGGATCGCGAGGCCGTAGAGGCGGGGCGGCGCCTCGGCGCGTGGCCATGCAGCATCCTCGTCGGGTGCGGTATTGCCCGTCACGAGGGTGTCCCCCGTGCGCGCTCCCTCGAGGCGGCCGAAGGCGATGATATCACCGGCCCCGGCACGGTCGACCTTGACGTTCTGGTTGCCCTGGAGGTGGTACATGCCGCCTATGCGGTTGCCGTTGACCGTCTCGCCGTCCTTGACCTCGCCACGCCAGATCCGGGCCAGCGACAGCTTGCCGCCATGCTGGGTGTTGAAGGTCTTGAGAACCTGGGCAGCGAAGGGACCGTCGCCGCCGCGCCTTTCGGCGGCGCGTTCCGGATCGGGAGCCCAGTGACGGAGTTCCTGGAGCAGGCGGCGGACACCGTTCTCGAGTTCCGCGGAGCCAAGCAGGACGGGCACCACCCGCGCTTCAGCGAAGGCCCCGCTGAGTTCGCTGACCACGTCTTCCTGGGTCGGCACCTCGTCCTCGAGAATCTGCATCATCAGGTCGTCGCTGAAATCGGCGAGAGCCTCCAGCATCATGTTGCGCGCCTCGTCCTCTCGTTCCATGACGCCGTCTGGCATCTCGATGGCTTCGGAGGCGCCGCCCTCGTGATAGTGCCAGGCCGACTCGCTGATCAGGTCGACATAGCCGGTGACGTGGTCATCGTCGCGAACGGGCACCTGCGTGATCAGCAGGGGTGTCCCGGAAACGTCCTGCATGGCTGGCAGGAGTTCGCGCATCAGGGTGGTTGTGCGGTCCATCTTGTTGATGAACACGAGATGGGGAATCCGGTTGTGTTCAAGGAAACGGAAGATTGGCGCCAGGGTCGTTGCCCGTTCCACCACCGGCTCATAGACCACCACCGCGGCATCGGCGCCGATCAGCGCGTTGCGCGCCTCGGCCTGGAACTCGATGGAGCCGGGACAGTCGAGAAAGTTGAAGTGGATCCCCTCGAAGGTGGCATGGCCGGCACTGACCTCCGTGCTCATGTTGCGCTGGCGCGCCTCCGGCGCCGAATCGCCCACGGAGTTCCCTTCCTTCACGGAACCCTTGCGACCGATGGCGCCGCAGATGTAGAGCATGGCCTCGAGGAGAGTCGTCTTTCCGCTGAGCGATGGGCCGACGATGGCAATGTTTCTGATGTCTGGCATGATTGTCTCACAGGCTGCGCGTCTGGCACCGTGTGAACCTAGTGTGACGCGCCGGACCCTGCAATGCCCGGCAGCATGACGGCGCGGCACCTTCCATCTCCCAACGTCAACGACCGGCGGACGGCAGTCTCGTTGCTCGTCCTCCACTACACCGGAATGCAGGATGCAGAAGTGGCCCTGCAGCGTCTCGTTGATCCCTCTTCCGGGGTCAGTGCCCACTGGCTTGTCGACGAGGATGGCCGGATCACCTCGCTGGTTCCCGAAGCGCGGCGCGCCTGGCATGCCGGAGTTGCCTGCTGGCAGGGAATCCGCGACGTCAACAGTGCCTCGATAGGCATCGAGATCGTCAATCCCGGCCACGCCGGAGGGTTGCCGCCCTTCCCCGGGCAGCAGATGGATGCCTTGGCGGCACTGTGCCGTGACGTCCTCGCACGACATGGCATCCGCCGGCGCCATGTCCTGGGACACAGCGATGTCGCTCCGCGGCGCAAGCAGGATCCCGGAGAACTCTTCGACTGGCGCTGGCTGGCGCGCCAGGGAGTCGGGCTGTGGCCGCCGCCGCAGTCGCCGGCCGCAACATGCCTGGGCGAGGGGGACAGGGGATGTGCTGTCGTGCGCCTGCAGGAACGTCTGGCGAGTTTCGGATACGCCGTCGCACCGGACGGATTCTTCGGTGCCGCGACAGCTGCCGTCGTCACCGCCTTCCAGCGCCACTTTCGCCCGGCGCGGGTCGACGGTGTGGCGGATGGCGAGACCGCGGCCCGTCTCGCGGCGCTCGTCGACGCGCTGCGTTGACCCGGTGATGGCAGCACGCTATCTCTTTGGACCAGGAATCAGACGGACGGATGGCCGCTCTTGCCTTTTCGGGAAGGGAGGAAAGTCCGGGCTCCACGGAAACATGGCGCCGGGTAACGCCCGGCGGGGGTGACCCCAGGGAAAGTGCCACAGAAAGCAGACCGCCACCGGCCGCAGCGCCGGCGGCAAGGGTGAAAGGGTGCGGCAAGAGCGCACCGCGGCTGCGGCAACGCAGACGGCATGGCAAACCCCGCCAGGAGCAAGATCGAGTAGGGGCGGCACGTGGTTCCACGAGGCCCGTTTCCGGTCCCCGCCGCCCGGGTTGATCGCGCGAGGCGCGCGGCGACGCGCGTCCCAGATGAATGGCCATCGGCCGCCTTCGGGATCTTCCCAGGGGGCGGACCACAGAACCCGGCTTACAGTCCGCCTGATTCCCGATCTCAACCGCGTCTCTTGATGATCAGCCACCGGCCTGCGGTCCGGGGCGTTTTCCCCTGGCCAGATCTCGACTCCCATCACTCAAGCACGGCAATTTTATCCACCGGCCGTATTGAAAATACTGTGGACAGCACGAATGGGGCCGGACATCGTACAAGATGATGTAATCGTTTGACAAGGGGCCCCAACATATAGAAAAGCCCGGACACCAGAGCAGACCGCTCAAAACACTGATTCCAGAGATTTCTTGTTTGACATCCCAAATTTTCCCAAGTATTCCCAAGAATGCCCAAGGGGAAAGGCGGCGAAAGCGGTCGAACGGGAATGGCAAGGAGTCCAGGTGCGCTACCGAGAATCTTCTCGGGAACGCACACCAAGACAATCGATGCCAAGGGGCGAGTTTCCGTCCCACCGGACTTTCGCGCCCGTTTCGCCAGCCCCGAACTTGGTCTCTACGTCATGCGTTCCGTCACGGGAGAAGAGGCCCTCGATGTCTTCGAGGCGGCAGAGTTTACCTGTTTCGTCTCCAACTCCGAACAGGTGTTTTCCAGCGAGGCGATGGACAGCGCCTTCGCCATCTTCGGCTCAGCACTCAACCTGCGGCTCGACCGGGAAGGACGGATCGTCCTTCCAGAGGAGTTCAGGGAGTACGCCAGAATCGACGCCGAAGCATGTTTCATAGGCCTGGGGCGCCACTTCCAGATCTGGGAGCCCGTGAGAGGCCGGGCCAAGCAGGACGAGGCGTTCAGAAACGCCGTCCGCAATCGCGACACCATCAGTCTCCCGCTGGCCCGCGAGGGAGGTGCGACGTCATGAACGCGGGCCATGTCCCGGTCCTGCTCGACACGGCACTCGCCTGTCTGCATCCGGTCGACGGCGAGATCATCGTCGACGCGACATTGGGCGCCGGCGGCTATGCGACGGCGCTGCTCGACACGGCATCCTGCCGGGTCGTCGCCCTTGACAGGGATCCCGTCGCGGTGCGCGAGGGCCACAGGCTGGCGCGCCGCTATGGCGGGCGGCTCACCGTCTTCGAGCGGCGCTTTTCCGAACTCGACGCCCTGGTCCGCGACGAGGTGGGAGGGCCCGTAGATGGCGCCGTCTTCGACCTCGGCGTCTCGTCGACGCAGATCGACAATGCCGGGCGCGGCTTTTCCTTCCGCCTCGACGGCCCCCTCGACATGCGCATGGGCGCCACGGGACCGACCGCTGCCGATGCGGTCAACACGCTCGACGAGGACGGCCTTCACCGGATTATCAGCGAATTCGGGGAAGAACGTCGGGCGCGGGCCGTGGCGCGGGCGATCATCAGGGCGCGTGCCGAATCGCCGATCACGCGGACTGGCGAGCTTGCCGATATTGTGCGCCGCACCGTGCGGCAGTCTGCCGGAGGAATCGATCCTGCCACCAGGACATTCCAGGGCCTGCGCATCTGGGTCAACCAGGAGCTGGAGGAGATCGAGCGGGGGCTCATGGCCGCCGAAGCCGTCCTGCGGGACGGTGGACGCCTCGTGGTTGTCGCCTTCCACTCCCTGGAGGACCGGATCGTCAAGCGGTTCCTGCGACAGCGCAGCGGCCGGGACGCCCGTCCGGGACGCCATCAACCCCCGGCCGGCGAAGCGCCGGAGCCGACATTTCGCCTCGTGACGACGCGCCCGGTACGTCCCGCTGCCGCCGAGACCGAAGCCAATCCACGGGCCCGTTCGGCTCGTCTGCGCCATGCCGTGCGGACGTCGGCGCCGTCCTGGGGGGTGGCCGCATGACCGCGCGTGGCGGATGGCTGTGGATGATCGGGGCGCTTGTCGCCGCGCTCCTTGCCTTTTCCCAGCAGCAACACGCCAGGGAACTCAGGCACGAACTGGAAAGGCTCGAGGACGATCTCGCCGAACGGCGCGAGAACGTCAGGGTGCTCGCGGCAGAGTGGAGCTATCTCAGCCGTCCCGAGCGCATCAAGGATCTCGCGGATCGCCATCTTGCGGAGCTTGTGCCGGTTTCCGTGCACCAGCTTTCTCCGCTGTCCGGCATACCGATGGCGCCGCCCCCGATCAGCATTGACACCACCTGGGACCAGTCAGGCGCCGGGGAGGAGGGATTGTGACCGGGCAGATGAAGCACGGGACACCGTTGGTCCTGGAAGGCGCAAGCAAGCAGGCCGTGGGATTGTGCAAGCAACGCCTGATGGTAGTGGCGATGTGCATCCTGACTGCCTTCGTCGTCATCGGAGGGCGTCTCGTCGACGTGATGGGCGTGACGCCGGTGGAGGCAGGGCTGGTGGCGGAGGTCACGGCGCCGAAGGAGCGGGCAAACATTGTTGATCGCAACGGAGTTCTGCTGGCCTCGAGTCTGTCGGTCGCTTCGCTCTATGTCGATCCGGCCGAGGTCACGGACCCGCAGGAGACCGCGACCGCGCTTCTCCAGGTCTTCCCGGACATGGACCGTGACCATCTCCTCGGGTTGCTGACGAGCACCAGTCGGTTTGAATGGATCCGTCGCAAGCTCGAACCGAGCGTGCAGCAGGCGGTGCGCGATCTCTATCAGCCGGGTCTCGATTTTGCAGTCGAGGAACGGCGAATCTGGCCCCAGGGTCCGCTGACTTCCCATGTGGTCGGATACACGGATATCGACGGTCGGGGACTGGCGGGAATCGAGCAGGCGTTCGACGAGCCTCTGCTTGCCGGCAACGGACACGACGTCACGCTGTCCCTCGATGTCCGCGTACAGCAGATCGTGCGCGACGAGCTCTTTCGTACCGTGGAGACCTTCTCGGCCAAGGGCGGAACCGCCGTGGTCATGGATGCTCACAGTGCCGAGATCCTCGCCATGGTATCCCTGCCGGACTTCGATCCGGCCAATCCGTCAGCCAGCGACCCCGTCAGCCGGTTCAACCGGGCGACGCTGGGTGCCTACGAACTGGGATCCATCTTCAAGACCTTCACGGCCGCCATGGCCTACGAATCAGGCGTCGCCCGGCTCGGCGACGCGTTCGATGCGTCGCAACCACTCACCGCGGGTCGTTTCACGATCACCGACTACAAGCCGCAGAACCGTTGGCTGACCTTGCCCGAGATCATGGTGCACTCCTCCAACATCGGCGCGGCGCGCCTGGCGCTGGCGGTGGGGAGCGATTATCAGAAGGCGTTCCTCGATCGCATCGGCCTGCTCACCCGGTCCACCATTGAAGTGCCCGAGGTCGGGCGCCCGCTCTTTCCCTCGAGGTGGGGCAAACTCAGCACCATCACCATCGGTTTCGGCCACGGCATCGCCGTATCGCCGGTGCAGGTTGCCGCGGCCGTGGCTGCCATGGTCAACGGTGGCCTGTTCCGTCAGCCGACCCTCCTGAAACGGCAGGGCGAACCGGACCCTGGCAGCAGGGTGATTGCCGAAGAGACTTCGGAAACGGTGCGCATGCTTACCCATCTCGTGGCGCGCTTCGGCAGTGGCCGCAAGGCTCAGGTCGACGGCTATCTCATCGGTGGCAAGACGGGCACCGCCGAACAGCCCGGCGCGTCACGCCGCTACGACCGGAGAAAGCTGATCTCGTCATTTGTCGCCGCCTTCCCGATCAACGATCCGCAGTATGTGGTGCTCCTTTCCGTCGATGAACCGAAGGGAACCGAGGAGACCTTCGGTTACGCCACAGCCGGCTGGACCGCCGCTCCTGCGGTCGGAAACATCATTGCGCGCCTCGGTCCGATGCAGGGGATCCTCCCGGACGGTGGAGTCTTCGTCGGCCTGCCGGAGGCCCACGGTGATCCGGAAGAGCAGCTGGAGATGATCGTTGCTTCTTTCTGACCTCATCGACGGACTGCCGGCGCGCCGTCGTCAAGGGATGTCCGACATCGACATCACCGGCCTTGCGGCCGATTCGAGGCAGGTCCGTCAGGGCAATCTCTTTGCCGCCTTCAAAGGCAACCGGACCGACGGCCGGTGTTTCATCGACGACGCCCTCGACCGCGGCGCGGTTGCGGTCCTTGTCGGCGACGACGCCTGGATGCCGGCACTCGAAGGAAGAGCGGCCATCGTGGTTGCCGCCAGTCCGCGCCACGTCTTTGCCCGCATGTGCGCCCGCTTTCACGCACCGCCGCCCGGCATTGTCGTGGCGGTGACCGGTACCAACGGCAAGAGTTCGGTGGTCGATTTCTGCCGCCAGTTCTGGACTGCCATGGGTGTCCGGGCCGCATCCTTCGGCACCCTTGGGATGGTCACGCCTGAGGGCATTCAGGGTCTCGGGTACACCACGCCCGATCCTGCCGGCCTGCATGCCTGCATGGGTCGCCTGAACGCCCGCAACATCGGTCGCGTCGCCCTCGAGGCGTCAAGCCACGGCCTCCACCAGCGACGCCTTGATGGTCTTTGTGTCGATGCCGCGGCCTTTACCAGCTTCAGCCGGGACCATCTCGACTATCACCTCACCGCCGAATCCTATCTCGAGGCCAAACTGCATCTGTTCGATCTGATGCGGGAAGGCGGAACGGCCGTTCTCAATGCCGACATGGCCGAACACGGAGCCGTGACCGGCAGGCTGGGGAACCGGGCCATCGTGTCGTTCGGCGAGGTTGCGGGCGACATCACTCTCGTGGGCCTTGCAGACGCCGGGGACGGCCATCAGGTCATCGAAGTCAGGGCGGCCGGCATCACCCGCACGGTCATGCTGCAGCTTGCCGGGCGTTTCCAGGCCTTGAATGTCCTGTGTGCAGCGGCCCTCGTCGCCGCGGTCGAGGATCAATCCGTGCACGACATTCTTGCCCTCGCAGGTCGCCTTGAATGTGTTCCGGGGCGCCTCGAAATGGTCCCCGGCCATCCGGCCGGCGCCCGGGTCTACGTCGACTACGCCCACACGCCCGATGCCCTCGCCACGGTTCTCTCCGGCCTGCGCGGCACGACAGAGGGCCGCCTGGCCGTGGTCTTCGGTTGCGGCGGAGACCGGGACCGCGAAAAGCGGCCGCAAATGGGAGCCATCGCCGCACGTCTCGCCGATGACGTCTGCGTGACCGACGACAATCCGCGTACCGAGGATGCGGCGTTGATCCGGCGCGCCATTCTCGCGGCGGCACCCGGGGCGCGGGAAAGCGGCGATCGCCGAGAGGCCATCCACAGCGCCGTTGCCTCGCTGGGTGGCGATGATGTGCTGGTGGTTGCCGGCAAGGGGCATGAAAGGGGGCAGGTCGTGAACGGCGATGTCCTTCCCTTCGACGACCGCGAGGAGGTGAGACGCGCCTTCCGGCGAGGTGGATCATGAGCCGCGACAGACTATGGACCGACAAGAGCGCCTCGCGGGCTACCGGAGGGCGGACCACCATGCCCTTCGAGGCGGACGGTGTTGCCTTCGACAGCCGGGAGGTGTCCGAGAGCGATCTCTTCGTGGCGCTGCCCGGGAGTGTCACGGATGGCCACCGTCATGTCGGGCACGCCTTTGAGAACGGTGCGGCGGCGGCCATGGTCAATCACAAGCCTGCAGGCGTGCCTGTGGCATCGCCGCTCCTCCTCGTTGTCAACACCTTCCAGGGTCTGGAAGACCTTGCCAGGACGGCGCGGCAACGGTCATCCGCGCGAATCGCGGCGGTGACGGGCAGTGTCGGCAAGACAGGAACCAAGGACATGCTGCACCGGGTACTGGCGCATCAGGGCCTCGCCCACGCCAGTGACCGCAGCTACAACAATCAGGTCGGCACGCCATTGTCCCTGGCGCGCATGCCGCAGGCGACCGACTATGGCGTCTTCGAGATCGGTACCAATGCACCGGGAGAGATCCGGCCCCTTGCTTGCCTGGTTCGCCCCCATGTGGCGCTTGTGACCACCATCGAACCCGTGCACATCGGAAATTTCGACAGCGAGGACGCGCTTGTCGAGGAAAAGGCCGCGGTCTTCGACGGTCTCGACGGGGACGGAGTCGCGATCATCAATGCCGACAACCGCCATGCGGCGGTCCTCGAGGACCATGCAGCGCGGCGCGGGGTGACGATCATGCGCTTCGGTACCTCGCAGCGGGCAGAATTCCGTCTCGTGCGCTGGACCCCCGTGGCGACCGGGTCACGGGTGAGAGTGGCGGTGGCGGATACGGAGTTCGACTACGATCTCTCCCTTCACGGACACCACCTGGCCCTCAACAGCGTTGCCGTGCTGGCCGCCGTCGAGGCGCTGGGCGGAGACATCGGCGAAGCGGCGGCGTCGCTGGCCGCCATCCTTCCCTTGCCCGGTCGCGGCGCGCGGCGAACCGTCTCGCTTCCCGGTGGCCGCGCCGTCGTCATTGATGAATCCTACAACGCGAGTCCGGTGGCTGTCCGTGCCGCTCTCGACGTGCTGGCCCGCACGCCGACGGATCCGGGAGGCCGGCGCATCGCGGTTCTCGGTGACATGGCGGAACTTGGCGACGATGCCGCCGTCCACCACGCCGGCCTTGCCGAGTTGGCCGGTGCGGTAGCGGACCGCGTCTTCACCGTCGGCCCCCTCATGGATCATCTCATGGATGCCCTGCCGCTCGCCTGCCGCGGTGGATCGGCCTGCGATTCGCAAACCATGGCAACGCTTCTCGCAGATTGCCTGCGGCCGGGCGACGTGGTGCTTGTCAAGGGGTCGCGGCGCATGGGACTCGAATCGGTGGTCGAAACCCTTGCGGGAAGGGGAGGCTAGACCGGTGTTTCACGGCCTCTATCCCCTCATCTCCGATGACATCGGCGCCTTGCGCCTGTTCTCCTTCATCACCTTCCGCACAGGCGGCGCCATCATGACCGCCCTCATCATCAGCCTGCTGTTCGGTGACCGCATCATTGCCTGGCTGAAGACCTTCCAGGTCAAGGGGCAGCCGATCAGGGATGACGGACCGGCGCATCACCTGGTCACAAAGGCGGGGACGCCGACCATGGGCGGTGTCCTCATCCTGCTGTCCGTCACCGTATCGACGCTGCTGTGGGCGGATCTTTCCAACGGCTTCGTGTGGATCGTGCTGCTCGTGGCACTCGGGTTCGGGGCGCTGGGTCTGGTGGACGACTATCTCAAGGTCTCGGCGCACTCCAGCAAGGGACTGGCCGGGCGGACCCGTATCATTGCGGAGACGGCGGCGGCACTGGCTGCCGCCCTCGCGATCGCCTGGCTGACCGGCGGAACGCTCGGCACGTCCCTGGCGCTGCCCTTCTTCAAGGACCTGCTGATCAATCTTGGATGGTTCTACCTCGCCTTCTCCGCCTTCGTGATCGTCGGCACCTCCAATGCCGTCAATCTCACCGACGGCCTTGATGGCCTGGCGATCGGACCGATCATAGTCGCCGCAATGACCTTCGGCATTGTTGCCTATCTCTCGGGTCACGCAGTCTATTCCGGGTACCTGCAGCTTCCCGCGGTCCCGGGTTCGGGCGAACTGGCGGTGTTGTGTGGTGCCCTGATGGGCGCAGGGCTCGGGTTCCTGTGGTTCAATGCGCCACCGGCCATGATCTTCATGGGCGACACCGGCAGTCTGGCATCGGGAGCGGCACTCGGCACCATCGCCGTCATCACCAAGCATGAACTTGTGCTCGCCGTGGTGGGCGGAATCTTCGTGCTCGAAACGGTGTCGGTGATCCTCCAGGTGGCCTCCTTCCGGCTGACCGGGCGCCGCATCTTCGCCATGGCCCCCATCCACCATCACTTCGAACGCAAGGGCTGGAGTGAAGCGACGATCGTCATCCGTTTCTGGATCATCGCCGCGGTGCTGGCGTTGATCGGCCTGGCCACTCTCAAGTTGCGGTGAACGACATGATCGACCTCTCCCAGCATGCCGGTAAATCGATTGCAGTCTTCGGACTGGGAAAGTCGGGTATTTCGGCAGCACTTGCCCTTCAGAACGGCGGAGCCGAGGTCAGCGCATGGGACGATGATCCGTTGCGCCGGACCATGGCGGAGGACCTCGGGGTCACGCTCAACGATCTCTACCGTACCGAATGGGATGCCTTTACCAGTCTTGTTCTGTCTCCCGGAGTTCCACTGACCCATCCGGCCCCGCACCCCCTCGTGGCACGGGCGCTGATCACCAGGATCGAGATCGTTGGTGACATGGAGCTCTTCGCCAGATCGCGGCCACCCGGCCGGGTGGTGGGAGTGACCGGTACCAACGGCAAGTCGACGACATCGGCACTCGTCACGCATCTGTTGAAGGCCGCCGGCCGGGAGGTCCAGTTGGGTGGCAACATCGGTGTGCCGGTGCTCGATCTCGCAGCGGGGAGTGATGACGGGATCTACGTTCTCGAACTTTCATCCTTCCAGCTCGATCTCATCCGTTCGCTGGTCAGCGATGTCGCCGTGCTGCTCAACATCGCGCCAGACCACATCGAACGCCACGGCGACTTCCCGAACTACATCGCCTCCAAGACGCGCATCTTCACCCGGCGCGCCTCGTCGCAGACAGCCATCATCGGGGTCGACGACGACATATGCCGGCGTATTCATTCCGAACTTGCCGGACGCCGCGGACGTTCCGTCGTTCCGGTGTCGGCGCAACGCGTCATAAGGCGGGGTGTCCGGATCCACGACGGTGTTCTCATCGACGACCTCGAGGGCCGCTCCATCGAGATCGCGGACCTCGCCTCCCTGCCGTCGTTGCGGGGCGTCCACAACATGCAGAACGCAGCGGCCGCCTATGCCGTGATCCGCACCCTCGGCGTCGACGGCAGGGAGGTCGCCGATGCCTTTGCGACCTTCTCCGGGCTGGCCCATCGCCAGGAGATTGTTGCCGAGTTCAATCGCGTGACCTTCGTCAATGACAGCAAGGCCACGAACGCCGAGTCCGCTGCCCGGGGACTGTCCTGTTTCGACAACATCTACTGGATCGCCGGCGGCCGTGCCAAGGACGGCGGTATCGCCACCCTGTCGGCCCACTTCCCGAGGATGGTCCACGCCTTCCTCATCGGCGAGGCGGCGGGCGCCCTGGCGCAGACTCTCGACGGCCAGGTGCCCTTCACCAATTGCGGTGATCTGGAGAGCGCGGTTGCGCGGGCGACCGACATGGCGCTTGGCGACCGGAAGTCAGGGGCCGTGGTCCTGCTGTCACCGGCCTGTGCATCCTTCGACCAGTTCTCCAGCTTCGAGGAGAGAGGGAACCGGTTTCGCGAGCTTGTCCTCGCCGAAACGAGAGGCCGCGCCGATACGCCGGCAGCGGCGACCAGGGCGCCGGCGCGCAAGACGCGTTCTACATCCGGCAGGGACCTGCGATGACCACCTTCGATCGCACGGACAGGAGCATGGTGGCCCGCTGGTGGTGGACCATCGACCGCTGGAACATGTCGGCCCTGTTCATCCTCATGGTATTCGGAGCCATTCTGATTCTCGCCGCCAGCCCGCCGGTTGCCGAACGCATCGGTGTCGACGCATTCCACTTTGCCGAGCGACAGTTTCTGTTCCTGGTTCCGGCGACGGCCATCCTGGTGAGCCTGTCCCTGCTCGATCCGGCTCAGGTCCGGCGCGCCGGCCTCGCCCTGATGATCGTCTCCGTCGTTCTTCTGATAGTGACCATGCTGGTTGCGGCGAAGACCAAGGGTGCGCAGCGGTGGATCCCGCTCGGCGTCTTTTCGCTCCAGGCCTCCGAGTTTGCCAAGCCGGCCCTTGCCATCACCACGGCGTGGCTGCTGGCCACAGGCAGGCATGTCCCGGGGTTTCCGGGAATCCTGCTCTCGTGTGCACTGACCGCGATTGTCGCCGGCCTTCTGGTCCTGCAGCCGGACTTCGGGACCACCGTCATCGTGCTCGCCGTCTGGGGCAGCCAGCTCTTCCTTGGCGGCCTGCCCTTCCTGGTCGTGGCCGCCGTCGCGGTGGCGGCGGTTCTCGGCCTCTTCATCGGCTATCAGCAAGTCGACTATGTCAGGGATCGCATCAACGGCTTCTTCAACCCGGAGTCCGTCGACACCTACCAGATCGAGATGTCGCTGCGGTCCTTCCAGTCCGGAGGCCTCAAGGGACGCGGACCGGGTGAGGGCGTGATCAAGGACCATCTGCCGGATGCCCACTCTGACTTCATCTTTGCCGTCGGCGGCGAGGAGTTCGGGCTCATCGCCTGTCTGGTTCTGGTGTCGCTCTATGCTTTCGTGGCGCTGCGCGGATTCGTGCGCCTGCGCGACGAGCGGGATCTCTTCGTACTCCTCGCGGTGGCTGGTCTGGTCATCCAGTTTGCCGTGCAGGCGGTGGTCAACATGGGGGTTGCCCTGAGACTGCTTCCGACCACCGGAATGACCCTCCCCTTCGTCTCCTACGGCGGTTCCTCGCTGCTGGCCATGGCCATCGGCATGGGCCTGATGCTCGCGCTGACGCGTCGGCGCCCGAACCGGGGGCGGCCGTCATGAGTGTCCGGGTCATGATTGCGGCCGGTGGCACCGGCGGGCACCTGATTCCGGCACTTTCCGTTGCCGGCGAACTGATGCGCCGCGGCCATGTGGTTACCGCCGTGACCGACCGGCGCGGCGCTGTGCTTGCCCGCCGGATCAGCGACATTCCGGTGCGTGAGGTGAAAGCGGCCAGTCCGTCCGGTCGGACGATCGCCGGCAAGGTCGCGGCAGGTGTCACCATGCTCGCCGGTTGTGCCGGCGCATTCCGCCTGATTCATGGCGAAAGGCCGGCGGTCATGGCGGGTTTCGGCGGCTATCCGACGATCCCGCCGCTTGCCGCCGCGCAACTTCTTGGCGTGCCGGTGCTGGTTCACGAGCAGAATGCCGTTCTTGGCCGGGCCAATCGCTTTCTCGCCCGCAGGGCCAGGGTGGTGGCCACCTCGTTCGCCGAAACGCGTCCGGCGGTGGCACGGCGGACAGTCACCGTGGGTGTTCCGGTCCGCGACGCCATCGCGGCCCTGAACCGCGTCGTGTACCGGCCACCGGGACCACAAGAGGATGTCAATCTCCTGGTGGTCGGAGGAAGCCAGGGAGCCGGGATCTTCAGCACCCTGCTGCCCGATGCCGGACAATGCCTCGACGGAGCCCTGCGGCGACGCCTCAAGGTGGTGCAGCAGTGCCGGGAGGAAGACGTCGGTCGAACCACGGCGGCCTGGCGCGCCCTCGGGGTGACGGCCACGGTGGCGCCATTCTTCGAGGAGATGGCCGGGCACCTTGCGCATGCGCATCTGGTGGTTGCCCGGGCGGGAGCCTCGACCATTGCCGAACTCGCGGTGTCGGGACGGCCATCGGTCCTGATTCCGTTTCCCGGGGCGGCCGACGATCACCAGACGGCGAATGCCACTGTTGTCGTCAATGCCGGCGGCGGATGGCTCGTCGACGAGAAGAAGGCCGATGCCCGCTCCCTTGCCGCACGTCTTGAATCACTCATGACCTCGCCGGCGGTGCTGACGCGCGCTGCCGGCAACGTGCGCCGCCTTGCCCGCGCCGATGCAGCCGTGGCGCTTGCCGAAGCGATCGAGGACCTTGCCGCCGGCAACGGCTGTGCCTGCCGGGTGCTGAAGGAGCAGGAGGCATGATCCGCGCACCTGACGCCATGGGACCCGTGCACTTCGTCGGCATCGGGGGCATCGGCATGAGCGGCATCGCCGAGGTGCTGCACAACCAGGGCTATTCGGTCCAGGGATCCGACATTGCGGAGAGTGCCTCGGTGAACCGGCTGCGCCGCTTCGGCATCCCGGTGGCCATCGGCCATTCCAGCGACAATGTCGGAAAGGCGAGTGTGGTTGTTGTCTCCTCGGCCATCGCCGCCGACAACGCCGAAGTCGCCGAGGCCCGGCGCACCTGGATTCCCATCGTGCGCCGGGCCGAGATGCTGGGCGAACTGATGCGTCCGGTGATGTCGATCGCGGTCAGCGGCACCCATGGCAAGACCACCACAACGTCACTGGTGGGCTGGATGCTGGAGTGCGCCGATTTCGATCCGACGGTGATCAATGGCGGTATCGTCAACGCCTACGGCGCCAACACCCGCATGGGCAAGGGTGGCTGGATGGTGGTCGAAGCCGACGAGTCCGATGGTAGCTTCCTGCAGCTGCCGATGACCGCCGCGGTTGTCACAAACATGGATCCCGAACACCTGGAGAGTTACGGGTCGTTCGACGCCGTGCGTGAGGCCTACGCGCGCTTCGTCGGCAACATACCATTCTATGGCTTTGCCGTGCTGTGCATCGACGATGTCGATGTCCATTCACTCGTCGGACGGGTGACGGATCGCCGCATCGTCACCTACGGACTGGGCGCCCAGGCGGATGTGCGCGGGACCAGACTGCGCCTCACCGGGACAGGTTACCGCTTCGATGCCGTGCTCACTGACCGCAGGACACATGCGGCGCGATCCCTGGTCGACCTCGACCTGCCGATGTGGGGCCGCCACAACGTCACCAACGCGCTCGCCGCCATCTCGGTGGCCCGGGAACTCGGCATTGACGACGACAAGGTGAGGCACGCCCTGTCCAGCTTTGCCGGGGTGCGGCGGCGTTTTACCCGTACCGGGGAAGCACGCGGCGTCACGGTCATCGACGACTACGCCCACCATCCCGTCGAGATCGCCGCGGTCCTTGAGGCGGCGCGGGAAGTGTTCCAGGGACACATCATCGCCGTCGTCCAGCCTCACCGCTACTCCCGTCTGTCGAGCCTGTTCGACGAGTTCTGCGCCTGTTTCAACGACGCCGATGCGGTCATCGTCGCCGATGTTCACGCCGCCGGCGAGGTGCCATTGGCCGATGCCTCGCGCCAGCGCCTGGTCGAGGGTCTGCGCGAACGCGGCCATCGCCAGGTCCTTTCCCTTGACCGTCGGGAGGACCTGGCGGCCATGGTGGATCGCGTGACCGCGCCTGGCGATGCAGTGATCTGCATGGGCGCCGGCTCCATCACACACTGGGCCGAGGCTCTCCCCGGTCAGCTCGATGCGCTGTCTGGCGACGACGTGAGGGAAGCATCGTGATGTCTGCAGTGGCCGCCCATGCTGCCCTGCCGGACGTCAGGGGCACCTATCGCCAGTGCGCCGATCTGTCGCGCACGACCTGGTTTGGCACCGGAGGTCGGGCGGATGTCCTCTTCCGTCCCGCGGACGAGGATGACCTCGTTCAATTCATGGCGACACGTCCGACCGGGCTGGCGGTCACCGTACTGGGCGTCGGCTCCAACGTCCTGGTGCGTGATCACGGGATTGCCGGGGTCACCATCCGTCTCGGCCGCGGGTTCACAGGCATCACCGTGGAAGGGCTTGAAGTGCAGGCGGGGGCTGCGGCCCTCGATGGTCACGTGGCGCGTCAGGCGGCGGCCGCCGGCATCTCGGGGCTTGAGTTTCTCGCCGGTGTGCCAGGCACGATTGGCGGCGCCATTGCCATGAATGCCGGTGCCTACGGCTGCGAGATCGCGGATGTTCTGGTCCGCGTTCGCGCCGTCGCCCCCGACGGCACCGTACACGACCTGCCTGCGGACGATCTGGGGCATGGCTACCGGCACTGCGCACTGGCCGGGGAGTGGATCTTCACCTCTTGTGTGCTGCGCGGCGAACCCGGAACGAAACCGGCGATAGAGGCGCGGATCCGGGAGATCCAGGACCGCCGCGCCCTGACGCAGCCGACGAAGGAGCGGACCGGCGGCAGCACGTTCCGCAATCCGCCACCACCCCAGGCCCGGGCCTGGGAGCTCATAGACAGGGCCGGATGCCGTGGCCTGCGCCGGGGCGGGGCGATGGTGTCGGAAAAACACTGCAACTTCCTCGTCAACACCGGCGCAGCGTCGGCAACGGATCTCGAGACCCTGGCAGAGGATGTGCGCCGGCGCGTCTGGACCTCCCAGGGCGTTTGCCTTGAATGGGAGATCCGGTGTCTCGGGCGTCTCCCCGGAGAGGCGCCATGAACCGCGTCGGGCACGCCAAGCGGAGAGCGGTCCGAACTCGCTGCGGAGGCCTCCCATGAGTCGGCACGTCGCAGTCCTGATGGGCGGCTGGAGCGCCGAGCGCGAAGTGTCGCTCGTCACCGGTCAGCGCTGTGCCGACGCTCTCGAAGCAGGCGGCCACCAGGTCACTTGTATCGATGTCGACCGCGACATCGCCCATCGCCTCGGGGCGCTCGAGCGTCCGCCGGAGGTGGTGTTCAACGCGCTGCACGGGCGGTTTGGCGAGGACGGGTGTATCCAGGGCCTGCTCGAGACCATAGGGCTTCCCTACACCCATTCGGGTCCGCTGGCTTCGGCCCTGGCCATGGACAAGCCGATGGCCAAGCGCTTCTTCGTCTCCGCCGGCATACGCTGCCCCGATGGGCGTACGGCGCACCGCACGGAGTCCGGCTGCCCTGCCGACTGGCAGAAGCCCTTTGTCGTGAAACCGGGCTCGGAGGGATCGAGTGTCGGTGTGCGGCGTGTGCTGGCGGAGTGCAATGACGACCGGTTGCGCGACTCCGACTTTCGCTACGGCGATGACGTCATGATCGAGTCCTACATCCCGGGCCGGGAACTCACGGTGTCCGTCCTCGGAGACCGGGCGCTCGGTGTCACGGAAGTCCTGACCAGCGAAGGTTTCTACGATTATCGCAACAAGTACACCGCGGGGCGTTCGCAGCACATCCTGCCGGCGCCCGTGCCAGGTGAGATTGCCGCGAGAGCCATGGAGATGGCGCTTGCCGCGCACCGGCTGCTCGGCTGTCACGCGGTGTCGCGGGCGGACTTCCGTTACGACGACACCGGGGGAGAGCCCGGCAATCTCTACCTTCTCGAGATCAACACCCAGCCCGGCATGACGCCGGTTTCCCTGGTCCCCGAACAGGCTGCCCATGCGGGAATCGACTTCAACGAACTCGTGTGCTGGATCACGGAGCAGGCACGATGCGAAAGATGACACAAGGGAAGGGCTCCCGGCGTGTCTGGCGGACGCTCGCCCGGCGGGCGGGCCCGCTTGTCCTCGCCGTCGCCCTGGTGTCGGGTGCGTGGGCGACCGGCCATCTCGCGACAGCCTGGCGCACCGTGCTCGATACGGCGGTGGTGACCTCGATCACGGCCGGCTTCGAAGTTCGCCATGTCCTGGTTTCAGGCCGTTTGAAAACGGATCGCCAGACACTTGTGGAGGCACTGGGAATCGGGATCGGTGAGGCGATGTTCGCCATCGACCTTGAGGCAGCGAGGGCGCGGGTCACCTCGCTCGCCTGGGTGCGTGATGCCTCCATCAGGCGGCGCATGCCCGATACCGTCGTCATCGAACTCGTCGAGCGCCGCCCGCTGGCCATCTGGCAGCACCAGGGCGAGCTCTTTGTCATCGACTCCGTCGGCGAAGTGATCGGTGGAGCCGAGCCGGAGGATCACCCCGGGCTGTTCCTGGTGGTGGGCCCGGGCGCACCGGCCGCTGCTGCGGACCTCCTTGCCCTGCTCAGCCTGACTCCGGAGCTGGCGCCGCGTGTCCTTGCCGCCGTGCGCGTTGGCCAGCGCCGCTGGAAGCTCCATCTTGACGGCGGTATCGACATTCACCTTCCCGAGGAAGAGATGCAGGAGGCCTGGCTGGTGCTGGCCCGCATGGACAGGAGCAACGGACTGCTTTCCAGGGATGTCATGACCATCGATCTGCGTCTGCCCGATCGTCTTGTTGTGCGCCTCACCGACGAGGCGAGGGAGCGTCTCGATCATGAGATGACGGAAGGAGAGGACACATGACGGGATCGGAGCTCGTCGCTGCCATTGATGTTGGCAGCAGCAAGGTCGTCTGCCTTGTTGCGCGCGAGGACGAGAACGGCGGCCAGCGCATTCTCGGCGCCGGCCAGCAGGCGTCACGTGGTGTTCTCTCCGGCACCGTCGTCAACATGGAGGCGGCTGAACACTCCGTGGCTTCGGCGGTAACCCGCGCGGAAGAACTGGTCGGCCAGACGCTGCGCCGTGTCTGGGTCAGTGTTTCCGGCGGTCAGCCACGCTCGGACACGGTCTCTGTCGACGTCAGCATCGCCGGCCATGAAGTTGGCGATGCCGACTTGCGCAGGGTGGTCCACAAGACACGCCAGGCGGCGCACCACCCCTCGCGGGAGCTGCTTCATGCCATTCCGGTCGGCTATGCCATCGATGGCAGCCATGGCATCCGCGACCCCAGGGGCATGGTCGGGGAGCGTCTCGGCGTCAGGGTGCACCTTGTCTCGTCGGAACGCGGGCCCGTGGCCAATCTCGAAACCTGCATCGGCCGCTGCCATCTCGACATCGCCGGACACGCCGCCTCGGCCTGCGCCGCGGCACTGGGCTGCCTGGTGGAGGACGAGATGGAGATGGGTGTAACCGTCATCGATTTCGGTGGTGGAACCACCGACCTGGCGATGTTCATGGAAGGCGAGTGCGTGCATGTGGAGTCCATTCCCATGGGCGGCCAGCACATCACGTCCGACATTGCTGAGGCTCTGTCGACTCCTGCTGAGACGGCCGAGAGGATCAAGACTCTTCATGGCAGCGTTGTCCGCTTCGAGAGTGACAGCCACGAAACAATCGAGATCCCCCTGATCGGCGAAAGGGACGGTGTGGTGCGGGTCGTCAGCCATGCGGAGCTGACTGCCATCATTCGCCCCCGCGTCGAGCACATGCTCCAGATGCTCAAGAGCCGTCTTGGCGCGCTGGAGTTTGCCCACCAGGCCGGACGCCGTCTGGTGCTCACCGGCGGCGCATCCCAATTCCAGGGCATGGGCGAACTGGTGGCCCACCACCTCGGCCGCCAGGTCCGTCCGGGACATCCCATCTGGCTCAAGGGTCTGGACAGACGAATCTCGGGACCCGCCTTCACGGCCTGTGCCGGTCTGCTGCGGTATGCGGCGCGGGGAGGCGAGATGGGACGCAGTGAATTCAGCAACTGGCACATCAGGAGGGGGCCCTTCGACCGCCTTGGCCAGTGGCTTCGACTGGCGTCGTGATGCAGAGCATTGGCGCCGGAAACATCAACACCACTGTCGGTTCCGTTCCGGAGCCAGGGACAGGAGTGCAACACGGTTTGCGGACACGGAGGAAGTAGCGATGGTCATTCAACTTGGGGTACCTGAAACACACAGCATCAAGCCGCGGATCACGGTGTTCGGCATCGGTGGCGCGGGGGGCAACGCGGTCAACAACATGATTGTCAATGGTCTCTCCGGCGTCGAGTTCATCGTTGCCAACACCGATGCCCAGGCCCTTGAACACTCCCGCGCAGACCGCCGAATCCAGTTCGGCGCTTCTGTCACCCAGGGTCTGGGCGCCGGATCGAGGCCCGACATCGGCAAGGCTGCGGCCGAAGAGGCTCTGGAGAACATCACCGAGCATCTCGACGGATCGCACATGGTCTTCATCACCGCCGGCATGGGTGGAGGCACCGGTACCGGTGCAGCGCCCGTCGTGGCCCGTGCCGCCCGCGAAATGGGCATGCTGGCCGTCGGTTTTGTCACCATGCCCTTCGACTTCGAGGGGCGGGAACGCCTTCGCATCGCTGAAGTCGGCGCCCTGGAACTGCAGGAGGAGGTCGACACGCTGGTGGTCATTCCCAACCAGAACCTGTTCCGCGTGGCCAATGAGACGACAACATTCGCCGATGCCTTTCAGATGGCTGACGACGTGCTTCACACCGGTGTGCGCGGCATCACGGACCTGATGGTCCAGCCCGGGATCATCAATCTGGACTTTGCGGACGTCCGCCGGGTCATGGGTGAGCGTGGCAAGGCGATGATGGGAACCGGCGAGGCGTCGGGTGAAAAGCGTGCGCTCGATGCGGCGGAAGCAGCCATTTCCAATCCCCTGCTCGACGAAGTTTCGATGAAGGGCGCCAGCGGAGTCCTCATCAACGTCACAGGGGGCAACGACCTGAAACTCTTCGAGGTCGATGAGGCGGCAAGGCGTATCACCCAGGAAATCGACCCCGAGGCTCACGTCATCATCGGCACCGCCCGCGACGATTCCCTCGATGGCGTGATGCGGGTCTCGCTGGTCGCCACGGGGATCAACATGACCGAAGCGGCGTCCGCCAATCCGGTCAGGCAACGTGTCGAGCCGGCTCCCCGCGTCGTCGAGCATGTCGCCGAACCAGAGGCGGCCGACGTCGCAGAGGCCGGGGACGCCGAGGAACCGCGCGAGCGTTTCACGGCCATCGAAGGCGGCAAGTCTTTCGAGACGGATGTGCCAACGGATGACGATTCCTGGTCCTTCGGGGATCAGGAGGAGGTGGTGGTCGCCGGGCACGGCGACATGGAGCCGTCCCGCACGAAGGGTTTCGATGACAGCTTCACCGGCGTAACCCCGCAGGTGAGCGAGGTCGAGAATGTGCCGGTGTCGCGCAAGCCTTCGTTCATCGAGCGGATGACGGGCAGCATGCGCGGGTCGACCCAGCGCAACCGGAGTCGTGAGCCGGCACCAGACGGTGTCATGGACGCATACCACCATGCGGATGGTTCCCGTGGTGGAGACGGGCCCACACTGCTCCACGATTCCTTCAGCAACGACGACAACCTGAACATTCCGTCCTTCCTGCGTCGCAGGGAGTGAGGAAGGGGCCGGGGTTCACCACCCCGGTCCCCTCTCACGGGGAATGCCCCGCCAGTCGCGAGCACGACCACTGTAACATTGCGCAAGCAAGCGTGAATTGAAGGGTCCGGCACCGCCTGATAGGTAGGATTCTGGCGCGAACCCCGAAACGGGGACGCCGTCCGGAGAAGACACCTTGGGGAGTGAGTGTTCGTGAAGCAGCGTACCATAGCGACGCCGGTGACCTGGACGGGTATCGGTGTGCACTTCGGCCGGAACGTGACCATGACCGCCCTGCCGGCAACAGCGGATCAGGGTGTTTGCTTCGTGCGCACCGATCTCTTGAATGGCGCCCGTGTCTTCCCGGTGCGTCACGACCGGGTCATCAGTACGGACCACTCCACGACACTGGGCAATGGCAGCGATGCGACACTGTCGACCGTCGAACACTTCATGGCGTCCCTTGCCTTCACCGGAATCGACAATCTGACCGTGGAGATCGATGGTGCCGAAGTGCCGCTCATGGACGGCAGTTCACTGGAATTCGTCAGGGGCATCGAGGCTGCCGGCGCGCGTGAGCAGGAGGCGCCGCGCAACTACATCCGCATCCTCAAGGAGGTCGAGGTGCGCCGCCGCGACGGATGGGCGCGGCTTGCTCCCCTGGATGGCCGCTCCGTCTCGTGCACCATCGACTTTCCCGACCCGGCAATCGGCTATCAGGAGGCCGCCATCACACTGGACGGCAACAGTGCGCGTTCACCGGTGGTGGCCGCCCGCACCTTTGCCACCATGGATGACATCAGGCAGTTGAGGGAACGGGGTCTTGCCCAGCTCGAGGCTGATGATGTCGGGGATCTCGAATGTGTCGTCGTCGTTGATGGCGGCCGCATTCTCAACCGGAGTGGCCTGCGTTCCGCCACCGAGTGTGCCGAGCACAAGGTTCTCGACGCGGTCGGCGACATGGCCCTTGCGCCGGCGCCGATTCTCGGCGCCTTTGAAGGTTATCGCTCCGGCCATGCTCTCAATGTGGAACTTCTCACGACGCTGTTCGCGGATCGGGCGGCCTGGGAAAGAACCCTCGAGGGTTGATTGCGGACTGTGGCCGGGCTCATCTCCCGGTGACCGCGGCGGCCATGTAGTTGACGGTGCTGTCAGGCGACAGGCGCCAGCGGTTGTCGATCACATGAAATGCAAGACCCGTGACATCGGTCAGTCGGGCACCGGAGCGGCGGCACTGGCGGACCAGTTCCACGGGCCTGACGAATCGCGAAACATCGTGGGTTCCCGGCGGCACGAGGCGGGCAATGTACTCCGCCGTGATCTTCGCCAGGAGAAGTGAACGCAGTGTCCGGTTGAGGGTCGAGAAGATGATGAGTCCGCCAGGTTTCACGCAGTGGACGGCGGCCGTGACAAAGGTCTCGAGGCTGGACACGTGTTCGATGATCTCCAGTGCAAGAAGGGCATCGTAGCCGGGCCGGGTGAGGGCCAGATCCTCGAGTGTTCCCTGACGCCAGTCGATGCCGAGGCCGGAGCGCCTGGCGTGTTCGCGGGCGACGGCGATCGCTTCGCCTGATGCATCAAGGCCCGTCATCGTGGCGCCGAGACGGGCGAGTGGCTCGGTAACGAGGCCGCCGCCACACCCGGCATCGAGGATGGCCAGTCCCTCGAGAGGGCGTGTATGGTCGCCGTCGAGGCCGAAATGGCGGATGAACTGGCGACGGATGTAGGAGAGGCGTACCGGATTCAGGCGATGGAGCATCGCCAGGGGTCCTTGCTCGTCCCACCACCGGTCCGCGAGTTCGGAGAAAGCGCGGACTTCCGAATCGTCGACGGTGGAGTTCCCCCGGATCTGCCGCAGCAGGTCCTTGTAGTCGGCTTCCTGCCACCGGTAGCGTCTGCCCCGCCCCGCCGAGAAACCGTGACGGCGCAGCAGACGGCGGACCGCGGCCGGTGTCAGGCCCAGGTCCCGGGCAAGGTCTGCCGTGCCATACCACTCGGGCATTGTCTTGCGTCTCCTGTACCTTTGCGAGTATGTAGGCGCGGCATCGCGCCGTGAAGTCCGGATCGGTCACTGCGGCGCCTTTCCCGGGCACAGCCATGTCTCTCATCGTCCAGAAATTCGGTGGCACGTCGCTTGGCGACTTGGAGAGGATTGCCCGGGCCGCGGGGCATGTGAAGGCCGCTCTCGAGCGCGGCCACCGCGTTGTCGTGGTCGTCTCCGCCATGGCTGGGGAGACGGACCGGCTTGTCGCCCTGGCGAGAACCGCCGGCAACGATCCCGAGAGCGCCGAACACGATGCCATTGTCGCCAGCGGCGAGCAGGTGTCGGCGGGGCTTCTCGCCCTGATGCTGCGAGGCACCGGTATCGCCGCTCGTTCCTTTCACGGCTGGCAGGTGCCGCTGATTACCGATTCCAGCCACTCCCGGGCACGTGTGCTGCGCATCGGGCCCGATGCACTCAGGACCTGCATGGACGCGGGCGGAGTTCCCGTCGTGACAGGATTCCAGGGAGTCACGGACGACGGCCGCATCACCACCCTGGGCCGCGGTGGATCGGACCTGAGCGCGGTGACGCTTGCCGCCCGTCTCGACGCCGAACGGTGCGATGTCTTTACCGACGTGGACGGTGTCTTCACCTGTGACCCGCGCATCGTTGCCAAGGCCCACAAGCTCGATATGATCACCTACGAGGAGATGCTTGAACTCGCGTCGCAGGGCGCGAAGGTCCTGCACACCCGCTCCGTGGCCGTGGCCATGAATTACCGTGTCAGGCTGCAGGTGCTCTCCAGCTTCACCGGGGGCCCCGGAACCATGGTTGTCGACGAGGACGAGGTCGTGGAACAGCAGGTTGTCAGCGCCATAGCCTACAGCAAGGATGATGCGAAGATCACGATGATCGGCCTGCCCGATCGTCCCGGTGTCGCCGCGGCGCTCTTTGGACCGTTGAGCGAGGCGGGCGTCAATGTCGACATGATAGTCCAGAACATCTCCCCCGATGGCGAATCGACGGACCTCACCTTCACCGTCGCGGAGAGCGATCTCGGAAAGGCGCTCGATGTTCTCGCCGAGTCGAACCGTGATCTCGGCGCCAGCGGCATCGTTCCCGACTCCTCTGTGGCCAAGGTCTCGGTCGTCGGTGTCGGCATGCGCAGCCATGCCGGTGTCGCCGGCAGGATGTTCGCCACGCTGGCGGACAAGGGCATCAACATCCAGTTGATCTCGACATCCGAGATCAAGATCAGCGTTCTCATCGCGGAGGACTATCTGGAACTGGCCCTGAGATCCCTGCACTCGGCCTATGGTCTTGACGCCACCGGTTGAGCCGGCCCGTGACGCGCCATAGCGGACACGAGCGCCTGGCGGCGCTCTGGGAACCTGGATGCAGACTGCTTGGCGTCAACCGGGCGATCATGGGCGGCGCCATGACCTGGGTTTCGGAACGCAATCTCGTTGCCGCGGTGGCGGCTGCCGGAGGGTTCGGGGTGATCGCCTGCGGCGCCATGAATCCCGATCAGCTCGATGACGAGATCACCGGCACACGGGAGCTCACCGATCGTCCATTCGGCGTCAACCTCATTGTCATGCACCCCGACCTCGACCGGCTGATCGATGTCTGCATTGGCCGCACCGTCACTCATGTCGTGCTGGCGGGAGGACTGCCCCAGGCGGCCACGATCAGGCGTATCAGGGAGGCCGGACTGCGTGTTCTTGCATTTGCTCCGGCACTGGCCATCGCCCGGCGCCTGGTGCGCAGCGGAATCGACGGTATCGTGATCGAGGGGATGGAGGCAGGTGGTCACATCGGCCCGGTGTCGACGAGCGTTCTGGCCCAGGAGACCCTCCCCCACGTCGACGGCGCCCCGGTCTTTGTTGCCGGTGGCATCGGTCGCGGCGAGGCGATCGCCAGTTACCTCAGGATGGGAGCGGCCGGCGTCCAGCTCGGCACCCGTTTTGTCTGCGCCCGCGAGTCCGTGGCGCATGACAACTTCAAGAAGGCCTTCCTGCGCGCCAGTGCCCGCGATGCACAGCCCTCGCGGCAGCTCGATTCCCGGTTTCCGGTCATCCCGGTACGTGCCATCGTCAACGACGGGGTGCGCAACTTCACGGAGAAACAGCGCGAGGTGATCGCCCGCCACGACTGCGGCGAGATCGACCAGTCCGCGGCACAGCTCGAAATCGAACACTTCTGGGCCGGTGCGCTCAGACGTGCGGTGATCGAGGGTGACGTGAAGAATGGTTCCCTTATGGCCGGTCAGAGTGTCGGCATGGTGACGACCGAGCAGTCGATGGCCGACATCATGGATGAACTCGTCGAGCAGGCGGTCCAGGCGCTCTCGGATCAGGAGTAGGCCACGGCATTGCCGCCGTGGCCGGGGCGGTGGTAGCATTCCCGCCGGCAGGCATCACACTTCCTGGCTCCCCGATGGCACACAACGAATTCCCCGGCGACGTCGATTCTCCTGATGCCGGGATCAGGGTGAGCCGGCGCATTGCCGACGAGTTACGGCGTACCCGTGTCGCACGCAGTCTCTCCATCGAGGATGTCGCGGCGATACTGAGGATCAGGCCCGGCTTCATCGAGGCCATGGAGGAGGATCGATTCGATGACCTTCCGGGTCCGGCCTACATCTCCGGATTTCTGAGGACCTACGCCAACCATCTCGACCTGGATGGCGACCAGCTGGTGGCCTGGTTCAAGGACGACAGCCAGTCGACCTTCGCTCCCAGGGAAATGGAGTTGCCGGTTCCGATCACGGAAATCAGGCGGCCGACCTTCCCGATCATCACGGTTTCGCTCGTCATCGCCATCGGCATCGCGGCGGGCTGGTATGTCTATCAGGAAAGCCGGTCCATCGATATCGACCTCATTCCCGAGGTCCCCGGGCCGGTTGCCGAAGGGATATCGACCGATCTCCCGGACGACGAGAGGTCGGGTACCCTGGATGGTGACGACCTGTTCGCCACTGACACGGTGCGCGCCACCATGGAACCGGAAGATGATGCGACACACGTGGCAGAGGCGAGCGTTCCGCTGGACACCTCCGGCACGACCGGCGATGACGTTGCGTCCGACAGCGCGGGCCTGGCCGGGGACGGTGGTGCTGATGAGGCCGTCGCGCAAACGGTCGTGCTTCCTGACACCGCCGGCACCTCCGCGGACGCCGGCGATGACGGTGTGGCGGACGTTGTGTCCGACAGTGCGGGCCTGGCCGGGGACGGCGATCCGGATGAGGCCGTCGCGGAAACGGTCGTGCTTCCTGACACCGCCGGCACCTCTGCGGACGCCGGCGATGACGGTGTGGCGGATGTAGTGTCCGACAGTGCGGGCCTGACCGGGGACGGTGATCCGGATGAGGCCGCCGCGGAAACGGTTGTGCTTCCTGACACCGCCGGCACCTCTGCGGACGCCGGCGATGACGGTGTGGCGGATGTAGTGTCCGACAGTGCGGGCCTGACCGGGGACGGTGATCCGGATGAGGCCGCCGTGGAAACGGTCGTGCTTCCTGACACCGCCGGCACCTCTGCGGACGCCGGCGATGACGGTGTGGCGGATGTAGTGTCCGACAGTGCGGGCCTGGCCGGGGACGGTGATCCTGATGAGGCCGTCGCGGAAACGGTCGTACTACCTGACACCGCCGGCATCTCCGGGGATGGCAGTCCGGATGTCGTCAATGATGATGCCGTATCCGGTGCCGAGACGAACACTCCGCAAGACGATGCCGGCGTGTCCCTCCAGGACGTTGCCGATGCCACGGGTGCAGAAACTGGTGGCGAAGAGTCGTGGGACGAACCCGTGTTCGCCTCCGGGGACACCGTTCAGGAGTCAGCGGTCGCCGATGTAGGGGAGTCGGACAGTCAGCACACGATCTACGGGACGCCGGGCGCCGGATCCCGAATCGAGCTGCGTGCCGTCGGCGAAACCTGGGTCCAGGTCCGGGCGCCGGACGGCATTGCCGTCCTCACTCATATCTTGCTGCCAGGCGATGTCTATCACGTGCCGGAACGCGATGATCTCATGCTCGATACCGGCAATGCCGGCGGTCTCGAGATACGGGTTGACGGGGAGCTGATGCCGCCGCTGGGCGGCTCCGGAGCCGTGGTGCGTGACATCCTGTTGTCCGTCGAAAGCCTGACCCGGCGCTGATGACGCCTTTACTGGAAGGGGTTGGCGGAGTATCAGTCAAGGGCCAACCGGAACGCGAACCATGAAGGACATTCCGAGACCACCCAGGCGGCGCAGCAGGACCGTCATGGTGGGTCAGGTTGCGGTGGGGGGCGATGCGCCGATTGCCGTCCAGTCGATGACCAACACGCTCACGAGCGATGTTGCGGCGACGTCGTCCCAGGTGAGCGCGCTCGCTGTCGCCGGCGCCGACATCGTGCGCGTGTCGTGCCCCGACGAGGACTCGACGGCGGCCTTGCGCAAGATCGTTTACGAGTCACCTGTGCCCCTGGTGGCCGATATCCACTTCCACTACCAGCGCGCCATCGAGGCGGCGGAGGCCGGCGCGTCCTGTCTGCGCATCAATCCCGGCAATGTCGGTTCAAGCGATCGCGTGAGAGAGGTGGTCCGTGCTGCCCGGGACCACGGCTGCTCGATGAGAATTGGCGTCAATGCCGGCTCACTCGAGCGCGACCTTCTCGAGAAGTTCGGCGGTCCCACGCCCGAAGCCATGGTCGAGAGTGCCCTTGGACATGCCCGCATTCTCGAGGACAACGACTTCCTTGATTTCAAGATCAGCGTGAAGGCGTCCGGCGTCGCGCTGGCCACCGCAGCCTACCGGATGCTGGCGGCGAACTGCGATTATCCTCTCCATCTCGGCATCACGGAGGCCGGAGGCCTTGTCACCGGTACCGTCAAGTCGTCGGTCGGAATCGGCATGTTGCTTGCCGAGGGTATCGGCGACACCATCAGGGTATCGCTTGCCGCCGACCCGGTCGAGGAAGTGGCCGTCGGCTGGGAGATCCTGAAGGCGCTGGACTTGCGTCGTCGCGGTGTCAATGTCATTGCTTGTCCGTCGTGTGCCCGCCAGCAGTTCAACGTGCCGGAGACCGTCAAGCTCCTTGAGCGGCGTCTTGCGCATATCGAGACACCGATGTCGGTGTCGATCATCGGCTGTGTGGTGAACGGACCTGGCGAAGCCCGCCTCACCGACATCGGTCTGACCGGCGGAGGCAAGGGACATCACCTCGTCTACATGTCGGGAAAGGCCGATCACAAGGTGTCCAGCGAGGATCTCGTCGAACACGTGGCCACACTCGTGGAGCAACGCGCCGAACAGCTTCGCCATGAAGCTGACGCAAGTGACTGAACATCCGGACTGTCATGGGTGAAAGATTGCAGCCGATCCGGGGAACCCGGGATCTCCTGCCCGGAGACTGCCGGTCCCACGCGCGAGTGGAGGAGGTCTGCCGCCGTGTCGCCGAGCGCTACGGCTATGGAGAGATACGCACTCCGGTCCTCGAGGTGACACAGGTGTTCTCCCGCACGCTTGGCGATGCGACCGACGTCGTCCAGAAGGAGATGTACACCTTCGACGACCGCAATGGCGACAGCATCACGCTGCGTCCGGAGAACACGGCAGGTGTGGCCCGGGCGCTGCTCTCCAACGGCTTGCTCGATGCCATGCCGCTCAGACTGCATTACGCGGGCGCGATGTTTCGCCACGAACGCCCGCAGAAGGGCCGGTATCGTCAGTTTCATCAGACAGGGGTCGAGCTTTTCGGTGTTGCCGAGCCCCTGGGTGACGTCGAAGTCATCACCCTGGCCCGAGATGTTCTGGACGAACTCGGGCTTCTCCAGGACACCGTCCTCGAGATCAACACCCTGGGTGACACGGCGAGCCGGCAGAACCACCTGCGTGCGCTGACGGCGTATTTCAACGATCATCGCAGTCGGCTGAGCGACATCTCTCTCGAGCGTCTTGAACGCAACCCCTTGCGCATTCTCGATTCGAAGGAACAGCGCGACCGGGACCTGGTCGCCGATGCACCGGTCATCCTCGATTACCTCGGCGATGACGCCCGCCGCTTCTTCGACCAGGTGCTCGACGGGCTCGACACCCTGTCGATTGCCTGCCGGGTCAATCCCCGAATCGTTCGTGGTTTCGACTACTATTGCCACACCGCCTTCGAATTCGTGACCGGCAAGCTGGGGGCCCAGGGAACGGTGATCGGTGGCGGCCGCTACGACGGCTTGATGGAGCAGATGGGAGGACCTCCGGTCCCCGGTGTCGGCTGGGCGTCCGGCATCGAGCGGCTTGCCCTGCTCGCCGGCGAGCCGCCCGAACCCCGGCGGCCCATCGCCGTCATCGGCCTTGGCGAACCTTCCACCAGGCAGGCGCTTGTGATGGCCCACCAGCTGCGCGGCCAGGGATACCGTGTCGATCTCGCGTACCGGGGCAACCTGCGGCGGCGCATGCAACGCGCCCACAAGGTGGGGGCCAGCCACGCCGTCATCCTGGGCGATACGGAGTTGGCGCGCGGCGTCGCGTTGGTGCGCGATCTCGACAGCGGTGAACAGCATGAATGCTGCCTTGACCGCCTGGGAGAAGGCCTGCCACGCCCGGGTGCGTGACCATGGAGCCCAGGATCCACATTTCGGTGGTCGTGACGGGACCGACCGCACCCCCGCGCCAGGAACATGACGCGCTGATGGCGTGCCTGAGGGACGCAGGAGTCACCGAAGCCCTCATCGTCCGGACACCGGCGGGTATCGACCTTCACCTGATGGCGGCCGATACCGAGCAGCTTCGCGGCCTTCTCGGCGAGTATCTGGGAGAGAGTTCCGGTTACGGGATGATGACCGGAACCGACGCCCTTCGTCGCCTTCTCCGGTCGGCTGCCCGGACGGGTGATCCGGTCCTTGCCGGCGCCATCGATGAACTCAAGGAGAGTCACAGGCTGGCCTGGCAGGCCGGTATGATCGGCGATGCGTTGCAGGACCGCCTCCAGCTTGCCTACCAGGTGGCACGGCAGGTGCGCAGCGACAGCCTGCTCCAGGATCGACCCGTGTCGATTGTAACGTCCGTCGTCCGCGTCGCCCGGAGTATCCACGGCGATCTTGCGATGGTCCGTGGACTCCTCATCGGCACCGAGGAAGCCGGAGAGATGATTGCCGCGCGACTCCTCGAAAACGGTCTGTCGACGCTCGTGGTGATGCACGAGCGCCGTCACCTGGCAGGCGCCCTCGCCGGGCGCCTCGGCGCGGCAAGTGCCGTCACGGAGGATCTTGAAACCGAACTCGTTCGTGCCGACATCGTCATCCTGTCTTCCGGCGGCGGTGAACACACCCTGACTGCGGCGGATGTCTCGAAAGCACTGGCGGCACGGCGCGCGCGCCCTGTCTTCCTTGTCGATGCCGGCGTTCCCCCTGATGCCGATCCCGCCGTCGAGTCACTCGACGATGTGTTCTACTATACCCTTGACCACCTTGAGCGCGCGGCCTTCGAGGGAGGACGCCGGCGCCCGGAACAGGACGAAGCGGCCGCGGTCGTTGTCGAGAACGCCATCGCTCTATTCGCCGGACGTGCGTCCGAGAGTGTCGACATGCGGGGAACGGGACGGATCAGGCAGATCCTCGAGAACGCCCGCGGCAGGGTCCTCGCCGAGACTCCCGATGCCGATGCCTTCGAGGCGACAGCTGCCATGGTCGACCTTGTCGCCCGTGAGATTGATACATGAGCCTGGAAGACAGTCTCGCGAGGGTCGTGCTGCGCCATGCCGAACTGGCGGCGCGCCTGAGCGGGGAGGCACCCGGGGGAGAGGAGTACGTCAGCATGTCGCGGGAGTTCGCAGAGATCGCTCCCGTGGTGGAGGCCGTCGAGGCGCTTGCAGACGCCAGGCAACAGGGCGCCGATCTCGCTGCCATGATCGACAGCGAGACAGACGAGGAAATGCGCCAGCTCGCCCGGGAAGAACACGCGGCTGTCTGTGACCGCATTGCCGAACTCGAACAGTCGGTTCGCCTCGCCCTGCTGCCACGCGACGAGGCGGATGGACGCGACGTCGTACTCGAGGTGCGTGCCGGCACCGGGGGAGAGGAGGCGATGCTGTTTGCCGGTGTTCTGGTGGAGATGTATCGCCGGTATGCCATGACCCGGGGCTGGACACTCGAGATCCTCGGCAGGACAACGTCCGGCGGCGGTGGAATCCGGGAGTGCATCGCACTGGTCCGCGGGCGTGACGTGTTCGCCCGGTTGAAGTTCGAATCCGGCGTCCACCGCGTCCAGCGGGTCCCGACGACGGAATCGCAGGGCCGGATCCACACATCGACGGCCACCGTCGCGATTCTGCCCGAAGCAGCGGAGGTCGATGTCAGGATCGACGTGAACGACCTCAGGATCGATACGTTCCGGGCGTCAGGGGCGGGTGGTCAGCACGTCAACAAGACGGACAGCGCCGTCAGGATCACACACCTTCCCACCGGCATCGTGGTGTCGCAGCAGAGCGACCGTTCCCAGCACAAGAACCGTGCCAGGGCCATGACCGTCCTGAGGTCCCGCCTCTACGACCTGGAGCGCCGGCAACGCGATGCCGCCGAAGCGCGGGTCCGCAGGGAACAGGTGGGCAGCGGTGACCGTTCGGAGCGCATCCGGACCTACAACTATCCCCAGGGACGCATCAGCGACCACCGGATCAATCTCACGCTCTTCAAGCTCGAGGACGTTGTCTCCGGTCAGGCTCTCGACGAGGTCATCGAACCGCTGATATCCAGCGACCGGGCAGCGCGGCTGGCGGCGCTTCGCTGACGTGGCGCCGGCCAGCCTCGATGACGTCCTGTGTGGTGCGACGGCGAAACTGCGTGCGGCCGGTGTCGAGAACCCTGCCAGGGAGGCCCGGCTTCTGGCGGAGCTTGTCGTCTGCCGCGATGACCTGCGGACCCTTTCTGCCGGGGAAACCCGCCATCTCGCCACCCTCGTCGACCGGCGGACGCGGCGTGAGCCGTTCGCGCAGATCGCAGGAGTGCGCGAATTCTGGAGCCTCGACTTCGAGGTCACTCAAGACACCCTGATCCCGCGTCCGGACAGCGAAACGCTGATCGAATGCTGTCTTGACCGCTTCGAACATCATCCGCCAGCACGCATCCTTGATCTTGGCACCGGGTCGGGATGTCTTGTCGTCACGCTCCTGGTGACCTGGACCGGGAGCACAGGAATTGGTGTCGACGTCAGTGAACGGGCGTGTGCCGTGGCGGCCCGCAATGCGCGCCGCCATGGTGTTGGCGACCGTGCCTGGGTCATGTGCGGAGACTGGGCCGCCGCCCTCGACTCGACATTCGATCTTGTCGTCGTCAATCCTCCCTATGTGCCGAGCGACGAGCTTGCCGGTCTTGATCCGGAAGTCGCCCTCCACGAGCCTGGCGTGGCCATCGATGGTGGCGAGGACGGATACGCCTGCTATCGCCGGATTGTTCCGCGCCTCGCCACACTGCTGTCGAACGACGGCAAGGCCGTCGTCGAACACGGCCCCGACCAGCGGGACGGACTCGCGGTTCTCGCCGGTGACAGCGGTCTTTGCGTGGTGGGGGAGGTCGACGATTACGGCGGGCGGCATCGTGTCCTCGTTCTGGCGCATCGAGGTCCGTGAAGAAAGTCCTTGGAATGCGCTACCGGATTGGTTACCGTCAGGTGACGGAAAGGGATTTCCCGTCAGAGGGAATGTGCGTTACCTTCGAGAGCGGAACCGGCTTGTGACCCCGCGGAATACCGAACGCACGCACCCGGCAAGACCGTCGCTTCCAACCAAACAGAAACCGTCGAGAGCGAGTTTTCCATGAGATCAGGTGGATCGGGCAGGCGTTTCCGCAACAATCGCGGCAATACGCGTCGTGCCGGAGGGAACAACCGCAACCAGTCATTCGAAAGTACCGGCCCGGACGTCAAGGTACGGGGGACAGCCCAGCAGATTGCCGACAGGTACCTCATGCTGGCGCGAGATGCATCCTCATCCGGTGATCTGGTGGTGGCAGAAAACTGCCTGCAGCACGCAGAGCACTACCAGAGAATAGTCAATCAGCATGCCGAGCGTGCCGCCGAACAGCAGCGTGAACGCGAGGAGCGGGCCGAACGGCAGCACCGGCCGCCGGATGAGCAGTCCCAGGGAGATTCGGCAGTGCCCTGCTCCCCGGCTCCTGACAACGAGGCATCTGCGCAGCTCCAGGGCAAGGCGGTCGAGAAGGGGAGCGATCATCCCCGGCCACGGACCCGGCGCAGAACCAACGGCGCCGGGAGCGACGAGGAACCCACACCCGCCACCCCCGACAGCGAACAGCGGGTCATTACCTGACAGGGCATCTGCCGCCCGTCATTCCTGAAGGGCCGCCGGATCCCCTCTCCATCCGGGAACCCCGGCCATTCCTCTGGACCTCTTGTGTTGCAGAAATGCAACACTACATGGGATGCAGGTCACAGGGATGATGATCGATGGATCTTGAAAAGTTCACGGAAAGGTCGCGCGGATTCATTCAGGCGGCCCACAGCCTCGCCGAGGCTAGGGGACATCAGCACATTGTTCCCTTCCATCTGGCCAGGGTACTTCTCGCCGACCGCCAGGGGCTCGCGGCAGAACTGATGCGCGCCGCCGGCGCCGATCCGGAAAGGGCGCTGGCCGACACCGACAAGGAATTCCAGCGCCTGCCAAGGATTACAGGAAGTGGCGCGGAGCATCTCTATGCATCCACGGAGTTCCTCCAGATCATCAAGGACGCCGGCGGGCGCGCCACGGAAACCGGCGACAGTTTTGTCACCGCCGAACGCATGTTCGAGGCTCTGGCCCGTCCTGACAGCGACACTGGGAGAATCCTTGCTGCGGCCGGACTGAAGCCTGCGGCATTGGCCACGTCCATCGCCGGCATGCGCAAGGGACGCACCGCCGACAGCCAGACGGCCGAAGATTCTTTCGAGGCTCTTCGCAAGTATGCCCGGGATCTGACGGCGGCTGCCCGGGAAGGCGACCTCGACCCGGTCATCGGCCGCGACGAGGAGATTCGCCGCACCATGCAGGTGCTGTCCCGCAGGACCAAGAACAACCCGGTGCTGATCGGCGAGCCGGGAGTGGGAAAGACGGCCATCGTCGAGGGTCTCGCCCAGCGCATCGTCAATCACGATGTTCCGGAATCCCTTGCCAACCGGACCGTGATTGCCCTTGACCTGGGATCGATGGTCGCCGGATCGAAGTTCCGGGGGGAGTTCGAGGAGCGCATGAAGGCGGTTCTCGGCGAGATCGAGGACTCGTCGGGTGACATCATCTGCTTCATCGACGAGCTTCACACCCTCATCGGCACCGGAGCGGCGGATGGTGCCATGGATGCCTCCAACCTTCTCAAGCCTCTCCTTGCGCGTGGCAAGCTCCATTGTGTCGGCGCCACGACTCTCGACGAGTACCGCCGGCATATCGAGAAGGACGCGGCACTCGCACGTCGATTCCAGCCGGTCCTGATCGATGAACCGGGGGTCGAGGACACGGTCTCCATCCTTCGCGGTCTCAAGGAAAAGTACGAACTGCACCACGGCGTTCGAATCAGCGACGGCGCGACAGTCGCCGCGGCGCGGCTCTCCAGCCGCTACATCACGGATCGATTCCTGCCCGACAAGGCCATTGACCTCGTCGATGAAGCCGCCAGCAGGCTGAGGATGGAGATCGATTCCAGGCCCGAGGAGATCGACGAACTCGAGCGCCGCATCATCCAGCTCAAGATCGAGCGTGAGGCCCTTGGCCGGGAGGATGACAGGAGTTCGCGTGAGCGTCTGGAACGCCTCGAGCGGGAACTCGCCGATCTGGAAGGCCGCGCCTTTGCGCTCAACGCCGAATGGAACAAGGAGCGGGACCGGCTCGAGGAGATGCGTCAACTCAAGGAAGGCCTTGATGAGGCCCGTCTGGAACTCGAACAGGTGCAGCGCCAGGGTGACCTTGCCCGTGCCGGCGAGGTTGCCTACAGCGTGATCCCCGATCTCGAACGCCGTCTCGCGGCCATCGGAGAAACCGAGAGCGACCGGATGCCGGGCGAGGAGGTCACGGAGGAAGCCATCGCTTCGGTGGTGTCGAAGTGGACCGGCATTCCCGTGGAGCGCATGCTCGAAGGTGAGCGCGAACGGCTCGTCGACATGGAGCGTTCGCTGTCGGCCCGTGTGGTCGGCCAGGACGAGGCGCTTGGCGTTGTCGCCAACGCCGTGAGACGGTCACGCGCCGGACTGCAGGATCCCCTGCGACCGATCGGCAGCTTCATGTTTCTCGGTCCGACGGGCGTGGGCAAGACCGAGCTCGTCAAGGCGCTTGCCGAGTTCCTGTTCGATGACGATTCCGCGATGGTGCGCATCGACATGTCGGAGTACATGGAGAAACACGCCGTCGCGAGGCTGATCGGGGCGCCACCGGGATATGTCGGATACGAGGAGGGCGGTGTCCTGACCGAAGCGGTGCGCCGCCGGCCCTACCGCGTGGTGCTCTTCGACGAGATCGAGAAGGCGCACGCGGATGTCTTCAACATTCTCCTGCAGGTCCTCGATGACGGCCGCCTGACAGATGGGCACGGTCGTACCGTCGACTTCAGGAACACGGTGATCGTCATGACCTCCAATACCGGGGCCGGGTTCCTTGCCGACATCGCAGGCGACGGGGATGACGAACGGGCCAGGGACCTGGTGATGGCGGAACTCAGGACGCAGTTTCGGCCGGAGTTCCTCAACCGGCCAGACGAGATCATCTTCTTCCGCCGGCTTGGCCGCGAACAGATGTCCGCCATTGTCGACATCCAGCTTCGCCGCGTCGGCACATTTCTCGAGGACCGCAAGATCACCATCGACGTCGATGAGGCGGCGCGCGAATGGCTCGCCGGGGCCGGGTACGATCCAGCCAACGGCGCCCGCCCGCTCAAGCGTGTCCTGCAGCGCGCCCTGCAGGATCCCCTTGCAGCCCTGATTCTGAAAGGTGAGGTCGCCGATGGTTCTCTCGTCAGGGTCACTGCCGGCGCCTCGGACCTGGTGATCGAGCCTGGCGCCGTTCTCTGCGAAGCGGCCTGAGCCTCCGCCGGTCCTGCCGGTCTCCCGCGCCACGCGTTGACGGTGAGCGTCGCGATCAGCACCCGGACACGCCGCCGGCTCCATGCCCGTCACCGGTGACGATCGCGGGTTGTCCGCCGTTGCCGTTCCCGGCATCCATGCTTGCGTTCAAGGCCCGTGGTTTCTCGCCAGATGCTGCGCAAGGGCAGCGATATGGTGCGGGCTCATGCCACAGCAGCCACCGATCGCGGTGACGCCGCAATCGAGATAGGTGACGGCCTCACGGGCAAACGCATCCGGTGCGATCTCATCGTCGAACTGCCAGTTGGGCATCCTGAAACTTCCGGAATGAGGGTAGGCGAAGAGAGGTCCCGACCAGGCCTCCTTCAATCGGTCAAGGCCGGGAGGGGTATCGGACATCTCGCTGTGCATGATGCCGGCAGCATGGACGTCTCCTGCGCCAAGACAGTCATCGCGGATGCGCTCGAATGCAATGTCGGCACGTTCGCCGAGACCGACGATCCGGTCACTCGCGGTTCGTACGCTGAAGCCGACCCACACGGGAAGGCCGGTGGCCGCGGCGGCGCGCACGGCCAGTGGCGACACCGTGGTATCGAGCATCATTTCCGTGATCAGCAGATCACAACCGGCCGCGACAAGAGTCTCGGCCTGCAGTGCATAGCTTCGCGCAGCTTCATCCGTCGAAGGCCAGGCGCCGGCGCTGAGGCCGGCAAAGAAGCTCGAAAGCGAACCGGCGATCCAGATCCGGCGATCGGGCGCCGCCTCCGCGACGGCCTCGCGCACGAGTTCGCAGGCACGGCGATTGAGAGCGAGTGCCTCGGCCTCGGAATAACCGGAATGGAAGAGCACGTGGGGAGCGGCAGCATAGGTGTTGGCAATCAGGATGTCCGCGCCGGCATCGATGAAGTCGCGGTGGATGGTGCGAATCATGTCCGGGTGGGACTTCAAGGCAGAACCGGCCCATGACTGGGCATCCATGGGGGCTCCCCGGCGCTCGAGCTCGGTGCCCATGCCTCCGTCGATGACAAGGACATCGCCGGCATCGATGCGGTCCTCGATGGTTTCCAAGGTCGTGCCTCCCAAAACGTTTCGCGGCTTCCAAGGTACAGTGCTTCACGGCCCCTTCAAGGAGGGGACCGGCCACCGGTTCCTCCGGGTATGGCACTCCCCGATGCGGACGTCCGGCAACCGGGTCTCCTGGAACGTCAGGGCGCCATGATGACTTCGTGGAGATAGCTGGCGATTCCCCGCTCCTGATCCCACTGGGGCGGATTGCCGAGTGAGACTTCCTGGAAGGGAACGCCGTCGAGCCAGGTGGTAGCGCGAAGGTGCAAGTGACCGTAGATCACGGCGCGGGCGTTGTAACGCAGGTGCCATCCTCTCGTTGTCCGTGTGCCGCACCACGGACTGAAACGCGGAATGCTTGGCAGATGAGCGTGCCGCTCTTCCAGGGGGAAGTGGTTGACGAGGATCGTCGGTTGGCCGGCGGGCAGGGACTCGAGCCGGCGCGTGGCTCCGGCGCAAAGGTGAGCGCACCATGAAGCACGGTCGGCAAAAGGGTCGGGAAAGAGATAGAACTCGTCGGCACACCCGATACCGTCCTCGCGTGCCCAGGCTATCACCCGATCGGCGGCCACGGCGTCGGGGCGGAAACTGTAGTCGTAGAGAAGGAAGAGCGGCGCGATGACGGTATCCTCGCCGGCTGCGGAATAAACCGGCCAGGGGTCGTCCGGCGTGATGATGCCGTGCGTGTGGGCAATGGCCACCAGCTTGTCGTAGAGCGCCTTGCCACGCGGTCCGTCCTTTCTGGACCACAGTTCGTGGTTGCCCGGAACCCAGATGACCGTCGCGAATCTCTGTTTCAGGATCCGGAAGCACCAGTCGAGATACAGCGAGCCGTTGGTCACATCACCAGCCACGATGAGCCAGTCATCCGGCCGTTCCGGAAGCTCCTCAAGGGCGTTCCGATTGATCGGGTGCGTGATGTGGAGGTCGGAAATGGCCCAGAGTGTCACGATTCCGCGGACCGAGCGGCCTGGTAGCGTCCCATGACTTGAGGCGGCCACGACACCCGCGGATCGTAGAAGGCTTCGAAGACCGGCGCACCGTCGGCAAGGTGCACCCAGGGGCGCCGCGTCGAGGTGTAGATGTGAACGTCCGGCGCCATGACGTGCTGGTCGTCGAGCGTGCCGACCCGCACGAAGGCGATCGCCTTGCCCGATGCGCCGTAGTGGCTCCAGACGGCGACCCGGCACTGCGGACAACGCACGATCTTCTGACCCCTGCCGCTTGCGCTCGGCGTGTCGACCGTCTCGGGCGCGCCGCTGAGAGTCTCGAGAAGGCTGCTTTCGATCATGGCGTTGAGCGCAAAGGCCGATCCGGTCTCGCGCTGGCACCATGTGCAGTGGCAACAGTGAACAAACAGTGGTGTGCCGGTGACGCGGTACCTGACGGCGCCGCAACCGCAACCACCTTCAACAGGTGATGATGTCATGATCTCTCCCTCGCATGTCCGCAAGCATTGTTGCGATAGCGCTCCCTGTCTCAAGTGGACGGTGCCGGAGCCCTTCGCCTATAAGGCACCCGACAGACCTCATCTTCGGTAGCCGGGAACTCTTTCATGACGGAGCGCACACTCTCGATCATCAAGCCTGACGCCACGCGTCGCAACCTCACGGGCAGGATCAATGCCATGCTCGAAGAGGCCGGACTGCGGATTGTCGCCCAGAAACGCACCCGGCTTACCGTTGACGAGGCCAGGGCCTTTTATGCCGTGCACAAGGAGCGCCCCTTCTTTGACTCCCTTGTCACATTCATGACGTCCGGCCCGGTGGTCGCGCAGGTTCTCGAAGGCCATGATGCCGTCTCCCGCAATCGCGGGGTCATGGGGGCCACCAACCCCGATCAGGCTGCCGACGGGACCATCCGCAGGGTTTTCGCTGAATCCGTGGAGGCCAACTCGGTTCATGGGTCCGATTCGCCGGACAACGCGGCAAGCGAGATAGCCTTCTTCTTTTCGGCGCGTGACATCATCGGCTGAGAACCGCCTCAGGGCGCCGGGTTGACCAGCATGTCGCCTGGCCGAACCGGAGCATCGACAACAACACGCTCCCCGATGACCCTGACTCGGCCTTGCAGCACGAGATTGAGGGCCATGGGATAGAGTCTGTGTTCGGCAACAAGAACGCGGTCGGCGAGGCTCCTTTCGTCGTCTCCGGGAAGCACCGGGACGGCGGCCTGGGCGATAATGGGACCGGCGTCGAGTGCGGGGCGAACAAAGTGCACCGTGCAGCCGGTGATCATGACGCCGCTTTCCAGGACACGGCGATGACAGGCGGTTCCGGGAAAGGCGGGGAGCAGGGCAGGATGAATGTTGACGAGGCGATTGCGCCAGGCGTCCGCAAATCCGGGTGTCAGGATCCGCATGAACCCGGCAAGGCAGATCAGGCCGCACCCTGCCTGGTTCGCCACATTGTCGAGTTCGGCATCGAAGTCTTCCCTGCTCGCGTAGTCGGCCGCATCAACGACGCGGTGGCGCAGGCCGGCCTCTTGCGCCCTTTCCAGGCCCGGGGCTCCGGTCCGGCTGGAAACGACGACACCGATTTCTCCGGCAAGCTCACCCCTGGCCCGGGCATCGATCAACGCCTGCAGATTTGAGCCGCGCCCCGAGATGAAGACGGCCAGCCTTGTCATGCCAGCCAGTCGTCGGGAGTATCAAGGAGGACACGCGGCTCACCGTCCGCCGATTCGAGAGCGCCGACAACCGACACGATCTCGCCATGGCCTTCCAGGGTGCGTTCGACATGCCCGCTGCCATCTCTCGCCACCACCAGCACCATGCCGACGCCGCAATTGAACGTGCGCAGCATCTCACTGGTGTCGACGGTGTCCCTGGCCAGCCAGGAAAACACCGGATCCATCGGCCAGCTGCCGACCTCAAGGCGTGCGGCAAGACCGTCGGGGAGAATCCGGGGAACATTCTCGACGAGGCCTCCACCGGTGATGTGGGCAATGGCCTTCACATGGCCCGTGGAGATGGCTGCAAGAACGCTCCTGACGTAGATGCGGGTGGGCCGCATCAGCACGTCGGCCAGGCGCTGGTCAGCCGCGAAGGGGGCTGCGCCATCGAGCGGGACCGCACGGTCCTCGAGAATGCGGCGGACGAGCGAGAATCCGTTGGAGTGGATGCCGTCCGAGGCGAGAGCCAGAAGGGTGTCGCCGGCCTCCATGGTATCCCCGGGGAGCAGGGTGCCGCGTTCCGCCGCGCCAACACAGAATCCGGCGAGGTCGTAGTCCCCGGCGGCGTAGACACCGGGCATTTCTGCAGTTTCCCCCCCAATGAGGGCGCACCCGGCCATCCGGCAACCAGCGGCGATGCCGGCAATGACGTCGGCGCCGATGCCCTCATCGAGTTCGCCCATGGCGAAGTAATCGAGAAAGAACAGTGGCTCTGCACCCTGGGCCAGAACATCGTTGACACACATGGCTACAAGGTCGATGCCGATGGTGCCGTGGATGCCGGTATGCACGGCGAGACGCACCTTGGTGCCGGCGCCGTCGGTGGCCGAGACCAGGACCGGGTCGCGGTAACCCGCCGCCCGCGGATCGAAGAGACCGCCGAAACCGCCGAGCCTGGCGTCGGCACCGGGGCGCCTGGTGGAAGCGGCGAGAGGTGTCGCAGCCTCGACAATCCGGCGCCCGGCATCGAGATTGACGCCTGCATCCCCGTAGGTGAGACCCGCCATTCCGGTCACTCCCTCGCACAAGGCCTCGCCGGGCACCGGCGAGGCCGCCTTCCCGGTCTCGCACCCCATCCCCGGCGCTGGTAGGATGGGCGCACATTACGTCATGATCGCATCATTGCAATGAGGGGCCGGCAAACCATGCCTTTGAAGATGTGGAGGCTTGGCCTTGTCACATGTGCCGTGCTCGTTGCCGCACCGCCACCGACGGCTGACGCCGAGGTCTTCACGATCTCGGGTGTTGCTGTCGACGAAACGGCTGAAGACACCCGTCAGGCCCGCATGAATGCTCTCCGTTCGGCTCTGCACATCGCATGGCGTGATCTTGCGAGGCGTCTCGTTCGAGGCGATCCGGAGGCCATCCTCGACCAGGACGTTGCCACTCTCGACACTCTCGTGCAGAGCCTCGAATTCGATGACGAGAGGATGTCGGCCGGACGCTACCAGGCGGTCATCAGCGTCCGTTTCCAGGCTGACGCGGTGCTCGAGATACTTGGTGACTCCGGTGTCAGCCACCTCGACACGCCAGGACCGGTTCTCGTGGTGCTGCCGGTCCTTCAGACCGGTCCGCAGCTTGTCCTTTGGGAGGATTCCAATGTCTGGCTTTCTGCCTGGCAGAGATCCAATGGAGGAAGCAGTGCTGTCGAACTCATCGTGCCCCCCGGAGACCTTCGGGATATCAGTCTCATCGATGCCGCCGATGCACTCTCACAGGACTGGAGTCAACTGGCAGGGCTGGTGTCGCGCCATCGCGCCGACGGCGTTCTCATAGCCCATGCAAGGAAGGACATGAACACACTTCGTCCACGTCTCACCTGGCTTGACGAGGACGGAGCAAACCCTGTCCTCATGGGGCGCAGCGTACCGCAGATGTGGCCGATGGACGCTCTCGGCGGCGCGGTCGAGGCGAGCCGTACCGGTATCGACGAGCACTGGGCAGCGATGGCGCTGGCGCCAGACGGGCCGACCGTCTCCGTCTTTGCCGACATCCCCGTGACAAGTCTCGCGGAGTGGATCGACATCCGCGATCGCCTCGAAAGCGCCCCGGCCGTGCAGGCAGTCGTCCCGCTCCTGGTCTCGACGACGAGAATACGCGCCAGAATGCTGTACACCGGAACCCGCGAGGACCTTCTCTTCCGCATGCGTCGTGCCGGTCTCGAAGTCGACGGCCAGGCGGGCATCCTCACCATTGGCAAGCGGTGAACCAGTACGTCTTCGAATACGATCACCAGCCAGCCTTCGACGAGGCGGAATTCCTCGTCGCCGACAGCAATGCCGATGCCAGGGCCTGGATCGATCGTTGGCCGGACTGGGATGGCCGGGGTCTCGCCATCTGGGGCCCGAAAGGCTCGGGCAAGACACACCTGGCGGACATCTGGCGCCGCAGGAGCGGTGCCCGGCTGGTGAACGCTGCCGGGATCGGCCCAGACTTCTTCGACTCCTGGCAGGGCGGCAATCTGGTTCTGGAAGATCGGGTTGGCGGATTCAGCGAATCCGGTCTGCTTCATGTCATCAATCTGGTGAGAGAGGACGGTGGTTACCTGCTCATCACGGATACGGCGCCGCCCGCCCGCTGGCGCGTCTCGTTGCCCGATCTTCGTTCGCGGCTGGCGGCATTGCCGGCCGTGGCGATCGGCCGTCCGGAGGATGACCTGATTGCCGCCGTGCTGGCAAAGCAGTTCCGCGATCGCCAGATCAAGGTCAATGACGGGGTCATTTCCTACCTCGTCCTGCGCATGGAACGGTCCTTTGACGCAATCGGCACCATCGTCGAGAACCTCGATCGACTGTCGCTTGTCGAGAAGAGGCCGATTACCGTGCCCCGGGCAAGGCGTGCGCTCGAGACTATCTTTCTTGATTCTTCACCCGATGGGGAGACATGACGATGAAGACTGGACTGGCGGGCCGCAAGGCCATCGTTTGTGCATCGAGCAAGGGCCTGGGCCGGGCCTGCGCCGAGGCGCTGGCAGCCGAGGGCTGCGACGTGCTGATCAACGGACGTACGGTCGAGACGGTGACCGAGACGGCGGCGGCGATCAGGAGGGCCTTTCCGGCAGTCGAGGTCAGGGAGGTCCCCGGAGATGTCACGCGGAGCGATGTACAGGAAGCCCTGATCCATGCCTGGGAGGCGCCTGACATTCTCGTCAACAACGCCGGTGGACCGCCGCCTGGTGATTTTCGCGAGTGGGCGAGGGATGACTGGATCCGCGCGCTCGATGCCAACATGCTGACAGCAATCATGCTGATCCGGGCGACGGTGGACGGCATGATGGATCGGCGGTTCGGGCGCATCGTCAACATCACTTCGGCGGCGGTGAAGTCGCCCATCGAGACACTCGGTCTCTCCAACGGCGCGCGTGCCGGACTGACAGGTTTCTGTGCCGGTCTCGCCCGCCAGACCGTGGCCCGCAACGTGACCATCAACGGTCTGCTCCCGGGGCCCTTTGCCACCGACCGGTTGCGCCAGACCATGACCGGGCGCGCGTCGTCGGGAGAGAGTCTGGAAGAGGCCATGGCGCGTGAAGCCCGTGACAATCCCGCCGGGCGTTTCGGTGATCCCGATGAATTCGGTGCGGCCTGCGTGTTCCTGTGCAGTGCACGGGCCGGATTCATCACCGGCCAGAATCTGGTGCTCGACGGCGGTGCCTTCAGAGGCACGCTGTAGGCGCCCGGACACCCTCCCGGCTTCGCCCCGGCGGAGCCGGGTTCTTACGGGACGACGCGAGCCACGGCCTCCCTTCGGCCGCACACCGCGCGTGCCTGTTCACGGAACGTCGTGACCTGCAGCCTTCGTCGACACGATACACGTCCTGGCGCTCTCATGGATCCGGCAAGAGCGCCTGTGGCGGTTCAGTGTCGGCTTGTGAGACCTCTTCCCAGGAGGTAAGGGATCAGGCGCAGGAAGGATCCGGCGTACTGGGTGCGGGAGAGAACGACCCGCGCTGCCAGCGGATCGCGGCGGTCAAGCTCCGATCTGAGTTTCCTGGCAATCGTGACGATCACTGAGCATTCCATGGAAAAACGCAGGCCCCGGATCCGGTAAGGCAACGGTGCCGCCCGTTCCAGCAGGTCTTCAGTGGCGGCAAGGCACCGGTCGAGAACGCGGCGCATGGAGGCGTTCGAGCGGGCGCCGTCGAGTGCCTCGACTCCGATACCAGCTTCACGGAACCACGCGAGGGGGAGGTAGACCCTGTCGAGGCGCGCACGATCCGCCTTGCAGTCCTGCAGGTGATTGAGCACCTGAAGGGCGTTGCAGAGACTGTCCGAAGCCTCGTAGGCGGAAGCCGGTTCGCCGTGGAGATCGATGAGGTAACGTCCCACGGGGGCCGCCGAGCGGTTGCAGTAGTCCAGGAGGTCGTCCCAGGTTTCGTAGCGCAGTTTCCTTGCGTCCTGGCGAAAGGCGTCCAGAAGATCGAGCGGGTGGCGGGTCGGCACACCGGTCTCACTGAGACTGCGGGCGAGGGCGAGTGCTGATGAGGGAGCCCCGGCGACCCCTCCAGGGTCGACGAGGGCCTCGGCGAAGAGGTTGAGGCGGGCGATCTTGTCGTCTGCCTCGAGTTCCGGGTTGTCGGCAATGTCGTCGGCTGCCCGGGCGAAGACGTAGAAGAGATGCACATGGCGGCGCAATGGTCGGGCAACGAGCCGTGATGCGACAGGGAAGTTCTCGTCTCCGGCCACCTTGCCCGACGGGGTTTCGGGGCGTTCCTTGAGGGACGTCACGGCGTGCCCTGCTGTCCGCCGCCCTTGCTGGCGTGTTGCCTCATTCCCTTGCGCGCCAACCGGTCGGCGCATTCGTTGCCGGGATTGCCGGCATGTCCCTTGACCCATCGCCAGTCGACCTTGTGACGGGCGATCAACGAATCGAGTTCGCGCCACAGATCGGCGTTCTTTACCGGCTGGCGGCTTGCAGTGGTCCAGCCGTTGCCTTTCCACCGGTGGATCCACGAGGTGATTCCCTGGCGCAGGTACGTGCTGTCGGTGAAGACGATGACCTGGGATGGCTGACGGAGCGCCTCCAGGGCACGGATCGCTGCTGTCAGCTCCATGCGGTTGGAGGTGGTCCGGTTCTCCCCGCCGCAGATTTCCTTGCTGCGTCCCTGCCACTCGAGCAACGCCCCCCAACCACCCGGTCCGGGATTGCCCGAACAGGCGCCATCGGTGTGAATCACGATGCGATCCGGCGGTACGGTCACGGTTCCAGCGATGGATGGTGGCGGTGATAGCGCATGACCCTGAGGAACTCGCCGGGATCCTTCGGTGTCACGATGGCCCCTCCTACGGGGTTGAGCCAGTCATAAAGACGGGTGAGCAGAAATCGCAGGGCGGCGCCCCGCGCCAGCAGGGAGAGAGACGCTCTTTCTGCATCATCGAGAGGGCGGCGGGAGGAGTAGGCGTCGATCAGGGCATGTCCCCTTGTGACGTCGAACCGGGCCTCGCCGGTGAAGCACCATGCGTTGAGGCATACCGCGATATCGTAAGCGAGGAGATCGTTGCAGGCGAAGTAGAAGTCGATCAGACCCGTCAGTCGCGACCCGCGGAAGAACACATTGTCACTGAAAAGGTCAGCGTGGATGACCCCGCATGGCAGGCCCCGGGGCCAGCACTCATGGAGTGTGTCGAGCTCCCTGGAGATCTCGTCGGCAAGTCCCGGTTCCACCTCATCGGCACGCGCGCGGCACTGCCTCGCCAGAGTGTTCCACGACGACAACCCGAGGGCATTTGGGCGATGCATTGGGAAGTCGGTGCCTTTGAGGTGCATCTCCGCCAGCGCTTCCCCCACGGCGCTGCAATGGCGGGCCTCGATGACTCCTGGCGACACACCTTCGAGGAAACTGATCAGGGCGGCCGCCTTGCCCTTGAGCCACTTGAGCGCGCGTCCCTTGCGGTCCCTGATCGGGGTGGGACAGGGCACGCCCCGGGCGGCGAGGTGTTCCATGAGGCCGAGAAAGAAGGGCAGATCCTCCTCCTTCACCCGCTTCTCGTAGAGGGTGAGGATGTAGGATCCGCCATCGGTCATCACAAGGTAGTTGCTGTTCTCGACGCCTTCCGCGATGCCCTTCATGGCAAGGATGCTGCCGACGTCGTAATCGGCAAGGAAGGCAACGAGTTCCTCGATCGCAACATCGGTGTAGACGGCCATCGGACCGCCCGTTCAGTGGGCCAGGGCGTGCGGCAGTCTGAAGTGAACGTTTTCCTCGGAGACCCGGACCTCCCTGATCGTCACATCATGGCTGTCGCGCAGGTACGCAAGCACATCCTGGACGAGAGTTTCGGGCGCTGATGCACCGGCGGTGAGCCCGAGTGTCGACACGCCTTCGAGATCAAAACTCTCCAGATGGCCGGCATTCTCGATGAGACAGGCATTTCCCGCCCCGGCCTTGAGTGCCACCTCGACGAGCCTGGAGGAGTTCGACGATGTAGCGGACCCCACCACCAGCACCAGGTCGCAGTCGGGAGCAATGGCCCGGACGGCGGCCTGCCGGTTGGTGGTGGCATAGCAGATATCCTGGCGATGTGGCCCGTGGATGCCGGGAAAGCGTCGCATGAGTACCTCGACAATGCCTCTTGTGTCATCGACGGAGAGCGTTGTCTGGGTGATGTAGGCGAGTTCCCGACCCTCACCGGGGTCCACGGTTTCGGCGTCCTCGTGATTCTGCACGAGAATGATGCTGCCTTCCGGCAGTTGTCCCATGGTGCCCACCACCTCCGGGTGTCCCTCGTGGCCAACGAGAATCATCAACCGGCCCTTGCGGTGATGTTTCTGCGCCTCGATGTGAACCTTGGAGACGAGCGGACAGGTGGCATCGAAGTAGACGAGATTCCGCTGGCGGGCTTCCTCCGGCACCGCCTTCGGCACGCCGTGCGCCGAGAACACCACGGGCCGGTCGGTTCGCTCGATCTCGTCGAGTTCCTCGACGAACACCACACCCTTCGCTTCGAGGGACGCCACCACGTGCCGGTTGTGGACGATTTCGTGTCGCACGTAGACCGGAGCACCGTGGAGTTCGAGCGCGCGCTCGACGATCTCGATCGCCCGGTCGACACCGGCACAGCAACCCCTGGGACTGGCAAGGAGAATCTCCATGGTCTTTTTGTTCCGCTTGTTTGCGATCGCGCCGGGTTCTATTCTGGGACGTTCAACCATAACTTGTCGTGTGAGAGAAGGACAAGGCATGAGTGAGGGTGCTGTCGTTGCCGCGAAGTCTCCTTTCAAGGTGGAACTCAAGGCAGGAGAAAAGCAGTTCTGGTGCAGTTGCGGGCGCAGCTCCCGGCAACCGTTTTGTGATGGCTCCCACAAGGGAACCGGTTTCATGCCCGTCATCTTCACTCCCGACAAGGCAGGTGATGCCTGGCTTTGTGCCTGCAAGCGGACCGGTAACCGGCCCTACTGTGACGGCACCCACAGTTCCCTCTAGAACAGTCACTTCGCGACTGTCCGGGGGAAAGACCGGGTCCATGCGATACCGCCTGCCCCTGCCGGCAGCTTGCCGGCAACTCGCCGCAAGGGTTCGTCGGGGGCGTGTCGCCTGGCTGTGTCTTCTCATGCTGCCCGTCCTCCTCCATGCCTGTGCCGGCGAGGATCTTGTACCGGTCGAGGCAACCTGTCCCGACCTGCTGCTGGTGGCCGAGGCATCGCGTCTTGTCATCCAGACAGAACAGGACGATTCGGCTGGCCATGCCGCGAGCATCGGTGGACTCAGGTGGTCGTGCGAATTTCTGCCCGAGAGTCACCGCGTCCGCCTCACCGCACATCTCGAGATTCTGGTGACGACGACTCCACGTGATGTGCCACTGGATGTCTCTTTCCCCTTGTTCGTCGCGCTCGAGAACCGGGACGGCAGGATCGTCTCCAAGAAGGTGGTCAATTCGCCCGTGCGCATTCCCCCGGATTCGGGGGAGATCGTGTACACCCAGGCGATCGATCAGGAGTTTGGCTACGCCCGCATGACCGATGTCGCCGCCCACACGATCTACACTGGTTTCCAGATCAGCCCCGAGGACCTGGCACGGTCCCGGACTGGACCGTGAGCGTCCTCGCGCCCGCATGCTGAGGCAGAGTCCCGGCATGTCCCTTCGGGGCCTTCCCATGCGGACGTGATTCAGCACGAAGGATCCCGATCAATGGCGAACGTCGTGGTTGTCGGCTCCCAGTGGGGAGACGAGGGCAAGGGAAAGATTGTCGACTGGCTCTCGGAGCGCGCCGACGTCGTTGTGCGCTTCCAGGGCGGACACAATGCCGGCCACACACTTGAGGTGGGCAACCATGTCTTCAGGCTGTCGCTGCTGCCTTCGGGCGTGGTGCGGCCAGACAAGCTGTCGATTATCGGCAATGGTGTGGTCATCGACCCGTGGGCCCTCTTCAGGGAGATCGGGAAGATCAGCGAACAGGGTGTGACGGTCACACCCGACAATCTGCTGATCTCGGAGAGCGCCCATCTCATCCTGCCGTTTCACGGTGAACTCGATCGAGCCCGGGAGGCGGCGTGGCGCGATGCGGCCATCGGCACGACCGGGCGGGGTATCGGTCCGGCCTACGAGGACAGGGTGGCGCGCCGGGGGCTACGTGTGTGTGATCTTGCTGATGACGGAACGCTCCAGTCGAAGCTTGCGTTTCTTGTCGATCATCACGATGTGCTGCGCCGGTCGCTGGGACTCGAAGTGGTCGACCGGGAGACGCTGCTCGCGGACCTGCGGCAGATCGCCGGGCGCCTGCTGGAGTTCGCCGGTCCGGTCTGGAAAGAACTCGAACACCTCCGCCGCGGCGGCAGACGCATTCTGTTCGAGGGAGCACAAGGTCACTTTCTCGATGTCGATCACGGGACCTTCCCCTATGTGACGTCGTCGAACACGCTGGCCGCGGCGGCGGCAACGGGTTCGGGGATTGGTCCCCATGCCCTTCACTATGTCCTGGGCATCACCAAGGCCTACACCACCAGGGTGGGCTCCGGTCCCTTTCCCACGGAGCAGCTGAACGACGTCGGCAGGGCACTCCGGGAGCGGGGCCAGGAGTTCGGTACGGTGACGGGACGGCCACGGCGTTGCGGCTGGTTCGATGCCGTCATGGTCCGCCAGGCCATCAAGGTCGGCGGCATGCAGGGAATTGCCTTGACCAAGCTCGATGTGCTGGACGGCATGGAGGAACTCAAGGTCTGCACAGGGTATCGATGGCAGGGCAGTGAGCTTGATCACATGCCTGCCATGGCGGTCCGGCAGGCCGACGTCGAAGCGCGCTACGAGACTTTCGACGGGTGGCGGGAGAACACCCGCGGTGCCCGCTCCTGGGGAGAGTTGCCGGCGACCTGCGTCAAGTACGTCCGCCGCATCGAGGAACTGATCGAGGCTCCCGTGGCCCTGCTGTCAACCGGCCCGAAACGGGACGACACCATCCGCGTGACCGATCCCTTCGCCGATTGACGTTCACGCACCGGCGATGCGCAGGCGCTCTGCCGCCGCCTTGTGCACTGCCTTCTGGATCTTCTCGAAGGCCCGGGCCTCGATCTGGCGCACCCGTTCCCGGCTGATGCCGTACTCCCGGGAGAGATCCTCGAGGGTCTTGGGGTCTTCCGACAGGCGGCGTTCGACGAGGATGTGGCGCTCGCGGGCGTTCAGGATCTCCATGGCGTCAGCGAGGAGTTCACGGCGGTTTTCGAGTTCCTCCGACTCGCCGAGAGTCTCTTCCTGGTTCTTCTGGTCATCGACCAGAAAATCCATCCATTCGCCGTGGCCGCCTGGTTGCAGCGGAGCGTTCAGCGAATGATCCGGACTGGAGAGGCGCCGGTTCATGCTGATGACGTCCTGCTCCGACACATCGAGACGCTTTGCGATCTCCTGCACCGTTTCCAGGGGCAGGTCGCCATCATCGATCGCCTGAAGCTGCCGCTTGAGCTTCCGCAGGTTGAAAAACAGCTTCTTCTGGGCCGCAGTCGTGCCGATCTTGACCAGGGACCAGGAGTGAAGGATGTACTCCTGGATGGCGGCGCGGATCCACCACATGGCGTAGGTGGCAAGACGGAAGCCTCTGTCGGGGTCGAACCGCTTGACCGCCTGCATGAGGCCGACATTGCCTTCGGAAATGAGTTCTGCAAGGGGAAGGCCGTAGCCCCGATAACCCATGGCGATCTTGGCGACAAGGCGCAGATGGCTCGTGACGAGCTGGTGGGCCGCATCGACATCGCCGGCATCGCGCCAGCGCTTGGCCAGTTCGAACTCCTGGTCGGCCTCCAGCATCGGGAACTTCCTGATTTCCCTCAGGTAGCCGGAGAGGCTGCTTTCCGGCGTCAGCGCCGGAAGATATGTACGCGCCATGATTCCTGTTCCTGTAAGCACAACCAGTCTACCATGACTATGAAGTTCTCCATGCATGCGGTGTCTGCATTGCAGCACTGCCATCGACTCATCGCTTTCGATGCCGAACCGGGCTCCGTCGTCACGATCCCTGAACTGTATGGCAAGACCGTGTCCGCTCCTGATCTTTCGATGCCGTGGAGAACCGATCGTTCCATTCCAGATTGTCGAAGCGACCGGAGGCTTTCCGCCAAGTTTCCTTGTCAGGCCGGTGCCGCACTGGACCGCCGCCATTTTCTCGCACTCACCGCATCCTCGGTGATCGCCTCGACGTCGGCCGTGCGTGCCCTGGTGCCGTCGCACCCCGATGTCGTGGTTGTCGGAGCCGGTGCATCGGGCCTTGCCGCCGCGAAGACCCTGATGGCGCGGGGACTGTCGGTTGCCGTTGTGGAAGCCAACGACCGGATCGGCGGCCGCGCCTGGACCGATTCGAAGACCTTCGGCGTGCCGTTCGATCACGGCTGTTCCTGGGTACAGACCACCAGGGTGGACATGTTTCTCGAGGCGGCCGAATCCTACGGCTTCGAGGTTCTGCGGCACGACAGTGCCGACGAGGTGCTCTATGTCGGCGACCGCAGGGCGAACGACGCGGAGTACGAGCAGTACTGGCGGGCGCACGCCGGGGGCGGGGGGGGGGTGGGGGGGGGGGTCGAGGGCGGGATCGGGGCGGCGGCGCGGCGCGGCGATGATGTAGCGGCGTCGACCGTGATCCCCGAGATGCCGTTCGCGGCGACGGTCCAATCCTGGATGACCATGGGCATGAGCGTCGATTTCGACGATCTGTCGACCACCGACTGGTGGTCAGGCGCTGTTGCCGCGCCAAGATACATCGTCAGGGAAGGCTTCGGCGCGCTGGTGGCGCGCCTTGGCGCCGATGTACCGGTGATGCTCTCGACGTCGATATCGAAGATCGCGCACACCGGCGACGGCGTCACGGTCACGACCTCGGCCGGCGATATCCAGGCCACGGCCTGCATCGTGACGGTCTCGACCGGCGTTCTGAACGCCGGGACCATCGCCTTCGATCCCGAGCTTCCGGACGCCAAGCAGCAGGCGATTTCCGATCTGCCGATGGGCCTGCTCGCCAAGGTCGCGCTGCAGTTCGACGACACCCGTTTCGGTCTCCGGCCGAACGAGTGGCTCACCTACCATGTGTCCGAGGAGACCCCCGGCGAAGCCAGCTTTTTTCTCACCTGGCCGTTCAATCAGAACCTGATGATCGGCTTCATGGGAGGCGACTTTGCCTGGCAGATGACTGAAGCCGGAACGGATGCCGCCGTGGACTTCGCGCTTGGCGAGGTCGAGGCCATGGTTGGCAGCAAGACCCGCCAGAGATTCGTCAAGGGCACTCTGACCCAGTGGGGCAACGATCCCCTGACACGGGGCGCTTATGCTGCCCAGCGTCCCGGCGCCTCCGGTGCGCGTGCGGTTCTGGCCCGCGTGCTCGATGACCGCCTGTTCTTTGCCGGCGAGGCAACGGCGGGTCCCTACTACGCGACCTGCGGTGGCGCCTGGCGCAGCGGCGAACTGACCGCCCGCGACGTCATTCGCACGCTGGGAGCGTAACGCACACGCCGGCACCCCTTCGGGCCTCCGGCAGGCGGACGAGCGGTTTGTGAACGCAGGGCCGTTCCAGGACTGTCAACGCGGAGCATGCAGTCAGGGACCTGACCGGGCTGGTGCGCCCCCACAACGGAGCAGGTCGACTACTCCGGGGTTGCCTGCGGGTTGTCGAGGCAGGCGAGGAAAGTGCGGATGTCCGGGGGAAGTCCGGAGCGGAATTCGTGATAGTCATGCGTTGCCGGATGGTGGAATCCCAGGCTGGCCGCATGAAGAGCCTGCCGCGCCATGCGGCCGGATGTACCGCCATAGAGGTTGTCACCCAGCACGGGGTGACCTTTCCAGGCCATGTGGACGCGAATCTGATGGGTTCTTCCGGTGGCGAGAGAGCACCGGAGAAGAGTCGCTGAATGGCCCCAGTTGCACTTCGTCCAGTAGCGGGTCAGTGCCGGCTTGCCACCCGCCTGGACGACAGCCATGCGCTTGCGGTGTCGGGGGTCACGCCCGATGGCGCCGGTGATTTCGCCGGCGGGAGGAATCATGCGTCCCCTGACAAGGGCGACGTACTCCCTGGTGATGCGGCGCGCTGAGAGAGCTGCCGAAAGCCGGACGTGTGCCTCGTCTGTCTTGGCAGCGATCATCAGACCACTGGTATCCTTGTCGAGGCGGTGGACGATGCCGGGGCGTGCCTCTCCGCCGATGCCGGAAAGGGAGTCCCCGCAGTGGGACAGCAACGCATGGACGAGGGTTCCAGTGGCATGACCGGCGCCAGGATGGACCACCATTCCGGCCGGCTTGTCGATGACGAGCAGGTGCTCGTCCTCATGGACGATGACCAGGGGAATGTCCTCCGCCACCAGGGTTGAATCGGCTGGCGGCGGCACCGCAAGAACGAGATGGTCCCCCGGTTTGACCCCCAGGGATGTCTCCGTTACCGTCCGCCCGCCGCTTGTGAGGCATCCCTTCTGGATGAGGGCCTTGATCCGGGTCCGCGACAAGTCCTCAAAGGCGAGAGCGAGGACCCTGTCGATCCTGTTTCCCGCCTCTTCGACGGTGACCGTATGTTCGAGTATCTCCATCGCGACTCCCATTTGACCCTGAATTCATATCGGGAACCAGAATGGAACGCTCCCAGGCAATGATCAAAGCCGTCGTCATCGGACTTGGTGTCCTCATCGTCGTGCTCACCGGCGTCCTTGTTGCCGGTGTTCTCGACCGGGTCGGCGACACCACGGCGACCAGTGATCACAGGGACGGCGCGGTCGCCCTGCCGGCGGGCTCCAGGGTGGTGTCGATCACTTCGGACGACGATCGGCTGTCACTGCTCCTCGAACTTGCTTCCGGTTCCCAGGCCATTCTCACCATCGATGGCCTGACCGGGGAACCGCTCTCCACGCTCGAGCTCATTCCCCGCCCCTGACCTGACCCGGCCGTCGTGTTTCCGGAACCGCGTTGCCGTTGATACGGGGCACCATGCCATCGAGCCTCCGGTGCGACAACGCTCTGTCCAGGCGGAGGACCGCGAGCCTTGCGTGTTGAGTTGTGTGTTCCCGGCATCAGGGGATAGGTTTGTCGTGGTTGAGCGGGACCGGTTATGGCGCGGTACTTTCTGACGAAGACGACGGTTGAAGCGGGCTCGCTGGTGGAGGTTGAGGGCACCCCTGTACTGA
>MKWU01000684.1_pt1 | contig 63459 bp, 57 predicted proteins | sample 809101 | NCBI WGS metagenome assembly MKWU01 (sample SAMN05860141, study PRJNA318959) | sponge metagenome | host: Aplysina aerophoba | place: Slovenia: Piran, Adriatic Sea, Gulf of Piran | collected 2013-05-07
ATCCTCACGACTTCGTATGCATCCGGCAACGGGCGGGATCTTTGTTACTCCTGTTACGATCGGGAATGCCCAGAATGTCGGGATGACGGGGCACCGAGTGGGGGTGAGCCGAGCCGCGTTCAGTCCAGGCAGTGTTCATTGTGCAACCGGGAGTACGCCGTTTTTGGCCAATTATTAATAGGCGTTTGATCCTCGTTACCGAGTGGGCGGCCCGCCAGCGACCCCGATTATCTCCCCTCAACCCAGGAAAGGAGTAGGATGAACACTGACGACAAGGCTGATGTGATCGGAGTTGGAATAGAGCTATGGTTGGTTCTCGTAAGAAGGTTACGGGATAAGGGAGTGCTGTCGGAAGGCGACTTGAATGATATCCTAGACGCTCTTGAAACCACAAGAGAATCGGCGCTCGTGAACCCCGATACTCTTACTCAAGGAGTGCTGCTTGCCGGCGTTGTTGAACGGCTTCAGAAATGCCTCCCCAAAAATCATTGAGACGTTCGGATGTCCGTCGTCCCCCTCCTTACTACCTGTGATTTGTCGCGCAACGAGCTCACCTGGGTCAAACGCTCAACCTCCTGACCCGATATTTGAGAAGCTCCACCAAGGCCCTGAGCCGTATCGATCTGGTTCCCGACAAGTGAATCGTCCGAATGTATCCTACCCTCCTTATGGGTGCGGGGCCTGTCACGCCCCCTCCAGCGTAGTAGATCGTGGTACTATCGTCGTTAATTTCCCTCTTTAGCTCTTCAAGAGTATGCTCTTTGGAAATTTTCATAGTGGGCCTGGTGTTCCTTCAGCTTTGCCATGAACGTGCGCCAGGATGGTCTCGTTTACCAAAACGATCCCTGTGTAGAGTCCCGCCTGGATGCCTACTCAATTCACCAAGCTCAGCACTGCTGTCGTATGCCTTTGTCGGAGCACCGCGGGGGTGCCGCCTTGTCGTAGTGGGGTCAATATGACTTGCATCATCCCTGCATGGGGCAGTCTGCCAATGTGCTCCCACGCCCTTTGCGAAAGCGCGGTACGTCCGGGCGTCCCTTCGACGCGTCTAAAGTTCGCGCCTCGTTGAAGCGATGAAGACGTAGGCGATGTTCGCCTCCTACTCAACTTCGAAGCCTCTTCGTGATCGTTGCTTCGGAGTCCTGCCAATCAGCGTCGTCATCGTAAGAGACGGCAATGCCCTCAAGAACCCCACCCATGTAAGGAAAATCGAAGTGCAGTTGTTCGGCCAAAGCACGATATTTTGCAGCAAGGTCCCGTTCCTGCTGGCCCCCTTCACCCCGCCAGTGAACGCCGCGAGAGTTTCGAACACCGATATGGAAGCCTCTGCCGATCTCCCGAGAGGCTACCTTCTCCATTGCCTCGCAGACTGCTTTGCACGGCCAAAAGCCGTCTGCGTCCGCGGGCGCCTTGGCAAAAAGCTGGCCGAGACAATGATCTCCAATCTGGGTACGGCCGTGCTCGCGGCAAAGGCGCCGCACTTCGTCAAGCCACCGTGAAAGCGCTCCCGCGTCGGTCCCACCGTTCGCGTCTGTGCCGGGAATCATCCTCAACTGTTCGAGAAGGAGATGGGCTGCCAGTGCGACTGACTCTCGCTGTTCGGGGTTTTCGATCGTCCATTCCGGCGGATCTTCTTTTCCGTCAATTCTCTTGTATGCAAGGGCAACCGCCTGGATGAACAGCGTCGGCGATTCCGCGATCATGCGTTCGAGATTCGGGATTCCATGCTTGCTGTGAGTGAGGGTATCGATGAAGAAGAATTCCAAGTGAGCTGTTTCGTCAGGAGAAACGTCCGGACGACGATCAAGCACATCGAAGGCTTCGGAAATATAGTGCCCGTCGATCTTGAAATGGCCTACCGGTTCGGCGTTGACCGTGGCGACAGCACGCAGCAACCGCTTGAGGCGGGAGGTCTCGACATGTTCGATATTCATGTGGACGGCGTGGAAGGCCGCGCGCGGCCGACCAGCCTCCAGCAGGCGGTCGATTATCTCGACAAGCTCGACAGGCGTATGTCGGTCCCAAGATGGGAGCACGTCCTTCCAGTAACTGTTGCGGATGTCCTCTCCATAGCTGTCCAGTAGACGCCAGGTCGATTCCCGGAACGGCGCATGTACAAACATACGCGTACGGTCACCGGCGGGCAGTGTTACGGCCACTGCCTTTAACACCTCCGTGCGCGGCTTGTCTTCGATGGCCCAAAGGGCGCCTTGTAAACACGCCTCGGCATTATTCCGAAGGTCTTCGTCAAGAGAAAGGCAGTGCCGGATGAAGTCGACTCTCTCCTCAACCCGGGTAACGGACAATATCGCGTAATGGCCAACGATGCGGGCGGCGTCGGTAGCGGCCAATAATTCCTTGACCCCTTCGAAGCCGTACTCCGTCCAGAGCTCGCTCATCGCCTCGCGCCGAAGCTTGTCGATTCGGTCCTCGCGTTTTCGCCAGTCGAAATCGTCCTCTTCGAATTCGTGGGCAGATTCCTCTACCCAATGATTGGCGAACAGCCAATTATGCCGAGAAACCGGATCTTTGGGTTGGAGTTTGTCGTAGGTCTCCCGCGCGCGGTCGCGAGCTGTTTCTCCAATTTCCAGATGGCGGGCGCGCCGGGTGAGGGCAAACCGCCGGATGCGTTCGCGCAACGTGGCCTTTGCAGACTCGGTTGCACTACAGGACCATTGGTCGATCAAATCCCAGACCTTGTTCCGTTCGTCCTTTGGGATGCCCTCGAGTGATTCGACGAGGTCGCCAAGAGTCGTTTCATCGTGAGACGGCCAAGCCAACAGAATATCCAGAGCCTCGCGGGTGAAGTCATGCAACTCCTTGCGCGTGACCACCTGGCCCACCCCGGAAGCATCGCTGCGCCAACGGGGCCGGTAGCTGTCGTGGCCAAACCGTCGACCCGGCCTGATCTGTGCGATACAGATCGCCCAGACGACATCAGAGAAATTTCTGACGAGTGCTTTCAACGCTTTGACCCGCTGTTCCACTGATGCCGCTGTCTGCGGCATCCAAGATCTGAAGATGGCTTGAAGGCTGGCGCCCGGCTTGTTGACCCAATTGTCGTCAATGTTCAACCTGGAGAGCCGGGCAAGGATTTTGGCAACACGCGAGAGGTTGCGGGGGTTCCACGCAAGACACTCCAAGGCCCAGAGAAGACCCGTCCGAGACGGCGAAGCGAATATCGAATCGCTGTCGACCGGCTTGAGAAGGCCAAAAACGAGAGGTTCATTCTGGCTCAAGTCATCTTCGATGAGTCGCAGAAATTCGTCGGGTGCGGCTTCTGCAAAATACGGCAAGTTGTCATCGTGTGAGAGCAACTTCTCAAGCGTTAGCGGCGTCAAGAGCTTGTGGATCAGGTTAGAAACCTTGCCCTCGACATCAATCCCGATACGGCTCCGAAGAAGGTTGTTCCCATGCACTGACAGGATGACGAGTGTCTCGCAGATGCCCTCACGCAACGCGTTGGAGTAGTCCCGCGTCTTGCCGTAAAACGCTGCCGCCCACCTGTCTTCTTCCGGCAGCTCAAGGGCAGGATCAGTCTCGGAAAGCACAAACTCCGCGGCGAAGAAAAACCGGTCGAGGTCTTCGGGTGTGATCATTCTCGCAATCGCGAACAATGCGTCGATCTTCGAGACGATACCCCGGTGGCGTCCGGCAGACCACACCGGGCTGTCATCGAACTGAAGCAGGGGCATGACGTCACCTTCGACCGCCTCGTATCGCCGATCGGCCACACAGGCGGATATTTCGCGATCCGCTTCTCGCTCCGCATCCCAGGCTCCGATCAGGGCCATGGACACGAGGGCCTTCGCGGTCTGGTCATCGCCTGCCCATACTGGCGTCCTGATCGCAGCATTCCTCGAGAGGCGGCGACGAAGGATCGTCGGCGAACGGCCGGATTCCCTCGCGAGCCGACTGATATCGTTTCTTGCCATCCCTGCGACGGTGAGTGCCTTCTCGAAGGCGTCATGGCTGAGGAGATCGAGCGTAATGTCTGCATCAACATTCACAGCGTTGCGAGGACGGAATATGATGCAATGAAGTCGGCAGAAAGCGTCGACAAGTTCGCGCTCGACATCCTCGGAGACAACGATCGGAATGAACCGAACTGAGGATGCGATCACCATCCGGAGAGTCGCCGGAGAGGTGAAGACGGCGGTGAGGTCTTTGTATTGACGGACTTCTAGCGCATCAAACAGGCAGGCAAGAAAGGCAAGTGCTTCGTCCCGCGAGTCAGCTGAGATAACAAACGGCTTTTTGCTCGGTTTGTTGAGCCACTCCTTGAATGTGCCTTGGTACGCTGCGATCGACGGTGCGAAGATTTCAGGCGTCAGATGTGGCTCGCTGGCATTCGACCATCGATTCCATGCTTGCTCAAGAGTCTCGTAACCATTAACAGGCAATCCGATTTGCTCGGCAAACCAGATCTGTGCCGGTACGGATTGCTCCAGCCACTGCTCGATGTCGCTCGCATCGAACGCTCTCACTTCTTTCCAGTCTCCCGCTTCGTTCTTCAGTTTCTCCCACGTCGTCTTGCTTGGCCATCGGCGGGGGGTGACAAACACGAAAGTGCCGGCTGCCCGCTCGGTGCCGCCAACGGAGTTTAGGCGAGCGGAATAGTCGCTCTCTGCTTTGATCGCCGGTTTCTTGTTGGTGCCGAACTCCCAATACGAGAGCCCTTCGGGAACCCAAGGGGTGGCGGCGGAGGCTTCGACGAAACCATCGTTGCCTTTGCGCTGAGCCTCGTCGTAACCCGGGAAGTCGACCTTGCGGAGCTCGTGGCCGGTTGACTGCACCAACTTCCGCAGCAACACTGATAGGCGGGTGCGGGCATCAATCTGGCTGTCGGCCCAGTTTTCTATATGCCTTGCCGTAATGGTCAGGAAACTCGGAACGAAGGCCCGCACCGCGACCGCCCTTTCAGTAGCGTGTCGCTGTTGCAGATCGTACCCCGACTGGATATCCAAGAGTTGCTGGCGGTCAGCGCTAAAGGCCTTCTCCAACCTGACGGCCATCTTGGGGGACAGCGCCGAATTCCCGTTAAGGAAATTGGAAAGTGCCGGCCGGCCGACACCAAGTCGCTTGGCGGCGTCTTTGACCGTCATGCCAGAGGGGATGACGTTCTCCCGGACAAACCTGCCTGGATGGGAATGAGAGGCGGCATTAGGTTTCATCTCAACGGCTCCTCAAGAAATGGGGGAGTTATCCAGCAAACTAGCCAATTGGATTTTCGAGTTTACGCCTCGTACCGAATTCGTGAAGGTGTCCTCATCCACCTCACTTCTTTTTGTTGGGTCGCTGCGTGAGGGCCGAACCAGCAGCCGATTTGGCCGCCTTACTTGACTTCGGATTGCTGAGTACTTTGCCTGCCGCCTTCGCAGCCTGCTTACTAGTCACTTCGTTGTTTGTCTTACGAGCCATGCGATCACCTCCTTTCCGTGCAATTCAAGGATAGCCCTACCCTTGGCTAGTTCGCTGGAGAATCTCGGAGTTCTTGTTGTGTTAAACGCTACAGAAGTAAGTAGCGTAATCAGCAACGCAATGCAACACCTGGTCGTTGATGACTCTTGCCGGAGAATTGGCCGACGATGATGACGGAGCGTGACGATGAGTGGCAGTCTTGCCGAAGGCAGCGGCCGCTACTCCAATCGTGAAGGAACAAGCGCGCCAATGACCTTGATTTAGTCGAGGGTCGTGGCCAAGTGGCGCATCGTCCATGATTCCCGCAGGGACGGTTTCATACAGCTCCCCTTCCGGGCGCTGGGAACGAGGGTGCAAAGGGCGGTGCGCAAGCCGGTGGACGGCGAAGCCGGCACTGGCGACACCAGCGATGCAACTGCTTAGAGTGGCGGTGATTTCCGCAATGGACTAGGGCAAGCGACGCACAGCCTGCGACGAGCGCGTCGCGAGGAAAACGCAGTGGTTGGTCATCGGCGGCGTCCGGGTTGCCGGGACGGCGTGAGCGTCTCCCCGTGACCGGGCTGGCGTGCAAGTTGCTTTCCTCCTTCACCACGAAGAGATCACGGTGGCCGCGAAACCCGCCGTGCGGGCAGTGAAGGTTCAGCCCCTGAGCGGGCTCAGGCGTATGGTGCAGCAGGCCTTGGACAAAGGAGACGGGAACAAAACCATCGTCACCGGCGGCCACGGAGTCCCGTCGGTTCGGAACTAGCTCGCCACCTCCGTCGGATACGACGGAGGTGGCGAAGAGCGCCTAAAACGGCCGCAATACCCGCAGTTGCACCCCGCACGCAAATACGGCAGAGTGAACAAAACGGGAACGATGCGGCGTCCAACCATGAAGGTGAAGCACTCGCACGTCAGGTTCCCGGCTCACGGTCAGTCTGACCGGCAACGAGTGCGAAGCGCTCGCTGTGCTCGGCGACAAGGATGATGTCTCGATATCGTGGGTCATCCGGTGCTGCACCACTGAGGTGTATCCCCGTAGGCGTCGCCAGACCCTGAACGCTCGCTGTCGCCGTGTGGCTCCAAGGACGCTGGAATATCACGCCAAGTGCGACCGCAAGAAAGCTGGTCCCGAGGGGGAGCAATGAAGCGGACAGAGCCCGAGGGATCGCATGCCCGGATTCCTACCGGCTACCTGGAAGGGCTTTATGCCAGGGCTCTGCCGGCAAAGCGTAGCGGTCACCTCTACGGCGCCTTTCCGTACCCCACCAAGATCTCACCCGAAGCGATCGCGCTCTTCATCGCCGCCCATACTAGCCCGGGCGATACCGTCTTCGACGGCTTTGCCGGGAGCGGCACCACCGGTCTTGCAACGTTGCTCTGCGAAGACCCGCCGGCTGTGCTGCGCGCGGAAGCGCAGCGGCTTGGCCTGGACGCAAAGTGGGGCGCTCGCAACGCCGTGCTGTACGAACTGGGCGCTCTTGGCGCCTTTGTTGGCCAGACTCTGACTAACCCGCCAGATCCGAATACTTTTCGGAAAGCGGCGGAAGACATCCTGCGCGCCGCTGAAACCGAAGACGGCTGGATGTACGGAGCCAAGGAACCGGGAGGACGGAACGGCATCATCCGCTATGTCATCTGGACCGACGTGCTGCAATGCCCGGCGTGCCGGCGTGAAGCGACTCTGTGGGATTCCTGCGTCTTCTTTGGCCCCGCCCATATCGCTTCCCACGTCACTTGCCCATCCTGTGCAAATGAAGCGCCGCTCGATGACGTAGAGCGCCTAACTCACAAGACGCGCGATCACCTTAACGGGAACAAACGGCAGCTCCGCGTCCGGCGCATCGCCCGCATCTACGGATTGACCGGCAAGAAGGGCTGGTCGCGCGAAGGTAACGGGCACGATCTCTCCTTGCTCAAACGCATCGAGGCCGAGCCCATCCCGGATTCCGTGCCGCGCGTGGCCATACCCTGGGGCGATCTGTACCGCCGCGGCTATCATCTCGGTATCACCCACCTCCATCACTTCTACACCAGGCGCAACCTGGTCGTGTTTGGCCGCCTATGGGAGCGCACGGCGGGCTATAACAGCGCTCTTCGTGACGCCCTGCGTTTCTGGCTGCTGAGCTACAACGCTTCGCATGCGACGATCATGACACGCGTTGTCGCAAAGTCGGGCCAGAGAGACTTGGCGCTCACCAGTGCCCAGCCCGGCGTTCTCTATGTCAGCGGCCTTCCGGTCGAGAAGAACCTGATTGCCGGATTGCGGCGCAAGCTTTCGACTATCGCCAGCGCTTTCGCGGTCACGCACGGCCGCAAGGGCCGGGTCAAGGTTTATCAGGCATCGAGTTGCCGCACCCATGTCCCCGATCACAGCATCGATTACATCTTCACTGACCCACCTTTTGGCGGAAACATCCCTTATGCCGAAGTCAGTTTCATCAATGAAGCTTGGCTCGGGCGATATACGGACCGTGCCGAGGAAATCATTGTCAGCAACGCACAGGAAAAGACCATCTCCGAATATCAGCGACTCCTCACGACTGCACTCAGCGAGGCCCGCCGGATCCTGAGGCCCGGCGGCAAGGCCACACTTATCTTCCACTCGGCCTCGGCCGGTGTCTGGAACGCCCTCCAGGCGGCCTATACTGATGCTGGATTCGGCGTAGAATGTGCAGGCGTTCTCGACAAGACGCAGGGGAGCTTCAAGCAGGTCACCACAAACGGCGCGGTGCGAGGTGATCCGGTTCTGTTGCTCGGCGAGAAGAAGGCACAGCAAACCAAGCCGATTGCCTGCGTCTGGACGGTTGCTGAACGGCTGTGGCAGGAAGCAGCCTTGACCCTGGATCCAGACGAACAGACGGCGCAAAGGCTCTATTCACGTTTGGTCAGCCACTTCCTGACCCGTCATCAACTGGTGCCGCTCGACGCCGATTCATTTTACCGGTGGCATGAAGAGCGGTATAATGCGGAGGTGAGAGAGCGTGCAACGCGATGAGGCGCGCCGGAGAGCCAGACATACCGCGCGTGCCTTCGAGCAGGCGCTTGACCCGGTACGGCGCAAGCGGCTCGGCCAGTTCTTCACTGGCGTTCCACTCGGTAAGCTCCTTGCCCATCTCGCCTTGCAGTCCGATACCCGCACCGTTCTCGATCCGATGGTCGGGCACGGTGATCTTCTGGATGCGACCTGCGAAGCGGCAGCCGACCGCGGCTATTCCATCGCTCGGCTTGACGGCATCGAGGTCGACAAAGCCACTGCGGATACATGCCGCGACCGGCTCGCGGCGCTTATCCCCAAGACATCTGCTCCCGATTATTCAATCCTTGCAGCAGACGCCTTTGATCCGACTACGCCGGATGCCTTGCCGGTCCCGAGCTACGACCTCGTCATAACCAATCCGCCCTATGTGCGTTATCAGACGCGCAACGGCAACGATGCCGCAACCGACCTAGCTCGCGCGGGCCTTGAGCAGATCGTTGACAGTCGTCACAGGGGAGCTGGCGGCGCGATCTGGAAAGTGCTGGCTCAGAGCTATTCGGGCCTTGCCGACCTGTCCGTACCGGCGTCGATTCTCGCCGGGTCCCTGGTACGCCCCGGCGGCCGGCTCGCTCTTGTCCTCCCGGCTACCTGGCGTTCCCGTGACTACGCCGATGTTATCCGCTATCTGCTCTTGCGCTGCTTTGCGCTTGAAACCATCGTCGCGGATACCCAACCCGGCTGGTTCTCGGATGCTCTGGTCCGCACCCATCTGATCATCGCCAGACGCTTAATCGCTGCCGAGGCCCGCCAGTGCCTTAGCGGTAGAGAGCGCTGGCCCGAAGCGCGGTGGCTTCACGTTGCGCCGGACGCGGCTGACCAACGCTCGCTGGTTGGATCTGCTTTCGAGGGTGAACATCCCGAAGCCGACTTTGCTGCCTACGTCCGCGCCAGCGCCGCCGACGCTGCGCGCGGCATTGAGGCCAGAGTCTTCGACCTGCACCATGAATGGGTGACGCTGCATGCACGCATCAGTCGGCGGCATTGGTACTCGATACTTGAAGGAGGCAGTTCCGACCTACCGCTATTCTCAACTCATCAAAAGTCTGCGCTGCTGGCCCTTCCCGAAGTGTTGCGTGACATGTTGCCGACCGCTGCCGCTACCGCGAAGCTGGTTCCACTAGAAGGTGCCGGCATCAAGGTCGGTCAGGGCCTCCGCACCGGATGCAACGGATTCTTCTATGTCACCACATGCGGCACGGCTGGAGACGGCAGCGAACAGGTGAACGCATCACTTGCACTGGGCGGTACGACGTTTACAGTCCCATCAGATGCGCTTCACCCCGTGCTCCGGCGCCAGGCGGAAATGCAGATTGTCCAACGCGGTGAGGTTCCGCCCGGTCGCGTTCTCGACTTGCGGGGTTGGGTGCTCCCGGAAGATTCCCGAATCGTAGCGGACGCGCGTTCGGCCTATGAGCAGCATCGAAGAAATCGCCCGCGCGTCATGCCGGCTACACTGACCGCGTTTGTCCGCCACGCCGCAACCGTGTCTCTTGAGGGGTCCGCAAGCAACAAACCCATCCCTGAGCTTTCGGCGGTGCGCTCAAATGTGCGCCAGCCCGGTCGCAAGGGCGTGATCCCCCGTTTCTGGTACATGCTTCCGGATTTTACGCCCCGTCACCTGCCGGCGGCTTTTGTGGCGCGGGTAAATCAGGGAACGCCTTGGGTTGAATGCAACACGGATCCGCCTTTGCTGATCGATGCTAATTTCTCGACCTTCTGGACGGCGGACGGGGATTGGACCCGCTTTGCCCTGAAAGCCTTGCTCAATAGCGTATGGTGTCGCGCCTTCATGGAAGTAGCCGGCACACCGCTCGGCGGTGGCGCCCTGAAACTGGAGGCTACGCACTTGCGGCAAATGCCTGTGCCCGTTCTTGCGATCGAGGCCCGATCTACACTGGATGCGGCCGGTAGGAAGCTGACCAGAGATTCAGAAGACGTGCAGGCGGACATCGATCGCATCATCCTGCAAGCGCTACTGCCCTGTACGATGCCGGAGGCGTCATTGTTGGAACTGGCCCACCGCATGGCGAAGCAAACGAGCGCCCTCTGCGCTGCCCGGCAAAGGGTTGCGTCATGACAGGCGATATCACGCAAGCCAGGGAAGTGATCAGACGATGTCGGGAGCTACGCGAGGCAGGCAAAGTGGAAGCCGTTTTGCGCGGCGAGTTCCAGTCACGGCTGCGCCTGATCTTTCCGGATGCCGACGATCAGGCGTGGATCAATCACTATGGTGAGGGTGCAGAGGCCGGGACAAAGGTCGGGCAGGCTGGAGGTGCTGTCGCGAACCGGTTCATCGATAATCTCGTTGGCTGCACGACCATTGAATACGAGCCCGACCTGCGCATCGCGGCGAAGCGCGAACAGGGCTTTGCGCAGGTGCGCGAACACGTCGCCGGGCTCGTCCGCAGCCTTGTCCCCGTGTGCCAGGTGCGCGGGATTCTGTCCGATACGGTCGAGTGGCTGGCCTACGACGCGGAGCTTGCCCCCAACAACGATCCCGCCGCCTGCACTGCAGACGATATTACGCTGGTGCCGGTGGACAAGTTGAATCTGACCACCGATGACGAATCGTCCGCTACGCGCCTCATTGGCTTCGTTCGTAAGCATCTGGCCCGCGAACAGTCCCGCCCTCTCAGGGCTGGGTTCCTTACAGTCGATCTCGGTCTGGAGAGTATTTCCTGCCAGCGGAGCAAGGAGCCGTTGCGCAAGCTTGTCGATGACGGCCGCGCCGCCGACCCGTCAATCGCCTTGGCAACTGACCTGTGGTCCCAGTTTGTCGACCACCTCGAAGGCGAGAAGGGCGCCTTCCGCGCCGCGGCATATGTCGATGAAGTCTATCTCTGCATTCTCGCCCGGCTGCTTAGCGCGAATGTTCTCGCAGGCCATGCAATCTCCAGCGATGAGGCCGACCTTAAGGCGATCCTGGACGGATCGTATTTCAGGGACCGCTACCAGCTTTCCAATGTGGTCGAACAGGACTACTTCGGCTGGCTCGTCAATGCGGCTCATCTCGGCCATCTCGTTCCCATTGCCCAGCAGATTCAGCAGGATCTCTACGCCTACGATTTCTCGTCGCGTCCCGAAACGGATCTGTTCGGCCGGCTTATGGCGCAACTTGCCCGGCGTAGTCAACGCAAGCTGCTTGGACAGGAATGGACGCCTGGCTGGCTCGGCCGACATCTCGCCTTGCGTTGCCTGGACAATCTCCCGGAGGGAGAGGAACCGCGCATTGTCGATATGTGCTGTGGCTCCGGCTCCATCCTGGCCGAGGTGCTCAAAGCCGCTAAAGACCGGTTCGGCTTTACCGACATCGCAACGCTGCATGAGGTGGCGACGGGCTTTGACATCGATCCGCTTGCTGTCAGCCTGGCCAAGACCACCTGGGTCGTGACGCTCGCCGACGAGATCAAGGCCGCGACAAGCCCGATCATCATCCCGATCTATCATGCCGACTCGCTGTTTTCAGTCACGCCGATCACGTCGCGACTACCGGACTTTGGCGAGAGCGAGACGATCCCCATTTCACTGGACGGTATCAAGATTGACCTGCCCGACGCACTGATTCAGCCTGAATGCCGCGAGTTGTTCGACCGGATCATTGACTGGGCCTATGACGAGACCCTCGACGCTCAAGCCAATGGCGGCACCGATCAACTGACTGAGCAGGGCACGGCGCGGTTCCTCGAGGGCGCCGCGGCCGCGCTGGGTATTTCGCTCAGCGCCGAACTAAAAGAGACGTTGGTCCCGGCCGTCTTCGCGCTGGTTCATCGCATGGCCGAGCTAGCTCTCGCTGGCCGCAATGGTATCTGGGCTTTCATTCTGCGCAATACCTATCGGCCAGGGCTTCTCGCTGGCCGGTTTAATGGGCTTGTTTCGAATCCACCATGGCTTGCCATGAGCCGTCTTGGCGATAACCCGTACCGAGAAGTCCTCACCGGCAGGGCTAAGCTTTACGGTATCCGCCCGCCCGGCCAGTCGTTCCTACATCTGGAGCTTGGCACGACTCATCTACTGCACGCCGTGGACCGCTATCTCGCTGCTGATGCGGCTGTTGCCTGTTTGATTCCTGGCACCGTCTTCAACGGCCACCATCACGAACTCTTCCGCCAGCGCGAGTTCTTGACCGCCGCACGCCCTATCCGGCTTGACATCAGCGAAATGTGGCAGATCGAGCCCGGTACCTTCAAATACCCGGGCGCGGCCGTCATCGGCCACAAGCGGGCCAGGACGGCCAAACTTGCAGAAGCGGCGATTGCTGGGTTTCTGGCGCGATGGGACGGCCTTGAGGCCACCGAATTCTCGGTCCGCGCCATCGGCAACAAGCGCACCGCTTGGGTACTCGAACAGGGAGGACTACCCGCTGCGGCCTCCACGGCCACAGTGATGCCGCAGCAGGGCGCCGACCTTATGCCGCGCACGGCCATTTGCATCGAGATCGTCAATGAAGCCGGCGCTGAGTACAGGGTTGATACGCCGTCACGTGGCACGCCTTACGGATTTACTATCAAGTCGGCAAAGGAGCTCAAGGATGAGCGCTTTCCCGGCAATGTTGCGCCGTGTTTCGTCTACCGCATGGCACAGTCGGCAAACTTGCTGCCCTTTGTTCTCGGAGAGCACTGCGCCCCGATCGCAATCCCGGCACTCCGCGACGATCACGGCGCATGGCGGATTCTTGATGAGGCCGATATCCGCGGAATGGGCCTGACCGAAACAGCACGCCGCTTTCGCACTATCAACGACAAGCTCGAACAGGTCGGCCAGGGCAAGAAGCTCCAGCTGCGAATTGATGAACGGATGAAGCTGTCAAAACAGGTGATGCCCGAGGACGGCTACCTCATTCTGGCTGGGGCTGGCGGCAAGCATATCTGCGCTGCCTGTGTCGAGATTGCCCCCAACGACAATCTAGTCGTGGATCAAACGCTCTATTGGCGCGCGGTTTCCGGCGAAGTGGAGGCGTGGTTTCTCGTTGGCATGCTGAACAGCCACGCTATGACCGAGGCGATCACGCCATTCAACCCGAGGGGCGCTTTCGGGGAACGCCACATTCATGCCTTACCTTATCGGCTGATGCCCGCATTCGATCCCGCGAATGAGGATCACCTCCAAATCGCAACGCTTGCGCAGCAGATCGCGGAGTCGGCCGGAAGGATCGTAGCGGCGGATGCGTATCTGTCCGATCCGAACAGAGCACTCGCTACCCGCCGCACGCGGCTGCGCACGAAGCTTGAGCAGATAGCGCCCTACAGGGAACTGGAACAGCTCTGCGCCGCCGCGCTGGCCACCACCACCTTTGGCCAAGATGAGGATGACGGGGGAGATGAGTAGCTAGGGGGCGTAACACGTCAAGAATATTGGCCGTTTCCTCAATGCCGCCGCATCGGGGGATGTGACAATTCAGGCACAACACCTTGAACTTTGCGCCCAACGGCCGGGCAAGACTACGCTACGCGCAGTTTTGCGATCGCTCAAGCACGAAGAGCCTGCCTATATCACCGCCACAGATCGTTTGGCAGCCCTGACCAGCACGGAGCCGGCGCACCTCAGGTTCCGTGTCTTCTTGCTGGCACGAAGAATCAGGTGAGCAAGCCCACGAGCCGTGGACTCATCCCTCCGACGCGAAATACGAGCCCCGCAAGGCGTGAGGCTTCGACCAAGGAACGCGCCGCATCCGAGTTCCAAGGGTATACCCGTAGCTCGAACGTATTTGGTCCCATCCGCCTGAACAGGATTAGCGAATTTTCATACGTAAATCCGCCCATTCGAGCCGAGGGCAGGTTGATCCGCTCCATGCGGTTATCGCCATGCCAAGTCACGGGACGATTCCGCCACATCCTTTGTCCGGAAACCAATGACGGCTCAGCGATATGCTCCACCCGTTCATAATCGTACCCTTGATAGGCGGGGCCAAAGAAACGATGGCTGCCGCGCGGTAGTTCGAGTTGCGTTCGGGCTCCGCCAGAGAGGCGGTTTGCTTGCACCCACATCTGTTGATGGATCCGGGGATCGATGCCTGCGTCTGTCATCAGCCCGTAACCGCCAACTTGGCCAATCTGCGGCGCAGGTACCGGCTCCAACTCCTCGGCTCGCTGCTCACGCGGGAGACGCTGCCGAAGCGCGCTGTAACGATCGAGGATCTCAGGCGTCAAATCTACGGCTGGACCAATTGCTGCGTTCCATGCGCCGTTCACCGGTTCCGGCACATGATGTTCCATTTCCAGCCAGCCGGCCTCAGTATTGACCATCAAACCGCGGTTCGTGAGATTGGCCGATCCCACCAGACTGCCGACGGTCCCGTCGTGCCTTCCGAGTATATACAGCTTCGGATGAAAGGCTGCGTATGTCGTAAGGCGCCCGGCTTCTAGGTACGGTGCGCCAGCGACAAGAACACGGCTATTGTCCATTTCCCTCCAGAACCGCAAAGCATCGGGTTCGGTCAGTCCGAAATCAAGAGAGGCCACAATTGTTTTGTCCACGGTCGCAGGATTGCCGTTTGCAGCCGACCGCGCAATCCCGTCAAAGAGCATCTGACTTCCCGACATCGAGACATAGGCGCAACATATCCGAACGCTGACAACGCCGTCGCGCATCAGGTCGAGCAGCCCGCTCAGCATCGTTCCGGGGCAAGACTGATTTTGCACAATGAGCATCAGGGCGACTCTCCCTACCGTGAGTACCAGCTTCTCCCTTTCCCCCGCCTCAGCGACAAGCTGGGGCGGCGGCAATTACTGTGCCGCCGCCGAATACTCTACGCTAACTGTGCTCTGCTCGCCACAGACAGTCGAGGCCGGGTACTGTCTCAGTTCGAATTTGCTGGGTCCTGATCCTGACAGTAGCCTTGTGAGGAAAGGAGGACCCCACCCGTGCCCAGGATCTCGATTCGCGGCAACACCCTGTACTACCGCGAGCTCGAGCACACAGAGGTTCGTCGGCGTTGTTGACGGCGAAGGCACCCTCCTGGCTGAAGGAGATCCCAAACGGCGAAACCCTCTACCGCAAGGGCCGGTACATCGGTCTCTGCGACAAGAGGATCATGAATCACGTGCGGAGGTGGCAACTAGCGCTCAGGTTCAAGGGGCGGACTGCCAGTTGACAGCCGCTTGGGGTCAGTTGGCGTTAGAGCAGTCCCTGGATATCCGTGAACTGTTCCTCGGCGATGACCGAACTCGATCACGCAGTCCAATTTAAAGATTAAGTACCTCTTGCACTGTCAGCGACATTCATACACGCTTTGGGCGAGGGGAAACATAGCATGCGCATTGCGGCGTACAATCTCGAAAATCTATTCGACCGACCGAGAGCCTTTGACGACGATCAGCCTGCCGACAGGCATGATGCTCTCAAGCAGTATGCGAAGCTGAACGGCTTGTTCGAAAAGACGTCGTATTCGGGCACGAACAAACAAGAGATGCTGCGCCTTATGGACCTGCTGGGAATCTTGAACGAGAACAAGGGCCCCTACGTCCTGTTGCGAAAGATTCGAGGCCGGATCATTAGGCGCCCCCGGGACCGAACCAAAGCACGGGAAATCGTTGCCAACGGCCGCGTTGATTGGGTCGGATGGTGCGAGCTGCGCACGGCTGCCATCCGCGACACGGCCATCATGAATACCGGCCGTGTGATCCGGGACATGAACGCCGATATCCTGGCCGTCGTGGAGGCCGAAAGCCGTCCAGTTCTACAGGAGATGAACCGGTTGATCCTTCCGCAGGTTGGGGCAGACCGGTATCCCAACGTCATGATCATCGACGGGAACGATCAGCGCGGAATCGACGTGGGGATCATGACCAAGGCCGGATATCCGATCGGCGTCATGAGAAGCCATGTCCACGACATGAAACCCGATGGCCATCCAATCTTCAGCCGAGACTGTCCCGAATACGAAGTCACCACGCCATCGGGCGATGTCGTTTGGGTCATTCCCAACCACTTCAAGAGCAAGTACGGCGGCAACGATGCGGCAAGTCAGGAGAAGCGGCGGGCGCAGGCGCAAAGGACCGCAGAGATCTATCAACGTCTTCGCGATGAAGGATACAAATACATCACTGTGCTTGGAGACCTGAACGACACGCCGGACAGCATACCGCTGTCTCCCTTGTTGTCGACTGACCTGAAAGACGCCTCGGACCACGAAAACTTTTCCAAGGTCGAGTTCCGCGCGAATAACGGCCACCAGGGGATCGGTACGTACGGGCTCGGCAATGACTCGAACAAGATCGACTATCTTTTGCTCTCGCCGGCGCTGTACGACCGGATGCAGAATGGCGGCATATTCAGAAAGGGCGCTTGGCCTGGAAGCAGCCCGCGTAGGTGGGGGGTTTATCCTGAACTGAACGAAAAGCGGGACGCGGCCTCAGACCACCACGCGATCTATGCCGATATTGATGTTTGATCCGACGACTGCTGCTAAAGGCCGGGCGTATGTTGGGGTAGTTGATATGCGAGTCGGGCTGTGAAGCCGTCTGAGACCACGTGCGGGCAGACCGCCTCGTATTCGAGCGAGCGCTACAGGCGCTCAATGAAGATGTTGTCCATGCACCGACCTCGACCGTCAATCTAGATCGGGATTCCGGGCACCTGCGGGCACCCGGTGAAGGGGAAGCTTGTGAACTGGCTGCCGTGGTCGGTGTTGAAGATGTCGGGGCGGCCGTAGCGCTCTATGGCTTCGGTCAGCGCCACTGTGCAGAAGCGGGCGTCGAGGGTGTTGGAGAGGCACCAGGAGAGCACCCGCGGGTGGCCCAGTCCATGATGGCGACCAGGTACAGGAACCCGCGCTGGACGGGAATGTGGGTGTAGAGGTCGGACCGGAGCGCCCTGTCGTCTTTCGAGCGATGAATTTCTCCGGCCCGCTCTCCGAACGGGACGTGCGACTCTCACCGCATCCGGCTCTCCATGTGGTCATGCCGCAGAGTGCCTGACCAAGGTGTTGGGATCCGGGTGCCCCGGAATCTATAACGCTCAATGGCAATTTCTGCGCCGGTCGGCACTTGGGGTGGCTGCCCTGGAGCAAGGCTATTCCATATCGGCCGCAATACTCTCCGAGACCCTGGCGGTCGACATCTTCACCGACTCTCGTGCAAGGTGGGCGTAGCGGGCCGTGGTCTTCACCTTCCGGTGGCCGAGGATCTCTCCGATCATCGTGAGGCTCTCCCCCAGGGCGAGCGCCCTCGAAGCGAAGCTGTGTCGGAGGTCATGGACACGAATGGATGGCAGGCGGCTAACCATTTGAAAATGCGGTACTTCTGTTCGGCGCCGCTATCGCCAGTAAGCAAACCGGAAGCAGTTTGAATACAACAAAGGCGCCGCTCAGCGCGTGCCCGTCCCGTTTCTTCGCCGTTGGAGTCAGGTCTTCTGGTACATGCCCCGTGCGGTGCGCTTGATCCGACGCTCCTTCGACCAGCGTGCGGCCACCTGCCTGAGGTAGGACCGTGGCTTCTCGCCCGCTTTCTCGTGGGCGCTCATGGTATCCAGGGTGAACTGGTTGGGAAGAGTCGCCAGCACAGCATTCCAGTCGATCATCGTGCCGCGCGGCCCCCGCTTCGTCGGCCCAACCAGAGCGCGGCCCCACCGGGATCGTTTGCCGGTCTTCCCCGCATCCAGCATGTTGTAGACCCGTTCGTGCCTCTTGACCTCATCCCGCAACGCGGCGACTCGCCCTGTGGCCGCGCTCAACTCCTGCTTCAGCCGATCGATTTCTTTCCTTACGTTGACCTTGAGATCCACAGCCATTTTCTCCTCCTTTCGTGCGCGGACACGGCACAAACCGCGCTGCCGTCCAGCCGGGGCTTGCACTTCCCCCGCGGTCACGATGGCGGCGTGTCCGACCACGGGCGAAACGAACCTCCGGCTCCCCTTCGCAGGGACTTCGGCGCGTGAACGCCGCGACCGGCGCCACCCCGCCGCCTAGGCCTCGGCCTCCGTACAGAACCAACGCTCCCCTCTGGACGGACTGATCCCTGTCCGTTCGTAGTAACGCCCGCCGGGCACATGGTAGATGCGAGCGCCCTTGCGGCTGAATTTTCCCTTGATGCGGCATTCGGCGGTGTCCTGGCCGGCATCGCTCTTGGTCTCCTGACGGACCGCCTTCAGGCGTTCGCCCGCCAGTCCCAGGGCACCACGAAGTCGCCGCGCCAGAGCCCACGCCGAGCCGCTTTCGCTGACGCTTCTTCCGCCACATATTCCCGGCACACCGCCATCATGCGCCCGTAACGACCCCGGTCTCTTTCCTCGCACGCAACCGCCTGGCTGTCGATCCGGTCGCGGAATGCGCGAGTCGTGCGCCGGCCGCACCGCCAACCTTCGCCACCGGCGAGACAGGTTTGGGCGCTCTCCGGCGCGTCGATGCCATGGAGACGTATGCGTTCATCGCCCACTTCGATGGTGTCGCCGTCGATTGCGGACGCTCGGCCGGACGCGTCCGCATGGACAACCGACGACAAGGCAAAAGCCGAGACGATGATACAAGCTGCGATGATGCCGGGCATGACTATGACTCTCCCCCTGACGGGTGCGATGACGACACCCACGGGCCGCACAAAGTCCGTTTCCTCGTGGCGATCCGGAGACCGGCGGCAGGGAGTAGAGGTAGCATGGCAGCATCTGCGACTCCAGCGTCAGCGTCGCGTCGTTGAATCCCGTCAACATCGATCGTGTCGCGAAGCTCCGCATGGATGGCGCCGATCTGCGCGAACGCGAGTAGAAACCGCCACAGGTTGATCTCCGGCGGAGGCGTGCAGGCGACTTCCCGGAGTTGTCCTCCGTTCGTGCCTGTCTGGCAGCGCCGTCGGTTTTGTGACAGAATCCACGCACGTCCTTTGTCCGGACGACGAATCAGATGGCTGGCGCGAAAGCGCCTATGGAGACAGCCATGATCAACACCATCATAGTTCCAACGGACGGTTCCGATCACGCGAACAAGGCCATCGAGATGACGGGCGAGATCGCCGTGAAATTCGGCGCGCGCGTCGTGGTCGTGCAGGCTCTGCTGCAACATGCCACAGCTCCGGATCTGAAGGCGAGTTGCCAGGAAATCGGCATCGCAGGGGATGTCGTGAAGGAGATCGACGAACTCACATCGATGGTCGAGCGGGTCGCCGCATCGGGTTACCCGCAGGGGCCCCATTCCCGTGTCGCCCGAGACTCTGCGCAAGGTCGGTGAAGGCATCGCCGAGAAGGCGCGCGAGACACTGTCGGCGAAGGGCGTCCAGCACCTGGAGACCCGGGTCGTGGACCGCGACCCGGCAAGCAACATCATCGCCGCGGTCGGGCATGAGAAGGCGGAGTTGGTGGTCATGGGTCGCCGGGGTCTCGGCAACGTGGCCGGCTTGGTGATGGGAAGCGTCTCGCACAAGGTAGCGCACCTCACCGAGTGCTCGTGTCTCACGGTCAAGCGACGAGTGACGGACGCGCGTCGGAGAGGACTGCCGGCTCCCGGGCGCCCGCCCGGCGGAACGGTTCCGTGACGTGCACCCGCCGGTGCGGACCAACCCCTGGAAACAGTACACTCCTAACCTGTTGACACATAAAGTCACGTTGTTGCGGACAACACCGCTGATTATGACGTCTATTTCGGTTACGACGAAAGCACTGGAAATGAGAAGTAGTGATAATTTGGAAATGCTTAACAGGTGGCGAACTAACTGCCGTCGGAGCCAGATCGCCAATTACACTTCCGCGAACCGATTCGCCAATCGAAACTACTTTCTCGGTGTGCCGACAGTTGTCCTATCCGCAATGGTGGCGACGACCGTTTTTGCAGCACTAGGTCAGAGCGTTGAACTACATATTCAAATCCTCGTCGGTTTTGTGAGCGTTGTCGCCGCTGTACTAGCAGCGCTTCAAACGTTTCTGAGATTTGATGAATTAGCGTCAAAACACAGATCCATAGCGGCGGAATATGGTTCAGTAAAGCGCCAACTTGATCAGGAAATCGCAAAGTTAGGAATGGGAGGCGAAGTGTGGCAACAGACCGTCGATAGCATTCGTGAACGGATGGATACGCTCTCCAGGGACGGTCCAGTGGTGCCGCAAGATATCTGGACCACGGCGCGAGTTGTTGCACCAACAGCGGCGGACAAGCCGTCTGAATGAATAATAGCCAACGCCTTTGGCGCCCGCGGGATGGACGCACACGCCGAAGCCCGTGAACTTGTCGTCGCAACCAACGAAAGCCTTGTTTTGTCGACTCGGGAGTGTCAACGGTGGGCTTGGTCAGAGTGACCTTGACCCTAGGGTGTTTCTCATAGACGTGTTCTGACGTTGATGTTTCACTGATTTTGGGGTAGACGGAGTCACATGATCGACGACGATTTCCGGTGCCGGTACTGGGAGCCCGAAGAGCGCAGGCCCGATGACGAGCGCGATGAATACGCGCGCGACAAGGCACGCGTAGTTCATTCATCCGCGTTTCGCCGCTTGCAAGCCAAAACACAAGTCATGGGTGTCGGTGAAGGCGACTTCCATCGAACTAGACTTACGCATTCTATCGAGGCAGCGGAGATTGGACAAGGCCTCTTGCGTTCCTTGAAGGACCGGCCTGAAGTTACGCGCGAAGTGCGTGCATGGCTTCCACCAGCCGATTTGCTAGTCGCTGCATGTCTAGCACACGATTTAGGACACCCCCCCTTTGGCCATGGAGGCGAAAGGGCACTCCATATTAAAAATGCTCAACTGTGGTGGTTTCGAAGGGAACGGTCAAACACTACGGATAGTCATGCGGTTGGAGAAATACAAGCGAAGGATGGGTATGAACCCGACGCGCCGGCTTGTCCTAGCGCTTCTAAAGTATCCGGTCCCCTATTCAGCATTCGATGGAGAACAAGTTCGTGTCAAGCCGCCGAAATGTTACTTCGACACGGAGAAGAAAATTGTCAACTGGGCATTCGGTCGACCATTCACTCGTGGGGAAGTAGCGCATTTTACGTCACGGGACGTCGACGATGAGAAACCAAGTCGCCGAACTCTGGATAGTTCCCTCATGGAAATAGCGGACGACATAGCGTACGGAGTACACGATCTTGAGGATATCGTGGCGAGGGATATGGTAGACAAGGGAGATGTTCTCGACGGTTTGAGACCTGTATTTCGCGATTGCTCGACGACGATCGGGCCAGGCGACAAAGCCGTATCTCTGCGGGAATTCGACAAGTGCCTTTTCGCTGACAGTTTCGAGCGAAAACAGTTCATCGGAAAACTGGTAAACTTGTTTGTGACAACTTCCGAGATCAAAGAACGTTGCGTGGTCTCGCACCCATTGCTCAAATACTATATCGGATTCGAGCCGCTGGTGGGGGCATTGCTCAAAGCCCTAAAAGACCTTACCTATAGACTCGTCATTGACCGTGCGGAAGTCCAACAACTTGAACGTCGCGGTCAACATGTCGTCAATAAGCTTTTCGAGGAACTCGTTGCGGCGCCCGATAGGCTGATACCTAGGAACGCCAGAGAAGCGCTTGATGAGGACGACCCTGTTGAAAGACGTGTATGTGACTACATTGCGGGAATGACGGATCGCTACGCGGAGAAGATCTACAAACGGCTATTCATTCCGGGCGAGGGATCCAGCCACGACGAGTTATAACTGACAGTTTGCATACGCCACGAGGCCTCCGGGTGTACCTTGTCGCGGAACGAGGTCGCTGATGTGATGGATTGGACTCGGTGACGGTTACGCAATATAGCAGCGCGGCAGCCTTACCTCTAAAATAACATAACAATATCAATCACTTATGATTGGTCCTCAAGGTCGATACCTGGTCGGCGTGGACGTCGGCGGCGGCACCCGAATCGAATCGGGCTCCCGCGCCACTACAAGAAGTCGCCACTCAGTCGGCCGGCTTCTTGTGGGGAGATCACCTTCGTACGCGCGACACTCTGCGGGATGATTGTCCCACTATCCGCGGTGCGCCCACGGCGATTGTCAACGCCCCGGGCGAGGACTTCCGAGGAAGGTAGGCTGAGGCGTGGCGTCGAGTTGCGAAAGCGGGGTGCTGCATACTAGCAATGTACTGCGCCGTGAGTGACTTCGGAATGGTTGGGTGAGTCCCTTGCGGCGGGCTGAGCTGCCCACCTCGACCGAGACAGTGCTTCCGACGGCGCCATGGCGGTTCAATGGCGGCGAGAGACCATCCGTTCGGGATAACAGCGGCCGGCGATGGAATTCGGCAGTTGACAGCGCACCGTCGCGACAAAGCGGATGCTCGGGGAGGGATGGGTTGGGCTCATGACCGGTGATCCACCACGGGAAGGCGAAGCGAGTACGTGGGGGACCTGGATATGGAGACACGCCTCCTCCCTCTCCAATCAGGTCGTTGGGGCGCTGGTGACGACCGTGTCGCTGAGTCTCGGATACATGATCTTCAATGACTACCTTGCTCCACCCGGCGATCTGTCAGGAAGCTGGAAGTTCACCGTCATATACGAGGACACGGCCCTCGGCGCCTTCAAGGACCTGCAGGTGACGTACCAGGTGCTGCTTGTTCAGGAGGGTGTGAAACTGTCGGGCCACGGCGAAAAGCTGTCCGACCGGGGTCCGGGACAGGACGCGGTGGACTACGTCGGCGACAGACGAACGAACATCCAGGTGCGCGGCTCCATCACGCGCAACTACCTGTCGCGGGACACATTGCTGGTTCACTACCAAGAGAAGGGGCGTCGTCGCGACAGCGCGACCGTCCACCGACTGCTGGAATGCGGTCCGGGTATGTTGTGTGGCTGTTTCCGGTCCACGATCGCAGACACTACGGGATCGGTCTGGTGGGAGCGCCGCAGGGGCTTGAGCCGGCTCTACGAACCGGTGGAGGGACTGGAACATTGTCGTAACGGGAACTGTTGGAGTGACGCCGTGCGATGCCGGTGACAGGGGTGCGGCAAGCGCCTCGGAGATCTTACGAGAGTGGTCTGTTTGAATCAGGCCGTCGTGGCGGGCGCCGGCGGCTGAACGGAATCGACCCGCCGGGAGGAAACACGTGGCCCAATCCCATATCCCTGACTCGTTCGTCTTCAAGACCGACCGGCCTTGGCCGAACGCGCGCCTGAAGGTGGCGGCGATCATCGGGCACGCCACCTCGGACAGCGCGCGGGTGTGGCTGCGTACCGGGCGGCCGGGCGAGTTCTCCCTGCTCGTGTACCCCCGCGAGGCTGCGCTCGCATCGTCCGCCGGGGAGGCGGGGCTGCGGGCCGCGTTGAGCGCCGCGCCGTTGCCGCTCGAAGATGCGTCGGCTGTGCTGCCGGAGATGCGGCGGGAGGACTTCGAGATCGCCGACTACGCGGCCGACACCACCCGGGTGGTGGAACTGCGTGGGCTCGCCCCCGATACCCGCTACGGCTACGTCCTCTACGCCCGCGACCGCGAGCGGGTGGTGCTGGGACACAACCGGCTGCGCCGGTTCCGCACGCCGCCGCCCGAGAACGAGCGCCGGGCGTTCCAGTTCGCGCTGTTTTCCTGCCACAAGCCCTACGCGGTGAACGGCCTGTTCCACCAGCGCACCGAGACGGCGAACCTCGACATGTGGGATTTCCTCGGCGCCACCCTGCGCCGCCACGAGAACGAGGTGGATCTCGTCATCGCCGGCGGCGACGTGTGCTACAGCGACGGGGTGGAGACCCTCGACATCTGGCGCCATCTCAACCGCACGATGCGCAAGGAGGACGGGCGGCTGCTGCCGGACGAGAAGGCGATGCTCAGCTGGTACCGCGACATCTACCGCGGCTACTGGGGGTTCGAGAGCGTTCAGCAGGTGTTCGACGGCTTTCCCACCTACATGATCTGGGACGACCACGAGATCGGCGACGGGTGGGGTTCCTACTATTTTGACCCCGAAGACGGGCAGGATGGCGTGCGGCGGCTGCTGCCGGACTTCGAGGAGCGGGGGCTGAGCCACGGCGAGGGCCGGGAGCTGATGCGCCGCATGTTCCGCGCGGCGCGGCGCGCCTATTTCGAGTACGAGCACAGCCACAATCCGCCGACCGCGGACGGGGCGCTCGACTACGGCTTCCGCCGGGGCGGGTGCGCGTTCTACGTGCTCGACGGGCGCGGCCAGCGCGACGTCGAGCGCCAGAGCTACCGCATCCTGGGACGTGAGCAGTTCGACCGTTTCGCCGCATGGGTGGGCGGGTTGACGCCGGAGGATACGCCCTTCCTGTTCGTGGTCTCGGCGGTGCCGGTGCTGCACACGCGCGCGGCGCTGGTCCAGGCGGACGAGCATCTGGGAGGGCTGGGCGACGACTTGCGCGATTCCTGGGAGCACGAGTTGCATACCACCGAACGCGAGGCGCTGATGAAGGTGCTGTTCGACGCCGCGGCCAGAGGGATCAAGGTCTCGGTCCTGAGCGGGGATGTCCACGTCTCGGCTGTGTTCGCGATCGAGGACGGCGCGGGCCACCGGATCTACCAGCTCACCTCGAGCGCCATTACCTACAGCCTGTCGTTGCCGCAGTCGTGGGTGCTGCGTTTGGGCGCGGCGGACGACGGCGAAACGGCCGAGGGCTACCGCTTCGAGCGTCTGGCGCTGTACACGCAGAGCTCCTACGCCTTGATCAGCGTCGATCCGCAAGCCGGCGAGGCATGGTTCAAGCTCTACAGCGGCCAGGCGCTGGACGCCCCGCCCGCGGTGGGAGGAGGCGCCGTTGCGCTCAGCCACTCGCTGGCGAAGATATGCCTGTTCCAGAACGGGGGAGAACTCGAGCGAGGCGCATGAGGGGTAACCGTTCCGGGAAGAGTCACCGAAGGACTACCCTGGCCGTTTGGCCGTCCAGGGCGTGGTGTTGACCACGTGATTGTTCGTGAACGAATCATCTGATCCTTCAATGGGGAAGTCTTACTCGGGGCAACACTCGTCCTCCTTCCTGGTTCTGCCCGCCTTAACAGCCACTTTCTCCTTAATCAGAGGGTCGGACCCTTCCCGTGCGCCAGGCGGGGCCTTGGCGTTGTCCCCCGCACAAGTCGGTCTTTCGCATCCGATCTTGCCTTGCCGCTAGCCGGGAGTTATATTCGCCGCATGGAAATCCGGGACAAGGCGCCAGTGAATTGGGTGAAGCGAAGAGTGTCGTGCACCGTCGACGACGTGTTCGAGGCTTTGCTCACTCGTCTTGAGGCGGACATCGGAGAGAAGAAAGATGTTCATCCCGATAGCGACTTCACCGTTCATAAGAAAGTCGTCGGTGACGTAGTGACAAAGGTGGCAATCCGTGGCCGCAAAGAGTCCGGGCGTACCCCCATCGTCGAGCTGAAGAAGAAAGGCGACCACATCCAGATTCATGGCACCGAGAGCGACATGTTCAAGGTGACGCCTCGGTGGGACAAGAATCAGGCCGAATGCAACCTCTTCGTTGGTAAGAAGCGTCTCGATCTTTGGCAGATCAGCCACCTTGCCCTCTACCCTCTCTTCTTCCGCGACTAACTTCTGGTTACGGATTGTATATAATTCCCGTTGGTTGGAAGGTTCATCTAGACAGGGCGGCGCTGGAGTGCGCGCAGACGGGAATGAATCGCTTACAGTATGCTTACGATAAGGATGAGGCTCTCAGTGCGGTAGACGAAACGACTTGGCTGAGTTTGAAGACGATATCGTTCCAGCAATCAGGCAGGCGGTGTGATACGTGGACCTCCGAGGCACACTGCGAGACATCTCCCCTCATCACAGGCAAGAGTGGGGGGATGAATTGCATCCTCGAGAACGGGGTTTCGAATTGATCGCACGAAAGATCGCGGGCGCAGTGGACGCAACGTAGCAGAAGACCTAGCCGGGACGAGAGGTAGCTACCATGGCGAATGCCAACGAGCACCAGCCCGGCGTGATTGCTGCAGCGCAGCAAGCGCCGGCGGGACTTGATCCCATCAAGGTGATGATGGAGATAGCGAAGGATGCGGATTTGGCATCTGCGGACAAGACTCAGCTGATCGAGTTCGCCAAGAACCGCTTCCGCCATAGGCGCCGTATGGCGTACATCGCACTAGCGGCGCTGCTGCTATCGCTAGCAGCGCTATTCATCTTGGCGTTCGCCTGCGGCGAGTGTTTCGAAGCGCTCAAGGACTCAAGCCTCCTGATCTCGATCGAGGCGTTCTTGACAGCGATCGTAGGTGCCTACTACGGAGTGTCCGCATGGCGTCCCGCCAGCTAGTACCTCTGCGCAGAGGTCTGCGGTGTTGTAAGAAACGCCCAAGCCGCCAAGCGCCAAGCCGGTAACCCTTCGGTGAGGCCGTGATTGCGGGCTTGCGGGTCAAGCTTGACGGCGGTCCTTTGGACATGGTCCCTAGCACGCATGTGTGCGCTATGTTGCGTAAACGCCTGATTCTCCGGTACCGTTGGAAGTGGTGGGAAGATCCGCCAGGGTCAGATGCACAGGGTCATCCATCACGGTACGGTCGAAGGATTACCCCAAGCCGAGCGGCGAGCGGCCCGAGGCGCGGTGTTGACCATGTGTTGATTGTTCCGGCCCGAATCGTCAGTCCTTTAAGAGGAGAGTTTTACTCCTTGGTTTTCAGCTAGTTACGGGCGGCGGGTGGTAGGACAAACCCTACACGGCCAAGTTTCAAATGCTCGGGGGCGCAAGTCAGATCGGTCTCGAAAGGGCGCCGAGCCAGGGCTTTCGATGGGGTGCGCTTGGAGATACGTCATCGTGGATGGGCGGCCGCGCATCCGGCGCTTTCGGGGAGCGAGTACAGTCCGTCACAACATGGGTCGGCCGCGGGACCCACGTCGAACTCAACGACACCCTGACCCTGACCGGCTCCGCTACGCTGGCATTGGGACGCGTGTTCCTAGAGTCGAGCGGGATGCTGGAGGTGGATCCTCACGTGATGTCCGCATGGCAAGTCGAACTGGAGCACGGGCGGCGGGGTCATGGCAAATGGTCGCAGTTGTCTGTTTCGCAACCACTTCGGGCTGAATCGGGCAAGGGAAGGCTCACTTATCTTGCCGGATTAAAGGGCGGCTTGCCGTTCTACGATAAGGCGACGGTTCCCTTGGCCCCGGAAGGCCGCGAATTTGAACTCGCCCTGACGCATGAAGCCCCAATCGGTCGCGGCCGTGGAGTCATCAAAGCCGCCCATTCCTGGAATGCGGGGCATGAGCCCGGACAGACCCAATGGCAGGTCGGTTTGGCCTACAAGATGGAGTGGTGAGGAGCGCCCTCGAACGCGGCTCGGACCAGCTTACGTGGATTGCGGTTCCGCGGCGTCACCTGACGGCGCTTCGCCCTTCTCTGCCTCTGCCGGTTGCGCTACGGCAGCGGCTACCTCCGCGTCGCCATCCTCCGACATCACCTTCACCTTGATGCTTGGCGTCACCTCCGGCCTGAGCCGGATGGGCACGTCGTACTCGCCCACGCTCTTGATGGGGGTCTCCAGGAGGATGCGGCGGCGCTCGACGTCGACGCCCTGCTCTTTCAGGGCCTTCTCGATGTCCATGTTGGTGACGGAGCCGAAGAGGCGGCCTTCTTCGCCCGTCTTGACGGTGAACTCGAGGGAGACCCGGGAGAGCTGTTCGCTGATGCCTTGCGCTTCCTTGTTGAGGCGCTCGCGGCTCTGGGCGATCATGCGCTGCTCGTGCTCCAGGGCCTTGAGGCTCTTCTTGTCGGCCCGCACGACGAGGCCGCGGGGGAGCAGGTAGTTGCGGGCGTAACCATCCTTGACCTTGACCACGTCGCCCATGTGGCCGAGGTTCTCAATGTCTTCCTTCAGAACGACTTCCATCGACTCTCCTTCAAGTCAGGCCCGCGGTACGCCGCTTGAGACGACGGAAGTCGCCCCAAAGGTCGAAGAACCCCAGGCCGATGACCAGCACCGTGAGAATCTGCTCGAAGACGATGAGCAGATATCCCAAAACGCGAAAAAACATCGGGACCTTCTTGTAATGAAAGTAATACGACACGATGGCCAGCCCGTGGAAGAAGTAGAACACCGCGCATATGAGCACCAGGTTCACGGCCAACGCCCGCACCGCGTCGCCGAGGGGAAGGAAAAGCGCGATACCCGGTACCACGAGGAGCCACACCATGTGGTCGGGCGACTTCCATTCCTTGAGATCCCCCACGTGGCAGAAAAACGAGCGATACTGCGGGAAATGCCACGACAGCAGGGCCAGATTGGCCAGCACCACGATCACCAGCATGAAGAAGATCATGCCCGGCAACATCCGTACGAAGAGCGTCGCCATCTCGCCGGCGTGTTCCCGGAGGTACTCGATGGTGTCGCCCGAGAGGCCCATGCGCTCATACACTTCCAGCGTCATGAGCACCTGCGCCTCCGCGCCGGTCTGAAGCGCGGTCCACAACGCGGACAGCGAGCCAGCCAATGCGGTCGCGGTCACCAGCATGGCCGCCACCGTCACGCCAGCGGTCCCGCTTACGACCGTCGCGAGGTTCCAGCCTCTTCCGAAAGAGAAGAACAGCAGGTACGTGACCAGCGCGAATACCAGGTACGCCGCCGTGGCTTCCAGCCCAGCCAGCGCGTAGACGCACACGGCGACCGCCAGCGGTAGCCATTGTCCCGGCTGCCGCCCCAGCCTGACACCTACGTACAGCGCCGGGTAGATCACCAGCGGCGCCGTCGCGAGCCCCAGAAGAGGTACTCTCAACCCCGCGAAGAAGAGCAGCAGGGTCGCGGCCAGCCCCAGCCCGAACCCCGTGAGAGTGTCCAGCCCCTTCATAAGCCGATCTCCGGGCGACGGAGGCTCCGGGTCAAAGCTTGACGGTGGTATAGGGAAGTAACGCTACCAGGCGGGCGCGCTTGATCGCTCTTGCCAGGCGTCGTTGACACCAGCAACAGGTTCCGGTGATGCGGCTCGGGGTGATCTTGCCCCGTTCCGTCATGAACCCGCTAAGGAGCTTGGTATCCTTGTAGTCGAAGCGCAGGTCCTTGTTGGCGCAGAAACGGCACACTTTCCGGCGCGAGACGCCACGCCGGCGCGGCGGCCCATCGCCACCACCCGAACCTCTTCTCCCACGATATTCTGCCATTATCCCTCAGTTCGTCCCGCAGTTCTCGTTCGTCGGTGCCGCGCCGCGGGAAAGGCGCTATCCTTTCGACTCTTCCTGCACGCCCTCCGCCGCCTCCGTGGGCGCCGGCGTGGGCTCCGGCGGCGTAGATTCTTCCGGCGCGTCCGGCGCTGGCGCACTCTCCACGGCCGCAACGGCCGGCTCCGGTTCCGTTGGCGCACTCTCCACGGCCGCCGGTTCCGTTGGCGCACTCTCCACAGCCGCGGCCGCCGGTTCCGTTGGCGCACTCTCCACAGCCGCGGCCGCCGGTTCCGTTGGCGCACTCTCCACGGCCGCGGCCGCCGGTTCCGTTGGCGCGCTCTCCACGGCCGCGGCCGCCGGTTCGGGTTCCGCGGCCGGCGTGGGTTCGGCCGCTTGCGCGGTTTCCACCGCCGGCGCGGGTGCCTCCGCGCGGGCCAGGGGGAGCACGTCCTCGTCGAGCACCACGGTCATGCAGCGAATGACTTCGTCGCTCAGCCGCATCACCCGTTCAAGCTCGTCGCTCGTTCCCGCCAGCGCCTGGTACTGAACCAGATTGTAGAGCCCTCGGTTCTGCTTCTCGATGGGATAGGCGAGGTCGCGCAACCCCCATTCCTCGAAGTGGGTTACCGTGGCACCCTGTCCTTCCAGCACCCCCCGGAAGCGGTCGCAAAGGTCCTTGTTCCTGCCGCTGTGAACCGGGTGGACGATGAAGAGCGTCTCGTAATGGGTCGTTTCGTCAGTCATGGTCCGTCGAGATTCTATCCGTTACTCTTTGTCCGGAACTGCTTGTCCGGCGCGTTTCAGTTCCTGTCCCAACATCTGAAATGGCGCCCATGGAGGACGCCATTTCAACGGATACGGGCCTTCCTTACCTAGCACAGGGGTAGGCCCATTACAACCATGCGCCTCACACCAGCAGCGGCGCGATGACCAGCGACACCACCGACATGAGCTTGATCAGAATGTTCATGGACGGCCCCGAGGTATCCTTCAACGGATCGCCGACGGTGTCGCCCACCACGGCCGCCTTGTGCGCCTCTCCGCCCTTCGCCTCGCCCGCCAGGTCTCCCCGTTCGATATACTTCTTGGCGTTGTCCCAGGCACCGCCCGCATTGGACATGAGCAGCGCCAGGAGCACACCCGACACCAAGGCCCCGGCCAGGGTTCCGCCCAGCGCCACCGGCCCGAGGCCGAAGCCCACCACCACAGGCACCACCACCGCCACGAGCCCCGGCACCACCATCTCCTTGATGGCCGCCCGGGTGGAGATGTCCACACAGCTCGCCGCGTCGGGCTTGACCCCCTCGCGCCCCTCCAGGAGCCCGGGAATCTCGCGGAACTGCCGGCGGATCTCGTCGATCATCTTGCCGGCCGCCCGCCCCACGGCGGTCATGGTCATGGCGCCGATGAGGTAGGGGATCAGACCGCCGATGAACAGGCCCACCACTACCTCGGGCGAGGTCACCAGGATCTGTATCGGCGGCTGCCCCGCCGCGGCCAGCTCGGCATCCACGGTCCGCGTATAGGCGGAGAAAAGCGCCAAGGCCGTGAGCGCCGCCGAACCGATGGCGAAGCCCTTGCCGATGGCCGCCGTGGTGTTCCCCAGCGAATCGAGCCCGTCGGTGATCTCGCGCACGTCGGGTCCCAGGCCGCACATCTCGGAGATGCCGCCGGCGTTGTCGGCGATGGGGCCGTAGGCGTCCACGCTCATGGTGATGCCCACCGTGGCCAGCATGGCCACCGCGGCCACGCCGATGCCGTAGAGCTCGGCGGTGGCGTAGGACACCCAGATGGCGACGGCGATGACCACCACGGGCAAGGCCACGCTCTCCAGGCCCACGGCCAGGCCGTGGATGATGTTGGTGGCATGGCCCGTGCGGCTGGCTTCGGCGATGCGCTTCACCGGCGCGGCCGAGGTGTAGTACTCGGTGATGAGGCCGATGAGGATGCCGCCCAGCGAACCCGCGAGCACCGCCCAGAAGACGCCGATGGTGACGCCGTGGGCGAGGATGAGCACGAGCGCCCCCGCCAGGAACAGCACCGTGGTCAGGAAGGTGGAGCCGCGCAGCGCGGACTGCGGGTTGATGTTCTTGAAGACGCGCATGGAGTAGATGCCGATGACCGAGGCGATGAGCCCGACCACCGCGAGCACCAGCGGCAACGCCATCAACGTGGCGCGGGCGGCCGGCGCCTGCGCCGAGAACAGCACGGCGAGGGTCTCCGGCGTCACGGTGGCGGCGATGGCGATGGAGGCGATGATCGAGCCGACGTAGGACTCGAACAGGTCGGCGCCCATGCCGGCGACGTCACCCACGTTGTCGCCCACGTTGTCGGCGATGACTCCGGGATTGCGCGGATCGTCTTCCGGGATCCCGGCCTCGACCTTGCCCACGAGATCGGAGCCCACGTCCGCGGCCTTGGTATAGATGCCGCCGCCGACACGGGAGAACAGCGCGATGGAGCTGGCGCCCATGGCGAAGCCGCTGATGTTCTGGGCGTTGTCCGGGTCGCCGTAAGCCAGGAACAGCAGACCGACGCCGAGCAGGCCGAGGCTGGCCACCGACAGACCCATCACCGAACCGCCGTTGAAGGCCATGAGCAGCGCCGCCCCCTGGCCGCTATCGGCGGCCGCCTGGGTGGTGCGTACGTTGGCCCGGGTCGCCGCCTTCATTCCCAGGAACCCGGCGATGACCGAGCACACGGCGCCGGCGAAGAACGCCACCGCGGTGACGACTCCGAGCTGCCACGCGAGGAGCAGCGCCACCACCACCACGAACACCGACAGCACGGTATACTCGCGCCTCAGGAAGGCCATGGCGCCTTCGTAGATGGAGTCGCTGACGGACTGCATGCCCGCGTCCTTGACCGCGACCTTGACGATGGAGCGATAGGCTCCGTACGCGATGATCAGTCCGACCGCGCCCAGTGGCGGAGCCCAGACCGCTAAACCCTCCATAACGCCTCCTCTGATGTGGGGCCCGGCGAATTCGCCACACACCCCTATGCAACTCGGTTGAAATTCTCCATGGCCCTTGCCGGGCCCTCGAACACGATGGCTTCCAATGCCTCCGCGGCCTTGCTCAACAGGCCGTCCAACTCGCCATCTTCCTCGGGCGAGAAGCGGCTCAGCACGTAATCCACCGCGTCCATTCCGGCCGGCGGACGGCCGATGCCCAGGCGCAACCGGACGAAGTCACGGTCGGCCACGTATTGCAGGATCGACGCCAAGCCCCGGTGACCGCCGGCGGAGCCGCCGCAACGGATGCGCAGCCGTCCGAACGGCAGGTCCAGGTCGTCGTAGGCCACGACCAGGTCCGCGCCGCGGATCTGGAAGCGCTTCACCAGCGCCGCGGCCGCCAGGCCGCTGTTGTTCATATAGGTCTGGGGCTTGGCGAGCACCAGGGGTTCCTGATCCCACCGGCCCCTGCCCACCAGGGACTCGCAACGCTCGTCGCCGATGCGGGTGTCCGTGGCGTCGGCGATGCGGTCCAGCAGCAGAAACCCGAGGTTGTGCCGCGTGCGCGCATAACGCCGGCCCGGGTTGCCCAAGCCCACGACGAGCTTCATTACGATGTCCTGGGATGGAAGCGCGCGTCGCCGCGCCCTTCCTCGTTGCCGGCAACGTCCGTCGAAATCACGCTCCGGTCTGGTCCGCCGACTCCTCGGCGCCTTCCGTCGGTTCCTCGGCGGCCTCGCCCTCGCCCCTCTCTTCCTCGTCCAGCGTGGAGACGGTCGGCGCCAGCACGGACACCAGGGTCTGCTCCGGGGTATGGTTGATCACGTTGGGCGGCAGCGTGATGTCGGCCACCTTGAGACTGTGCCCGATCTCCAACGGCGAAACGTCCACCTCGATCTCCGCCGGAATGTCCAGCGGCAGGCACTCGACCTCGAGCTCCCGCATGATGGGCTGCAGGACCCCGCCGTGGACCACGCCCTCGGGTCGCCCGACGAAGTTCAAGCCCACCATCAGGGTGATCTTCCTGGAAACGTCCACCTCGTAGAAATCGATATGGTTGATGGCGTGTGTCACCGGGTTGTACTGGATCTGCTTGATGAGCACGAGCTTGCCGTCGACCGCGCCGGCTTCGGACTTGAGGCGCAGCAGATGGGAGCCTTCCATGTGTCCCACCCGGCGGCGCAACTCCAGGTCATCCACCTGCACCGCGAACCCCCCCGTGCCCCGTCCGTAGACCACGCCCGGGAGCTTGCCGTTGCGACGCAGACGGCCGGCGTCACGCTTGTTGCCGGCCTGCCTTGCCTCTACCGGTACTTCGACTGTTTCCAAACTGAACCTCCTGAATGAGAACCGCGGTTATGTCGATCAGAATAGGGAGCTGATGGAACGCTCCAGGTGCGTGCGGCGGATGGCTTCACCGATGAGGGGCGCCACCGACAAGGGCTTGATCTTCTCGCACCGGGCCGTCTTGTCCGCGGCCGGGATGGTATCGGTCACGACCATTTCTTCCATGGGCGAATCGTTGATCCGGTCCAACGCCTTTCCCGAGAAGATGGCGTGGGTGCAGCACCCGACGACCTTCCTGGCGCCGGCCCGCATGAGCGCCTCGGCGGCCATGGCAATGGTCCCGGCGGTGTCCACCATGTCGTCCACCAGGATAGCGGTCTTGCCCTTCACCTCGCCGATGATGTTCATCTCCTCGACCACGTTGGCGTCGGCCCTGCGCTTGTCGATGACCGCCATGGACACGTTGAGTTGCGTGGCGAAGGCGCGCGCGCGCTGGGCGCCGCCGGCGTCCGGGGACACGACGATCAGTCCCTCCCCTCCGAAGCGGCTCGACAGATACTGGAGCAGCACCGGGGCGGCGTACAGGTTGTCCACGGGGATGTTGAAGAAACCCTGGATCTGACCGGAATGGAGGTCCATGGTCAGCATCCGCGAGGCTCCCGCCGTGGTGATGAGATCGGCCACGAGCTTGGCGCTGATGGGTACCCGGGGCGCGACCTTGCGGTCCTGGCGCGCGTAACCGTAGTAGGGGATGACGGCGGTGATGCGCTTGGCGGACGCGCGCTTGAACGCGTCCAGCATGATCAGCAGCTCCATCAGGTTGTCGTTGCCCGGCGCGCAGGTGGACTGGATCACGAAGACGTCGCAACCGCGCACGTTCTCCTTGATCTCGACCCTGATCTCGCCGTCGCTGAAGGTCTCGACGATGGCCTCCCCCAGCGGAATCTCGATGGCGTGGCAGATGTCGCGCGCCAAGGGGGGGTTGGAATTCCCCGCGAAGATCCTCATTTCATCGTGCAACGATCCCATGGACTACCTGCGTTGGTTTGAAACATGGACTGGAAAAGCGCCGGCGGTTTCGTGCCGTCACCACGGGTTTGAAATCCGCTCCTTGCGCCGGCTCATGGCGAGAGAGCTTGGCTGGGCGGGAAGGATTCGAACCTTCGTATACCGGATCCAAAATCCGGGGCCTTACCACTTGGCGACCGCCCACCCGTCCGGTCGGCGTCCAGAATCCCCGGGAGGTCTAATGTTCGTCCCGATCCTGGCCCGTATCGCTCGATACGACTTCTCTGTACGCGGCAATGATCCTTTCTTCGAGCATCCGGCGGGTCTCGCTGTTGAGCGGATGCGCCACATCCTTGTAGGTCCCGTCCCGGCGCTTCTTGCTGGGCATGGAGACGAAAAGACCCGAGGTCCCGCGAATCACCTTGATATCACGAACCACGAAGCAATCGTCCAGGGTGATGGTCACATAAGCCTTGAGCTTATCCTCCTCGACAGGAAAGACCTTGACTTCCGTGACCTCCACAGGGACCTCCTCTCCGTCATGCGACGGACGGCTTGCCCTTATGTCAGCGAAAAAGCCAGATACGCCCGAACGTCTTTTTCGCCCCTGAAGCCCGTGAATGCCCTTCTCGCCCGCGCCTCGTCCGCGAAAACGCCGAAGACCGCCGAGCCGCTTCCGCTCATGAGACTGCCGATTGCCCCCTTGTCGTCGAGCCGCTGTTTGAGGTGAGCAATGCCCGGATAGCGGCCGATGGTTACCGCTTCAAGGTCGTTTGCCATGACCCGAGCCACTTCCTGGGGAGTGCTCAGATTTCCGATCAAGTTATTATTGTTGGAGGGTTTTGTCAACTTGAACCGGAAGTTGCGGTAGGCCCAGGCGGTGGAGACGGGGAAGCCGGGGAAAAGCACGACCATCCACAGCCGCGGCAACGCACCCGCCGGACTCAGCCGCTCGCCGATGCCGCGGGCGCGCGCGGCCGCGCCGCGAATGAAGAAGGGTACGTCCGCGCCCACCGTGAGCGCCAGCGCCTCGAGTTCCTCGGCGGACAGGCCGGCGTCGAACAACTCGTTCATGCCGCGCAGGACGGCCGCGGCGTCGGTGCTGCCGCCGCCTAGCCCGGCTCCCATGGGGATGCGCTTGCGGATGCTCACGGCGACGGGCTCGCGACAGTCCATCCGGTCCTGGAATGCCCGCGCGGCGCGGTGCACGGTGTTGTCCTCGCCCGGAGGCACGGCCGGGTCGTCCGCGCGCACGGTGATGGAACCCGCCGCACCCTCGGAGCCGGTGACCTCCACCTCGTCCCCCAGGCTGATGGGCGCCATCAGGGTGTCCAGCAGGTGGTAGCCGTCGTCGCGGCGGCCCTCGATGCGGAGGTAGAGGTTGATCTTGGCGGGGGCGAACAGTTTCATGCGGCTGCCCCGCGGGCGGCGGCTGTTGTCCTGCGTGACGCTACGGCTTGATCAGCGCCTTGGTCGGAAACATCTCGGGCACCTCACCCCCCACCGCGCGAATGCACTGCTCGGTCTCGTCCAGCGAGAAGATGTGGCTCACCATCTGCTCCACGGGGAAGCCGGTGTTTTCCATCAGCCTGAGGGTGGCGTCGATGGCGTCGTTGTCCCCGGTGTACGCGCCCTGCACGCAGATCTCGCCCCACACGAGCCTGTCCATCGGCATGGGGGTGACGGTCTTGTCTCCCGTCAGTCCCCCGAGCACCAGCTTGCCCTGCCGCCGGAGACAGTCGACCGACGTGACGATGGCGGCCGGGTTGCCGGAGACGTCGACGGCGACGTCGCACATGGCGCCGCCGGTCTCCTCCCGGATGACCTCCGCGACGTTCTCCTCCTCGACATTGATGGTGCGGTGCGCCCCGAAGCGTTCGGCCACCTCCAGCCGGCTCTTGTCGCGCCCGATGCCGGTGACGAAGATGCGCGCGGCGCCGGCATGGCTCGCCGCGAAGGTGCAGGCGAGCCCCTGCTGGCCGGGTCCCTGAATCAGCACATAGTCGCCCATCTTGACGCCGCCGTGCCGCAGCGCCCACTGGAAGCCGTTGGCCATGACCGCCCCGACCAGGGCGGCGGCCTCCGGCGGGAGGTCATCGCTGATGCGGGTCAACAGCGCCGTGGGCGTGATGTACAGATATTCGGCGAAGCCGCCGAACAGGTGCGGCGGTTCGGCGCAGGACATCCTCGAGCCGTAGGCCGCGCGCTGCTTGCAGAAGCGGTCCCCGCCGCGGCGGCAGTCGGCACAGCGGCCGCAGCCGATGGATCCCTTGATGATCACGCGGTCGCCTTCCCGGACGCCGTGAATCTCGGCCGCCCTGGCACCGAGTTTCTCCACCCGGCCCAGTATCTCGTGGCCGAGGATGATGGGCATCGGCAGGTTCAGCTTGCCCGTGTAGTACTTGTAGTCGGTACCGCACACCCCGCCCATCTCCACCTTCAGAAGGCCTCCGTCGGGCGGGATGTCCGGCACCGGGTATTCGCGGATCTCGATCTTCGCGGCACCCACCAGGGTCGCCGCGCGGCAAGTGTCGCTCATATCTGGCGGCTCAGGGCTGGATCAGCGCCTTGGTCGGGAACAGCTCCGGGATCTCGCCGCCCACCGCCTGGATGCACTTCTCCGTTTCCTCCAGCGAAAACACGTGGCTCACCATCTCTTCCACCGGGAACTTGGTGGCCTCCATGAGGCGCAGGGTGGCGTCCACGGCGTCGTTGTCGCCGGTGAAGCAGCCCTGGAGCTTGATTTCGCCCCACACGAGCTTGTCCATGTGGACCTCGGTGATGGTCTTGTCGCCGGTAAGCCCGGCCAGGACCATGGTCCCCTGGCGCCGCAGACAGTCGATGGAGGCGAGGATCGCCTTGGGGTTGCCCGACACGTCCACCACCACGTCGACCATGGCGCCGTCGGTCTCCTCCCGGATGACGTCCACCACGTTCTCCTCCTCGACGTTGATGATGCGGTCCGCGCCCCACTTCTTCGCCAGCTCCAGCCGCGGCTTGTCCCGGCCGATGCCGGACACGAAGATCTTGGCCGCGCCCGCGTGCTTGGAGGCCCAGGTGCACGCCAGCCCCTGCTGTCCGGGGCCCTGGATCAGCACGTAGTCGCCCATCTTGACCCCACCACGCCGCAGCGCCCACTGGAAGCCGTTGGCCATGACCGAGCCGATGAGGGCCGCGGCCTCCGCCGAAAGGTCCTCGCTGATCTTGGTCATCAGCACGTCGGGGGCCAGGTAGAGGTAGTCCGCGAAGCCGCCGAACAGGTGCGGCGGGGTGGGCGGAGGCGCGCGCCCGCCGTGGATGGGGCGGGTGCCGGAGAAGCGCTGGGGGGGCCCGTGAAGGGGTGGGGGGGTTGGGCCGAGTGGGGGCCCCCGCCGTAGTTGGTGCGGTTCCGGCAGAAGCGCTGGGCGTTGCGCCGGCAGTCGGAGCAGCGGCCGCAGCCGATGGCACCCTTCATGATGACGCGATCGCCCTCCTTGACCCCGTGGATCTTCTCGGCCTTGCTGCCGAGCTTGGCCACCCGGCCGAGGATCTCGTGGCCCAGGATGATGGGCAGCGGCAGGTTGATGCGTCCGTGATAGTACTTCACGTCCGAGCCGCACACGCCGCCCATCTCGACTTTCAGCAATCCGCCGTCGTCGGGGATATCGGGTATGGGATATTCCCGGATCTCGAGCTTGTTCGGGGCAAGCAGGGTTGCCGCTCTACTGGTCTCTGCCATCGTGTACCTCCTTGCCGAGCGTCCCCGCTCAGCCGATGTAGTCCTCGAGCCGGACCCGTTCGCGCACCTCGCCGGGCACGGCCAGCCGCTTGGGAAAGTCCTTGCGCTTCTTGGTGGCGTCGATGACCATCTTGGCGGTCATTCCCCCTTCCCCGCTCGACGGGTCGGTCTCGGACCCCTGGCAACGGGGGATGATGAAGGTGTCGGCGTCGGCCTGGACCCGATTGGCCACCGCCCACATGACGTCGCGGTCGTTGTACACGTCCACGTCGCCGTCCACGACGATGACGAGCTTGAGGTAGAGGTCCGTGGCCATGGCCGCCATGACCGCGTTGCGCACCTCGCCGTCGCTGCGCTTGTCCAGCGCGATGTAGCAGTGGAAGCGGCAACAGCCCGACGGCGGCATGTGCACGGCGCGGGTGCCCGCGGCCACCGCCTTCACCGCCCGGAAGATCGCGGCCTCCCGCGGGATGGAACCCATCAGGCGCTGCTCCGAGTGCCCCGTGAAGATGTCCTGGTAGAGCGGCTTTTCGCGCAGGGTGATGCCGGTGATCTCGGCCACGTGATTGTCGCGTACGCCGACGGCATGGCCGGTGAATTCGCCGAACGGCCCCTCCGCCTCGCGCACGTCGGGCAGGATGCGCCCTTCCAGCACCATCTCCGCGTGGGCGGGGACCTCCAGGGACACGGTCTCGCACGAGACCAGCGACAGCGGCCGCTGCATCATGCCGCCGATGACGTCGTACTCGTCCACGTCGAAGGCCGCCAGCGACAGCGCGCCGATGGCGAAGGCGGGATGTACGCCGATGATGAAGGCGATGTCCAGAGGCTCGCCCCGTTCCTCGGCGTTGCGCTGGCAACGGCGCAGGTGCATGCCCGGGGCGAGGTGCATGCGCAGCCGGTTCCGCTCCACCATCATCGCGCGGTTGAAGCTCAGGTTGCGCACGCCGCTCACGGGGTCGCGCGCCACGACGATGCCCGCGGTCACGTACGGCGCCGTGCTGATGTCGAAATGGGTCAGGAGCGGAATCTCGCCCAGGTCCACGTCCGTGCCCGTGCGCACCACTTCCTTGACCGGACCGTCCCGCACCACCTCCGGCGGGATCGGGGCGGCTTCGCGCCGGCGGTACTCCTCCACCAGGTCGGCGCCGTCCACGTCCAGGGCCATGGCCAGTCGCCGGCGCGTGGCGTGCAGGTTCGTGATCACGGGCATGGAGTAGCCCGCGACCTCGTGCACGTACAGCGCCGGGAACCGGCCCGACGACTCCAGGTCCATGAGCAGGCTGGTGACGTCGTGCTCGGGCCGCACCGGCTTGCGGATGTGCAGCAGTTCCTCGGGGCCCTCGCCCTCCAGCCGGTCCATGAACGACCGCAGGTCCTTCATACGTTGTCTCCGAACAGGCGCTCGGCGTTGCCGCCCAGGATCTTGGCCTTGTCCGCCGGGTCGATGCGAATCTTGTCGATGATGTCCAGCGGCCGCGGGTCGCCGATGCCGAAGGGGCAGTCGCTTCCCATCAGCACATGGTCGGCACCCGCCTCGGCGATCAGGAACTCCAGCACGTCGGGCTCGAACACGATGGTGTCGTAGTAGAACCAGCGCAGCACGTCCCGGCCCATGAGCGCGGTGGCCTTCTGGATGTCCGGCTGTATCTCGCGGCCGCGGGTCATGCGCCCGAACTGGTACGGCAGGAAGCCGCCGCCGTGGCACAGGATGATCTTGAGGTCCGGGAAGCGGTCGAGCACGCCGCTGAAGTAGAGGGACGCCACCCCCACCGTGGTGTCGGCCAGGAGGCCCACCACGTGGGTGAGGAAGTACTTGCCCAGGCGCTCGATGCCCAGCGGGTTCAGCGGATGGATGATGAGCGGCACCCGCAGGCGCTCGGCGGTCTTCCAGAAAGGGTCCAGCCCCGGATCGTCCAGGTTGGCGCCGTCGATGTTGGAGCCGATCATGGCGCCCATGAGACCGCACTCCTTGACCGCGAACTCCAGTTCGTCGGCGGCGCGGGCGCCGTCCTGCAGCGGCACGGTGGCGGTGCCGCGGAACAGGCCGTCCTTGTCGCCGTCGGCCAGGGCCTCGCGCATGGACTCGTTGAGCATGCGGCTCCAGCTCACCGCCTTGTCCACCGGCAGCATGTAGCCGACGATGTCCATCCACGCCGACAGGATCTGCCGGTCCAGGCGCGTCTCGCGCACGGTGTCCACGCGCTTGGGCAGGTCCGTGGCCGGCGCCAGGATCGGCCGGGACAGCGGCCTCCCCTCCCCCAGCCGCAGGCGCGGCCCTTGTGGGGTCTCCTCCCCCACCTCCACGCCGAAGGAGGCGCCGTCCTTGCGCAGCCGCTCCAGCGCGGCCGGCGGGACATAGTGAGCGTGACAGTCGATGTTCATGGTGCAGCCTCGATGACGATGTCGCCGGTGCCGGGCGAGACCCGGCCTAGGTTTCCTTCAGGAAGCTGGCGGGCATGTGCGCGCTCAGGATGCTCAGCCCCTCGGTCTGTTCCACGTGGCGGATGAAGCGGTACTTGTTCTCCACCTCGTCCATGGGGTACGGCGGCACCTCGCTGCGCGCCCGTTCCACCTTGAGTCCGATGAAGGTGGCGTCGCGCGCGTCCAGGGCCTCGGAAAAGACCGTGCGCATCTCGTCCGGACTATTCACCCAGGAGGCCCGGCGGATGCCCGCGCCGCGCGCCACGGCCACCAGGTCGGTGCCGGCGCCGGTGGCGGTATCGATCTCGCCGGAGGCCTCGTACACCTCGTTGTCCACCAGCACGTGGACCAGGTTGGGCGGGTTCTTGCGCGCGATGGTGGGCAGGCTGCACAGGTTCATGAGCAGCGAGCCGTCGCCGTCGATGGCGATGACCTGACGGTGCGGCAGCCCCAGCGCCATGCCCAGGGCGATGGAGGACACCAGCCCCATGGTGCGCACGCGGAAGTTGCCGTCGCCCGGCCGGCACGCGTACCACTCGACGGTGTTGGCGCCCGCGCCGGTGACCACCAGGGCGTCTCCCGCCAGCTCGGCCATGACCTTGAAACAGTCGATGCGCTTCATGGCCTATTCTCCCGGACGCCGCCGCCCGAGCACGTCCTTGGTCAGCAGCACGGCCACCGGCCGCTTGTAGTCCTGCGTCAGCACCAGCGTGCGCTTGATCAGCGCCTTGGCCTCGTTGGGGTCCCGCAGGATGAAGTGCTGGACGCCGAGGGCGCTCAACACCGGCTGGGTCATGGCGCCGTTGGTGGCGAAGGAGCGGTCGCCCACGTCGCCCGCGTAGTACACCAGCAGCAGCAACGGCAGGTTGTACTGCAGCAGGGTGGAGACGATGCCGTTCACGCTGTTGAACAGGCCGCCGTTCTGCATGATCATGGCGCACTTCCTGCCCACGAGGTAGCCGCCGGTGCAGATGCCGATGCCCTCCTCCTCCCGGCACAGGGGCACGTGAACGAAGTCCGGGTCCGCGGCGACGCGCTCCAGCACCGCGTGCAGGTTGATGTCCGGAAGGGACGCCACCAAGTCGACGCCTGCCTCCTTGAGTCCTTCCACGATCAGTGCGGGTCCGGGATTCTCGGCCACGAAATGCTCCTCCGTCAACGCGAAAACTGAATATCCCCATTTGCACCCGTCGCGTCAACCGCGCGCATGACGACCCGGAACACCCGGATGCGAGTTGCGGCAGCCAGGGCTATTGGCTACGTTCAATAATAGGGGGTGGAAACGCCTTCCCACGCCATTCAGGAGGAGCCGCGAGCACGTGAAGATCGGTATCGGGTTGCCATTCAAGACATCCAGGGACAGTTGGCCGGCCATCGAGGCGCTGGCGCGCAAAGCGGACGAAGGACCCTATTCGAGCTTCGCCGTCATCGACCGGCTGGCCTACGACAACTACGAGCCGCTGATCATGCTGGCGGCGCTGGCCTCCGTGACCCGGCGCGTGCGCCTCATGACCGCGGTGCGGGTGGGGCCGCTGCGCCGGGCGGGGGTGCTGGCGAAGCAGGCGGCCACCATCGACGCCATCTCCGGCGGACGGTTGAGCCTGGGCATGGGCGTCGGCAGCCGGGAGGACGACTCGCTGGTGGCGCCCTCGGGGTTCCACGACCGCGGGCGCCGCTTCAACACGCAGCTCGAGTTGATGCGCCGCATCTGGCGCGGGGAGATCGTCAACGGCGCCCAGCGTCCGGTGGGACCGGAGGCGGTGCGGTCGGGCGGTCCCGAGCTGCTCATCGGCGGCAGCGCGCCGCGGGCGCTGGACCGGGTCGGCAAGTACGCCGACGGCTACGTCATGGGCGGCGGCGGGCTCGACCGGGAGGGGGCCGCGGGGTTGCTGCAACAAGTGAACGAATCCTGGCAACGGCACGGCCGGAGCGGCCGCCCGCGCGTCGTGGCATCGGTGCTGGCGGCGCTGGAGCCGGGCGCGGAAGACGCCATCCGCGACGCCTTCGCGGGCTACTACGGCGCCGACCCCGCTCGTCTCGAGGCGCGGCTGGCGCGCGCCAACCTGTCCACGCCCGCGTCCATTCGTGACGCCATCGCGCTGCATCGGGATCTCGGCACCGACGAGTTGATCCTCAAGCCGGCCACCCTGGAGCCGGACCAGTACGAGCGCCTGACCGACGTCGTCGCCGACGCGTGACGGGGGAAAGCATGGCAGCAAGCGGACTCGTCCCCGAGGGACATGAGGTTTACCTGGACCACGTGGGGCTCTTCGTCCCCGACTTCGACGCTTCCCCGCGCCGGCTCGAGGAACTGGGTTTTTCGCTGACGCCCTTCGTGGCGCACATGGCCAGCACCGAGCCGGGTGTGGCGGCCACCCCGAGCGGCACCGGCAACCAGTGCGCCATCTTCCGCCAGGGATACCTGGAGATGCTCGGCCCCACCGTGGACACGCCGCTGTCGCGCCAGCTCCGGGCGCAACTCGACCGCTATCCCGGCTGGCATCTGATCGCGTTCGCCGCCAACCATCCCGAGGAGAACCACGAGCGCATCGGCCGGGACGGCTTCCGCCCGCTGCCGCTGGTGCGCCTGGCGCGCCCGGTGCCCACGGACGGCGGCGAGGAGACCTGCCGCTTCTCGGTGATCCGGGTGCCGCCGGAGGTGATGCCCGAGGGGCGCATCCAGATCGTCACGCACCACACGCCGGAGCTGGTGTGGCAGCCGCGCTACCAGCACCAGCCCAACGGCGTCGTGGCGCTCACGGGCGTGCTGGTGTGCGTGGACGACCCGCGGGAGGCGGCCGAACGCTTCTGCCGCTTCGTCGGGGTCGAGGCGCTGGAGAAGAGCGGGACCTGGGAGATGGGGCTCCACGAGGGGCGCGTGGTGTTCATCGAGGGCGGCCGCTTTCGCGCGCGCTACCCCGGCCGCGAGCTTCCGTGCACGCCGTACATCGCGGAGGTGTCCATGCGCACGGGCGACCTGGCGGCGGCGCGACGCTGCCTCGACCAGGCCGGCATCCGTTACGAGGCCGCGGGCGACGACGCCGTCCGGGTGCCGGGAGCCGAGGCCCTGGGCGCGTCCTTTCTGTTCCATGAATCGCCGGAGGGAGGAATCCTTTGATGGCGGACACACGCTACGACTTCGATCTCTTCACCATCGGCGCGGGCTCGGGAGGCGTGCGCGCCAGCCGCATGGCGGCCACTTACGGCGCGCGCGTGGCGGTGGCGGAAGAGCGCTACCTGGGTGGCACCTGCGTCAACGTAGGCTGCATCCCGAAGAAGCTCCTGGTCTACGGCTCCCACTTCGCCGACGACTTCGAGGACGCCGCGGGCTTCGGCTGGAGCGTGGGCGAGCGCAGCTTCGACTGGCCGTCGCTGATCCGCAACAAGGACCAGGAGATCGCGCGCCTCAACTCGATCTACCGCAACCTGCTCCAGAGCCACGGCGTCGAATTGTTCGAGTCGCGCGCGCGGGTGCTGGACGCGCACACCGTGGAGGTGGCCGGACGCAAGGTCACCGCCGCCCACATCCTGGTGGCCACCGGCGGTTGGCCCACGGTGCCCAACGTGCCCGGCAAGGAGCACGCCATCACCTCCAACGAAGCCTTCTACCTGCCGGAGATGCCCAAGCGCATCGTCATCGTCGGCGGCGGCTACATCGCGGTGGAATTCGCCGGCATCTTCCACGGCCTGGGCGTGGAGGTGATCCAGCTCTATCGCGGCGCGCTGTTCATGCGCGGCTTCGACCTCGACGTGCGCAACACCCTGGCGGACGAGATGCGCAAGAAGGGCATCGACCTGCGCTTCGAGGCCGACATCGCCGCCATCGAGCGGAACGGAGCCAGCCTGACGGCGACCCTGAAGGACGGAGAGACGCTGAAGACCGACGCGGTGATGTTCGCCACCGGCCGGCTGCCCAACACCCGCGGCCTGGGCATGGAGGAGGCCGGCGTGGAGCTGGCCCGCAACGGCGCGGTGGTGGTCGACGACCGCTACCAGACCAGCGTGCCCTCCATCTACGCCTTGGGCGACGTCACCGATCGGGTCAAGCTCACCCCGGTGGCCATCGCCGAGGCCATGATCCTCTCCCGGATGCTGTTCAAGGGCGACGTCGGACCCATGGACTACCGCAACATTCCCTCCGCGGTGTTCAGCCAGCCGCCGGTGGGCTCGGTAGGCTACACCGAGGAGGCCGCGCGGGAGCACTACGGCGAAGTGGACGTCTACCGCTCCGCCTTCCGGCCGCTCAAGCACACCCTGTCCGGCCGCGACGAGAAGACCATGATGAAGCTCATCGTGGAGCGGGCGAGCGACCGGGTGGTGGGCTGCCACATGGTGGGCGCCGACGCCGGCGAAATCGTTCAGGGACTGGCCGTGGCCCTCACGTGCAACGCCACCAAGGCCGACTTCGACCGCACCATCGGCATTCACCCCACCGCCGCGGAAGAGTTCGTCACCATGCGCGAACCGGTGGCGGGCGGGTAGTCTCCCCCACGGGCGGCGCCAACACCCCGAAACGTCTATCCCCCGGGTTTCAAGAAAACCGTGCGGAACGAAGATGCAGAAACTTGTCTTGACTCTAACGGTGTGTTTGGCGCTGGCGTTGACCAGCGCGTGTGGCAAGGACGAAGGAGCTCAGGAAGTGACCGGGCCGGACCCGGCCCGTGGGAGACGGATGTACATCGCGACCTGCATCTTGTGCCACAATATCGATCCGAGCAAACCCGGCTCCCAGGGTCCGGCCGTCAAGGGGGCTTCAGTGGAACTGCTGGAGGCCAAGGTCCTGCGCAAGACCTACCCGCCGGACTACAAGCCCCAACGGACCTCCAGCGCCATGCCCACCTACCCTCAGGTGAGGAAAAGAATTCCGGATATCGCCGCCTTTCTGGCGCAGCCGTAGGCGCCTACGCAATCTCCAGAAGAATCCAGAAGATCGCGGTCAGGATCAGACCGCTCCAGATCACGCCCGGAATCGACGTCAGCAGCTTCTTGGTGCCTCCCCCGGCATCGCCCACCAGGGCATTCAGCTCGACGATGGCGATGATCACGAGGCTCACGATCCAGAAGACCGCGGCGTTACCGCCGGACGCGCCGTGCGGATAGTGGCTCGCCGCCCCCATCAAGAACAGCATGGGGATGGAGAAGAGAGTGTTGGTGCGCGACGCAAACCCGGCCCATTGGCCCTTGCTCGCCGCGTCCGGAAGCGCCTCTCCCCCTCCGGCCACCTGGTCGGCGGAAGCGATGACCACCTGCTGGTTGGGCCAGATCACCAGCCACACGTTCAGGAACATGAGCGTGCCCATGGTGCCGCCGATGGTGATGGCCATGCCGTAACCCGACGGGAAGAAATCGCTGCCGAGCTGCGACCACTTGATGATGTAGATGAGGATACCGGCCAGGAAGGTGAACATGGCGCCCCAGCGGAACCACCAGAGGGCGCGCGGCACGAGTTTTTGGATGGCGCCGGTACGGGTCGAGGCCTCGGTTTCGGCGAAGAACGGCGTCTGCACGAAGTTGAAATAGTAGAGCAGGCCGATCCAGGTGACGCCCGCCAGTAAATGCACCCAGCGCAGTAGAAATTGAACGAGCTCCATCGTATCCATCAAGCACCTCCTGTTTGTTGGTTCTCGTTATCGCTTCGTGGAAGAATGAACCGTTGCCTATTATAGGCCCTACCGGGCCGAATCGTCAACGAAAATAGCCCGAGGCGCCGCGTCGATCCCGGCCGTCCGGATTGGTGCGGTACCGCCCGGTTCGACTCATTCCTCCGTGAAGAAGGGACGCAACTGCTCGTAGAGGTCCCGCAGCCTTGCCTTGTAGTATTCCACGTTCTCGTCGGGGCGTGCGGGGTCCCATTCCGACACATAGCGGCAGTTCTCGTTCACCATGACGTTGGCGCCTTCGCCCACGACGTAATAGGAGATCTGGTCCCCCGCCAGGTAACGGCGTTCCGACCGTAGCGCCACCTCGTAGGCGCCGCGGGGATGCTGCTTCCCGCCCTTGACCTTCATCTGGTACTCGTCCAGGGATTCCCGCAGCGTTTCGGTGCGCTTCAGCAGCCCCAGGTCGAGCCGGTGGTGCGTGAGCGCCTCGCGGTACTGCTCGTACAGCGCCGGAATCTCGTCCTTCCGCTCTTGCAGGAGCAACCCGAGCATCTCTTCCAGCCATTGGCGCCGGTACCGCTCGAGGCCGCGCGAGTTGAGCCGCGGCCCGTTCAAGGACAGGCCGCCCTCGTGGTCGAGCAGCGCGTGGTCCTCCGCGCCGCAGCAGAACATCGCCCGATAACGCCCGAGCGGCAGGTCCACCTTCCACGGCAGCGCCGCCGCCAGCACCGCTCCCACCAGTGCGTCTTCGGCGGGACCGTCCACGACGTCCGCCGGAGGCACGAGATAGAGGCCGTCGGAGTCCATCGTGACCAACCGTGCGCCGCGCGACTCGAAGCCTTCCGCCAGGCTCCGCACGTGATCTCCCCCCACGCGCGTCACACGGTCCGCCGCTTCATGGTCGTTGAAGTGGACGGCGGGCGCGGCCAGATAACCGTGCAGCGACTCCACCAGCACCGAGAATTCGGCGCGCGCCGTGGCCATGAAGCGGGAGGGGTCCTGGTCCGGTGCGGCGTCCGCCACCGGCGCCGCGCCTCCTTGCAGGTCGCGGAACCCGCGCAGCAGCGCCGGAAAGACCTCCAGGTCGTCCGATCGAGGCCGGCAACCGCCGTGCAGCATGACCGCGGCATAAATCGGGCCGAGTTCACAGCGCAGCACGCGTCGAGACACGCCCAAGGTCCTTGATTCCGCCATCCTTCCGGTGACCGGCACCGGGGTCATCGGAACCGGCACGGAATGCCGCCGGGCATGGTATTCCCGGAGCATGAGCCAGTCGATGGCGGTACTCTGGTCCACCAGCGCGGTATCCTGGTAGCGGCACGGCAGGATCCGCGCCTGGAGGTAGCAGCCGGGCGAAAGCGCCGCCGAGATGGCGCGGGTCTCGCGCACGTCGTCGAGCGCGTAGCGGAAGAGCGTGTCCGGATCGTGATCGAAATACCAACTCGCCTCGGCGCCGTGAATGTACGTCCGGTCGGGCGCGGCCACGCCGAAGTGACGCGCCACGTCCTTCAGGCCGTTGCGCTTGAGCGCGCGGTCGGCGCGGCTGTAGCGTTGCGCCAGGAACCAGGTGTCGATGACGTGGCGTCCGTGGATTTCGTAGTGCCGGTACGGAATCACGCGGTCACCCACCTGGAAACGCGCGGAACGCCGGCGCGGCGTGCCGCCGTCCCGGCCCAGCGTGAGGCTCACGCCGTGCCGCCGGGCGCGCTCCTCGACGTAAGGGAGATCGAAGCGGAAGAAATTGTGCCCTTCGATGACGTCCGGATCGCGCCGGCGCACTTCCCGGACCATCTCCGCCAGCATCGTCCCCTCGTCATGTTCCCGGCCGGAAATCAGCCGCTCCCAGCCGCTGCTGTCGGACATGGCGATGGCCGTGATGCGGTCGCCGTCCCGCAACGGATTGGGGAACTCGAAGCCGGGGGTGCGGTACACCTCGAGGTCCACCTGCATGCGCAAGAGGCGGTCGAAGCGCATCCCGTTGAAGTGGGTCGTGCCGGACCCCAGAAGGTATTGCCGGACCGGGTCGCGCACATACAGGAACGGCAGCCCGGGGGTGTTCTGGCTCTTCCCGCTCTTGCGCAGGAGCCATGCCCGGGCGGATTCCAGGCTGTCCATGTCCGGGAAGAACGCCAGCCGGCGGAACCTGTGGGTGCCCGCGAGCGGCTCGATGCGGCTTTCGCCCCTCCACCCGGCGAGCCTGTCCTCGGAGGTCAGCCACAGGAACGGCTCGAACGGCACCACGGTGGAGGAAACTACCGAAGGCTCCCTGACGTAGATTCGGACGTGACCGTTTCCCTCCGGTTCCACCGCCGTTACGGAAGGAGTCGCATCCCGGCCGAACAGGACCGGGTCGTATGCGGTGGTTGAAGGACACATGATGGGGGAGCCGGTGGAGAATCATGGCACGGACCCCACCCAGTTTCCAGCAGATCCGGGCGGTGGCGCGAACGCGACCGGAGAGCGGCCCCGTTTCGCCGGAACCACGGGCACGGCTGGTACTGCGTCGGGCAGATGTGGTAGACAGGACGCATGGAGTCCGACGCCATTTCACACATCCGCCGGCCCAATCTGCGCCACCCGTTCCTGATCCTGTCGTTCTCGGGCTGGAGCGACGCCGGGTCGTCGGCCACGTCGGCGGTTCGCTACCTTGTCGAGCAACTGCTGGCGGCGGAGTTGGCCAAGATCGATCCCGAGGACTACTACGACTTCTCCGTTCACCGTCCCCAGGTACGACTGGTGGAGGGCCAGCGCGAGATCGAGTGGCCCTCGTACGACTTCCACTATTACAGAACCGGCAACGAGATGGAGCGGGACTTCATCTTCGCCACCGGCGCCGAGCCGCACCTCCACTGGAAAGCGTTCACCCGGACCATCATGGAGCTTGCGCACGGCTGGGGAGTGGCCAGGGTCATCACCATCGGGGCGCTTCTCGACGAGGTGCTGTACACCAAGCCGGTGCCCCTGAACGGGTTTTCGTCGGACCCGGCGCTGGTGAAGGAGCTGGACTTCACTCCCTCGCGCTACCAGGGCCCCACCGGCATCGTGGGTATCCTGGGCGACACGTTCCGCCGGGAAGGCATGCCGCACGTGAGCCTGTGGGCCGCGTTGCCCCACTACCTGGCGCCGTCGCCGAACCCGCGCGGGACCCTGGCGCTGGTGCTGCGCCTGACCCAGTGGCTCGGCATCCGCATCGACACCGGTCCGTTGGAACGCGCCGCCGGCGAATTCCAGAACAAGGTGAACGACGCGATCAACAGCGACCCCAACCTGTCGGCTCTCATCAAGGAGCTTCAGAAACACGAGTTCGAGCAGTAACGGAGGAAACCCATGCGGAGACAGTGGTGGTTGTACACCCTGGTGGCGGGAGCCTTTCTCATGATCGGCGCCAACGCGTTCTCGGCCGGACCGTTCGACAAGGTCATCGAGGCGCGCACGCAACTGATGAAGGACATCGGCGGGTTCAGCAAGGCCATGCGCCAGGCCACGGACGCGGCGGGGGTGGCGGCCAACGCCGACAAGCTCGCGGAAGCCTTCGCCAAGGTCAACGAGGAGACCTTCCCCAAGGGAAGCTCGGAGGGTTCGCGCGCCAAGCCCGAGATCTGGGAGAAGTGGGACGAGTTCACGGCGGCCGCCAAGAACGCCGTCATGCTGGCCCAGGGCATCGCGACCAAGGCGCGCGCGGGCGAGGACACGGCCGAACTGGTCAAGGGCTACGGCAGAAGCGCCTGCGGAAGCTGCCACCGCCCGTTCCGCTTACCCAAAAGCTAGCGCTCGCGCCCCGATGATCGCCGAACAAGTGGGCGACGCGGCCGTGCCCGACATCGAGGCATGGGCCAACGCCATCATCCGCTCCGAGGATAACTCCGTAAGCGCGACGGAGTCGTACCACGACGCCGACTCCAACACCTACGTCATCCGCCTGGCGCGCGGCGCCCGGGTGCTGCTGTTCCGGCTTTCCGAAGCGCAGGTGCACACCTCCGGACGGGAACCGGAATGCGAAAAGATCCTGCGTAACCGGGTCGGCGAAGTGCGCCGCCTGCTGGGGCGGGCATCATAGCCCCGCCGCCATTTCCTTGGCGAAGTAGGTGAGGATCAGGTCGGCGCCGGCGCGCTTGATGGACAGCAAGACCTCGGGCACCACCGTGCTCTCGTCGATCCAGCCGTTCTGCGCGGCGGCCTTGATCATGGCGTACTCGCCGCTCACGTTGTAGGCCGCGGTGGGATGGCCGAAACGCTGTTTCACCCTTGAGATCACGTCCAGATACGCCAGGGCCGGCTTCACCATGACGATGTCGGCGCCCTCGGCGATGTCCGCCTCCACCTCCCTGAGCGCCTCGTCGCTGTTTCCCGGGTCCATCTGATACGAGCGCCGGTCGCCAAACCGGGGCGTCGACTCGGCCGCCTCGCGGAACGGGCCGTAGAAGCCCGATGCGTATTTGGCGGCGTAGGCCATGATGACGACGTTCTCGAAGCCCTCGCCGTCGAGCGCGGCGCGGATGGCGCCCACGCGGCCGTCCATCATGTCCGACGGGGCCACCACGTCGGCGCCGGCGCGGGTATGGGACAGGGCCTCCTTGACCAGCAGCTCGAGGGTTTCGTCGTTGTCCACCTCGCCGGCGTCGACGACGCCGCAATGGCCGTGGTCGGTGTATTCGCACAAGCACACGTCGGTGATCACCAGCAAGTCCGGGACCCTGTCCTTGATGGCCCGCACCGCCTGCTGCACCACGCCGTGATCGGCGTAGGCCTCCGACCCCACGGCGTCCTTGGTCTCGGGAATGCCGAACAGGATCACGCCCGGAATGCCCAGGTGCCAGACGTTCTCCGCCTCCGCCGCCGCCCGGTCCACGGAGAGCTGGGACACCCCGGGCATGGACGTCACCGGCTGCACCTGGTCGCGCCCCGGGCACACGAACAGCGGATAGATGAAGTCCCGCGGACTGAGCGCGGTCTCGCGCACCATGTCGCGCAGCAAGGCGGTGCGCCGGAGCCTTCTCGGTCGGGTGACGGGAAATGCCATGATTGCCTCCCCTACAACGTCTCTCGGCGTTTATCAACGTGCTTGTCCACGGCCGTCACCAGTGCCTGAACGAGGCCGGGAATAGTGTATTCCCGCGCTACCGCGCTCACGTCCAGGCGGCGGTGGCGGGCGGCGTCGGCGGTGACGGGACCGATACAGGCGACCCGCACGGCGGCGGGCAGCACCGCGTTCGCCCCCGCGAGCAGGTCCATGAAGGCGTTCACCGTGCTGGGGCTGGTGAAGGTGACCCAGTCCACCTGATCGAGGACTTCCAGCAAGCGCGCGGCGCCCGTGCGCACGGGTTCGTTGCGGTAGGCTTCCACCACCTCGACTTCCGCGCCCCAGCGGCGCAGGGTTTCCGGGAGCACGTCGCGCGCGCCCGCGACACGGGCGAGGAGGAACCGGCGCGCCCGCACCCGCTCCGGGCCGAGGGCCGACAGGATGCCCTCGGCGCGGTACTCCTCCGGCACGAGGCTCACCGCAAGGCCGCGCTCCTCCAGCAGCCGGGCCGTCTGCGGACCGATGGCCGCGATGGAGAGCCGGCGCAGGCTGTCCATGCAGCCCAGGGCTTCGCAGCGCGGGAGGAAATGCCGGACCCCGTTGGCGCTGGTGAAGACCACCCAGTCCTGTTCGGGTAGACCGCGGATGGCCCGGTCGAGGGCGGCGTTGTCCGCGAGCGGCAGGATCTCCACCGTGGGGAAGACCACGGCGCGCGCGCCGAGAGCCTCCGCGCCGCGCACCAAGGCGCCGGCCTGTTCGCGCGGGCGCGTGACGAGGATGCGTTGCCCGGACAGCGGCGCGGCGGCGGGAACCGGCGCGCCGGGCACGGCGGGACCGCTCACGGGCGCGCCCCCCGCAGCACCGCGGCCCCCCCTCCCCCCCAGCAGCCCGCCCCCCCGCCGTTCCCGCACGCAGCCGCCCCGCAAGTCGTGTCCCCAGCAAGACGGCGTCCGCGGACGCTCCCGACAGCTCCCCCGTGAAGACCTGCCTGCCGGAAACCTCCGCCACCATGCCCGTGAGCGCGAGCCGGTCGCCGCGCACCACCGCCCGCGCGCCCACCGGTACCTGGCAGCCTCCCTCCAGGCGCGCCAGGAAAGCCCGCTCCGCCGCCACCTCGAGCGCCGACGGCGCGTGGTCCAGGAAGCGCAGGCGCTCCACCTCGGCGCCGCGCGTCTCCAGGCCCAGGGCGCCCTGGGCCACGGCACTCATGCAGGTCTCCAACGGCAGCAACTGCGTGGCTTCGTGCGCCCGTCCCAGACGCGTGAGCCCGGCCAGCGCCAACACCAGGGCGTCCACTTCGCCGCGGTCGAGCTTGGCGATGCGCGTGCCGACGTTGCCCCGGATGGGCACCACGGTGAGGTCCGGGCGGTGGTACAGCAATTGCGCGCGCCGCCGGAGGCTGCCCGTGCCGATTCGGGCTCCGGCCGGGAGCGCGTCGAGGCTCCCCGCGATCCGGCTCACCAGCACGTCCGCGGGATTCTCGCGTTCCGGCACCGCGGCGATGGCCAGCCCCTCGGGAAGCTCCGTGGGCAGGTCCTTCATGGAGTGCACCGCGACGTCGACGTCCCCGCGCAGAAGCGCCTCCTCGATCTCCTTGATGAACACGCCCTTGGCGCCGATCTGCTCGATGGGAACGTTCTGGAAGCGGTCGCCGCTGGTGCGGATGGGCACGATCTCCACCGCGGTTCGCGGATGGTGCTCGCGAATGCGGCCTTGGACCCATTCCGCCTGGACCATGGCCAGCGGGCTGCGCCGGGTACCGATACGAAATCCGTTCATGGCGTGGTCGGGATGCCTTTCGGCCCGGGCTACCCCTCTCCGCCCCCGGATTCCCGCCTTCGCGGGAATGACGTTTCGGGGGGAAGCCCCCGTTCGGGCTCCTCGTCCAGGTCGAACAGCGCCCGAACGACGTCGTCGTAGTCCGCGTCGTCGGGGGGCCGCTGCTTGAGCCGCGTCAAGGGGGCGTGAAGGATCTTGTTGATCATGGCCGCGGTCAGATCCTCGATGGCCTTGCGCTCGCGCTCGGACACGTCCTTGAGACTCGACTCCAGCGATTTCTTGAGCTCGCCCCGGCGGATCTCCTCGAGCCTCCGCTTGAGCGCCACGATGGTGGGGACCTGATCCAGGGACGTCAACCACCGATGGAACGCCTCCACCTCGTGGTCGACGATCACCTCTCCCTTGTCCGCCTCGCTTTCCCGCCCCCGCAGGTTTTCCCGCGCCACGTCGGCGAGGTCGTCGATATGATAGAGGTAGACGTTGTCCAGGTCGTTGATGAGCGGGTCGAAGTTCCTCGGCACGCCGAGGTCGATGAGGAACATGTTGTCCTGCTTGCGCTCCCGCAGCACCTCGGCCGCGGTGTCGCGCGTCATCAGAGCCTCCTCCGACTCCACCGAACCGATGACCACGTCCGCCAGCCTGAGATAGCGGTCGTAGTCCTCGAAACGGATGGGGCTGGCCTCGAAGCGGTCCGCCAGCTCCACCGCCTTCTCGAAGGTGCGGTTGGTGATCATCAGGCTGCGCACGCCGCTCTCCACCAGGTGGCGCACCAGCGCTTCGCCCATGGCGCCGGAGCCGATGACCATGACGGTCTTCTCCTCCAGTTTGTCGAAGATGCGCCGGGCCAGGTCCACCGCCACCGAGCCCACGGACACCGGCCGGTTGGCGATGCCCGTGTCCTGCCGCACCCGCTTGGCCACGGCGAAGGAACGATGGAAGAGCCGGTGCAGGATGCTGCCGACGGTGCCGGCCTGCTGCGCGATGGCGTAGTACTCCTTCAATTGACCGAGGATCTGGGGCTCGCCCACGACCATGGAGTCGAGGCTGGAGGCCACGCGGAAGACATGCCGCACCGCGTTCTTGCGCGCGTGGTGGTAGAGATGGTCCTCGGCAGGCTTCAGGTGGACGTCGGGCTGGCTCTTGAGAAAGTCCTCGATCTCGACGAGTCCGGCGTGGCCGTCCCGTGCCACCGCCACCACTTCCACCCGGTTGCACGTGGACAGGATCACCCCCTCGTCCACCGACGGCAGCGTCAGCAGGTCCTGCAAGGCGCCATCGACGCGCTTGGCCGGGAACGCGAGCTGCTCCCGCACCTCCACGGGCGCGGTGCGGTGATTCACGCCGACCACGAGGATCTGGTGCGGGACCTGGTGCGCCGCGTCACTCAAAGCGGCCTCCGTGCCGGCTCAGGAAGAAGGCGTCGCCCCCGAGGAAGTAGCCCAGGACGATGAGGAATCCGGCGATGGTCCAGAGCGCCGCCTTGCGCCCGCGCCAGCCCGCTGTCAGCCGGCCGTGGAGCAGGATGCCGTACAACAGCCAGGTCAGCGCCGAGGTGATCTGGCGCGGATCCCAGGACCAAAAGTTGCCCCACTGCGCGTGCGCCCACACGCTGCCCGTGAGGATGCCCAGGGTCATGAACGGGAAGCCCCACACCAGGAAGATCTTGTTGAGACGGTCCAGGGTCTCCAGGGCCGGCACGGTACGGCTCAGGCCGGTCATGCGCTTCTGCTTGAGCTGTCGGCGGACCACCAGGTAGACCACGCTCACCGCGAACGCCAGGGCGAAGACGGCGTTCCCCAGCAGCGCCAGCGTCACGTGCAGCGGCAGCCAGTAGGTCAACAGCGCCGGCGGCGTCTCCAGACCGGGTTCCCCCAACGCGATGGAGCGCAGCGACATGAGAAACGCCAGCGGAGCGACGAAGCCTCCCAGGATGGGAAGCCGGTACTTAAGCTGCACGGTGAGGTAGACCCCCACCATCAGCCAGCCGTAGAACGAATGCGTGGCCGCGGTCTGGGCGAGGGCGGGGAAGCCCGCGTCATGAAAAAGGAAGGCGAACTTTACCGCATGGCCGACGAAACCGGCGAGCAGCAGCCACTGGCCCGCCCGGGAAAACGCCTCCCGCTGAAAGAACAGGTGGAGGATGAATGCGCCGGTCGCCAGCAGGTAGAAGCCGGCCGTGGCCTGAAGGAGGCTCTGGTACATGATCTCCGACGATTATATCGCATCGGCGGAGCAGGGTGTACCGGCGCATGGATGACGCGCGCCCGAACCCGTCACGCGGATCCAGGGCAACCGCGGCCGTGTCGAGCCGCCCGTGTGCGATCAGGACTGCGTGCCTGGGATTCTCAGGCGCTGGCCGACACGTATCCGGTGCCGGTCGCGGATGGCGTTGGCGCGCTGGAGGGCGGCCAGCGATACCCGGTAGCGGTCGGCGATGGTGGAAAGCGTCTCCCCGCGACGCACGCGGTGGTACAAGCGCCGTTGCTTCACCACCCGCTTCGTGGACGACCGGTTCGGGATCTCCAACCGTTGTCCCACGGACAAACGCCGGACGCTCTGCACACCGTTCGCACTCCGTATCGCACGCGCCGTCGTGCCGTGGACTCTGGCGATGTCCCACAGCGTGTCGCCGCGCCTCACCACATGGTGTACAGCCTTGTCGTCAGCGACCGCCTGCGCCCCCCGTGGCTTGTCCGCCGCCCGCCGTTTCGCGACTGCCCGCGGCTTGTCCACGACGCTGACGGACCGCTTCTCGTTGCGGGACCTGGCCGACGACCGGCCCGGGATCTCCAGCCGTTGCCCGACGCGCAAGCGGTGGGCGCTCCTCAGGTCGTTGATGGACTGGATCGCGCTCGCCGACGTACCATAGACTCTTGCGATCTCGGAGAGCGTATCGCCCCGGCTGACCACATGGTACGGGAAAGACGACATCGGACCGATGCCGGCCAACGCCTTGCGGAACCATTGACCCTGCAGCTCCGGCGCCTTGAGCCGATAGCCTTTCGGCAGCCACGCGGCACGACGGCTCAACGCGGGGTTCCACTTGAGGAACTCCGCCCGCGACACCCGGCTGTGACGCAGCAACGAGGACACCGACACGCGCTTCGTGAGGCTGATCTCTTCGAGATGCACCAGCGGATCGAAGCGGACATGGGGCAGGTGCCGCTCGACATCGCGCATGATGTGCACGGCGGCGAGAAACTCCGCGTAGAAATTCTTGGAAGCGAACTTGAAGGTGCGGCTGCGGTAACGGCGAATGATCTTGACGATGTCCCGTGAGCCGACCTGGCGCACCGCCCGCTTCATGCCGGCGCGCCCGTGGTTGTAGGCGGTCACCGCCAGCGGCCAGACGCGAAGCTCCCGATAGTTCTCCTGCAAGAGGCGCGCCGCCGCTCGGGTCGCCTCCATCGGGTCCCTGCGCTCGTCCACGAGCCGGGTCACACGCATGTACCGCCGCCCCGTGCCGGGCATGAACTGCCACATGCCCACGGCACCGCGAAACGAACGCGCGTCGTTCCTGAACGACGACTCGACGAGGGGCAGGTAGGTCAACTCCACCGGGAGGCCGCGGGCGGCAAAGACCTTGCGCATGTGCTCCATGTAGCGTCCCGATCGTCGCACCCCGCCCTCGAAACGCTCGCGGATGCCCCGTTGCGCCTTGATCCGGCGCGACGAAATTCCGCGCCGCTGGAGCCGCGCGCGCACGGAACGGATCACTCTCCGGGTGCTGGCACCCTTCTTGACCCTGACCACCTCATGTATCCTCGACATGTTCCGGGGATCGAAGAACACGAGCTGGGTGGAGTCGTATTCCAGGAAGATCTTTTTCCAGAACTTGACGGCAGGCTCGAGCCCCGCGGGTATGGCGAACGGATCCGCTTGCCTGGAAGCCTGTACGCGCGCCGAGGCCTCGGGCGCGTAAGGCATGCTGCTGCAAAGGAGGATGAAAAGACTCGCCAGGGCTACGAAGAAGCGTGTCATGCAGAACCCCTTCAAAAGCATGGGCTTAGAGTAACCGGTGTAAACCTGTATGTCAAATATACCGGCCTCTTCCCCGGAAAGACTCCACTTTCAACCTGTACCCCGCCCCGTCGGCAACTATTCGAAGTCGAAGGGTATCTGGGTGGGTCCGTATCCCTGCCAGTACTTGCGGGTCTCCGGATCGTACCTTCCCTGCAGGAAGGTGCCCGGCTTCTCCGCGCGCACGATGATGGCCACGGTACGCTCCTCGCCGCTCTGCTCGGCGTGGATCTGCCACGGGCGCACGAGATCGATCTTGCCGGGTCCCACCTCGGCGTTCTCGGTCTTGCGTACTTCCGCGTAGTCCGGCGTGGAGCCGTCGTCCAGCCGCTCGTAGCGTTCGATGGTCTCGTTGCCGTCGAGCACGCCGTACAGCGTCCAGTTGTGCGCGTGGTCGTGGATGCTGGTGCGCATCCCCGGCGCCTTGACCAACCCGTTGATGACGAAACCGTGGTCCGGGTCTTCGTACAGGAGAAGGTTCTGTGCCCGCTGCCCGCCCTCGGCGACGGTCAGACCGCCCTGATCACAGGACGGCCACTGCTCGGCCTGCGCCTTCACGCTGGGGTCCGCCAGGAGCTCGCTCAGAAGCGACCCCATCTTCTCCCAACGCTGGTCCACGTCGGGCTCGTCGGCATGGAGTTGCCGGATCGCCGCGATGAAACGCTTGGCGGAGGATTGCTCCGTTTCCTGGGTCGGCATGGGACGTGCGCTCATGGTGTCTCCTCCCTTGGCTTCGTGGGGTGTGAATGCTGTTGCGTGCGTAGGGAGCGGGCTCGCCCGCCCCATGGGAATCAAAAGTATCCGAGGATCGGCCGCCCCTGTCAACCCGCGGCCACGCCCTTGACCACCCCTACGCGGCTCGCATCGCGCAGCTTGTCGAACCGGTCCTTCTCCACCTCGAAGTAGTAGGGTTGCGCGGAACTCTTCAGGATGTACCGACTCTTCTCCTCCTCGGCGACCACGGCATGTTCGACCGGGGTTCCCTCCTTGAGCTCGATGGTGTACCGCACCACCGGCTTGCCGGCCTCGAACCGCGCCCGGCCGTCGTCCCCGAGCACGTCCGTGAAGGCCACCTCCGAGACTCGTTCGACCATCTCCTGCACGGGCTCGGCATCGGTCTGCTCGTTCTCGCGCAGGTCCTCCACCTGGAACGTCCCGTCCTGGGCCTTCAGCGCGAAGACTCCCAGATCGATGCGAGCGATGTCCTCCACCGGCGTCCTGAGCGCCTCCGTGTCGTACCACTGACTCGGGTCCACCGGCACGTCGAAGGCATTGAAATCGATGGCGTAGGTATGCTCGTCACCATCGAGACGCGCGTGCACCTTGCGGAAGCCCGGGGACGAACCCAGGAAGACGTCGCCCAGCACCGTCTCTCCCTTGAGGAAACGCACCCGCCTCTCGAACTCGTCCAGCGTCACCTTGAACTGCCGGGCCCCCACCATCGTCCGCCCCACCGGCCACGACCGTTTGGCGCCCAGGAGCTTGTCCGTGAACTGCTCGAACTTCGCGGGCAACACGGGGAAGTCGCTCTTGTCCGGCAACACCCACCCCTCGCCCTTGCGCGTCAGGCGCAGGAGCCGTTCCCGCGGCTGTTCGATGGTGACCGTATCCGCGCTGTCCATGTCCACGGCCACGAGCGGTGTGTCGGCCTTGAACGGGTCGGGCGCGTCTCCCTCCAGATGGACCCACGCCACGAGTCCCGCCTGAAGCACCAACAACAGCAGCAGGAACTTGATAGATCGACTCACGCTAAGACCTCTCCGTATCGACAGCACCGTCCCGGCCGCTCCGTGCGGCGGGAGCGGCAGTAAGCACGGACGGGCGACCGCAGGTCGCCCCTACAGGACCGCCAGCATCCGGTGGTAGCGGTCCCGCGCGCGCCGCAAATGGTAGCGGTGGCCGCCGTAGACCAGCGCGAGACCCGCCAGCACCAAAGCGTAGTTGAGATACTCCCAGAACGCCTTTTGCTCCCGCGTCATGGGAACCAGCGTGCGCGCGAAGCGGGCACGGCTGCGGATGGACAGCAGCGCCCGGTCCTCCAACGCCCAGTCCACCACGTTCTCCATGAACTGCAGCGAGTTGACGAAGCGGTCGTTGGCAGCGGCGCGGGAGAGTTGCAGCGTCTGGTCGGTGAACGCGTCGTTGGAGCCGACGAGGATGATGCGCGCCGATTCCGCCGACTTGTCGATCAGACCCGTCACCACCGGCTCCGGCTCCTCTTCGGCCGCTTCCCGCGCGGGCGCGGCGTCCGCCGCCCCCTCCGGCTTCTCCTCCTCGTCCCCGGCCAGCAACGGCGACTCCTTGTCCGCGAAATAGGAGCGGAAGACCCCTTCCAACACCGCGGCCAGCACCTGTGCCCCGGGCTGTCCCTCGCGCTCGAACCCCAGCTTGGGGTAGAGCTTGTAGTCGGGGTGCACCTTCAAGGAGTCGGACACCCAGGACTCGCCGGAGCTGGAGAGCAGCGGCGTCGCGCGGACGCCCCCGGCCTCGTCGTCGGGAAGCGACAGCGGCGACGCCCAGCTCAGGGTCAACTGGGGCAACCGGGCCGTGATGGGGTTGTCTTCGTTGAGGCCTCGACCCCGTACATCGACGAAATAGGGGTAGGGCACGAGTTGGAGTTCCCGCACCGTGAAGGTTCCCACCTTCCGGTTCACGGTCACCGGAAAGGGTTCGTTCTGCGGATCCAGCACCAGAGCCTCCCGCACGGTCACGCCGTAGTGCTCGAGCAACGGTTCGAGGCCGGAGGCATGAGGCTTGGCGGCCAGGCCGGCCTCGGTCCGCGTGACGGCATAGGGCGAGGTCAGGAGCGCCACGGAGCCGCCCTTCATCAGGAACTGGTCGACGGCGAACCGCTGCTTGGCCGTGAAATCCGCGGGCGCCGCCAGCAGCAGCAGGTCCACGTTCTCCGGCACCACTCCGGACTTCATGTCCACCAGCTCGACGCGGTAGTTCTCCTGCAGCTTCTGCGCCAGGAACCGGAAGCCGCGCTCCGGAGGCCGGGGGCGCATCCCCGGCTGCTGTGGCGGCCGCAGCGGCGGCACGTGTATGCCGATGGTCTTGATGAAGCCCGGAGCCAGGCGCCGGAGCGCCCCCTCGATGCTGCGCCGGATGGCCTCCTGGTTGAGCTTCTCCGGCAGAGGCACCTGTACCGTGGTGCCGTTGTTCTTCATCAGCATGTAGAAATAGAACTTCTTGGGATCGAGGGGACCCAGGGACATGGGGCGAAACCCGTGACGCTCCGCGAGCTGCCGCGCCACCACGCCGCCCTCGGCCTCCGGATCGACGACGGCATACTTGAGCTTCCCGTCCGACTCCTTGCGCAACTCCCGCAGCGAGATCAGCAACTGCCTGCGGAAGACCGCCATGGACTCGGGCAGCTTCTCCGCGGGCGAAACATACGCCTCGAACTCCACCGGCTGAGCGATGCCGGCGAAGAGCGCGCCGATGTCCTGAAAGCCGTACAGCACCCTCTTCATGCCGCGGGCGAGGTCGTACTCGAGATTGCGCAGGCGTACCCGCGTTCCCGTCCTGCCGCTCTTGACCTCGATCAGGTCGCTGAAGCGCAGCACCTCGTGCTTGTCGCCGTACTGGAGCAGCAGGTCGAAGTAGGAGTTGACCAGCGAGTTCTGATAACGGTCGACGGTGCGAAAGGGGGTCGGACGTATGTTGAAGCGCTGGTTGGCTTCCTCCTCGAGACCGGGTTCCTCCCGCGGGTCGACGAACTCGGCGCGCACGCGGCCGCCGCTGATGGACTCGATCTCGCGAATGGTGTCGCGGATGCGCGGGATCAGGGGGGTCAGCAACGGGTGCGTCCGGGCGCTGAAGTAGCCGCGGATGAGCAGCGGCTCCTGCAACTGGGCGACGAGGTCGCGGGTGGCCTGGGAGATGGAGTAGTCCTGGTCCGCGGTCAGGTCGGCGCGCACCGTCACGCCGCGTTGCAACCAGAAGTTGGCCAGCACGAAGTTGACGATGACCAGGGCCGTGACCAGCCGCCATGCCCGGTGGCGCGGCTTCTGCCCTTCCCTGGACCAGCGCAGCCGTTCCAGCGAGAAGACGTTCAGGGCGAGGAAGACGCCCACGACGCTGACGTAGTAGTAGACGTCCCGCAGGTCCAGGATCCCCCGGGTAATGGACTCGAAGCGTACCCCCGTGGCCGCCAGACCCAGGTATTCCGCCCATTGATTGCCCACCAGGGAACCGAAGGTCAGCGAGCCCAGGAGATAGAAGACGAAGCCGATCACCGTGGTGAGGATGAGGCTCGCGATCTGGCTCTCGTTGCGCGCGCTGATGTACAGGCCGATGGCGCAGTAGGCCGCCGCCAGCAGCAGCGACGCGACGTACGCTCCCAGCACCGGACCCCAGTCCAGCGGGCCCATGAACGACACGGTCGCGGGCACCCCCACGGTGAGCGCCAGCGCGATGGCCACCAGTCCCATGCAGGCGAGGAACTTGCCCAGCACCAGGTGGAGCGTCTTCACCGGCATGGTGAAGAGGAACTCCAGGGTCTCCATGCGCCGCTCCTCGCTCCACATCTTCATGGTCAGCGCGGCGCTCAGGAAGATCAGCAGGGTCGGCATCCACTCGAACAGCGGACGCACGTCGCCGATGTTGCGCGAGAAGAACTGTTCGACCCAGAAGAAGATGAACAGGCACACCGCCGAGAACGTCCCCAGGAAGATGAACGCCACCGGCGACGCGAAGTAGGTGGAAAACTCCTTCTTGGCGATGCTCCAGATGCTACCTGCCATGGCTGCCTCTCTCCGACACTTCGCGGAACACGCTCTCCAGGGTGCGCGCCTGCTCGCTCAGGCGGTAGAGCTGCCAGCCGCCTTCCACCGCCGCCCGGGCGACGCCGGGAGCCACCTCGTCCGTGGCGGCTTCGAGCTCCAGCGCGTAGGTCTCGCCGCGCGGGCCCTCCGCCGGCAGGACCTCGGCCACTCCGGGGATCTCGCCCAGACGGCCGGCCGCGTCGTCGGAGGGATTGGCGAGCCCCACCACCAGCCGGTTGGACTGTTGCAGCTCGCTCAACCGGGCGTCCACCGCGATGCGCCCCTGCACCATGATGATCACCCGCTCGCACACCGCCTCCACCTCCTGGAGGATGTGCGTGGAAACGATGATGGTGGCGTTCTCGCTCAGGTCGCTCACCAGCGAGCGCATCTGGAAGATCTGTGCCGGGTCCAGACCGTTGGTGGGCTCGTCGAGAATCAGGATCTCCGGCTCGTGCACGATGGCCTGGGCCACTCCCAGCCGCTGCTTGTAGCCCTTGGACAGCGTCCCCACCGGATCCAGCGCCCGGTCCGCCCGCCCCGTCCGCTCCCGCGCCCGCCCGGCCCCCGCCCCCCGCCCCCCCAGCCGCGCCCGCTCCAGCCCCCGCCGCAGCGCCGCCGGCCGTTCGGCGGGCGCCACCCCGCGCAGGTCCGCCACGTACTCCAGGTAGCGCACCACCGACATGTCCGGATAGAGCGGCGCGTTCTCCGACAGGTAACCCAACCTGCGCTGGATGCTCAGGCGCTCCTCGGAAACCGCCATGCCGTCGATGACCACCGACCCCGCGGTGGGCTCGATGTACCCCGTGAGCATGCGCATGATGGTGGTCTTGCCGGCGCCGTTGTGCCCCAGAAGGCCGACCACCTCCCCTTTCCCGATGGAAAAGGAGACGTCGTCCACCGCCACCAGATCACCATACTTTCGGGTGAGACCCTCGACCTCGATCACGCTGCACCTTTCAGGCCGGACTGTTCACTACAATGTTCAGGGTTTGGGGATGGCTGCTTGTAGCCGAATGACGAATTTTTAACAGATCGGGACGCGGGGTGCGAATCAGAGGCGGCGGGCGGGATGGATGAATGTTTCACGGCAACCGTCGCTGGGGTGTTTGACAAGGTTCTTTATTGATATTAGCTTATCATTAATCATAGACATCAGGAGGGACCATGCGGGACGCCGGCCGAGTGGGAAAAGCGTTTTCCCCATCAATGCGCAGGCCAATCAGAATCAAGGGCTCCGCGGGAGAGACGCGGTTCGGACGTGCCGTCTCGCCTCTAGGCAGTGGCGTGGCCGTTCAGCTTGTTTGGGCTGGTACCCTCGCGACCCTGCTGTGGGTCGCCGCGGCCTGGGCAATGGGGTGGCTGCCATGACAACCGCCTTTTCCCTCCACGACGTCACCCTGGGATACGACCGCCATCCGGCCGTGCATCACCTGACCGGCAGCTTCGCAACCGGTTCGTTGACGGCGCTGGTCGGCCC
>MKWU01000686.1_pt1 | contig 63349 bp, 61 predicted proteins | sample 809101 | NCBI WGS metagenome assembly MKWU01 (sample SAMN05860141, study PRJNA318959) | sponge metagenome | host: Aplysina aerophoba | place: Slovenia: Piran, Adriatic Sea, Gulf of Piran | collected 2013-05-07
TCGGGGCCGAAGATGTGGGGGACTCAGTGGCCGAACTGTACTGGCGGCCTGACGGGGACGGGCTTGCCGCCCTCGACGCGCAGGGTGGCGTTACGGTCTGGCGGATCGGACCAGTAAACGGCCGAACCAGCCGCCCCCGCGCGGCACAGCGCACCAGTTCGAGTGGCGGCTGACCCTCCGCTCACGCATCGAGCAATCACACCTGGTGCGCCTGAGCCCGTGCCAGGCGCCGATCCGAAAGCAACCCTGCATACACGGAACGGACGGATCCCCTGGGCATCGGACCCCGCTACGTCTTCCTGATCGGGTTGCCTGCGGCAGATCGGTGACAACCCAGCGAGGCACTGCTGACTCCCTCCGCCTTATGCTCGTGCATGCCAACCAAGAAATGCGTGCCGCAAACTCTCTGGATATTCTGGTCGGAGATTCGCAATAGAGACGTATTGACAATGCATGGTGGAGGCGTTAATGTCTCTTGCTCATACGGCATACGTCGTGTAGCGTTGTGATTGATGACGGTATGGGTTGCCGGGCCATCCAGTTCCCGCAAGGCCTACCGCCCGTCAACGGCCCCTCCAGAGCGGAGGGGCTCTGACTTTAAAGGGGGTGGGCGCCACCCCCGAGCGATTGACCCTCAGAGGCGGCGAGTGCTACGCTTTGAGGTAGCGCAGGAGTGTAGCTCAGCCTGGTAGAGCAGCGGTCTCCAAAACCGCCGGCCGAGGGTTCGAATCCTTCCACTCCTGCCAGATCACCGCTTCGGAAACGGAGCAAATCGGGCGCAGGTGGTGGAATAGGTAGACACGCTGTCTTGAGGGGGCAGTGGGAGCAGTCCCGTAAGAGTTCAAATCTCTTCCTGCGCACCAACCCGGCATTCAACGAGAAGCCCCGGCGATCCGCCGGGGCTTCTTCATGCCTCCTCCCTCACCCGCCGCGCTGTCGTGACCTCTCCGAGGGGGAGAGGTGAGGCTGCGAGGTTGCGCGCTGAAGCGCGGGCCTTCGCAGGAACGACGGGATAGCCCCGAGGGGATGTTGCGCGCTAAAGCGCGGACTGCGCTGCGCTTCGCCCAACATGACAATCCCCCTCCCATGCCCCGCCACCGCGTGCGCTGCCCGCGCACGTGTGCCCTGTCGGGCACAGGGATTCCCGCCGGTGCGGGAATGACGGGGAGGGGCGGCTTGGCGGTACAATCCGCTCCGCACGCCCACACCCACGGAGGAGCCATGCCAACCGTTTCCCACGACAGACTGCAGACCATCGCCGACCGCCTGCTCCAGTGCGCCGGAGCGAGCGGGGAGGAGGCCGGCGTCATCGCCCGCCACGTCATCGGCGCGAACCTCGCGGGGCACGACTCCCACGGCATCATCCAGATACCGACCTACATCGACCGCATCAAGCGCGGGCACATCGTCCCAGGTGCGCCGTTCGACATCGTCAACGAGACGCCGTCGACGCTCGTGGCGGACGGGCACTGGGGGTTTGGGTACGTCGTTTCCGAAAAGGCGATGAGCCTCCTGATTGCGAAGGGGAAGCAGCAGGGCTCCGCCGCCGCGACGGTCTACCGGCAGAGCCACGTTGGGCGTGTCGCCGACTATCCCCTCATGGCAATGCGCGAGGGCATGATAGGCCTGATGACCGCCGACTCCGGCAGGACGACCAAGAACGTCGCGCCGTTCGGCGGACGCGAGCCTAGGCTCGGCACGAACCCGATCTGCGTTGCGGTGCCGAGTAACCTGGAAGGGCCGTTGTTCATAGACATGGCCACGAGCGCGGTTGCGGCGGGCAAGGTGGACCTTGCCGCGGCGCGCGGCGTGCCCATCCCGGAGGGGTGGGTCGTCGACAGCAACGGCAACCCCGTGACGGACCCGAATGTCATGCGCGAGCAGGGCGGCGCACTGCTGCCGCTGGGCGGCTCGGAGGGGTACAAGGGCTACGGCCTCTCCGTCATCGTGGAGATACTCTCCGGCCTGCTGACAGGCCTCGGCTTCGGCCACGACCCGCGCGGGTTCCACAACGACGGCTGCTTCATGGCCGTGTTCGACGTAGCGGCGTTCCGTCCGCTGGACGACTTCAAGCGGCAGGTTGCTGAGCTCGCGGGCTACCTGAAGGCGTCCAAGCGCGCGGCCGGGTTCGACGAGATCCTCTACCCCGGCGAGATCGAGCACCGGAACACGCAGCGCCGCCTGCAGGATGGCATCTTCGTGGAGGATGCGACGTGGGGCAAACTCGAGGGGCTCGCCGAGGAGTACGGCGTCAGCGCTGAGCTGGAGCTGTAGAGGCCGGACGCCCCGGACGAGCAGCGGCGCGGCTGCCGCGTCGCCTTCGCGTAGCGTGTACGCTCGCGTGTCGTACCCGGTGCCTGACCCGGCAACTGGTGTACGCCCGCATACGCACGTTCCGCTGCAGCAGCCGCGTGCGTGCTGTGTAAGCGGTCAGTTCCTTGTGCCGCCGCCTCCGGATGGTCTCCAGTTCGTGCCGGGCCTTCCGCACTTTCCGGACTTCCCGGATGACGGCGAACGCCAGCAGGAGCGGGCCCACGATGAAGGCGGCCACGCTGACGATGCCCAGCGCGAACCGCAAGCTGATGCCGAACGCCAGTGAACTGGTTGTTCCGACCGCCGGAGCCGCACCGGGGAAGAGGGTCAGCAGCTTTGCTCCCATCGGGCGCACGATGTTGAGGACCGTCGCGGACCACACCTTCCAGACGGTTCCTGCAGCGAAGCCCGCGCCCTGGCGTCCGATGATGCTGGTCCGGGAGTGCGGAGAGCCGTCGGCGACGGTGCGCTTCCGGCGTCTGAGGATCCGCCGCCACAGCGGCGGCGGTTCGGGGAGCGTCTCACTCTCCTGGAGGGAAGCCGGGTACTCCGGCTCCGGCACACCCAGCCGGTGGCAGAGATGCACTTGCTGGTCGTACTGTTCGAGTACCTCGTCCCGGTGACGCGATTCCAGCTCCTGCAGCTCGGCGCGCAGCGCGTTGAGCCGCTCGTGGCTTCGCAGCTTCGCAGCCGCCTGGGCTACGGCTGAGCCGCCGGCGATGGCCAGGGGGATGAGCAGGGCTGGTAATGGCATGGTCGTGTTCGGGTGGGGGACGGTCAGCGTCGCGTGGGCAGGCGCTCCTCACACCCATCAACATTCTACCAACCGCCCCGCCACTCCCAGCGGTGCCGTGCTATCGTTGACGGAGAGGTGCGTTTCTCGTTAACCTGATTCGTCACGGCGACGTAGCCAAGTGGTTAAGGCGGAGGTCTGCAAAACCTCTATTCGGCGGTTCGATTCCGCCCGTCGCCTCCAATCTCACTCAGCACGGCTCGCAACCTCATCGGAAGGAGCGGCTCATGGAAGAGATCGTCAGGAAGGTCCAAACGGGAGAGTCCGTCCCGAACGCTGCTCGCCAGGACGGCGTCCGGCGAGAGATCGTCATCGAGGTCGAGGCGGAGACGCTCGAACGCCAGCGCAAGCTGGCCCGCGTCCGCTCCGGCGGCGGCGCAGGCAGCACGTTCGAGATGATCTGCGACGAAGGGACCCGTATAGGCGGCGACGATACGGCGCCTTCCCCGCTCGCCTATTTCTCGGCGGGCGTCGCATTCTGACTGCTCACCCAGCTCGCTCGGTTGAGCGAGATGACCCACATCGCCTACAGCAAGGTGCGGTTGCAACAGACGACGCGCTTCTACCGCGACGGCTCCGCGCTCGCGGGCACCATCGTCGGCGGTCCTGTGGGACTCGAGACGACCGTCAACGTGGAGTCGGACGAGCCGCCTGAGCGCATACGCCGTCTCGTCGACATGGCGGAGTCGAGTTGCTACGCGCTGCAGTCGCTGGTGCAGAACATGGAAGCGACGTCCGTGTTCACGCTCAACGGCGAGGCGCTGCCGGAGGCCGCTCCCGTCTAGGGATCGTCTGGCGGGCCTGCACTGCAACCCTGCGGTACACCCCCATCCTAACCTTCCCCCATCAAGGGGGAAGGGGCGCGCTAGAGCGCGGGGCAGGGCTGCGAGGTTCCTGCCTTCGCAGGAACGACGAGGCCTCTCTCTTATTCAGCGTATTCCCTGCAGGGTATTGGTGGGCTAGTCCGCGAGGTCCTTGCCCACCTCGTTCATGAAGCGCTCGGCGAGGGCGAGGTGCTCGGCGGCCGTCGTGAACCCGCCGCGGCTCGTGTTGACCGCCAGATGGGTGGCGTCGAGTTGACGCCAGCGCTCGGCGGCCAGGGCCCATCCTTCAGCATCGCCTCCCACGAGCGGCATACGCCCCTGGACCTGTACGGCGTCGCGCGGGCGGCCGGCAGCCTCCGACGCGTTGCGGATGGTCTCGAGTTGCGCTTCGGCGTCACCCTGAGCGGAGCTGCCGGCAACCCAGCCGTCGGCCAGGCGGCCGATACGCTCGAGTGGACGCCTTCCGTGCCCTCCGCCTATCCAGATGGGGATGGGCCGCTGCACGGGCAGCACCGTGAGGCCGCCGTCGATGATGTGGTGCCAACGCCCCTCGAAGTTGACGACGTCCTGGGTCCACAGCATCCGCATGACCTCGATCTGCTCCTCGACGCGGGCCCCTCGGTTGTGGAAGTCAGTTCCGAGGCCGATGGCCTCCTCCTCGTTGCTGCCGAGGCCGATGCCGAGGCGTATGCGTCCTCCGGAGAGCGCGTCGATCTCGGCTGCCTGACGCGCCACGACGACGGTCTGCCGCTGCGGGAGGATGAGTATCGAGTTCGCGAACTGGATCGTGCGGGTAACCGCGGCGAGGAATGCGAACAGCACCATGGGCTCGTGGATGTGGACGTCCGGCGTGTAGCTGGCACTCGTACGGACGCCCAGGGTGTGCTCGAGCGCCGTCATGTGGTGGAAACCGAGCTGCTCCGCGCCCTGCGCGAACGCCTTCATCTCTTCAGGGTCGTGCAACTCGAGGGTAGGGAAGGAGATTCCGATCTTCATGGGCGCGCCTCCGTTGGTTGATGGCATGGTACCGCACGAGGTCAGTCCCAGCGCTGCAGCAGACCGATAACCACGGTCAGCGTCACGAGGCTGGCGACTGTGCCGATGATGACCGAGCTCGCCACGAACCGCGGCACGATGCGGTACTCGGTCGCGAGGATGGAGACGAACACGGCGGCAGGCATCGCGGCGATGAGCACGACGGTGTTGCGGACGACGCCTTCGAGGCCGAGCAGCGTCGTCACGCCGGCGCCGACCATCGCCCCTGCGATCAGCCGCGTAGCAAGGACCGTCGTCATGCTGCCCGGCTGCCGGAACTCGATGCCCTGCGCCAGCTGATAGCCCAGCACAAGCAGCATGGCGGGGATCGCCGCGTCCGCCATCATGGTGATCGGCCTCTCGAGCGTCGTGGGGATCGTCCAGTCGAACCCTCGTATGACCAGCGCGATGGGGACGGCGTAGAGCGTTGGCGCTCTGAGGGACTGGAGCAGCGGAGCCCAGCCCCTGGCGCGTCCGCGCGCGGCGATGTAGATGCCGACGGGCCAATTGACGGAGGTGTGCGTCACGAACACCATGATCGCCACGGAGAGTCCGTCTTCGCCGAACGCGAGGAACGAGATGGGGATACCCATGTTGCCTGAGTTGCCGAACGCTCCGGCGAGCATGAAGCCGCTCTCCGTCGTCCTGTCGTGCCGCAGCAGCCGTGACACCACCCAGGCGACAGCGACCATCGCGAGCATGGTGACGGCTGCCGCCGCGACGATGCGCAGGGAGACATCCAGGGGCAGCTGCGTCCGCAGCAGGCCGTTCAGCACGAGCGCGGGCCCGAAGATGTAGAGCGCTGCAGGCCCCAGCAAGCCCAGCGCCCCGGGCCGCATGCGCTGCAGCGCCGCGCCGGAGCCGGCGACGATGAAGATGGGCAGTACGACGGTGAGGAATATGTTGAGCAAGGCGCGCCTGAAAGGGGAACCGGGGCAGTGTACCTTCCCCGCCCAGAGGCCAACCAGCCTGTACGAGTACACGAACCCTCAAGCTGCAGTTCGGCCTGGTCATCCAGGCGGCTGGCCGGGTCACGCTGCCTGCTATAAGCTCTGGGCTGTGAATATCCAGCCCTATACCATCCATGTCACAGACGACGTCCTCGACGATCTGCGTGAGCGGCTCGGCAGGACCCGGTGGCCGGACACGGTCGATGGGGCAGGCTGGGACTACGGGGCCAACCTCGACTACATCCGCGAGCTGGCAGAGTACTGGCGCACGGGGTTCGACTGGCGCGCCCAGGAAGCGCGGCTGAACTCGCTGCCCAACTACCGGGCCGAGGTCGGCGGGATGGGCATCCACTTCATCCACGTCCGCGGCAACGGCCCCCATCCCCTGCCGATCGTGCTGACCCATGGCTGGCCTAGCACATTCCTCGAAGAGTTGGAGATTCTCCCTCTGCTCACCGACCCTGCGGCGCATGGCGGCGACGCTGCCGACGCTTTCGACGTCGTCATTCCGTCGTTGCCGGGCTATGGCTTCTCCGACCGGCCGTCGCAGAAGGGCACGAACCCCAAGCGTACAGCTGCGCTGTGGACGGAGCTCATGCAGGGACTTGGCTACTCCCGGTTCGTGGCCCACGGGGGCGACTGGGGCGCCGCGGTCACCACGCAGCTTGGCCTTGCGCACACCGATCATGTCAGCGGGATCCACCTGTCGTCGGCAACCGTCGTTGCCCCGTATCTCGGTGAAGGGTCTGCGCCTCTGAGCCCAGCCGAGGAAGCGCTCGTTGAGCACCGGGACCGGTGGCAAGCCATCGAGCAGGGGTACTCGCACGAACAGCGTACGAAGCCGTTGACGCTGGCCTATGGGCTCAGCGACTCACCCGTTGGGATGCTGGCCTGGATCGTCGAGAAGTTCTGGAAGTGGAGCGACAACAAGGGCGACGTCGAGGCCCGGTTCACCAAGGACGAGCTGCTCACGAACGCGACGATCTATTGGGCCACGGAGACGATCGCGTCGTCCGTCCGGTTCTACAAGGAGTCGGCGGCGGACCCGGTGCGCTTTGGGCCGGGCGAGCGGGTCGAGGTTCCCACCGGCTTCGCGGTATTCCCCGGCGACTCAAGCCAGCCGCCGCGCGAATGGGCCGAGCGCTCCTACAACGTCCAGCGCTACACGCTGATGCCGAGCGGCGGACACTTCGGCGCATGGGAAGAGCCGGAGCTGTTGGCCAACGAGCTGCGGGAGTTCTTCCGGCCGCTCGCCGGGATGGACTAAACTGCGCGCGAGGCGAAAGGATTGCAGCGAGGAGGGATGTCCAAGATGCCAGTGATCGACGCCGATGCGCACGTGGTCGAGGCCGAAGCTACATGGGAGTACATGGACCCATCGGAGGAGAAGTACCGGCCGCAAATCCTCACCGATAACGACGGGGTGCGTTACTGGGTCATCGACGGGAAGCTGCGGGGACGCGTCCGCGGGGAGTTTACGGCCCGAGGCATATCAGCGCAGGCCGAGCGAAGGATGGTGACGGACGAAGCGAAGCGGTTGATGCAGGATATACCGGGGCGGATCGCCCACATGGACGAGCTAGGGATCGACGTCCAGATCCTCTACCCGACCATCATCACCCGGAGGTTCTGCGATACGCCCGAGTCCGAAGTTGCTCTCTCCAGGAGCTACAACCGCTGGCTCGCGGACATCTGGGAGCAGGGCAAGGGCCGTCTTCGCTGGACCTGCATGCTGCCCCTCTGGACGATGGACGAGGCGCTGAAGCAGCTGCACTGGTCGGTCGAACACGGAGCGTGCGGCGTGACCATGCGCGCTGTCGAGGACGAACGGCTGATCGTCGACCCCTACTTCGACCCCCTCTACGCGGAGGCAGAACGCCTGAACGTGCCGATCGCGGTCCACATAGCCGATTCCAACGTCTACCTGCCCGACTACTACGCCCGCGACGGCGTCGGCGGGACGTTCGGGGCGTTCCGGCTGCCCGCCGCAGCGGACTGCCACATGCTCATCACCAACGAGATGGTCAAGAGGTTCCCGAAGCTCCGATGGGGAATCATCGAGGCGTCGTCACAGTGGGTCCCGTACGTGATCCACGACCTGCGACGGCGGCTCGAGACTCGCGGGCGCAAGCTCGACGATGAACCGCTGAAGGCGAACAACATCTGGGTGACCTGCCAGAACGACGACGACCTCCCCTACGTGCTCAGTTACGCAGGAGACAGCCAGCTGGTCATAGGCACGGACTACGGGCACCAGGACCAGTCGTCCGAGATCGAGGCGATGCGCATCCTGCGCGAAGAGGGAGAGGTCGATCCCGTGGTCATCGACAAGATCATGGGCGAGAACGCGGTCAACCTGTACGGTCTCGAGGTTTAGCCGGTCACAAGTAGAGACCGGCTGACGCGAGAACCTGCTTCCTCAGGTGCGAGGCCACGGGCGGCCTTGAAGCCGTCTCTGCGCTGTTCGGAGACCTCGACGCTCCTGGGCCAATGGGCCCGCTAGTCGTCGAACCTGATCACGCCCCGGCCCACCGCCCCTCGGGCGAGCTCCTCGTACGCTTCGTTGACCTGTTCCAGCTTGTAAGAGCGAGTGATCAGGCCGTCGATGTCGATCTGCCCCGTCTCGTACATCTCGACCATGTGGTAGAAATCGAGGGGCGGTTTGGAAGAGCCGTAGTAGGCGCCCTTCAGCGTCTTCTCCTGCCGCACGAGCATCACGGGGTCGATCGACGCCGATTCGCCGAAGGGCGATATGCCCGCGACAACCGCGGTCCCGTGCTTCCGCGCGGCCTCGAACGCCATTGTGACGGTCTCCGGCAAGCCGATGGCCTCAAACGTGTAGTCTGCTCCCTTACCTTCAGTCAGGTCGCGTACCGCTTTGACCGGATCGCCGTTCCGGGGGTTGACCGAGTGCGTAGCTCCGAACCTGGTGGCGAACTCGAGCGCGGCATCGTTCAGGTCCACCGCAATGATGCGGCTCGCCCCGGCCACTCGCGCGCCCTGCACGATGTTCAGGCCCACGCCGCCGACACCGATGACAGCGACGGTGCTCCCCGGGTGCACGCCTGCGGCGTAGATCGCCGACCCAACGCCGGTTGTGACGCTGCAACCGATGAGGGCGGCGGACTCGAGGGGGATGGACGGGTCTATCTTGACAACGCCGGTCTCGGGGACAACCGCCTCTTCACCGAAACAGCCGAGCTTGACCATCTGCGTCAAGTCCTGGCCGCCGATATGGATGCGGCTCGTCCCGTCGAACATCTTGCCGGAATCGCGTTGGTGCGCGTCGCAGCTGTTCCGGTGCCCCAACAGGCAGGACTCGCAGCGGCCGCAGTAGGAGGAGAACGAGAGGATGACGTGATCGCCGGGCTGCACTGAGGTCACGCCTTCGCCGATCTCCGACACAACGGCCGAGCCCTCATGGCCAAGTACAGCAGGCGTCCTGATGGGCGCGTGACCCGTCATGAAGTGGAGGTCGCTGTGGCACACTCCGGTGACGGCCAACTTCACCTTCACCTCGAACGCTTTCGGCGGATCGATGTCCACATCTTCGATCACCAGCGGCGTGTTCGTTTCGTAAAGCACTGCGGCTTTCATCTCATCGCTCCTGTCTTAACCTGTGCCGGAGCGGCGCTTCGCTGCGGCGGAGCGCAGCATAGCCGCCCGCCCAGCTTCGGTACAACCGATGCGGCGTGTGCGGACGCCTTGCGTGATGTAGATTCAAGTGAAGGGCAACGTCAGGTCGAGGTGAGGTCTTGAGCACGACGAAGATCAACATAGGGGCCGTCGAAGTTACCGCGGTCTCAGACGGGACCCTCTTCATAGACCGCGACGAGTTCTTCCCGAACGTCCCGCCGGATGCGTGGATACCGTACCGGGGCGAGCTCAATGCCGCAGGCCGGGTGATGCTCAATATGGGCTCGTTCGTGTTGCGTTCGGACGGTCAGACCATCCTCGTTGACACTGGACTGGGGCCTGATCCGCTTGGTCTCGACGCCGACTGTGGGCACCTCCTGGGCGAGCTCGAGCTTGGCGCCGTGACGCCGGACGAGGTTGACACGGTGCTCATGACGCACGTCCACCCGGACCATATCGGGTGGAACCTCACGTACGGAGCCACAGCTCCTTCGCCGACCTTCCCGCGAGCCCGTTACCTGGTGCCGAGGGCTGACTGGGAGGCGAACGTGCACGAGACGGAGGGCTTGAATGCCGGCCCTATGGACCGGACGCGCGCGGAGCGCCAGTCAGGTTCGTTCTCACGCCAGGTCGCGCCGCTGGAGGCAGCAGGCAAACTGGACCTGTACGAGGGAGAGCACGCTGTCACGAGCGCGATAACCACGCTGCCCACCCCAGGACACACGCCCGGCCACATGGCGGTCCTGATCGCCTCTCAAGGAGAACGCGCCTTGGTCGCCGGGGACCTGGTACACATGCCGCTCGAAGTCCACGAGACCTCGTGGACCACACGCGCCGACATGGACCCGGCCCGCGCGGTCGCGAGCCGTCGGCAAACGCTCGATCGCATAGAGCGCGATCAATCCGTGCTGATGGCCGGGCACTTTCCTGCGCCGGGATTCGGCCGGCTCGAAAGGCTGGCGGGAAGGCGCTACTGGAGAGCCCTCTAGTCTGGCGGAGATGAGGCTGCCTCCTGCTGGAGCAGCGCCCAGCCCGAGACCCTGATCCGCAGCCCCAACCCGGCCAACCGGGCGGCAGCGGGCTGTTGCCCAGCTTTGTTACAGATTTGTAATAAGAAAGAAACATCGGCGCAAAATCTCTTCCGCAAACTGTTCTCATCACTGATAGGGAGGGTGCCGCCATGGACAGTGGTTCGATAGCCTGGTTGCTGACCGCATCGGCTCTGGTGTTGCTCATGACGCCAGGGCTTGCCTTCTTCTACGGAGGCTTAGTCCGCAGCCGCAACGTCATCAGCACCATCATGCTGAGTTTCATGAGCATGGCAGTGGTCAGCGTCGTGTGGGTCCTCTGGGGCTACAGTGTCGCGTTCGGTGAGGGCAGTGCGATCGTGGGAGACCTCTCCCTCCTTGGCCTGTCCGGTATCGAGCCCGGCGACGACATGCTGTTCGCCGTGTTCCAGATGATGTTCGCCATCATCACACCGGCCCTGATCACGGGAGCGATGGTAGAGCGGTTCAAGTTCACCACCTACCTCGTATTCCTGGTCGCATGGGTAACGCTGGTCTACGCGCCCATCGCCCACTGGGTGTGGGCCGGCAACGGCTGGCTGTTCGAACTGGGTGCGCTCGACTTCGCGGGCGGCACCGTCGTCCACATCAACGCCGCCGTGGCCGCGGTTGCAGCAGCACTGGTTGTTGGCAAGCGGCGTGACCCCGGTCTGGAGCCCGGCAACGTGCCGTACGTCGTTATCGGCGCTGCGCTCCTCTGGTTCGGGTGGTTCGGGTTCAACGCAGGCTCCGGTCTCGCTGCGGACGGAGTCGCCATCAACGCGTTCCTCGTGACGAACACTGCTGCCGCAACTGCAGCGCTCACGTGGGGCATCCTGTCGCAGATCCAGAACAAGCGCATGAGCGCGGCCGGTGTCGCGACGGGTGCGGTCGGCGGTCTCGTCGCCATCACCCCCGCCGCGGGCGCGGTTGGCGTCATGGGCGCTCTGGGCATCGGCCTGGGCGCGGGCGTGTTCTGCTACCTTGCAGTGCTCATCCGCCCGAAGCTGGGGATCGACGACTCGCTGGACGTGTTCGCGGTCCACGGTATCGGCGGTATCTGGGGCGCGCTGGCGACCGGCATCTTCACGGTCTCGGCGTTCGCCGGGGTCGAGGGACTGATCGAGGGCAACGTCGAGCAGCTGGGTATCCAGGCAGTTGGCGTGGGCGCCACGATCGTCTACTCCTTCGTAGCATCCCTCATCATCCTGAAGGTGCTGGACCTGATCCCGGGCCTCGGCCTGCGCGTCAGCGAGCGTGACGAAGGCACCGGCCTGGACGTGGCCGCTCACGGTGAGCGCGCCTACGTAAGCGACGGCGCCGACTAACAAAGAGGAACGGCCTGGGGGTATGCTGAGGCGGCATACCCCCAGGGAACGAGGAGAGGGGATACAAGCCATGATAAGCATTGAAGCGATAGTCAGGCCGGAGCGTGTCCACCGGGTGACGGAAGCGTTGCAGGACGCGGGATGCCAGGGCTTCTACTACTGCAACGTGACGGGCGAGGGGCGCCAGCGCGGCGTCGAGGTCTTCGTCGGACGCGGCGGCACGATGGCGAGCCGTGCATCGGTGCCGAAGACGCTGGTCCGTACGGTCGTCACCGACGACATGCAGGAGGCGGTGATCGCCGCCATCATCGAAGCGGCGCGGACGCCGGACGACGGCGAGATCGGCGACGGCAAGATATTCGTCTCGCCGGTCAGCGAAGTCGTGCGAGTACGCACGGGTGAGCGGGGAGACGCAGCGATCTAGTCCTGCGCCTGATAGAGGGTCCGTTGGAGGGCTCGGCTCCGGATGGGGCTGAGCCCTCCTGCCGTTTAAGGCGCGTGGTTCGACAGGCTCACCATGAGCGGACCATTGTCTTTCGAGCGGAGCCGAGAAATCTCTCGGGAGGCGCCCCGTCGTGAACCGACGTTCTCCTGAGAGGATGTTGCGCGCTACAGCGCGGACTCCGCCTCCGGCTCCGCTCAACATGACAATACCGCGGTGGGGCCTGGCTGCGAGATTCCCGCTCTCGCGGGAATTACGAGGGATGACTGACTATTCGCGCCATTCGGCGAGGGCGTCCCACTTCGGTTCTAGGCCGAGGCCGGGGGTGTCAGGCATCGTGGTCCAGCCCTGCTGCGGGCCGACGCAGCCGTCGAACACCATCTCGCCGCATTTCCACATGACGTAGTGGTACTCGATGCGCCAGCCGTTCGGGACGGCGGCCTGCAACTGCATGTTGTGGTGCGGCCAGCCGCCGCCGTTGGCTATCGGCAGGTTGAACGCCTGCGCCAGCGCTGCGAACTTCATCCCTTCCGTGTAGCCGCCGCAGTAGACGACGTTCGGCTGGAGGATGTCGATCGCCTGGTGCACGAGCAGCTCGCGGGCACGGAAGCGGTGCCCTTCGTTCTGCCCTGCGGAGAGCGGGATGCTCGTGCGCATCCGCAACTCGTGCAGCAGCGGGGCGTCGTTGCCCCAAACCGGCTCCTCGAACCACTCGACGTTGCACTCCTCGACGGCCTTCGCGAGGTTCAGGGCGTTGTTGAACTGGAACATGTAGTTCGCGTCCAGAGAGAGCTGCACGCCGGGGCCGATGGCGTCTCGCACAGCGTGGACGCGGTCGGAGTCCTCGCGCCATGCCTGGTGGTCGCCGGCAACGCCCACCACCATCTTCAGCTTGTCCTCGCCCTGCGCCACGAAGTCGCGCGCGACCTGCACGAGTTGCTCCTCCGTGTACTCCGGCAGGCCGAAGGTGATGTAAGCGGGGACGACCGGCTGTGCGCCGCCGAGCAGACGCCACACGGGCATGCCGAGCGCCTTGCCCTTGATGTCCCAGAGCGCGATGTCGATGGCGCTCACGGCGCTCGACCACGTGCCGGTCTGCGAGCGGGGGTTGTGCTCGACGTAGCAGAGGTGCCAGATGCGCTCCGTGTCCATCGGGTCCATGCCGGTGACGAGCGGGCCGAGCTCGGCGTTGATGTGCTCGCGCACCGCCTTCCGCTGGATGGGGCCGGAGATGCCGTAGCCGGTGACGCCGGCGTCGGTGTCGACCTGGCAGAAGACGAACGGACGCATGACGGGCTCGTCCATCAGCGGGACGGGCACCGGCACGTTATGGGTGGTGGCCTGGACGTTGGTGATCTTCACGAGTGCTCCTCTTGGCGGGGAATGGATAGGGAAGATAGCGATGCGGCGCGGGAATGGCAAACCCGTGCACGCCTGCCGGGGCGGCTACAGGGGTGGCCGGTCCTCAAAAGTGGGCCAAAATGAGCCATTTCGCGCCATTTTACTCCCAGGCAGGCGGGTCGGAACCCGCTTGCTGCAGGGGAACCAGCGTAGCGGGCGGGGCCTCGAGGGGGCAATGGGCTGGTGTCACAAGGGGCTAGGTCTCATTGGTACTACTTTACGTCGCTCAACTTGGGCAAGGAACGAATTGAGGAGCGCAATGACTGCCTCAATCTCTTCTGGATTGGCTTGGATGTCGTTATGGGCGACGGGGTTTCGAAAGAGAGTGTATAAGCCCTTGAACAGATTCAGGTATCCCACCCGTTGTTGACTAGACAGCAGGTTGGCAGTTACATCGGGCTGACCAAAGAGGGCGTCAGCAAGCCGGTGTCCGTCAACATCTTCTGGAAGCCCGAAAGTGCTGACCACCCTAGACTTGAAGACTATCCAAGATTCTCTTTCTGCAGCGCTCAGCTGTCCTGCTGCTATGTATGGTGCGAGGCGCTCGTGAAGATCGCTATCTATTGGAGACCGACGGGAGTACCAATCATTGAATATCGCCAGCACACCCGGCAAGTCTACCCGGACTATATCAACTGGGTCGCCTGCTGCACTGAGTGGCGAATGCTCATTGAACCTCTTCTGTATCCAACCTAAGTGCCGAAGGAGGCTGGTTCCTTTTTCTGATGCTTCTCTGACCTCCGAGGGGAGCGCAGCAAGCAATTCATAGATAGCACGCCTAAGAGACTCTGCTTCCCGCACTAACTGAGGGAGAGCCGCCTGTTGTCGTTCCTTAAAGTCACCTCGACTTCGCTCAGCCTCCAAGTTCGACAAGGATAGTGAAAGCGCAATCGCCTGCCCGCTTGCGTCCATGACCGCGCTGTGAATGCGAGAGTGGTACCCCAGTATTGATCCCAAGGTGATTTTCCTTTCGATTGACTTGACGTAGAGGATAGGTTTCGCTAGTCATCCAACTCCCGCATGACTAGATGTATGCTCAGCGGGTCGCATAGGCAGGGAAGTGACCACCTCAGAACACCGCGATGGGGTTCACTGGCGAACCGGTGCCGCCCTCGATGCGGAGCGGGTTGATGGTGATCATGAACTCCCAGCGGCCACGTTCCGCGCAGGCCTCCGCGAGCCGCTCCAGGTCCGCGTTGTCGAGTATCCAGAGGCCCATGGCGACGATGCCGACCTGGTGCACCGGATTGGTGAGCCGGTCGAAGCCCGGATGGATGAGGCTGTTGCCGGTGTCGGACCCCAGCATGGCGACGGAGCGCTCCTGGTAGAAGGGGAGACAGTTGGCGTGCGTGCCGGTGCCGCCCTCCGCCGCGATGTTCCATGGGCCGAGCTCCGCGCGGCGGCGCAGTTGTCCCGTCCGCACGAGCAGGACGTCGCCCGGCTCGACGCTGACGCCCTCGGCGGCTTCGGCTGCTTCGAGGTCCTCGCGCAGGATGCCCTCGCCGGGGTTGAACCACGGCACACCGCGAAGGCGGGGAATGTCGAGCAGCACGCCACGGGCGAGCACGCCGCCCTGCAGCACCTCGATCGACTCCCGTAGCGCGCCGTAGCGCGTGGAGACGAGGCTGGAGGGTTTGCCGTTGTACATCTGTCCGCCAAAGAAGAAGTGCGACAGGCTGTCGACGTGGGTGATGACGTGGCCGTGGAATGCGACGGCGATGAAGTCCGAGGAGGTCTGCGCCGGACGCGGCGGCCCGGCCTTCTCGTCGTGGGCGTAGCCCTCGCCCGACTCGATCATGAAGTGCATAGGCTGGAACGTGACGTCCGGCCCGGTGGCGTTGCTGAGCGTCCGAGCGCACGACACCGTGACGCCCTCCTGCACGAGCGACACCGCGCGGCGGCGCGTCTCCGGCGTGATGTGGTTCATCGTGCCGAGCTCGTCGTCGTCGCCCCACCGTCCCCAGTTGCTCAGCGAGTCGAAGTAGGACAGGACTTCATCCTGGGTCGGCAGGTCCGGCATGGCTGGCCTCCTCTCGCCGATCGCGATCGCGAGGCAAGCATACTATGGCGCGGCAGCGGGGCGAGACGGGAACAGGGCTGCCCTCAGCCATGCCAAGGGCAGCCCCGAATCCAGCCTGTCCTCTCCTTCAGCCGTCGATCACCTGTCGGCGAAGGCCCCGCCATCCACTAGGTCGTAGTGCCGCGAGATGCTGCCGTCATCGTAGTGGACGTAGGTCAGGTAGAGGTGCATCTCGACCTCGCTGGCGAGCAGGTCAGTTGTGCCGTCCGCCACCTGCTGCGCCGTCAGCCGGTCTCGCCAGCCCTGAGGGTTGTCCGGGTGTGCTTCGTCCCGGTTGCCGGGGATCTCCAACGCCTGCACAGGAACGTCGTGGTTCCGTCCCGGCCCCAGTAGTGAGCCGCTGTAGTGTTCCGACGTGTAGGAATCTCCGTAGGCTTCCAGTTGCTCCACAGACGTCGGCTCACCGGAGGGGTCTTCCCGGACGTTGGTGATCCCCTTGCAGGACCAGGCGTAGCGTGTCACCTCGCGCTGCTGGTTCCTCTCCACACCCCATGGCCAGCAGCTGTTCACGCTGGGCTCGGTGTAGTCGCTGTGATCAACGGGGTTCCCGTCACGCGTGAAGTTGTAGCGGTACATGAACCGGAGCCGCTGGACGGTGTAGCGGTCGATGTTGTCCTGTTGGTCGGCCCATGCGCTCCAGTTGATCTGGTATTCACCGTTGCGACGAATGGTCTTGACCGAGAAGCGGTTGGCCGTGCAGGCCACCGCGCGTCCGGCGTCGATCTCCTCCCGGCACTCTGCCATGGTTGCCGGGCTGTTCTGGTGGGTGACGCCCGCGGGCGAGCCCCGTGCCAAGGGCGGCGACAGCGCCAGCAACGCGGCCAGAGCGGCTACCGCTGCAACGATCGAAAGCGCGATCGTGCTGCGACGCCATGCAAGCAGATTCCAGTAACGCATCGGTGCACCTCCTGTCTGTCCCCCAACTGCTCGATGAGGTCCCCGGACGATGCTGGCCGGACCACGCATCCCGACCGCACGTTCCTTCCGTGGCCCTGGGAACGACAGTAGGCGATGCTCCGCGATAAGTCTGTGCAGGGACACTTTTTGACGCTCTCTTCACATGTTGTGCGACAATTGAGGTAGGCGATACGAGATACGTAGAAATGCCCGAACGGGATGTGCAGAGCGCCAGAGCGGTCCAGGTAGGGGCCTTGATGAGGTCCTACCGGGAAGCCTTCCTTTCCGGCGATGGCCGGAGGGGGCTCACGCAGGAAGCGTTGCTTGCGCGAATGGCGGCGGTGGACAGCGACTACGCTGAGCGGTACAGCCACGGTACCGTTTCGCGGTGGGAGTCGGGCGGTACTCGTCCCACGCTCCGGCGCCTGAGGGTCTTTGGAGCAGCCCTCAACCTCTCACGGGCAGAGACAGCCGGCCTGCTACTGCTGGCGGGGCTTGCGCCGGACTATCAAGCGGCCCTGCGCCGGGTCTCCGGGGACGATGGAGACGAGGCTGCCTCCGCGGCAACGCGTGACGTGCCTGCCCCCAGTGTTCCGGACGGCGTAAGGGAACCCATGCCCGCAAGCGCATCGCCAGCCCCGAGGGCCGCCCTCCGTTTCTGGTTGTTCAGGAGCCTCCCGCTTGGGATCTGCATCGTTGGTTGTGGATATGCCCTGTCGTACTTCGGCATGGGCGGCGGCTGGATGCCCTTCGTGTACATCGCTTTCGTCCTGGGAATCGTACTGGCGCAGGGGTTCCTGTTCCCGGACCCCGACGCCGGGCTGAGAGAGTTCTTCTGGGTCTCGCTGTTCTTCCTGTTGACAACTCCCCTGCTGCAGTTCGCCCAGATACGGACCGACCATTACAATTTCTATGCCATCAGGAGCCTCACGGGCACCCAGCTTCCCTACATGCTGGCCCTTGTCGTGAACCTGGTGGTCGCATCCATCGCCGCGCGGATGTTTCAACGGCTGTGGCAGTGGCAGTACACGAGCGGTAGGGGCGGGAGCCATGCCCTTCAGCGGGCAGTCTGGGTGACGCTGCCGCCGGTGGTCTTCGTGTACGCAGTCGTGCTCGTCACCACGAATATCTGGGTATCCATGCAGCTCGCAATCCTGCTGCCTGCATTCGGAGCCGTGTTCACGATGCTGATGATCCTGCGGGACCCCGCCCTCAGCCTCAGCGAGCGCGACCGGCGGTTCCTGCTCTCGACGACGATGGCAGCCGGGACGGTTGCGACGGCCCTGGGAACTATCACCGTTCTCACGATATTCGTGTCACCAGACCTTCCGGGCGTTCTGCCCGACCACAACTTGCTGCGGTCCTGGGAGATCGACTTCGCAGCGTTGGGCCACTCCCGAGAACAGGCGCCGGACCGCTTGAACCTGGGATACGCGTGGCACGCGGCGTGGGTCCTCGGCTATATGGTCATTGTAGTCGGCGGCCACCTCATCGTAGCCATCCACCGCATCGGCAGGGGTCAGGGACCTCGTTTGAGGCAATGAGGTGCGCGCGTGCGGGCCGGTTCCGTTGCTGTTGGCCATGGCCGGCGACCGCGTCCCTTCACACCTGAGCGGGATGGTGTATACTGAACGGCGAACAAAGAAGAGCGGACAGACGATTTAGGTCCCGCGGGACGGAACATGCTGGATACAGCTACCAAGCAACGCATCATCGGAGAGTACCAGGCGAAGCCGGGAGACACCGGCTCTACGGAAGTGCAGGTAGCGCTTCTCTCCGAGCGTATACGCGGCCTTACCGATCACCTCCGCCGGAACCACAAAGACCACGCCACGCGCAGAGGTCTTCTGAAGTTGGTCGGGCAACGCCGCCGTCTCCTGCGATATCTCGCGAGAGAGGACGTAGGACGATACCGGACGGTCATCAGCAGGCTTGGGCTCCGCAGATAACGCGACCCCGGAAACAGCGCTTCGCCAGAGGCGCTGTTCCTCTATAAGCCAGCTGACACTCCTGCCCCCGCTTCGAGTTTCCCCCGCGCATGGCCTGCGAAAAACAGGAGTTGTTACTTATGCCCACGTACCATGAGATAGAGCTAGCCGGACGAACCCTCTCCATAGAGACGGGCAAGCTGGCACAGCAGGCGCACGGCTCAGCCGTCGTGCGGTACGGCGACGCCGTCGTGCTCGTCACCGCCGTGATGGGAGGCGTCCGAGAAGGGTTGGACTTCTTCCCGCTCACCATCGAATACGAAGAGCGCCTCTACGCCGTCGGCCGCATCCCCGGAAGCTTCTTCCGCCGCGAGGGACGCCCGACCACCGAGGCGACGCTCGCCGCCCGGCTGACGGACCGCCCCCTGCGCCCGCGCTTCCCGAAGGGGATGCGGAACGAGGTGCAGATCATCACGACCGTTCTCTCCGCCGACCACGTGAACCAGCCGGACATCCTCGGCATCATCGGCGCCTCCGCCGCGCTCTCTGTTTCCCAGATCCCGTTCAACGGGCCCGTCGCCGCGACGCGCATGGGCTACGTTGACGGCGAACTCGTCGTGAACCCCACCTTCGAGCAACTCGCCGAGGGCAAGCTCGACCTGACCATCGCGGGCAGCCGCGACGCCGTCATCATGATCGAGGCCGGAGCGAAGGAAGTGAGCGAGGAGATCGTCCTCGAAGCGCTCCGCATCGGCCAGGAGAACAACGTCAAGGTCATCGACCTCCAGGACAAGATCGTGGCTGAGGCCGGCAAGGCCAAGGTCGATGTCGTGGTCGCCGAACAGGCCGACCCTGAGCTGGTGTCGAGCATCGAGCGCATCGCCAAGTCGGCGATCGAGAGCATCATCGACCGTGGCGAAGGCCGCGGCGAGCGCAACGAAGGCATCAAGCAGGCCGAGCGCGAGGCCATCGAGCAGCTTAGCGAGCAGTACGATGCCAAGACGGTCGCAAAGGTGTTCGACGACGTGCTGAAGAAGACGGTGCGCGCCAAGGTAATCAAGGAGGGCAAGCGCCCGGACGGGCGTGCACTCACCGAGGTACGCCCGCTCTCCAGCGAGGTCGGACTGCTGCCGCGCACGCACGGCTCCGCGCTCTTCCAGCGCGGCGAGACGCAGATCCTCACGGTGGCGACGCTCGGCTCGATGTCCATGACGCAGAAGCTGGACGGCCTCAGCCCCGAGGACACGAAGCGCTACATCCACCACTACAACTTCCCTCCGTTCTCCACCGGCGAGGCCCGCCGCATGGGCACCGGACGCCGGGAGATCGGTCACGGCGCGCTCGCTGAGCGGGCGCTCGCGCCCGTCATTCCGGACGATGCAGACTTCCCGTACGCGTTCCGCGTCGTCTCGGAGGCGCTCGGCTCGAACGGCAGCACGTCCATGGGAAGCGTCTGCGGCAGCACGATGGCGCTGATGGACGCAGGCGTGCCCATCAAGCGGCCCGTCTCCGGCGTCGCGATGGGTCTGATGACGGACGAGGAAGGCAACTTCCAGGTGCTCACGGACATCCAGGGCGTCGAGGACTTCTTCGGCGACATGGACTTCAAGGTCGCGGGCACGAAGGAGGGCATCACTGCCCTGCAGATGGACATCAAGGTCTCCGGCATCACGCAGGAGATATTCCGGCAGGCGCTCGCGCAGGCGAAGGACGGGCGCGCCTTCATCCTCAACCACATGCTCGGCACGCTGGCCGAGCCGAGGACGGAGCTGAACCCCAACGCGCCGCGCATGACCCGGGTGAGCATCCCCGTCGACAAGATCGGCGCGCTCATCGGCCCCGGCGGCAAGACGATCCGCAGCATCGTCGAGACCACCGGCGCGTCCGTCGACGTGGAGAACGACGGCGTCGTTACCATCGGCGCGTCGGACCAGGCCGCTGCGGAGCACGCCATCCGCATGATCGAAGGGCTCACGAAGGAGATCGAGGTCGGCGAGCGGTACACCGGTCACGTGACGCGGCTGATGAACTTCGGCGCGTTCGTGGAGATCCTTCCGGGCAAGGAAGGCATGGTGCACATCAGCGAACTCGACACCACCCGCGTCGAGTCTGTCGAGGCTGCAGTGAAGATGGGCGACGAGGTCGAAGTGATGGTCGTCGAGATCGACCGCATGGGACGGGTCAACCTCTCCCGCCGCGCGGTGCTCGAGAACCTCTCACCCGAGGACGTGGCCAGCCGCTCCAACGGACGCAGCAGCGATCGCGGCCCGCGTGACCGTGGTGGCCGTCCGGGTGGCGACCGCGATCGCGGCCCTCGCCGCCCGCGCGAGTTTGGACGCCGGTAGTCCACAGCAGGCATACGGCAGAACGGCGCTGCGGTCGACTCGACCGCAGCGCCGTTTCTCGTCACCGGGACAAGGGGATGCACCGTTGCGGCGCCAGTATCAAAGACGACCGGCATACTGATAACGAATATCGCCTGAACGCTCGGCAGCCGTGTGTATAGTTTCTTCTCGTATATCTACAAGTGGGAGTGAGCGGTGAAGAAAGGCATAGTCTCGTTGCTGGCTGCGGGAGCAGTCGTGGTGAGCGTACTCGCTGGAGGCTGCACTACCGACCCGGCGCCAACGGCCGTACCGGCAGATACCCCCGCTCCCACATCCCCACCGACGGCAACTCCGACGCCGGTCCCGCCTGCCCCTACACCTACGCCGCTCCCGACTCCCACGCCTACGCCGACCCCAACCGCAACCCCGGCGCCGACGGCAACCCCAACGCCTGTTCCAGCGCCCACCGCCACACCTGCTCCCACTGCAACCCCCACGCGAAGGCCGACGGCGACGCCAACCGTGGCGCCCACCCCGACCCCTACTCCCGATCCATCCGACTCCCCTGCGTATGCTCCGGGCCTGGAGTACGCCAGCACGGAAGGGTTGGAGGGGGAGGACGCTGCCAGGTTCGCGGCGGCGTTCGTCCACGGGAAGTCGCTGGGGCTCGATGATGAGTACGCCGTCGCTTTCGCGAGCGGGGTCCTCTACTTCGCGATCACCGCTGAGGACATATTGCTGGGCCGGGGCCGCTATGCGGACTACGACGCCTACGCGAGGCAGCGGTATGTAGAACCGTTCCAGGAGGCGCTGGCCGATGGCGCGTCGCCGGTGGAGGCGCTGGGCATTGCGGACGAGGCTTTCCGCGTCGTCGGCAAGTGGTGGCCGCTCGCAGGACTTCGAGGACGCCCCTACGAGGGGATGCTCGCGGAGGACTACGCCAAGGCGTTCGCACAGACGGACGAGGTGGGGCTCGCCGCCCACCAGTACTCCCTCTTCTACGCAGGGAACAGGTACTTCGGTTTCTCAGAGGAGGAGTCCCACATCGCGGGCAGCATCATCGCCCGGGCGTACCGTGCATCGGACCAGCGGGACGTGCAGCTGCGCATCAAGTATGCGTCGGCCTACCTCTTGGGCTACCAGCACGCACACCGGACGCACGAGTACGAGGACGTGGACAGGGACGACGTGTGGGCGGACGCGTACGCTGATGGATACGTGCTGGGATGGCTTCGCGCCACCAACAGCCAGTGGCTGGACGCCAACAACGTGGCGTTCGACTTCGCGGAGCTCTACGCCCACGCGAAGATGGACTGGGGTTACCCTGAGCAGGACGCCTTTCTGCGTGCGGAAGCCTACATGCGCGGCTCCTACCAGGCGTTCCTGCTCGACTACGCCCCGTACGGCGACGACGACTACTACGATTACGCGTGGGAGTACTACCTCGCGTACTACGACTGGTCCGTGGAGCGGAGCTGGAACGAGGAGCGCTCGCATGCCTACGCCAGCGCATACGCCGGGCAGAGGCTCGACGGCGCATCGGAAGAGGACGCCAGGGCGTACGCAACCGCCTACGAGCGCGCCTACGTGGCAGCACGCGCCGACGGCCAGAGCGAGGAAGAGGCGCACGAGACTGCGTCGGCTGCTGCTTAGTGAAGTGAACCGCTCAATGAGACACTTGTAACTCACTGTATATTCGGCATATCATTGATGCATGGGCAAATCATTGGAACTGTTCTGATGAAACAGATCACGACGAAACTTACTCAACGCAGCCAGGTAACCGTTCCCGCCGAGGTGCTGCGGCTGTTGGGACTGAAGCCCCGGGACCGAGTCGTGTTCGCCATCGAGGACGGGAAGGTATCCCTTGCTCCAGCCGCGTTCAGCCTGGAGTCGGCGTACGGTTCGGTGAAGCCATCCCGGAAACCAGAGGACTTCGAGGCGCTCATCCGTGAAGCCAAGGTAGCCAAGGCTGAGGAGACCGTGCGGGAACTCGCCCAGTCATGAAGTTCCTCGATACGAACGTCGTCCTCCGATTCCTGACCAGGGACGACGAGACCAAGGCGGCAGACTGCTACCGGCTCTTCCAGCGCGTGCAGCAGGGAGAGGAAGAGCTACTCACCTGCGAATCCGTTGTCTCTGAAGCGGCATACGTCCTCTCGTCCTCTCGTCTGTCTTACCGATTGACGCACGAGGAGATACGGGAGCGCCTCCTGCCCATATTGACCCTCCGTGGAGTCAGGCTCCCGCAGAAGCGGGTCTGCCTCCAGGCCCTGGACATATACGCGACCTCTCCGTTCCTCGATTTCGAGGATGCGCTTGCCGTGGCGCACATGGGACAGGCGGGGGTTACCGAGATAGTCAGCTACGACAGGGACTTCGACCGGGTCCCAGGTGTTCGGCGTGTCGAGCCCTGAGATCCTGGTGTCCCGACCTGACATGATGCGAGCGCCATGGCTTTCCTGAAACGGCTCATCATCTGGACGGCGCTGGCCGTCCCACTCGGCATCGGCATCGGAGCGGTCGTCTCCCTGACCTGGGGCCCGGACTCCAACATCGACCGCGCGACCGCCGGGTTCAACGGCGCTATCGCGGGTTTCTGGCTCGGCATCATCGGAGCGGTCGTTGCTGCCGTGACGACGCGCATCGCGCGTGACCCGCTCCGCCGCGCGGGAGGCTCCGAGTGCCTCACCGGCGGAGTTATCGTGTTCGGTCTGCTGGCGATCGGGCTCTGGCTGCTGACGCAGACCTGATCGGTTACGCTGCTGCGCCCACTGGCAGGTCGATCTCGTACTTCGCCAGCATCCCGTCCAGGAACGCGGCGGTCTTGTCGTCCGCCTCTACGAGAGGCAAGCGGAGCCCGCCGACGTTGAATCCCGCCTTGTTCAGGCAGTACTTGACCGGTATCGGGTTGGAGACGACGAAGAGGCCGGACGCCATCGGCAACTGCCGCTTGTGCTCCGCCGCCGCTTCCGCGAGGTCGCCTGCCGCGGTGAGCTCGATGAGCCGCTTGATCTGCCGCCCTATGAGGTGCGACGCCACGCTGACGACGCCCCAACCGCCGAGGCTTACGACCCCGAACGTGTCGCTGTCGTTGCCGCTCCACACGCGGAAGCCGTCCGGCGCGTCGCGGATGATGGTCCCGATCTGCGCGAGGTCGCCCGACGCCTCCTTCGTGCCCACGATGTTCGGGACGTCGTGCGCGAGGCGCAGGGTCGTCTCAGCGGTCATGTTGACGATGGTGCGGCTCGGCACGTTGTAGAGGATACAGGGCAGGGAGGTGCTCTCCGCGATGGCCTTGAAATGGCGGTACAACCCCTCCTGCGTGGGCTTGTTGTAGTAGGGCACGACGAGGAGTTGCGCGTCCGCGCCCGCCTCCTCCGCCATCTGCGCCAGCTTGATCGTCTCGCCGGTGCCGTTCGTGCCGGAGCCTGCGATGACGGTTGCGGAGTCGCCGATCGCCTCTTTGACCTCGGTCCAGAGGCGCAGGTTCTCCTCGTGGGCAAGCGACGGGTTCTCGCCGGTCGTGCCGGTCACGACGAGGCCGTCGCTGCCGGACGCCACGAGCGCCTGCGCGAGCCGCCGCGCCTGCCCGTAGTCGATCTCCATCGCCGCGTCGAACGGCGTGACCATCGCTGTGATGAGACGGCCTATGTCGGTCATGCCCCGCCTCCTCCCGAAGGGGTCTGCGCTTCAGATTCTACCTGACGGCGCAACGGGCAGTGGGACGCTCTCCGCTTGCGCGGGGACGGGATATGACAGACCATCGGAGCCGCCATGGCCCTCGACCTGACCAAGACCGCCGGACAGCTGTACGCGGCGATGCCCTCCATGCGGGAGCAATGGGGCTCGCACGAGCGAGCGCTCGAGCGCGCCGCAGCGCACTTCGCGACCGCCGACCCGCACGAGACGGAGGAGCGTCGCGCATCGGGCAGGGCGACGTGGCTCGCCGCCCGGCTGGACGGTGCGCTCCGTGGCGCGTACCCACCGCCGCCGCTGCCGCCCGACCACGTCGTCGTTGCGGTGGACGGCTCGCACGTCGACGTCGACCGTCACGCGGCGGCGCGCTGCTTCCTCATCAACATCGGCTATGTCACGCTGCGCTACGGCGAGGTGCCGCACGCCGAACTGCGCAGCGAACCGCACCTGTACGCCGACGACTCGTCGCTTGCGCTGCGCGACCCGCATGGCGTGCGCGAGGCGAACATCGAGGGCGCGCTGCTCGGGATGCACCGTGCCGTCATGGAGATCGAGGCGCTGGCGGATGCGGTCGAAGCCGCGCCGGAGGGACTGCCGGTGCTCGGCCTGCTGGATGGCACGCTCGTGCTCTGGGGGCTGACCGGCGGCATGGACTTCGTGCGCGAGGAGCTGGTGGACCGCCGCCTGACACTCGCGATGGACCGGCTGCGCACGGAGTCGCAGCGGCGGACGCTTGCCATCGCGAGCCACATCAGCCGTCCGCGCAGCGCGGAGGTGGTGAGCGCGCTCCGCATCTCGCGCGACGTCTGCCGGCACGAGACGGTGAACTGCGACGCCCACTGCGGACAACTAAGACGCGGCGAGCGCAACTGCGACGTGGTCGGGGGCGTAACGGACGCGGCGCTCTTCGCGCGCGAGCTTGATCCGGGGGAGCGTTCGGCGCTCTTTCACAGCGCATCGAGCATCGTTACCGAGCACTACGGCGACCACCAGGTGTGCTTCTTCTACGTCAACGTGGGCGAGGAGATCGCGCGCATGGAGATGCCCTCGTGGACGAACGAGGAAGGCGTCCGGCTGGCGCACGCGGGACTGCTCGCGCAGACGGATAAGGGGCACGGCTACCCGCTGGCGCTGCAAGAGGCGCACGAGCAGGCGGTCATCAACGTGGCCGACCGCGACTACTTCTCGCGGCTGCTGTACGAGACGGTATCGTCGGAGCGGTTGCCCGCGCCGACGTCGCAGAAAGCGCGCAGCAAGCGGACGCGGTTCGTGTAAACCGGGGCTGCCGCACACAGACCAACAACAGGGAGGAGCGCGGAATGGCGCAGAACGGCTACAAGGTCATGGACTCGGATATGCACATCGTCGAACCGTCGGACATGTTCGACAAGTACCTCGACGCGCGGTTCGCCGACCAGGCGCCCCGCATCTCCCGCGCGCCGGGCAAGCGCGTGGGGGTGTTCCTGTTCGACGGCGAGCGGCTCCCGACCTGCGACGTGGACAACCCCCACCGCATGCAGGGCATGACGAACCGCACCGACGCCGCTACCCGCCCGATGCGCGAGCGGGGCTACGACGGCCCGTCGCAACTGGAGGCGATGGACATGGAGGGCATAGACGTGGCGGTGATGTACCCCACGGTCTGCCTTTACGTCCCGAACGGTCTGGACGACGTGGACGGCCCGCTGTCGGCGGCCGTCTGCCGCGCGTACAACAACTGGCTGTACGACTTCTGCCAGACGGACCCGGCGCGGATGAAGGTCGCAGCGATGGTGCCGCAGCACGATCCGAAGGAAGCGGTGTGGGAGGCGCGCCGCGCCGTGAACGAGCTGGGCGCGGTGGGCATCTACATGCGCCCCAACTTCGTGAACGGCGTGACGTTCCACAGCGCGGACTACGCCGAACTCTGGGCGACGCTGGAGGAGCTGAACGTTCCGGTGGGATTTCACGAGGGCACCGGCTCCGTCTACCACCAGGACGGCTCCGAGTTCGCCGACAACCGGCTCATGCTGCACGCCTGCTCCCATCCCATCGGCATGATGAAGGCGATGATCAGCATGATCTGCGGCGGCGTGTTCGAGAGCTTCCCCGGTCTGCGCGCCGCGTACCTGGAGGCGAACGCGGGCTGGGTGCCGTTCTGGCTCGGGCGGATGGACCGCGACTACTCGCTCTACCGCGAGTGGGACGCGCCGTTCCTGACGCGCCTGCCGAGCGAATACTTCGCGAGCAACTGCTACGTCGGCACGGAGGCGGACGAGGCTGAGCTTCGGTACACGGTCGACGCCGTGGGCGGGAGCAACATCGTCTTCTCGTCCGACTATCCGCACCACGACTCAGAGTTCCCGGATTCCGTCAACGAGTTCCTGAGCCACGAGGACCTGGCGGACGAGGTGAAGCGCAACATCCTCTGGGACAACTGCGCCAGGCTCTACGCGCTCGACCGGTAAGGGGCGGACATGACCGCACTTCTCCCTGCGTGGATCACGCGGGACGCCGCGCTCATCATCGCGGCGCGGGCGCTGCACACGTTCTCGCAGGGCCTGCTGGCCGTGATGCTGGCCGTCTACCTCAGGGAGCAGCTGGGAATGGCCGTGTTCCTGGTGGGGCTGTTCTTCAGCCTGGGGTTCGCGAGCACGGCGGCCTTCTCGTTCCTCTCCACGTTCGTCAGCGAGCGTGTCGGGCGGCGCAAGCTGATGGTCTCCTACTCGTTGATCACGCTGGCTGGGAGCGTGGGGCTGGTGGTTACCTCGAACCCGGCGGTGCTGCTGCCGTTCGCGTTCATCGGCTCGTTCAACGGCGCCGCCGGCAACGTCGGGGCGGCCCCGGCGCCGGGACAAGCGGGCGTCGCCGGGGGGGGCGGAACGCCGCGGGGCCCCGCACCCCGCGCCCGCCGCCACCGGCGGGCCGACGCAGTCGCTGGAACAGGCGGCGATCGCGGGGGTGGTCGAACCGCAGCGGCGCACGGAACTCTTCGCGCTCTACCGGGTGGCCGCGGCGAGCGCCGGTGCGCTGGGTGCGCTGGCTGCGGGTCTGCCCGTTGCGCTGCAAGCGCTGGAGGGCGTGAGCGAGCCTGCATCCTTCCGCATCGTGCTGTGGGGGATGGTGGGACTGCGACTGTTGATAGCGCTCCTGTTCATGCTGATCTCCGACAAGGTGGAAGCCGAGCAGGGGCGCCGGGAGTGGGTGAACCCGGTCCGGCTCCCGTCCAGCAGCCGGATATTCACGCTCTCCGGTCTGTTCAGCCTGGACCAGCTTGCGGGCGCCATCATCGTGCGCGGCCTGCTGGCGCTCTGGTTCGTTGAGCGGTTCGGGCTGGACCTTGCCTCGCTGGGGGTGCTCTTCTTCGTCGCGCAGATCATCGGCGTGGCGTCGCTGGGGATGGCGGGGAAGATCGCGAACCGCATCGGCCTCATCAACACCATGTCGCTGTTGCACCTGCCGTCGGGACTGCTGCTCATCTGTATAGCGTTCTCGCCGTGGGCTTGGCTGGCGGTGGGGCTGCTGCTCTTCCGGTCCCTGTTCGACCAGATAGACGTGCCCGCGCGGGACTCCTACATCATGTCCGTGGTTCAGCCGCACGAGCGAGTGGCGATGGGAAGCATCCACATCGTGGGGCGCTCCATCTCCGGCACCATCGGGCCGACGCTCTCCACCGGGGTACTCGCGGCGATAGCCCTCAGTGCGCCGCTCGTCGGTTCCGCGCTCGTGAAGGTGACGTACACGCTGTCGCTCTACTTCATGTTCAGGAACGTCAAGGCGCCGCAGGAGATGCGCGCCGCCGAGCCGCGGGAGGAGTAGCGACGCAGTCCGGGAGGCGGCGGGCTCAATACTTCCCGGGGGCGGTCTCCTCCACTTCGAGGTCCCCGTCGTACTGCTCCGCCGGCCACCACGACACCTTGAAGTGGTTGGTCAACCTGTCTTCGAGCACGCCTTGCCGGCGATACTCGCTGATGAGGTTGTTGAACAGCTCCTTCACGCTCTGCTCTGCCTCATCCATCGTCTTGCCGTAGCCCGTGAGCCCCAATTCCGGGATCTGCGCGACACAGACGTCGCCCCGGTACTCCTTCGTCAGGGTGGTGGCTACGATGATCTTCTCGGTCTTTGCCATGGCGGTCTCCTGCGGCGGGCATTCTATCCCGTGGTGGCTTGGGGCACGTTGTCTGCTCCACCCTCACCTGCTGCGCTATCGCGCGTCGGCCTCTCCCAGGGGAGAGGCGGGCTGCGGCGCGCTAAAGCGCTGGTTCCTCTGCGCAGGCAGGAACGACGGGGGTCAATCTGCTAGACTCACCCACATAATGGCGCGCCAGCGCCTGACAACTCTGCAGAGGTTGAGATGACCGGCGACGCTCACCAGTTCCTCGCGGACGGCCTCGTAACCAGCCCCCAGCGGTTCATCGCGGGCGGCTCGTACGTCGGCCTCAAGACCTACGCTCCGGACAAGATGGACGTGGGACTGCTCCTCTCCGAGTTGCCGTGCCGAACGGCGGGCGTCTACACCACCAACAAGTTCGTCTCGCCGTCGGTGACCCTCACGAAGCAGAACGTCGACGCCGGAAAGGTGCGCGGCGTGTTCGTGACCAGCGGCATCGCCAACGCTGGCGTCGGCGAGCAGGGGATGACGGACATCAGGGAGTGCCTGCAACTCGCCGGGGACCACCTGGGCATCGGAGCGGACGAACTGGGCGCGGGCACCACGGGTGTTATCGGCGTGGAGTTGCCGATGGCGCTCATCAGGGGCGGCATGTCCGGCATCACCGTCAACGGAGACGGGGGCGCCGCGTTCGCCCGCGCCATCATGACGACCGACCGCGTGCCCAAGTCCGCCGCGGTGTCGTTCACCTGCGCCGGCGGGGAAACGGTAACCATCGGCGGGTGCGTCAAGGGCTCCGGCATGATCCACCCGAACATGGCCACGATGCTCGCCTTCCTCACGACGGACGCCGCCGTGGACGGCGCGTTCCTGGACGCGGCGCTCCGCAACTGCGCCGACGACACGTTCAACATGGTGACGATAGACGGCGACACCAGCACGAACGACATGGTGCTGCTGCTCGCCAACGGGGGCGCCGGGAACGCGGAGATAGGCGAAGGTTCGCCGGACGCCGAAGCGTTCGGCGCTGCGCTCTACGCGCTCTGCTCGCATCTCTCGCGCGAACTCGTGCGGGACGCTGAGGGCTCCTCCAAGGTCTTCTCGGTGCGGGTGGCGGGCGCGGCGAGCAAGCGAGACGCCCGCCTCGCGGCGCGCGCCATCGCCGCCTCCCTGCTGGTGAAGTCGGCGATACACGGCAACGACCCCAACTGGGGACGTGTCGTCTGCGCCGCGGGGTACAGCGGCGCAGACCTGGACGTGAGCAAGGTCTCCTTCTTCATCAACGACGTCGCGATCATGGAGGGCGGGACGCCAATCCCGTTCCACCGGGAGAGCGTCATAGCCATCATGAGCAGGGAAGAGGTCGCACTCACGGTGACGCTGGGAATGGGCGAGCACGAAGCGACCGCATGGGGCTGCGAACTCACGGAAGAGTACGTGGTGTTCAACAGCGCCTACACCACGTAGGCAGGAGCCGCGTCCGGCCCGAAGGGCTCTCATGGAAGCAGACAGCCCCATCATCCTCATCAAGATCGGCGGCAGCACGCTGAGTTCTGAAGACACGTCTTTCGCCGACGTGGCCGCACTGCAACGGCAGGGCGCGCGCGTCGTCATCGTGCACGGCGGCGGCCCCGCCATCACCTCCTGGATGGGGAAGATGGGCATCCACGCGGAGTTCGTGCGCGGCCTGCGCGTCACGGACGGCCCGAGCCTCGAAGTGGCGACGGCGGTGCTCGCTGGCCTCATCAACAAGCAACTCGTGTCGGAGATGCGCAGCCTCGGCGTGAACGCCGTGGGCGTCTCCGGCGCGGACGGCGGACTGCTGTGCGGGCGCGTCACCGACCCGGACCTGGGGTTCGTCGCAGGCGAATTGGAGACCGACGCCTCGCTCATCGAACGTCTGACCGACGCGGGCTACGTGCCGGTCGTCTCGCCCATCGCTGCGAGCGCGGACGACACGGGGCAGCTGCTCAACGTGAACGCGGACTCGGCGGCGGGCGGGCTCCCGGGCGGGCCGGGCGCGCAGCGCCTCGTTTTCCTGACGGACGTGGACGGCATACTGAATGCGGACGGACGCCTCATCAAGCGCGTTCCGCTCGACACGGGCGAAGATCTCCTGCACTCCGGCATCGTGAAGGGCGGGATGCTGCCGAAACTGGAGGCGTGCATCCTGGCTGCCCGCGCCGGAGTGAAGGCGGGGATCATCAACGGAACGAGCGCGGGAGCGCTGCCCTCCTGGTTGGAAGGGTCGCTCCCTGGCACGGCAGTCGCCTGAAGAGCGGGATGCCATGACCACGCGCCCCCCGGACGACTACGAAGAAGGCGAACTGCCGGAGTGGCTCCGGACGCTCTTCTCCCGTGAGAGCCTCTTCTTCCAGGCGGGCGTCGTGCTCGCGAGCCTGTTCGCGCTCTACCTGCTGCTGGACCTGCTGCGCGGGGCGTACACGAACTGGCTCTGGTTCTCCCACCTGGGCCTGCGCAGCGTCTACAGCACGGTGCTGTTCACGCGCATCTGGCTCTTCATCGCCGGGCTGGTGGTGAGCGGCGGAGCGCTCTGGCTGAGCTACTACGCCGCGTTCAGGTATGCGTGGGGCGAGAGCGTCTTCCGGTTCTCCCTGACCACGATCCAGTGGATACGGCTGTCGCTCATCGTGGGCTCGGTCGCGATGGGCGGCTTCATCGCGTTCACGTTCGCGTCCAGCCTCGCGAACCAGTACGGCAACTTCCTGCTGTTCATGAACGCCGCGGACTTCGGCATAGAGGACCCGCAGTTCCACAACGACGTGGGCTTCTACACGTTCGTCCTGCCCGTGCTGCACACCGTCCAGGGATGGTTGATGGGACTCGCCCTCGTCACCCTCGTCACGACGACAGGCCTCTACATGCTCATCTTCAGCGCGCGCGGGATAAACCCGGCCATCGGCACCGGCGCGCGGACCCAGTTGGCGCTCACCGGCGCTTGGCTCATGGTCACCATCGCGTTCGCGCACTTCCTCGACCGCTACGAGACGCTCTTCTCGCCCGCAGGAGCGGTGACCGGCACGGCCTACACCGACGTGAACGCCCGCCTGCCCGCGCTGCTGGTGCTCACGGTCATCGCGCTGATCTCCGCCGGCATCATGCTGTACGCGATCCGAGTGGCGAACCTGCGGCAGTCGCTCCGGCTCATCTTCGCGGCGTTCGGGCTCTGGCTCATCGCGGGGATAGTCGCGGGGATCGGATGGCCCGCGCTGACCCAACGCCTCGCCGTCGCGCCGTCCGAGTTGCAGCGCGAGCGCCCCTACATCGAGCGCAACATCGAGTGGACGCGCCGCGGCTTCGACCTCGGGCGCGTCGATACTCGGTTGCACGACGTGCGCGAAGAGACGCTGGCCGAGGGAATCGCCCAGAGCCCGGAGACGATCCGCAACATACGTCTGTGGGACCCGCGCCCACTGGAGGCCGTGCTCAACCAGCTGCAGCACCTGCGCCTCTACTACTCGTTCCTTGACGTGGACGTGGACCGCTACGTCGTGGACGGGGAGTACCGGCAGGTGCTGCTCGGCGCTCGCGAACTCTTCCAGAGCGGCTTGGACGCCGCCGCGCAGAACTGGGTCAACCGCTCCGTCATCTACACCCACGGCTACGGCGCGGTGATGAGCACCGCCACGACGTTCAGCGAGTCCGGCCAGCCCGACTTCATCGTGCGGGACGTTCCCCCCACCGGCGCGTTCGAGATCACAGAGCCGCGCGTCTACTACGGCGAGGCGTACGGCATCGACGAGGAAGAGTACATCGACCGCCTGAACCTCGACCCGGACGTGGCCGCCGAGATACGGCCCGGCATCATCACGAACGACGCCATCGTCGTGAACACGAACGAGCCGCAGTTCGACCGTCCTGCCGGAGAGGAGGCCGAGAAACCTGAGTACATCGACCGCTACGACGGAAAGGGCGGCGTGCCGCTGAGCAGCCTGTTCAAACGCGCAGTATTCGCGTGGGAATTGCTCGACGTCAACATCCTTCTCAGCCGCCAACTCACACCGGAGAGCAAGGTGCTCTACCGCCGCAATATCAGGGAGCGCGTCGGCGAGGTCGCGCCGTTCCTCGAACTCGACGACGATCCGTACCTCGTCATCAACGAAGGACATCTCTACTGGATACAGGACGCGTTCACCACGACCGACCGCTTCCCCTACTCGCGCCGCATCGACAGCAGCAGGGTGGGCTTCAACGGCGACTTCACCGGATTCGAGCGTCCGTTCAACTACATCCGCAACAGCGTGAAGGTGGTGATAGACGCATTCGACGGCTCCATGGACTTCTACACCATCGAGACGGGCGGGCCGGACCCGGTGCTCCAGACCTACCGCAACATCTTCCCGGACCTGTTCACGCCCATCGAGAAGATGCCTCCCGGCCTGCGCGAGCACATCCGCTATCCGGAGGAGTTGCTGCGCGCCCAGGCGGACACGTTCCTCCAGTACCACATGACGGACGTGAAGGAGTTCTTCCTGAAGGAGGACGAGTGGGAGTTCGCGCAGGAGGTCGTCGGGACCGACGTCATCGGTGACGACGGCAGGCCCCTGGGTCCGCGCAACCGCACCATCACGCCGTACTACGTCATCATGAAGGTGCCGGGCGAGGACGTGACGGAGTTCGTCCTCATCCTGCCTTTCACGCCCAAGGACAAGCCGAACCTCGTGGCGTGGATGGCGGCGCGCTCGGACGGGCCCAACTACGGCGAGAGTATCGTCTTCGAGTTCCCGCGCGAGCGCATCTTCAACGGCCCCAGCCAGATAGAGGCGCGCATCGACAACAACCCGGTCATCTCGGAGCAGTTCACGCTCTGGAACCAGTCCGGCTCGCAGGTGTATCGCGGCAACCTGCTCGTTATCCCCATCGGCGAGACGTTGCTCTACGCGGAGCCTATCTACCTACGCGCGGAGTCGCTCGCCTTCCCTGAGCTGAAGCGCGTCATCCTCGCCACGAACACGAAGGTCGTGATGGAGCCGACGCTGGACGAGGCCGTGGCCGCGCTGCTCGGCGATGCGCAGATCACCGTGGCCCCGGATACCGGCGAGCCGGTGGAGGGCGTATCGCGCGACGAATTGCTGCGTATTCTCGACGGAATCGCGCAGGCGTTAGAATCTATGCAGGGCGGCGCGCAGGACCTCGACGATTCCGTGCAAGCCTTGCGAGACCTCATAGGGGAGAGCAACCGATGACCACCGACTCCACCGCACACGACTCCGCATACTGGATGGCGCAGGAATCCGAGTACTACGTTCACACGTTCAACCGCCAGCCCATCGTGATCGAGCGGGGAGAAGGCGCGCGAGTCTGGGACGTCGACGGCAACGAATACCTCGACTTCGTAGCCGGGCTGGCCGTCGTCGGCCTGGGGCACTCCCACCCCGCCGTTGCTGAGGCGGTGCGCGATCAGGTGGGCACGCTCCTGCAGACGTCCAACCTCTACTACACCGTGCCGCAACTGGAACTGGGCCGGATGCTGGTGGAGAACAGCTGCATGGACAAGGTCTTCTTCGCCAACAGCGGAGTGGAGGCGAACGAGGGCGCGGTGAAGCTCGCCCGCAAGTACGGCAGGCTCCACCGCAACGGCGCGCAGAGCGTTATCACGGTGCTCAACTCCTTCCACGGCAGGACGCTCGGCATGATCGCCGCGACCGGACAGCCCGCCTACCAGGAAGCGTGGCTCCCCCTCGCCGAGGGCTTCACGAACGTCCCCTACGACGACCTCGACGCCATCCGCGAGGCCACGACCGACGAGACTTGCGCGATCATGGTCGAGGTCGTGCAGGGCGAGGGCGGCGTGAACGTCCCCACGGAGGGCTACCTGAAAGGCCTGCGCGAGTGGTGCGACGAGAACAACCTCCTCCTCATCTTCGACGAGGTGCAGACTGGCATGGGACGCCTCGGCCATCTCTGGGGCTACGAGCACTCGGGCGTCGAGCCTGACGTGATGACGATCGCCAAGGCGCTTGGCAACGGCGTGCCCGTCGGCGCGTTCCTCTGCAAGGAGCGCTGCAACGTCCTGGAGCCAGGCGACCACGGCAGCACGTTCGGCGGCAACGTCCTCGCCACGGCAGCGGGGCGCGCGACGCTCGGCCACATGCTGGAGAACGACATCCCCGGCCACGCGGCTCGCGTCGGCGACTACCTCCGGGCGAAGCTGGAGGAGTTCGCGGTTGCGCACGCTCCGGCGACGACGGGCGTGCGCGGCGTCGGCCTGCTGCAGGCGCTGCTGTTCGACCAGCCCATCGCGCGCGCCGTCGTCACGAACGCGAACGCGGAAGGCGTGCTGCTCAACCCCGTGCTCCCCAACGCCATCCGCTTCATGCCCCCGCTCATCATCACCGAGGCGGACGTCGACGAGTGCCTCACGAAACTCGACGCCGCACTCACGAAAACACTGGCCGCTTAGACGGCGACTCTGACACCGGAAAGGAAACCGCTTCTCCATGGCTGACAAGATCGTTCTCGCTTACAGCGGGGGTCTCGACACCTCCGTTGCCATCCGCTGGCTGCAGGAGCAGTACGGCGTAGACATCGCCACGCTCACGATGGACCTGGGCGGACAGGTGGACCTGGAAGCCGCGCGTCAGCGCGCGCTCGACATCGGCGCCATCCGCGCCGACGTCATGGACGCTCGCGAGGAGTTCGTGCGCGACTACGTCTGGCCCGCGCTGAGGGCGGGCGCCATCTACGAGGGCGTCTACCCGCTCGCGACCGCCCTCGGGAGGCCGCTCATCGCCAAGCACCTCGTGCGCATCGCGCAGGAGGAAGAGGCCCTGGGGATCGCTCACGGCTGCACCGGCAAGGGGAACGACCAGGTGCGCTTCGACGTCAGCGCCGGGGCGCTCGCGCCCTCGCTCAAGGTCGTCGCGCCCGCCCGCGAGTGGGGCATGACCCGCGACGACGAGATCGCCTACGCGAAGGAGCGCGACATCGAACTGGACCTGAACAAGCGCAGCTCCTACTCGACAGACGAGAACCTCTGGGGCCGCAGCATCGAGGCCGGCGACCTCGAAGACCCGTGGATGGAGCCGCCGGAAGAGGCGTACGCGTGGACGGTCTCCGTCGCCGCCGCTCCGGACGAGCCCCGTTACGTGGAGATCCGCTTTGCGGAGGGCGTCCCGGTCGCCATCGACGGCGAGGAGCTGAACGGCGTTGCGCTCATCGAACTGTTGAACGAGGCCGCGGGCGCGCACGGCGTGGGGCGCATCGACCACATCGAGAACCGGCTCGTCGGCATCAAGTCGCGCGAGGTCTACGAGGCCCCTGCCGGGACGGTGCTCCACCTGGCGCACCGCGCGCTCGAGCAGATGTGCCTCACCAAGGAGCAGTCCCGCTTCAAGGAGCGGCTGGCGCAGGAGTACGCCGACATCGTCTACAACGGCCTCTGGTTCACCGCGCACCGCCGCGACCTGGACGCCTACGTCCTCAGCACGCAGCGCCACGTCAACGGCACGGTGCGCGTGCGCCTGCACAAGGGCAGCGCGACGGTCACCGGACGCGAGAGCGCCGAGGCGCTCTACCGCCACGACCTCGCCACCTACGACGCCGGCGATACGTTCGACCACCAGGCGTCGGTTGGCTTCATCTCCGTCTTCGGACTGCCGGTCCGGACGCAGGCGCGGGTGCAGGGAGAGGCCGAGTAGGTCGCTCTCCCAACGCGCAATGAAGAGCCCGGTCATTGTCATTCCGAGCGTAGCCGAGGAATCTCTCGGGAGACGCCCGTGACACGCCAACGCTTCCCCGAGAGGATGTTGCGCGCTAAAGCGCGGGACTCCGCTCAATATGACAACACCGACGGTCGGCAAGTGAATCACCCCAAGGTCCCCGCGTGAGCGGCGCACTCCTCGCGATTGCCGCCGCCGCGATGCTCGGCCTGAACACGGCCGTCGTCCGGCGGAGCATGCTCCGTGCATCGGCCTACAACGGCATAGTCATCTCCATCGTGCTCTCCGTGCCGCTGTTCGCGGTGCTCGCGCTCGCTTCTGGCCAGCTCGCGCAGGCGGGCGGCTTCACCGGGATGCAATACGCCGTCCTTTCGGTCGGCGGCATCCTCAACTTCCTCGGCGGACGCTTCTCCCAGTTCCTCGCGATCCAGGCGGTCGGCGCGAACCTCACCGCACCGGTGCGCGTCCTCTCGGCGCTCGTCGGCGCGGTATTCGGCATAACGCTGCTGGGCGAGCAGGTGGGGCTGCTGCGCGGCATGGGCATCGCCCTGCTCATCGTCGCCCCGCTCGTCGCGTTCGCGCGGCCCCCGACCGTCCGCCTCGGCTCCCTCCAGATTGCGCGGGGCATCGTCTTCGGCCTCAGCGCGGCGGCGACCTACGGTGGCTCGACTGTCCTCCTGCGCTGGGCGCTCGACGACTCCGGCCTCACGATGCTCGGCGGGCTCGTCGCGCACGGCGCGGCGGCGGTCGTCCTCATCGCGTCGCTCGCCCTGCCGGGACGACTGCAGGGCCTGCGCGAGGTCGACCGCACGGCGTTCAAACTCTTCGTCGCGGTGACCGCCATCATGACGACGGCGCAGGTGCTCCGCTTCGCCGCCCTCGAGTCCGCCGATGCCGCCGTCGTCGCCCCGCTCACCGAGACGATGGCCTTCTTCGGCATCGGCTTCGCCTTTCTTCTCAACCGCGAGACAGAAGCCTTCAACCCGCTCGTCCTGCTCGGCATCGTCCTCGCCGCCGCCGGAGCCATCGCCATTACACTCTGACCACCACTTTCGTCACCTCTGTACTCACCCCGCCACCCCGGCACTCTCCCCGTCATTCCCGCGAACGCGGGAATCCAGAGTGCCCGGGAGGGCACACGGGGGGCCGGGGCCGAAGGGACGATGCCCTGTTCCTTCCCCCTCGATTGGGGAAGGTTAGGATGGGGGTGACCCGGCAGGGTGGGGTGGTTGCCCGGTGTAGGGGCATCCCTTGTGGGTGCCCTGCGTGACGGCAAGAACGACACCTGCCACACACAACAGACAATAAGGAGGACGCACGATGCGTATCGGATGGATCGGCATAGGCCGCATGGGACGCCCCATGGTGGAGAACCTCATCCGTAAGGGGTTCGACGTGACAGTGCAGAACCGCAGCCAGGGCAAGGTGCACGAACTCGCCGCGATGGGGGCGACCGTCGGCGAGTCGTTCGCCGCGATGGGCGCGGAGCTCGACGAGGTGCACACCTGCCTGCCGGAGACCGCTGTCGTGGAGCAGGTGCTCACCGGCCCCGGCGGTGTCCTCGAACGCCCGAAGCCCGGGCTGATCGTCGTCGACCACAGCACCATCCACCCGGACGCCGCGCGCGCCCTCGCTGCCGCCGCCCGCGAGCGCGGCGCGTCGTTCATCGACGCCCCGGTCTCCGGCTCCGGCCCCGTCGCCGAACGCGGCGAGATGACCATCATGTGCGGCGGCGACGAGGAAGCCTTCGCCACCGCGCGCCCCGCGATGGAGGCCATGGGCCGCACCGTCGAACTGATGGGCGCGTCCGGTTCGGGCGCGGCGACCAAGGTGGTGAGCAACTTCCTCATGGCGACGAACCTCGCCGTGGCGATGGAATCACTCCTGCTGGCCGACAAGGCCGGGCTGGACCTCGAACGGCTCTTCGCCGTCATCCGGACGGCGTCGGGCGCGAGCCGCGCCTGGGAGCGGAACGTCCCGCGCATCCTCAAGCGCGAGTTCGGCAAGGACGGCTCCGCCTGGCTCACGATGAAGGACCTCGACCACGCGCACGAACTGGCGGTCGAGTTCGGGCTGGACCTGCAGTTGTTCGAGACGGGCCGCCGCTTCTGGCACGCCGTCGTGGAGGAGTACGGCCTTGGCGAGGAGGACCCCTCGCACGGCTTCACCGCGCTCGAACAACGCCTCGGCGTCACCTTGGGTGGCTAGGCGCGTATCCTGCGCCCCATGAGGTCGGTCGGTGGGACACGACATTTCATCGTCACCTATCGGTGGGAGATAGCGCTGGTTGCTGTCATGCCTGCCTTAGGCATGGGGTATTGGGTGCTGTGGATGGCCGGTCCATTGGAACTCTACGGCCTCGCGTATCACTTCGCGTGGTGGAGCGTCTTTGTTCTGCTTCCTGCCCTGCTGATGGGCGTGCTCTACCTGCGCCTGCGCCGCCGGGGGTATGGCTGGGAAAGCCTGCTGCTCGTCGCCATCCCCTACTGGGCTGTACTGTCTGGAGTCGTTTACTCTGCGTTGATCTATCGCTTCCTCTTGCCGGACTCCGAGAGATGGAGAGGCCTCGTACTGGGCCTTACCGACTGGAGTATCCCCGATCAGTTCTTCACGGCCATCCTGCTCGCCGCGCTCTACCCTGCGGTCCGACGTCTGGGACGCGAATTCCTGCGCCTGACGTGGCAGTTCCTCCTCGTGGTTGCGGTCATCGGAGTGGTTGTGGACAGCCTCTTCATGACGATGCAGTTGCGCGGGCTGGATTTGGGATCCGGTTCGGCGGTTTGGGATGCCATGCTGCTCAGCTTCCTGCTGACCGGCCCAGTGGCAATGTTCTTCCTGCTCAGGCTCATCCACCAAGTGTCTCGGTTCAGCCTCGCGCACGCGTTCTTCATGGCTGCTCTGGCCTTCAGCTTCCCCTGGCGCTACCTGTTTGAGCCCTCGGCTGGAGTAATGCCGGAAACGAGGCTGGACTATCTGGCGTTGGCAGCGTTGAACGTAGCGGTGAACTCCCTCATTGTCGGCATGACTGTCTTCACAGCCTGGCTTTTGTTCAACTTCGACAAGTGGGAGCCGGTGTTCCGAGGGCGCGCAGTCCTCGCCCTGTTCGGCGTGCATGCACTGGGCGGAGTTTTGTTCTCCCTGTGGCTCATCCAAGGATTGGAGCTTACGGATGACGCAGGAGTGCTGCTGGCATTGTTGGTGATCGTCCTCGCGTGGCTCGCTACGTTCTGGGCCGTCTATCTCGTCCGCGTGCGCCAGCCCGTGCCGAGCGAGGAGAGCTGACGTGCCACGCTTCCTCGTCACCTACCGATGGGAGCTGTGGCTGTTGCTCTGGACTCCTCTCCTGAGCGTCATAGCCTCCGTGCTGGCGTTCTCACTGTACGCTTCCCTGTACGACGAGGACCGCGTGGTCCCCCGCTACGTCTCGTACGCTCAGGGGGTGGCAGCAAGTCTTGTGCACGCAGGACTGCTGGCGGTCTTCTACGCGCGGATACGCCGCCTGGAGCACCCGTTCTTCACGCTGGTCTGGGGCTATGCAATCTGGCTGGCAGCCGTCGGTGCCCTGGTGTGGCTGGTCGCCGCTGCCTTCGCGCCGTATGACGAGGATTCCGGACTACTAGGCGTCTCTCTATGGACGCGCGGAAGGTCGTTGGCCCACGGGGTCGTGGCGCTGCTTCCGCTGCTCTGGTTCGCTCGGCAGGCGTCGCGACTCAGCCTGGCCCATGCCTGCTTCCTCTTCCTCGTCTTGAAGGCGTACACCCTGACGATTGTCGTTGCCAGAGCACTGAACCTCTGGATCTTCGACGTGGTTCCAGTCGGCCTCTTGTTCGCCATGACATTCGCCTCCGTCCTTGGATTCGGCTTCCTGCTCGCCTGGCTGCTGGGTAACTTTGACGTGCGCGGCATCATCTTCCGGAGGCAGGCCGTGGGGTGGTTACTGGCTGCGCACGCGGTGTCCGTTGTCTGGGAATTGCAAGGGGTCACGGTCCTGCTCCAGGACAGGCTGGCCTTCACACTGTTCATCGTCGACCTCATCCTCCCCCTCGCCCTTATCTACTTCGTCCACGTGCGGCATCCCGAGGCTGCGCAGCAGCCGTAGCGGGACCTTCGCGTACAATAGACGCGACGCCATGACCGACTACACGACCCACCACTTCGAGGCCGCCTCGCGCTATACCGTCTCCGTCGGTTACGACCGCCGACTCTACGAGCACGACATCGCGGGCTCCGTCGCGCACGCCCGCATGCTCGGCCGGCAGGGCATCATCGCCGACGCCGACGCGAACGCCATCGTCGAGGGACTCGATGCCGTGCGCCGCGAGATCGCGGACGGCGCGTTCAACTGGCGAGAGGAGCTCGAAGACCTCCACATGAACATCGAGACGCGTCTCCACGAGCTCATCGGCGAGCCTGCCGCGCGCCTCCACACCGCGCGCTCCCGCAACGACCAGGTCGCGACCGCCACCCGCCTCTACGTCCGCGACGCCATCGACCGCGCGGCATCGCAGCAGCGCGCCCTGCAGGGCGCGCTGCTGTCGCTCGCCGCGCGCGAGCAGGACGCCCTCCTTCCCGGCTACACCCACCTCCAGCGCGCGCAGCCCGTGCCGTTCGCGCACCACATGCTCGCCTACTTCGAGATGTTCGACCGCGACGCCGACCGCCTCGCCGACGCCCGGAGGCGCGTGAACGTCCTCCCGCTCGGCTCCGGCGCGCTCGCCGGCGCCCCGTACCCCCTCGACCGCGAGTCCGTCGCACGCGAGCTCGGCTTCGACAGCATCTCCGCGAACTCGATGGACGCCGTCTCCGACCGCGACTACGCCGTCGAGTTCCTCGCCGCCGCCGCGACGTGCATGATGCACTGCTCCCGCCTCGCGGAGGAGATCGTGCTCTGGACGTCGCACGAGTTCGGCTACCTGCAGCTCGGGCGCCAGTGGGTCACCGGCTCGTCCATCATGCCCCAGAAGCGCAACCCGGACTTCGCGGAGATCGCGCGCGGCAAGACGGGCCGCGTCTACGGCAGCCTCGTCGGCCTGCTCACCACCCTCAAGGGCCTCCCGCTCACCTACAACCGCGACCTCCAGGAGGACAAGGAAGGCCTCTTCGACGCCGTCGACACCCTCGAAGCGACCCTCGACGCCATGCGCGGCATGCTCAGCGACTGCACCGTGAACGCCGAGCGCATGCGCGAGGCCGCCGAGGACAGCGCCCTGCTCGCGACCGACATGGCCGACTATCTCGTCGGCAAGGGCGTCCCCTTCCGCGAGGCCCACGCCGCCGTCAGCGCGCTCTGCGAACTTGCCGCCGAGCGCGGCGTCCCCGTGACCGCGCTCCCGCTCGACGACATGCGCGCCCGCTGCCCCGCATTCGACGACGGCGTGCGCGAATTGAACGCACTCGCGAGCGCGACGGCGCGCGACGTGCCGGGGGGCGCGTCGCCCGCCCGCGTTCGCGAAGCCCTCGCCGCCGCCAAGGCCCGCCTGGAGGGAGCCAATGGCTGACGTCAAACTCGCCCCCTCCATCCTCTCTGCCGACTTCGCCCGCATCGGCGACGTCGTCCGCGAGACCGAAGACGCCGGCGCCGACTACATCCACGTCGACGTCATGGACGGGCGCTTCGTCCCGAACCTCACCATCGGCCCGCTCGTCGTCGAGGCGATACGTCCCCACACTAGCCTCCCGCTCGACGTCCACCTGATGATCGTCGAGCCGGAGCGCCTCATCCCCGACTTCGTCGCCGCGGGCGCCGACAAGATCACCGTGCACCAGGAAGCCGTGACGCACCTCGACCGCGCCGTCCACCAGATACGCGACCTCGGCGCGACCGCCGGTGTCTCGCTCAACCCCTCGACGCCCGACGCCACGCTCACCGAGATCCTGCCGGAGCTCGACCTCGTGCTCGTCATGTCGGTCAACCCCGGCTTCGGTGGGCAATCGTTCATCCCGGGCGTCCTCCCGAAGATCGAACGCCTCCGCGCCGCGATAGACGAACGCGGCCTCGCCACCGAGCTTGAGGTCGACGGCGGCGTCAAGCCCGACAACGTGGCGCGTGTCGTCGCCGCAGGCGCGAGCGTCATCGTGGCGGGCTCCGCCGTGTACAATGACCGCATGACCGTCGCCGACGCTGTCGCCGCCATGCGCTCCGCTATCACCGGACCGGGCGTGCCCGATTAACCCCCGCATCGCCCACGTCCTCTGCCCCGGCCTCTCCGGGGCCGTCCTTCTCATCGTCGCCCTGACGCTCGCCGTCGCCTGCGCGTCCCCCACCCCGACCCCAACCCCCGTCCCCGTCGCCGAGGAAGGCGACCGCGCCATGGTGCACTACACAGGCACCCTCGACGACGGCACCGAGTTCGACTCCTCCCGCGACGGCTTCCCGCTCGACTTCGTCATCGGCAGCGGCCAACTCATCGACGGCTTCGACAGCGCCGTGCGCGGGCTTGCCGTCGGCGAAAGCGTCACCGTGCGCCTGGAAGCTGCCGAAGGCTACGGCGAACCCAACCCCGAACTCATCGCCGACGTCCCCATCAAGGAGTTCCCCCCGGAGATCCTGAGCCAGCTCTCGCTGGGCATGGCCATCCCGCTCTCCAACGGCATCTCCCCGGTCATCACCAACATCACCGACACCTTCGTCACCCTCGACGCCAACCACCCCCTCGCCGGCGAGGCCCTCACCTTCGACATAGAACTCGTCGACCTCATCAAACCCACCCCCGCCCTCGAAACCACCCCCGTCGCCTGACGGCCCTCCGTCCGTTCCTCCGCAGGCGGGAGCCCGGGGTCCGTTCCTGCGAAGGCGGAACCCGGGGGTGCTGCTCAGCGAGCCGCTCGCGGCGGGGCATGGCGATGTGAACGACGTGCCATCCCGAGTGCAGCCGGAGAGCCATTCGGCCTGCCCGATCCCTTCCCCTCTATGGGGGAATGCTGGGATGGGGCTGAGGCCCGGAGAGCCGAAACCCCAAAACCCGCGGAATCTCCCCACAAATACGCTTGACGCTGCGTGCGCGGAAGACGAATCTAGCGACTCACATTTCGGAGTACGGAGGGAAGCGGGCTCGTGGATACGGCGGAACAGATACTGCGAGACAGCAAGGTCATCGCCGTCGTCGGCCTGTCCGACAGGCCAGACCGTCCGTCGCACGGGGTCGCGAGGTACATGCAGGAGCACGGCTACCGCATCATCCCCGTGAACTCGAAGCTCACGGAGCCGGTGCTCGGCGAGCAGCCGTACGCAAGATTGGAGGACGTGCCGGAGCACGTCGACGTGGTGGACATATTCAGGAGAGCGGTGGATGTGCCGCCCGTCGTGGACGGGGCCATCCGCATGGGAGCCTCCGCCGTGTGGATGCAACTGGGGATATCCCACGGCGAGGCCGGAGCAAAGGCGGAAACTGCGGGCCTGCGTGTCGTCATGGACAAGTGCATGGCCATCGAACACCGCCTGATGAGAGGTTCGTAAGCAACAGAGAGACGCCGCCACAAGAGGGGGTGCGTGCGCTGGCGACGGGAGACGTCGTCATGATCTACCGTGAAGAGGAGCATGTCCGGTTGTTGAAGGAACAGTCCCGCACAGCAGTGCGCCTGGCGATGGAAGGGGAGTGGGCGGAAGCCGCCCGGCTCAACCGCGAGATCCTGGAAGCCGCGCCCGATAACGTCGAGGCGATGAACCGCCTCGGCAAGGCGCTCACCGAGCTTGGTGAGTTCGGCGCGGCGCTCGATGCCTTCCGCCGAGCGCTCGTGTTCAGCCCCGACAACCCCATCGCCACCAAGAACGTCGACCGGCTCATGGCCGAGGCGGACAGTGCTCGCGCCCGCCGCTCCGGTAACGGCAACGGAGGCACGCTCAAACCGCGCATGTTCATCGCCGACCACGGCAAGAGCGCCGATGTCACCCTGCTGGCGTCGACCGGCGCGGGCAACTCCTCGCCCGGTACGCCCGTGACCCTGGAGGCGAACGGCGCAACCCTCGGCGTGATGGACCCTGAAGGCAACTGCCTGGGCCTCGTCCCCCCCAACATGGCAGGCCGTCTCCTCTGCCTCATGTCCGGCGGCAACCGCTACGACGGCGCCGTCTCCGGAACGGCCTCCGGTGCCGTGCGCGTCGTGCTCCGCGAGGCATTCCAGCACCCGAGCCAGCGCTCCAGGATCTCGTTCCCGGCGCAGCCGAGACCCCTCGCAGAGCCTGTCCTACCCGTGCTTGAATCCGTCGAAGCGCCCGACACAACCCCCGTCAACGTCCCGGAGGTCCCCCTCTCCCTCCTCGACGACTCACCCGAACTCGCCGCCGTAGGCGCCGGCATCGGCATCTTCGACGACGCCCTCCTCCCCGACCTTCCCGAGGACGACGAGTAACCCGACGTCCCGCCGCAAGCCCCGTCATCCCCGCACCGGCGGGGATCCAGAGTGCGCGGGCAGCGCACACGGGGGCGGGGCGGGAGGGCCTACGCCCCCTCTAGGCTCTCCGCGAGCAGTTCCAGCAAGTCCTTCGCGGACTTGCTGTCCTCCTCCCCCTTCGCGCCGATGCCCTCCTCCATCATCTGGAGGCAGAACGGGCACGACACCCCGACCGCGTCCGCGCCCGTGTCGAGGAAGTGGTCGGTGCGGATGTGGTTGACCCGTGTGCCCTGCTCCTCCATCCACATGCGCCCGCCGCCCGCGCCGCAGCAGAAACCCCGCTCCCGGCACCGCCCCTCGCCCATCTCCACGAGCTCCAGGCCGGGGATGGCCCGCGCGATCTCCCGCGGCGCCTCGTAGATGTCGTTGTGCCGCCCCAGATAGCACGAGTCGTGGTAGGCGACCGATAGCGGCACCGCCTTCGCAGGCCGGATGCGCCCGTCCCGTATCAGCCCCGCGACGAACTCGGTGTAGTGCGTCACCTCGAACTCCCCACCGAACTGCGGGTACTCGTTCTTCAGCGTGTTGAAGCAGTGCGGGCAGAGCGTCACGATCCGCTGCACCTCGTAGCCGTTCAGCGTCTCGATGTTCTGCTCCGCCATCATCTGGAAGAGGTACTCGTTCCCCATGCGCCGTGCGGGGTCGCCGGTGCACGTCTCCTCGCTGCCAAGCACCCGGTACTTGACCCCCGCCAGCTTCAGCACCGACGCCATCGCCCGCGCCACCTGCTGCCCGCGTCCGTCCAGCGCCGACGTGCAGCCGACCCACAGCAGCACGTCGTGCTCCGGGTCGTCGCTCATCGCGACGGCGTCCGCGCCCTCCATCCAGTCGGTGCGGGTGGCCTGCGTGCCGCGCCACGGGTGCCCCCGCTGCTCCATCGACGTGAGCGCGTTCATCGCGCCCTCGGGCACGTCGGCCTCCTCCATCGTGAGGAACCGCCGCATGTCCACGATGGAGTCGATGTGCTCGACGAACGCCGGGCACGCCTCCATGCATGCCCGGCACGTCGTGCACGACCAGAGCACGTCGGTCGATATCGCGCCGTGCACGAGGTCGGCTTCCGGCGGGGGCGGCTCGGCGTCCGGCCCCAGCGCCAGCAGCACCGGCGCGCGTGACTCCATGTAGGCCTTCGCGTCCTGCACCAGCTTCCGGGGCGACAGCGGCTTCCCGCTGCGCCACGCGGGGCACTGGTCCTGGCATCGCCCGCAGTTCGTACAGGCGTCGTAGTCGAGAAGCTGCTTCGACGTGAGCTGCGTAATCTCCCGCGCGCCGAACACCTCCAGCGTATCGAGGTCGCCCATCGGCCGCAGCGCGCCCTTGGGCCGCATGACGGACGAGCGCATCACGAGGTTGAGCGGACTGATGAAGATGTGCATGAGCGGCCCGAACCGCCACGCCGCGTAGACGAACGTCGCGGACATCAGCCCCGCGTGCGCCCACCAGAGCACGAAATGTGAGACCTCCATCGCGTAGACCGTGAACCCCACCCCTCGGATGCCCACCGCGATGACGTAGGAGAACGGGGACCAGTACGCCGACGCTACGCTGTAGAGGTCGCTCGTCGGCTCCAGCTCCGTCGCCGCCATGCGTAGCGACTGCAGGACGAAGCCCGAGAGCGCGCTCGCCAGCAGCAGGGCGAGCAGCACGTTGTTCTCCAGCATCGTGTTCAGCCTTGGCGGACGCACAACGTACCGCCGCCACGCGGCGAGGCCGATGCCCGCGATGAGCATCACCCCGCCGATGTCCCATATCAGTTCGAGCTGCAGCCCGATGTCGCGCGTTGGGAGATGCCAGCCGAAGTACTGCTCCGAGTTGAATTCCAGCGCGTCGAGCGACGTCGCGATGAACAGGATGACGATGCCCCAGAAGATGAGGAAGTGCATCGTGCCGGGGTAGCGCTCGCTGCGGACGAAGCGCCGGTGTCCCACGGAGTCGATGAGCAGCGTGCGCAGCCCTCCCGCGAGCCGCGTCCGCCACGGCCCGGCGTCCGGGTTCGGCTTGCCCAGCCGCCAGTAGCGCGAGCGCTGCCAGAGCGCCCAGGCGATGGCGGCCAGCGCGATGGGGGCAGTGAGGTAGACGAACGCCCCCAGCGGGTAGCCGATGTTCCAGAAGTCGAGCCGTCCGGACAGTTCAGGTGGCAATGCACAACCTCGGGAGGAGTCTCGCGGGAGTTTAGCAGCCGCACGAGAGAGAAGGCAGGCGTAGAGCGCACCGGCAGTGCTACCATTACCCTGCACGGAGGGATGGCAGAGTGGACGATTGCGGCGGTCTTGAAAACCGCTGTGCCGGCGACGGTACCGTGGGTTCGAATCCCACTCCCTCCGCCACATCGTGCTGTTGTGGAGTAAAGTAGCCGCATCGCGCCCGCCGTCTCTCGCAAGGGCGGCGTCAAGGAGGCCACCAATGGCAGAGATCGTGCTCGTCGAGGCCTGCTCCCACTCGCCTTTCCTCTTCATGGAGCCGCATCTGTGGAACCAGGTGCGGGCCGCCCGTCCGCCGCTGACCGACAACCCGGTCATGTCCGAGGACGAGAACGCCGCTCAGCACAAGCGCTGCATGGATGCGTTCGAGACGCTGCGCCAGAAGATGGAGGAGGCCAAACCGGACGTGATCCTCGTCTTCGGAGACGACCAGCAGGAACTCTTCGGGCTGGACAACTTCCCCGCCTTCGGCATCTTCGTCGGCGACGAGTTCGAGGGCTATCGCACGAGCGCGCGGACGGGCTTCATCCCCGGCGAGCAGCGGGGCTGGCGCGAGAAGACGCCCGAGACGTGGGTGAAGGTGCAGAGCAACCCGCAGCTCGCGCAGGAACTAGCGGTCGGGCTGACACACCGCGACTTCGACATCTCGTTCAGCTTCGAGGTGCCGAACAAAGAGCACGGCATGGGGCACGCGTTCATGCGTCCCTTCACCCGCATCGTCCCGGACTTCGACATCCCGATGATCCCGTTCTTCCTGAACTGCTACTTCGGTCCACAGCCGTCGGCCAACCGCTGCTACCGCCTCGGCAGGGCAGTGCGGGAGGTGATCGAGGCGTCGCCGCTGGACCTCCGCGTCGCCGTCCTCGGCTCGGGCGGACTGTGGCACACGCCGGGCAGCCCCACCTCGTGGCTCAACACCGAGTTCGATGAGCGCATCCTCTCCTACATCCCCACGGGTGACGCAAAGGGGATGGCGGAGGCGTTCGATGCGGAGGGCGCCACACCTCCGGCGGACTATGGTCCGAAGACGGCGCGCTGGGTCGACGGCGGGACGGGGATGTACACGGGCATCGGGAGCGGCACGGGCGAGACGCGGAACTGGGTGGCTGCCGCGGGTGTCGCTGACGGCAAAGCGGGCGTAGTACTGGACTACGTGCCGGTCTTCGCGTCGCCGTGCGGGATGGGCTTCGCGTACTGGGAGATGTAGCGCGACAAGCCGCTACTACTGGCCGGGCGCCATCGTGCGAATACCGTAGCGCCGGATGTGGGCGTCCCGCGTCACGAGAGTCAATCCCTCCGCCTGCGCCTGCGCGATCAGCATCCGGTCGAATGGGTCGCGGTGATGCATAGGCAGCATTGCCGCCTGCTCCGCGTGGAACAGGGACAAGGGCAAGGGCGTGAAACCAGCTTGTTCCACCATGCCAGCCAGGCCTTCCGGGGCATCCAAAAAGGACTTGGCCCGCTTCAGCGCGATCTCCCAGATGCTCGCAGCGCTGACGAAGACTTCGTTGTCAGGATCAGCAATAGCGGCGGCGGCACGTGCGCCGAGCAGCGGGCTCTGCCATAAGAACCAGAGCAGTACGTGCGAATCGAGTAGCAGCCTCATTGGAAGAGCGGATCGTCAGGGTCGTCCTGGTAGAACATCTCCTCGATCTCCTCGTCTGCCCACTCGAGCAGGTCCCAGTTTGGCTCAGGCCAGCCCTGCTCTTTCAAGATACCCAGTTTGCGCGGCTCGCGTTTCTTCTCCTCATAGGGGAGCAGTTCCAGGTAAGGCTTGCCTGCCTTGGCGATGATGATGCGTTCGCCCTGGCAGGCGAGTTCACCGAGGCGCGAGAGTTGGGATTTGGCTTCGTGCATGTTGACCTGCATGCCGAATGCTCCTTGGTCGGACTAAGCTTAGCTAATCACAGCAAGGCCCTGCCGTCAAGCGATGCTGGCTGGGAAACTCCTACCCTGCGCTGCCGTACTGCCCTTCGTGGAAGAGGAGCGCGCCGCCTTCCCGGACTTCCACGTGCTCGACTGCCGCGACGAACAGCGTGTGGTCGCCTGCCTCAACAGCCTGTTCGATGTGGCAGACCATGCCGACCAGCGCCTCGTCCAGCAGTGCGACGCCGCTCCCGTGGGTCGTGTGTGCCTCGGGCAATATCCGGCGCTCCTCGGGTGCGGCTCGACCGTAGAAGTCTGCCACCTCTGCCTGATCCCCGCGCAGGAAGTTCACCCCGAAGCACCCCTCGCGGCGGAGGTAGTCGCACGTATTCCCACCTGTCGCAACGCTCAGCAACAGCAGTGGCGGGTCGAGCGCCACGGAGAGGAGCGCGTTCGCGGTCGTGGCGTAGGGCGCGCCGTCGGGCGAGCGCGTGGTCACGACGCTGACGCCGGTCGGGAACCTGCGCCACGCCTGACGGTAGAGGGTGGGGTCGGCTGTCATCGGCGTGTAGGATAGAGCATCCTCACGACTTGCGCAGGTGTGGAGGTCAGAAACCGATGAATGAGCAAGAACTGGTGCGGACCCTGAACTCGGTGGGTAGGAGATGCTTCATCACCTATTTCAGGCAGTTCTGCGACCCCTCCCTCTCGAACGAAGCTGTTGCAGCGCAGATAGAAGAGGCGGAAGGATACTCATCCAAAGCCTGCCGGAGTCGGGTGAGCGGCGCGCGGCGCATCATCAGCGCAGGACGTGGCCGTGATGCGCTGACCATCATCGCCAGTTCCCGGGCGGATGCTCGAACCCGGGAGGAAGCATCGAGGTTCCTGACGTCTCGGGGCTAGGGTCCGGTGACGCCTACCCCACGCTGGCTGGCGCCTTAACCCCCAGCCACTCCGGCACGACGCGGAAGAGGTCGTCCTCCTTGTTGTGCCAGCCGTGGTCGCCGCCCTCCAGGTGCACCCACGTCACGTTGTCCATGCCCTCGCAGAGCGCGGCCATGTCGCGGCCTGCGTCTCGCATGCGCGGATGCGTCTCCTCCGTACCGGTGAGGATGAGCAGCGGGCACTCGATCTCGCTCGTGTGCGCCTTCGTGATGTCGTAGTGCTCGGAGCAGTGGCGGTCCAGGTAGACTTCGGCTGAGAAGTACGCACCGGGATTGGGGAAGTCCACGAACATGATCTCGTGGCCGCGCCCGTCGGCTACCATCGCCTTCGCGGCCTCGTAGTTCCGCAGGTGCTCTTCGCCCATCTCGCAGGCCGAGTAGTACTCGTGAGAGAACCGCAGCGGCGCGAGCGAAATGACGACTGCGACGTTCGGGTCCTGGTTCTTCGCCTGTGCGAGCACGACACGCACCGCGCCGAGGCTGCTGCCCCAGATGCCCACGCGAGCGTACCCTCGCTCCACCATGAATGCGACCATCGCTTTCAGGTCAAGGTGGGTCTCGGAGAGCAACTCGTAGACGTTGCCGGTGCGCACTTTCCCGGCGCGCCCACCCACCACGTCGTGGCCGCGCGTGTTGAAGAGCGCGGTGGGGATGCCCATGTCGCGCAGTTTCGCGGCGCGCGGGTTGGAGGGCGAGAGGTAGAAGTTGCCGGCGGAGCCGTGCACCATCACCATCGCGTCCACGAGCAGGTCCGTCCGGGGCTGCTCCGGCTCCAGCACGATGCCGCTCAGGGTAACGTCGTCGCTCGTCTTGGTGTGTACCAAGTCAACCAGCATAGGTCGCGCCTCCTCTTGCCGTGTGTTGCTGCAGTATAGTCCGTGGCTTCGCCCGGTGCGTCAGTCCTCGTCGTGCGGCTCCGGCATCAACACGAACTCAGGGTACGCCTCCATCCCCAACTCACCGATGTCCTGTCCCAGCCGTTCGATGTTATACGACACGCGCGCGCCCAGTGTTGCCCTGAACGCCATCCAGAGCAGCCATGAGACGGGGAAAACGAACGCCCCGACCGCCAGCACGCCGATGAGTTGCACGTGGAATTGCGCTCCGGCTGCGATGGAGGCGGCGAGCGTTCCCCAGATGCCCGCGAACAGGTGCGCGGGCACCGCGCCGACGACGTCGTCCAGTTTCACCGTCTCCAGCATCTTGAGACCGGCGACAACGATCAGTCCGCCGACCGCCCCGATGATGATCGCCCAGTAGTGGTCGACGATGTCGGGCCCGGCGGTGATCGAGACGAGCCCGGCGATGGCGCCGTTCAGCGCGGCGAAGAGGTCTATGCGTCCGAGAATCCAGCGCGAGACCAGTATGGCCGTGATGACGCCTGCGGCTGCCGCGAGATTCGTGTTCACTATCACGATGCTCATAGCCACCGCGTCCACAGCGCTCGCCAGCGCGAGTTGCGACCCGCCGTTGAAGCCGAACCAGCCGAGCCAGAGGATGAACACGCCCAACGTCACCGCGATGGTGTTCGAGGGTGGCGTCGGCCTCGCCTTGCCGTCGCGACCGAACTTGCCGAGCCTCGGCCCCACGACGAGTATGCCCGCCAGCGCGGCCCAGCCCCCGGTGCTGTGAACGATGGTCGAGCCCGCGAAATCCTGGAAGCCCATCTCGTAGAGCCACCCCTCACCCCACGTCCACGCCCCGACCACGGGGTAGATGAACCCGGTCAGCAGGAGCGTGAAGATGAAGAACGACCACATCTTCACCCGCTCTGCCAGCGCGCCGGACACGATGGAAGCGGCGGTCGCCACGAACACCATCTGGAAGAACCAGTCCGACATGACGGAGTAACTGTTCTCCTCGAGAACCGCGGCTGCATTGCCGTCTTCGGCCAGCAACGCCACCTCGCTTGCCGACGGTCCGTAGAGCAGGTTGAACGAGCCGATGACGCCCCCGACGATGTCCACGTACATCAGGTTGTAGCCGACGAAGAAATAGGCCAGCCCCGCGATGGAGTAGAGGCCGATGTTCTTCATGCAGATCATGGAGGCGTTCTTGGTTCGGACCGAACCGGCCTCCAGCATCGTGAACCCGGCGGCCATCCACATCACCAGGGCGCCCCAGACGAGGAACGCGAACGTGTTGAGAACGAACGCGGTCTCTGATGCGACATCCGCGGCGCGCGCGACAGCGGGCTGGGCAACGAAGAACGCCAGCGCGAGAACACCGGATACGGCAAAGATGAGAGGGGGACGACGGTAGGACAGGATACGCAGGATGGTCATCGACATAACCTCCGCTCTCCGATTCGCAGGAGCGTAGCGCATCCCCATCGAGTCCGACAACGCTATGGCTGGCCAGTTTGCCATCGGGCGCTGGTATCATGAACGTCCTATGCTCGTCCGAGACCTCATCGCCGCACGCCTGCGCGACGCCGTAAGCGAAGCGCAACGCACCGGCGCGCTACCCCCGTTCGACCTGCCGCAATCGGGAATCGTGGAGCGTCCACAGAAGACCGGCCACGGCGACTTCGCCTCGGGCCTTCCCCTGCGTGTCGCCAAGGCCGCCAAACGCCCGCCATTGGAGATAGCGCAGACACTCGCGGACGCTCTCATGCGGAATGCTGAACACGGAGACCCCATCGGCGCGGTCTCCGCTGCTCCGCCCGGGTTCGTGAACTTCCACCTGAGCGATGACTGGCTGCGCGCGCAGGTGGAGGCGATCCGCTCCGCAGGCGAGACGTTCGGCAACGTGGAGATTGGCGAGGGCAAGCGGGTGCAGGTCGAGTTCGTGAGTGTGAACCCCACCGGGCCGGTGCACGTAGGCCACGCCCGCGGCGCTGTGCTGGGCAGCGGGCTTGCGCGTGCGCTCGCAGCCGCCGGGTTCGACGTCACCCGTGAGTACTACGTGAACGACGCGGGCAACCAGATGGAGCTGTTCTACCGCTCCGTATTCGCGCGGTACGCGGAGGCGCTCGGCAGGACGGACGTGCCGCTACCGGAGGACGGCTACCAAGGCGCCTACCTCGTGGAACTCGGCAAGGAGTTGGCAGAGCGTCACGGCCCGCACTATCTGGAGATGGACGCTGCCGAGGGGACTGCCGAGCTTGGCGAGGAAGCCCTCAGGCGCATGCTCGACGTGATACGCGCCGACCTCGAACGCATCGGCGTCGATTTCGACGTCTGGTTCCGCGAGCGCGACCTCTACGCGGACGGACAGTACGAGGAGACGATGACGCTCCTCCGCGAGCGTGGGTACACCGCCGTGCGCGACGGCGCGGAGTGGTTCACCTCAACTGCGCTCGGCGACGAGAAGGACAATGTCATCGTGCGCAGCACGGGCGCGCCGACCTACTTCGCGTCCGACATCGCCTACCACCGCGACAAGTTCGGGCGGCGGGGTTTCGACCGCGTGATCGACATCTGGGGCGCCGACCACCAGGGCCACGTGCCGCGCATGAAGGCGGTCATGCAGGCCCTCGACCTCGACCCCGACCGTCTCACTATCCTCATCGGCCAGCTCGTAACGCTGAAGAGCGGCGGCGACATCGTGCGGGCGTCCAAGCGCTCCGGCAATATCGTCACTCTCGGCGACCTGGTGGACGAGGTGGGCGCGGACGCTTGCCGCTACTTCTTCCTCGCACGCGCCGCCGAGAGCCAGATGGAGTTCGACCTCGAACTCGCGAAGAAGGAGTCGAGCGAGAACCCCGTCTACTACGTGCAGTACGCGCACGCGCGCATCGCCGGCATCGTCCGGCAGGCATCCGAACGAGGCGTTGCCTGGGATGACGGTGATACCGCGCTACTGACCGACTCCGCCGAGCTTGCGCTGGTGCGGAAGATGCTACAGTTGCCGGAGATTGTGGACTCGATCGCCGTCACGCTCGCACCGCACTCGCTGCCGCACTACGCAGTCGACCTCGCCACCGCATTCCACTGGTTCTACGACCATTGCCGCGTGCTCTCGTCCGATCCGGCGGACGCGCCGCTGATGAAGGCGCGCCTCAAGCTGACCGAGGCCGCGCGCGTCGCGCTCGCCCGTACGCTCGCGCTGATGGGCATGAGCGCGCCCGAGACGATGTAGGCTGCAGATGCGCCGCGTCTGGGAGGTGCTGCTCACCGCCGGGTGGCTCGGCCTCACCTCATTCGGCGGCCCCGTCGCGCACATCGGCTACTTCCGCGAGGCGTACGTCGTCCGCAAGCGCTGGCTGGACGAGGAGACGTTCGCCGGACTCGTCGCCCTCTGCCAGTTCCTGCCCGGCCCCGCGAGCAGCCAGCTCGGGATAGCTATCGGCATCCGGCGTGCAGGGCTGCTCGGCGGCTTCGCCGCATGGCTCGCTTTCACGCTGCCGTCCGCCGCTGCGCTCATCCTGTTCGCCTACGGCGTGCAGTCGCTGGGCGACCAGACCGATGCGGGCTGGCTGCACGGACTGAAGGTCGTGGCGGTTGCCGTCGTTGCGCTGGCGCTGTGGGGTATGGCATGGACGCTCGCGCCGGACAGGCCGCGCGTGACGATAGCGGCGCTCGCGGCCATCGCGCTGCTGGCGGCGCCGGGCATCGCCGCGCAACTCGCCGTCATCGCAGGCGGGGGACTGTTGGGACTAGCGCTGCTGCGCTCCGATGCTTCTCAGCCCCAGCAGGCAGACGCGCAGCGCGGGACGCCGTGGCTCGCCGTGGTTGCGCTGCTGGCGTTCTTCGCGCTGCTCATTGCGCTGCCGATTGCGGCGCGTGTCGTCGACAACGGCCCGCTGGCTGTCGCCGACAGCTTCTATCGTGCCGGGTCGCTCGTGTTCGGCGGGGGGCACGTCGTGCTGCCGCTGCTGGAGGCGGAGGTCGTCCCGCCGGGCTTGGTGACGAGGGACGAGTTCATCGCGGGCTACGGGGCGGCGCAGGCGGTACCGGGCCCGCTGTTCACGTTCGCGGGCTACCTCGGCGCGGCGATGGAAGTGGTCTCGCCGCGATGGCTGGGCGGGTTGCTGGCGCTGGGCGCGATATTCCTGCCGTCGTTCTTCCTGGTGGTCGGCGTGCTGCCGTTCTGGGAACGGCTGCGCGGCCTGGTCCGAGTGCGGCGGGCGCTGATGGGCATCAACGCCGCCGTCGTCGGGCTGCTGCTCGCGGCTCTGTACGACCCGGTGTGGACGAGCGCGGTGCGCGCGCCGGAGGACTTCGCGCTGGCCGTGGGTGCGTTCGCGCTGCTGGCGTTCTGGCGCGTGCCGCCGTGGGCGGTCGTTGCGCTTGCGGCGGCAGCGGGCGCAGCGCTTGGGGCGTTCTAGCCCGCGCCCTTAGTGCCGAATTCTAGCTCGCGACGACCTGTGCGTCCGGCGAGCGGTTGGCCCCGATCTGAGCGATGCCCACGTCGACGTTCGTGTCGATGAGCGGGTGGTTCGGGTCGCGGAAGACGCCGATGGGGTCCTCGCCGCGCTGCACGCGCTCGATCTGCTCCTTGATTACGCGGCGCAGCAGCACGACGCCCCGGTCCGAGTACGAGAGGTGCTCGACGGTGCGGTCGGTGATGGGGCCCTGCGTCTCCCACGCCATCTGGTCCTGCGCGTTGACGTCGCGCAGGATGAACCGGGTGAAGGGGTGGTCCTTGTCCGGGTCCTCCTTGATGGGCGGGTCGAACTTGAACTCCGGGTTGAACGCGTCCGGGTCCTCGCTGCCGTCCTCGTTCGGGTAGAAGTGCATGCGAAGGTGCCAGGTGTGCGTGTCGTCGATCGGCGTGCGGAACTGTGTGCTGGAGCCCTGGCGCAGGATGTTCGGCATGAGGACGGGGTGCTCGTCCACCATGCCGTTCTTGTAGGTGCGCTTCTTCATCAGCCCGCCGTAGTCCGTCACGTAGAACTCGAAGTGCTCGACGTCGTCGGTGAAGCCGCGCGTCGTGTTGACGGGCTGGCGACCGCCGCCGGTGAACTCCTGGTGCAGCACCTGGAGGTGCGCCGGGTCCATCGAGTTCTCCATGGCCTGGAACCAGTTGCAGTTGAGCGGCGGGTGGAAGCGCACCATGCGCTTGCCGTCCTTGCGGAACATCGTGTCGTAGGGGGCCATCGGCGGGGCAGGCAGAGGCCCCATGTAGGCGAAGATGAGGCCGATGTGCTCCTGCACCTTGTAGGCGGTCTGCTTCACGGAGCGCATGATCGCCTCGTTCTTCTCAGGCGGGGTCTCAAGGATGTTGCCGTCGCAGTCGTACAGCCAGCCGTGGTAGGCGCAGGAGATGCCGCGCTCCTCGACGCGCCCGTAGACCAGCGAGGCGCTGCGGTGCGCGCAGTGGTCGGCGAGCAGGCCGATGCGCCCGGACTTGTCCTTGAAGAGGACGAGGTCTTCACTCAAGACGCGGACGGCCTTGGTAGGGCGCTCGTCCGTAAGGTCTGAGGCGATGGCGATGGGGTGCCAGTAGCGGCGGAGCAGTTCGCCCCCCGGCGTGCCGGGGCCGACTCTCGTGAGCAGGTCGTTCTCTTGCTGTGTGAGCATCGTTGCACCTCTCGTGCGTACGTTCCGTCTGCGTACGGGTACTGTACTCCCGTTCTCACTTGCCGTTCAAGCGCGCGAGGCTACGCCCCATCCTCATCGGAGGACGGGAGCAGATAGCCCGCGATCCTGAGCAGTGCTTCCCAGTCCTGGCGCTTCGGGCGGAGGCCGGTGTCCACCTGCACCGTCCACCCCTGGAACTCCTGGTTGTACCCGGATATCTCCAGGCAACTGACCTTCTTCGCGAGCCGGGCGACCGCCGGGTCACCGGAGAGCGTGTCGAACAGCCCCGTGCCGCGGTCGTCGCCGTGCCACGTGACGGCGGTCACCCGGCCGAACAGGGGGAAGCTCTTCTCGCGGCTCGTCTTGATATCGACCGCCTGCCTGTTGTCGACGTAGCGCAGGTCGTCCGGGTTGTCGTCCCGTTCCTCGTCGGGCAGGCAGAAGACGGTCCACCATCGCGTGGGGCTGTACTGGTTGCCGTCCTGCTTGACGATGTTGACCCACCGGAACGGCCCTTCCGCGATGTCGATGACTCCGATCGAGCGCGTGAACGTTCGTTTGCAGACCTCCTCCTCGGGCCGGCCGCGTTCTGCCATCCCGGCGCGCAGGCCGAGCGAGTTGAGGGCCTTCGCGATGTCGTCGCGGGTCTTGTCACGCCATCGTTCGTGGAACCGTTCGCGCACAGGGGTCTCCTTCTGGGCACCCACAAGGGATGCCCCTACATCGGGCGCCCACGAGGGGTGCCCCTACATCGCTTCCTGGGCGAAGCTTATCTTCCACTCGCCATCGACGTCCCGGAACTCCATGCGGATGCGCCGCGTGCCGAGCGGCTCCTTCATCGTGAGGTACATCTCCCGCCTGCCGCCCTCGATGATCCAGGGCGGTGCTTCCTCGCTGACCCCGAGCTGCACGTTGAAGAGGTCGATGCGGCCGATCTCCGTGCGGACCGTCTCCTCCCGCTGCGCTCGGTACTCGTCCTCCAGGTAGGCGAGCGTCCGGTCGGCATCGTAGGCGTTGAACGCCTCCCAGTAGCCGAAGGCGATCTCTCGCAGGTGGGCGGCCTCATCGGGGTCGACTACGGGGCCGGGGCTGAGCGTGGGGGTGGGTTCGCCCCCGCACGCGACTCCGACGGCTGCCAGCACCGCGAGCGCCCCAACGGCTGCCCATCGCCTCAGCATCGTTCCGCGCAATCCGGCAGAGTGTGACCAAGGGTGCCAACCCTGAAGAATTCCGGCACTCTTGGTGCGCGTCTTACGAGTGAGACGGGGACCTCGTTTGGCACTCTTGGCATCCTTGGTCGGGGGTGTTTCCAAGGCCGTGGCCTGTTTCCGCCGACCAAGGGCGCAAGGGCGCCAAGGAAAGCGAAATCCCCGCAGCCGACCCATAGATCCTGTCTATAGCTGGGCGCTGGGGTATAGACGCGGTCTATAGGCGCTGCCAGATACACGGTCATGTTATCCAGCGTACGCGGTCAGAGGGCAACGGCGTAAGGGGCGCGTGTCACAAACCCGGACAACGGACATCGATGCGCAGGATGGACGGGATAGGGACTGTCATCCGTGGCCCTTAGCCAGGCGTGGGGTAGGGGCGGTCCGCGAACCGCTCCTACGGATGGCACCCCGCCCCCTTATTCCTGTCCACTGGAACGAGATGACCTGCGGTGCGTCTCGGGGACGAACAGGCCGAGGATGACGGACGAGAGCATCCCGGCGACGCCGACGACCCCTAGCGCGAGGGTGAAGCCGGAGAGGGCCGTGCAGACCGAGACGATCACGGGATTGGTCGTGAACCCCGCCTGCGTGACCGTGCGCCCCACGGCGAAGAACCGGCCCCTGCCGCCCGGAGGCGCGAGGTCGGAGCCGACGACCTGCCACGAACCGGTGAGCAGGCTGTTCATGGTCTGCATGACGACGAACCCGACGATGAACCAGCCGAAACCCATCCCGAAGAACGACGTGACGCCCAGGAAGGCCATCCCGGCGCCCAGCAGGAAAAGTCCGGGCACGATGGATATCTTCCGCCCGAAGCGGTCCATCAGATACCCGGCGGCGAAGGTGAGCGGTATCCCCGCGCCCGCCATCAGGCTGCTCAGGATGCCGAGCGTCGCTGGGTCGGCTTCCTGGTAGGCGTAGGCGGCGTAGAGGAACACGGTGTTGCCCGCGACGATGCCGCCGCGCGCCGTCATGCCGAGCCACTGGGCGAGGAACATGACCGGTATCGGGTGAGCGAGGAGAGCCTTCCAAGAGAAACTATCTGTGGGAGAGGACGCTGCCCCCCGGCCTCCGGCGCGCCCGCCCTGCGGCATCGTTTCCTTTGCGAAGAATCCGGGGACCATGGCGACGACCGCGAAGATGCCCTGGATGATGAATGCGATCTCAAGGCCGTACGCCACGGCCAGCAGCCCGCCTGCCAGCGGTCCCGCCAGGGTGCCAACGTGCTGCACGCCGAGGAGGCTGGTGATCATGCGCCCTCGCGAGCCCGAAGAACTGGTGTCGGCGATCATGGTGAGCCGGCTGAGCGTCCACATCTGCGTGCCCCATCCGCCGATAAAGCGGTAGATGAGCAGCACCTCGAAGGAGCCGGCTGAAGCGGTGAGGAACGCGGAGAGGGCGGTGAGCGCCGGACCGAGGATGAGGATGCGCCGCCGCCCAACCTTGTCGAGCAGGTAGCCGATGGGGATGCTGGCGGTGAGCCCGCCGAGCATGGTGGCCGCGAACACGAGGGCGGCCTTCTCCGGCCCCACGCCGAACGACAGCGCGAACTCCGGCAGGACGGGGACCGTCGCTCCCATGCCGAACCCGAGGGCGATGGCGGGCAGGTGGAGCTGGAAGAGCAGCCGCAGGAGGCGCTGCGGCGAGGCGCCTGCATCCGCTGCGGGCGTCGGAGCCTGGCTGGAGGGCGGCTGCGTCGTCACGCTGGGAGGTTACACCTCCGAGTTCCGCTTCGTTCACTCACATGGATGGGCAGGATGCAGGGATGGCGGGTCATGCTGAGTGGGGTCGATGCATCTCTCTGGGGCGTTCGTGTGTAGTGGGGCGCTTTCCCGAGAGATTTCTCGGCTACGCTCGAAATGACAAGGGGGCTCGAAATGACAGTGCGTCTTGAAATGACAGTGGGCGCGGTCGTGGCGAGCTTGTCGAGCCACCCTCGTGCTAGCGTGTAGTACGGAGTGTTCCCGGTTTACGCGATCGAGAAGGAGGAGACGAGGTGGTGCAGGGTAGAGAGGAAGGAAACGAGGACTCATTCCGGCGGGATGAGTTTCCCCGTTCCGCGAAATACGATCCGGACTGGGTACTGGACAACATGATGGGGCCGAACGCCCTGTGGCTGACGGAGTCCCTGGCCGAGTGCATGGACCTGCGTCCCGGCATGCGGGTGCTGGATATGGGTTGCGGAATGGGATTGAGCTCCATATTCCTGGCCAAGGAGTACGGCCTGCAGGTGTGGGCGACGGACCTGTGGATAGCGGCCAGCGACAACCTGGGCCGTATCCGCGACACCGGAATGGAAGAGAGCGTGTTTCCCATCCATGCGGAGGCACACGCCCTGCCGTTCGCCGACGGGTTCTTCGACGCCATGGTGAGCGTGGATGCCTACCACTACTTCGGGACGGGCGATCTTTACCTGCAGGACCACGTGGCCAGGCTGGTCAAGCCCGGCGGGCAGTTGGGGATCGTGGTGCCTGGGTTGGTCGAAGAGCTGACCTCTGACCAGCCGCCTGAACACCTCCGGCCCTACTGGGAACCGGAGTTCTTCAGCCTCCACAGTCCGGCCTGGTGGCGGCGTCACTGGGAACGAAGTGCGTTGGTGGCCGTCGAGCGTGCCGACCTGGTCCCGGACGGATGGAGGCTCTGGATGGCGTCGGACCAGTTGTGGTCGGAACGGCTGGGCAAGCCTGCCGACGAGGCTGACATGCTGGCCCTTGACGGAGGGAGAGTCCTGGGATTCACCCGCATGGTGGCCAGCCGGAACGAACGGCCGATAGCGCGGCTGGACACGCTGTAGGCGGGGCTGGGGCGCGAAACCTCGTGCTGCACACTACCCAGAGGCGGAACGCTTGCGTTCCTCTTCCTGACGCTCCCGGTGCTTGCCGCCGCGGCGTGCAATTCCACCCCGCCGCCGTCCTCACTCAATCCACAGGCGTAACGATTCCTATTGCAGCTCGATCACGCCGCAGGCTACGCGTTCGCCGGTGTCCGACTCTTCTTCTCCGTAGGCATCCGGGTTTTCGTGCACGATGATGGCGGAGCCGTCATCATCGAATACGGAATGACGCAGGTCCATGTCCAGTGTGATGCCAACGGTGAAGAAGTCTGCACGTGCAGAGCCGTCAGAGGCGGCATAGATATTGGGCAGGTCACCACCGTGTCCTCCCTCTGATTCGCCCTTCCAGGCCGGATGGACGAGACCATGTTCCGCATCAGTGGGGTTGAAGTGGTCCCCGGCGGCGCCAAAGTCAGGCGAACACGTGCCGACTTCGTGGACGATGAAGGCGTGGCCGCCCGGGGCCAGTCCCTTCACGTCGGCCATGATCAGGACTCCGGAGCTTGCTTGCCGGAACGTAACGGTCCCCATGGGATCGCCGGACGGAGATTCCAGTACAGCCTCTGCCGTCAGGCCTACTTTGGGTTGAGCCGCTTGACCTGATCCGACAGTCATCAAGGTGAAGATGCCGATGATCACGGTGGTTACGATAACCGCCGGCACCACGAAGATAGCCATCTCCCATCGCACAGGCATTTGGGAATCAACTCCTTGGCTGTCCTGCTGCGAGAGAAGAGAGTCTTGGAATGCAACAGGGTCCGGTGAGCAAGGACGAAACGCGGGCGACCTCTGCTTGCTGTTTGGTGACAGCATACCGAGAAGATGGCCATTGGGCAGGTGACGGCGGTCTCAATTCCGGTCTCATTTCAAGACTGCAGTCTCAGTTCAGATAGTTGGGTTAGCATCTTGACAGCATTATATTTGGGCATCATGATGTCTCCATGAGAACGACGCTTACGTTGGATGATGATGTCGCGGACTCACTTAGGGAGCAGGCGCGGCTGCTGAACGTGCCCTTCAAGCGGATCGTGAACGACGCGTTGCGCCGGGGGATATCGCCCGGAGTCCAAGAGGACCGGCAGGTATTCCGGGTCTCTCCGCTCTCAGGCGGATTCCGGCCGGGCGTCGACCTCCTGAAACTCAATCAGCTCAATGACGAGTTGGAGGCGGATTCCTTCACCGGACAGGACGCGGGATGATCGTCCCGGACGTGAACCTGCTCGTCTACGCATACAACGAGGCCGCGCCCTCTCACGAGCAGGCTCGACGCTGGTGGGAAGGTATAGTGAACGGGACGGAGCGGGTAGGCATTCCGTGGTTGGTAGCGGCAGGCTTCGTGCGGCTGTTGACCCACCCGAGCGTTCGTGAGCGGCCCGCAACACCTACGCAGGCGGTGGACTACGTGGAGGAGTGGTTCCGCTACTCCAACGTCACGCCGCTGAACCCCGGCACAGAGCATCTCAGGCTGTTCCGGGCTGCACTGGACGCAGCGGGCGTCGGCGCCAACCTCGTCACGGACGCTCACGTCGCTGCCCTGGCCATGGAGCATCAGGCGGAGGTCCACTCCAACGACGCGGACTTCGGCCGCTTTCCGGGCCTCCGCTGGCGTAATCCCCTTTGATCGTTCGACGGGGCGGGGCCACTATCACCCCCAATCCTGACCTTCCCCCATCGAGGGGGAAGGGATCACCAGGCTGCGAGATTCCCGCCTTCGCGAGATGACGGCGCTAGCCCGCTTGTTCGCGGTACCAGCGGTAGACCTCGGTGGCGGTCATGGGGATCGCGCCGGGGGTGTTCATGATGAGTTCCAGCATCTTGACGAAGTAGGGGAAGCGGTGCGGCTGGCCCACGATGAACGGGTGCAGGCCGATGGACATGACGCGCGCGGTCTCCGGCTCGTCGTTCAGGAGCGTCGTGAGGTGGTCGTGGACGCGCTCCAGCATCGACGGCCCCGGATGGCCGAGCCGGATGTAGACGCCGATGTCGTTCAGTTCGAGGGAGTAGGGGACGGAGAAGAGCCTGCCGTTAGCGACCTTCAACTCGTAGGGCTGGTCGTCGTTGACCCAGTCGAGGACGAACTCGACGCCCTCGTCGACGAGCCGCTCCGGGGTGTCGGCGGTCTCACCGAGGCCGGGTCCGAGCCAGCCGAGGGGCCGCGTGCCGCTGAACGCCTCGATGGTGTCGAGCGCGCGGCTGATTTCGGCTGTCTCATCGTCCACGGCGGGCATCGGGCGCTGGTGGTAGCCGTGGCCGACGGCGTCCCACCCGGCGTCGAAGGCGGCGCGGGCGACCTGGGGGTAGGCGTCGCAGACGGAGCCGTTGAGGGCCATCGTCATCGGGACGTTGAGTTTGCGCGTGGCGTTGAGGACCCGCCAGAAACCGGAGCGGAGGCCGTACTCGAACCACGAGAAGTTGGGTATGTCGGGCAGGCGCTCGCGTCCCGGCGGCTGCGGGCTGAGCGGGCGTCCGACGTGCTGGTCGAACTCGTTCTGCTCGACGTTCATCACGAGGATGACGGCGACGCGGGCTCCGCGTGGCAGGTGCAGCGCCGGCCTGTCGGGCAGGGGGACGAAGTCGGCTCTCGGATTCGGCATGAGGGTTCCTCCGGCGGGGTGCGGGGAGTATTTCACATGGATGGACAGGATGCACAGGATGAGTGCAACCCTCCTCCGCGGCTGCGCGATAGAAGTAGTGTCCCTGGAAGTGGTGTAAGAGCAGACGAGGGCTATGCAAGAAAGTGGCCATCGGGTCATCCTCATCAACAACGACGATGAAGGAGGCGACCTCGATGGCCAAGAACAGGATGGATGTGTTGGAGCTGTTGCGCAAGGAGGCAGAGGAGGCAGACATTGACTTTCTGCGAGAGGGGCTGTCGGTGTTGGTGCAAGCGGTGATGGAGGCGGAAGTTGCAGCCAAGACGGGTGCGGAGCGCGGGGAACGGAGTCCGGAGCGGATGACGCACCGC
>MKWU01000687.1_pt1 | contig 63346 bp, 61 predicted proteins | sample 809101 | NCBI WGS metagenome assembly MKWU01 (sample SAMN05860141, study PRJNA318959) | sponge metagenome | host: Aplysina aerophoba | place: Slovenia: Piran, Adriatic Sea, Gulf of Piran | collected 2013-05-07
ACCAAGCCTGCAAAGGAGCGGGCGGCGCAATGGCGACGCGAAGGGCTTGATGTACAACTGCTCACCGTTGACGACTTGCTCAAAGGAAATTTCAGAGAACAGCCGTCAAGTTAAAAGGATAATTCCCCATTTTTGATACAAAACTGCGCAATCAAAGGTCTGACTAGTTGTAGGTCTGGATCCCATAGCGTGGAGGAAACCGTGGCTCGTGAGTCGGTGGGGAAACGACTTCACTGCGTTGTCTTCATCAAGGGCAAACCGGTATCATTTTGACTTGGCATCGAACAGAACATGTCACGTTTCGAGCCTAACGACGCACAGGAGGAATAAATATGGGATTGCGCCCTCAATTTGTCGTGGACGCCAACGGAAAACGAAAAGGGGTACTGCTTGCCATCAAAGACTATCAAGAGTTACTTGAACGCGCGCAAGACCGAATTGACGCCGAACTCATCGATGAAGCCCCGACCGCTGACCCTATTCCTTGGTCGGTCGTGAAAAGTAAACGCCAGACACGTGCGCGCAAGTGAGCTATAGCCTCGATCTCTCCCGACGAGCCGAGAAGGAAGTACTTGCGCTGCCTGATCCTCTGTTTCTTAAAATTCAAGGAGTGCTTGATCGGCTCGTTGACTCGCCTCGTCCGAGAGGGGCACGAAAACTCCAAGGCCGAACAAATGACTGGAGGATACGAGTCGGGCGGTATCGGATCCTCTATTCCATAGATGATTCCCACCGCAGCATTCTCATTCACCGTGTCACCGATCGAAAGGATGTGTACAGGTTTTAATCGCGTGTCAAGGAAAAACCCGCGTCCCTGATCGGCAACACCTGAGCCCCCATAGTAAAATCGCTGGGTTACGCCTGTCCTGAGCCTGTCGAAGAGCCTCCGGTTACACCGACCTACGGGCTCTCCGAATCCTTGGCTTCCTCCTCACTCGATGCCTCGGTTTCTTCGTCAGACTCTTCATCCGTCTCTTCGAGTTCGTCTTCCGGGGTCTCGAACCACTTGACCAGCATGTCTTCCCACCACACTTCATCGACTTCCACACCCGGATCGACCCCCAGGAACGACACGTCGGCTTCGGTCATGTCAGGATCGATATCCGTCGGACGAAACCGGGCGCGGTCGATGACTTCCTTGGTCGCGTAGCCGCCGACGATCCAGGATGGTGGATCGGCGCGCCGGGATTTATAGGCCTGGAGTTTCAGCTTGAGATAGACGAACATTTTCCGCTGCGCAGCGTCTTCAAATCCGCTGTGCGGGAGGCTCAAAGTTTTTTCAATTTTTTTTCGCCATTCCCGCTGATCGTAGCGCGAGGTGACCAACTGTAGAGCTTTGGCTCCATCTTCAACGTCAAGTGGCATAACGACTCCTTCGGCTTCCGGGACACTCGCGCATTCAATGCCCCCCCACCATCATGTCGCGTATGCGTATGGTGGGACTCGCCAGTTTTCCTCGAAAGACCAAATCATTCCCAATGGACTCAATATCCTGAAACATCTGTTTCAAATTGCCGGCAATCGTCACCTCCTCAACCGGATAGGCCAATTCACCGTTCTCAATCCAAAAGCCGGAGGCGCCGCGAGAATAGTCTCCCGTCACCATGTTTACGCCGAATCCGATCAACTCGGTGACGTACAAGCCTTGAGTGACGGACCGGATGATCTCCTCGGGCGACACGTCGCCGGGATGGAAAAACAAATTCGTCGGAGAGACGGCTGGATTATCACCGATACTTCGGGACGCGTTTCCGGTGGACGCCATCCCCAACTTTCTTCCGGAATACGTATCCAACAAATAGCTGGACAGCACGCCTTGGTCGAGGATCATCGTCTTGCGGGTCGGCAATCCCTCTCCGTCGAAAGGACGGGACCCGATCTTGCCCGGCATCCGACCGTTGTCTTCCACGCTCACGTACTTCGGAGCAATGGGCTTCCCCAACTGCCCCTGCAAAAACGAAGCGCCTTTATACAGCGCATACCCGGAGACCGCACTCGCGAGGTGCCCCAATAGACTGCACGCCATTTCCGGATCAAAAATCACGGGAACCCGTTGAGTCCCGACCTTTCGAGCCCCCAAGCGCCGAAGCGTTCGATCCGCAGCGATTCGTCCGACCGACTCCGGCTCCTCCAATTCATGCCGTTTACGCGAGACCGTATACCAGTAGTCCCGTTGCATGCCCTGGTCATCAGGGCCTTCGGCCACGGGCGCCACGGACAGGGAAAACCGGGAACTCCGATTGTACCCCACGAAGCCATGCGTGTTGGCCAACACCACCGCACCATAAGCCGAACCACACTCGGCTCCCTCAGAATTGGTGATGCGGGGATCGGCATCCATGGCAGCCCGTTCCGCGCGTTGCGCCACGTCAATGGTCTCTTCCACGGGCATGGCGGTAGGATCATACAGATCCAAATCCGGTACGTCAGTCGCCAGAGCCGCCTGTTCGGGCAGGCCCGACATCTTATCCTCAGCGACGGTCTTCGCCAGGGCACAAGTGTCGGCAACCAATTGCTTGAGCGACGTGTCGGAAAAATCCGAGGTGGAGGCACTGGCGGACCGTTTCCCGAAAAAAACCCGAATCCCCAGACTCTTTTCCCGGGCCTTGCTCAACCGATCCACGGCCGATAACCGGACTTGAACCGACACGGAATCCCCTTCCGCCACCAGCACGTCGGCTTCCGTGGCCCCATGGGCCTTGACCCGGTCGACCAGGTCGGCGGCAAGCGTCTTCAGGACTTCCGCGGATTCATGCATGATGGATGATGCCTGAAATTAAACTTTAGGTTTAATTTTAGACGGTTTCAGCGCGACAGTGTTACGTGGAGGTCCCCCCCACCGTAATCTCGTCGATTCGAATCGTGGGCAGCCCTACGCCGACCGGTACGGACTGGCCTTCTTTTCCGCAGGTCCCGATACCCGAATCCAATTGCAAATCATGACCGACCATGGACACCTGCTTGAGGACGTCGGGCCCGCTCCCGATGAGCGTCGCCCCTTTGACCGGCTTTGTGACCTTTCCATCCTCGATGAGATAGGCTTCGCTCGCCGAAAAGACGAACTTGCCGTTCGTGATATCCACCTGCCCGCCTCCGAACGACACGGCATACAAGCCTTTCTTGACGGACCGGAGAATATCCTCGGGTTCCGACTGACCGGCCAGCATGAAAGTATTGGTCATCCGCGGCAGCACCAGGCTTCGAAAATCCTCGCGCCTCCCGTTGCCGGTCAAGGGAATGCCCATCAGCCGGGCATTGAGACGATCCGTGATGTACCCGCACAGGATGCCCTCTTCGATCAGGACGGTCCTTGTCGTGGGCATGCCCTCATCGTCAATGTTGAGCGAACCTCGCCTGGAGGGCAACGTCCCGTCATCCACGATCGTACACACCTCGGACGCCACGCGCTGACCGAGTAGATTACTGAACGCCGACGTTTTCTTGCGGTTGAAATCCGCTTCCAGGCCGTGCCCCACGGCCTCATGCAACAAAATCCCGGGCCAGCCGCCTGCCAAGACCACCGGCAGGATGCCCGCCGGCGCATCCACGGCACCGAGATTCAGGATGGCCTGCCTGGCGGCTTCCCGGGCATACGACTTCGCCCGGTCCTGCTCATGGTAAAAGGAAAAAGCCACGCGCCCCCCTCCGCCGAAGGTGCCCGACTGCCGGTTGTTTCCCTCCTCGGCAATACACGTCACCTGGAGGCGGGACAACGGCTGCACGTCGCCGGCGCGTAATCCTTCGGTGGTTGCCACCAGCATCATTTTCTGTTCGGTATTGAAGGACGCCATCACCTTTGTAATACGAGGATCATAGCGACGCGCTTCCTGATCAATCAGGTTCAGCAGGTCTACGCGCTCCTGGGTGGCGATGCCGGTCAGGGGCTGCTCAAGCGGATAGAGATTGTGCGGCGCGGTGGGACGATGCGTGACGGGGACAGGGACGTCGCCTTTCGGGGAGTCGGCGATGTAGCGTGCGGTTTCCGCGGCAATCTCCAGGTCCCGTGGCGAGACTTCGTCGGAATAGGCAAACCCGGTTTTTTCCCCCGCAGTCGCCCGGACCCCGGCGCCCTGGGAAATACTCTTCACGGCGCGCTTGACGATACCTTCCTCCATGGACACGGATTCGGAGATCGTCGATTCAAAATAGATGTCCGCGTAATCCACGGCACGCACGTTCACCCGAGCCAAAGCCTGCTCGACCTCGCGTTCCTCAAGGGCAAACTGTTCGAGTTTCACGACCTGCCGGGACATGGGATCTACACTTAACACGCCCGCTGAAATTTTCGCAAGAAAGAAGGATGCGGGGTGGCGTCGGCTGTTTTCACACACTCTGGTTTGACAAGGCCGGGGCTCACGATTAGACTGTTTTATTGAGTCCATCACCTTCTTGCGCGACGCGTTCCTCCACCGAATCCGATGCCTCTCCATTCAACACATTCCTTCACGGAACTCACGGAGGACGACCTCTTTTCCCAGCTCGACCAGGACGCGTTGCCCCGTCACGTGGCCGTAATTATGGATGGGAACGGCCGCTGGGCCTCTCATCGCGGGCTGCCTCGCATTGCGGGTCACAGGGAGGGCCTGGTTGCCGTCCGCGAAGTGCTCAATACCTTTTATTGGCTCGGCATTCCCATCGTCACGCTGTACGCGTTCTCGCAGGAGAACTGGAACCGGCCCCAAGCCGAGATCGACTTGCTCATGACGCTCCTTGAAGAATTTCTTCTTCAGGAACGGCCGACCTTTCATGAACGAAAAGCACGGTTTTTCCCCATAGGTCTGCTGCACGAGCTTCCTGCTTCCACTCAAGAGCTGGTACGGACCATCGCCCGGGAAACTGAACATTTCACCGACCGGACCGTGGTGGTCGCCCTGAGTTATGGAGGTCGCTCCGAAATTGTCGAGGCCGCGAACAGGGTGATCGACGATATTCAATGCGGAAAAGTCTCGGGGCCCGTTCATGAAACCCAATTCGAGCAGTATTTGTCCACGGCCGGCCTTCCGGACCCGGACCTCCTCATTCGAACGAGCGGGGAAGCGAGAATCAGCAATTTTCTGCTCTGGCAAATCGCCTATTCAGAGCTCTATTTTACAAAAACGCTTTGGCCCGACTTCCGACGACGCGAGATGTTGTTGGCGCTGCTCGATTATCAAACACGGGATCGTCGTTTCGGTCGTCTTTCGCACGGCGTCTCTCCTCAAAACAGGCTGTGAGCACGAAGAATGGGAGTGACGTTGGGGTTTGACCCGAAGCGCGTCTATTCCGCCCTGGTCCTGCTTCCTCTCTTGTATGTGCTTACCCGGCATCTTCCACCCGTGGCGTTCTTTGTACTCATCACCACAACTGTCCTGTTCGCACAATGGGAATTACTGGGACTCTTCTTTGAGCGGCGGGACCTGCCCCGGCACGCCCTCGTTGTGTTTCCGGGAGCGTTGCTTCTCCTGATCGCCATGCAGTGGCCGGCGGCACTCGGTTTTTCTCTGGCCCTTTCGATCACCCTCGTGGGCCTCCTGTGTTATCAGATCGGCTTCGCTCCTTCGGGGAACGGCCATCCGGCCATGTTCATTTTCCTGTTCGGCATTCTCTATGTCGGCTATACATTCGGACACTTTCTGTGGCTGAGAAACCAACACGATGGGGCGTTATTGGTGTTGTTCGTATTGCTGGTGACGTGGGCCGGTGACGCCGCTGCGTATTACGTCGGAAAAACTTGGGGGGTATGGCCTCTGGCGCCCCGCCTAAGCCCGAAAAAAACCATCGAAGGGTTTCTCGGCGGCCTGATTGCGGCCCCGCTCATCGCCTGGATCGGCCACCTCTGGTTTCTCCCCGCCGTCACGCCGGTCGATTGTCTGATCCTGGGTTTGCTGTTCACCGTACTGGGCCTCCTGGGAGATCTCTCCGAGTCGGCCTTGAAACGATCTGCCGGCGTGAAGGATTCCGGTTCCCTGATTCCCGGACACGGAGGCATGTTGGACCGCATCGACAGCCTGCTTCTCAACGGGCCGTTCTTCTATTATTATATGGCGTTTGTACGGTAGGTAGAATTAGCGTAGCGTGTAAGCGGTGCCGCGTGCTTTTCCCTCCCCTTTGTATGGGGAGGTCGAGCTAGGCATGCTCCCGCAAAAGCGGGGGTGGGGTAGAGCCAACGCACAGAGGGTACTGATTTTCACAGTACTCGCTTCAACTTCAACCTCTACCTCCCCTCGCCCCTCCTTACAAAGGAGGGGAAGCGGCGGCATCTCATGCCGCCCCACAGAACGCCGGGAAGAAGCGCCATAAGATGGCGCAGCGACAAAGGCAAATGCACGTACCATGAAACAGATCGTCCTGCTCGGCTCAACGGGCTCCATTGGAGACAGCACCCTCGACATCGTCGCCAAATTTCCCGATCAATTTTCGATCTTGGGGTTGGCTGCCCGGCACAGTGACGGGAAGCTGGAAGAGCAGATCCGTGCATTTCGTCCGAAATTCGTGGCCCTGGCCGATACTGCCGCGGCGCAACGACTCCGTTCCCGAGTGAACGATCCTGCCGTTCACGTCCTCGACGGCCCTGACGGCGTGACGGAAGTGGCGTCCCTTGCGGAGAGTGATCTGGTCATCTCGGCCATCGTGGGGGGAGCCGGCCTGGTTCCGACCATGGCCGCCATTCGCGCGGGTCGCCGGGTGGCCTTGGCCAACAAAGAACCCATGGTGATGGCGGGCCAACTCATGCAGGAGGAAGCTCGCAGCCAAGGCGTCCCCATCTTCCCCGTCGACAGTGAACACAGTGCGATTTTTCAATCGCTGGTCGGCCATCGACGCGAGGACGTCCGTCGCATCATCCTGACGGCTTCCGGCGGCCCGTTTTGGGACAGCACGAAGGAAGAAATCGAAACGGCCACGCCCGAGCAGGCGCTCAAACATCCGAATTGGGACATGGGGGCGAAAATTACCGTGGATTCTGCCACGCTGATGAATAAAGGGCTGGAAGTCATTGAAGCCAGGTGGCTGTTTGATTGCCCGCCGGCTCAACTCGACGTGGTCGTTCACCGGGAAAGTATCATCCATTCTCTGGTAGAATACCGGGATGGGTCAGTGATCGCCCAGTTGGGATTGCCCGATATGCGAACCCCGATCAGTTACGCCATGGATTACCCTCGACGCGTGCCCCTGGACCCGCCTTCTCTGGATTTGTGGAAATTCGGCAAATTGACGTTTTATGAACCCGATCCGGTCCGGTTTCCCTGCCTGCGGTTGGCTTATGAGGCGTTGGCCCTTGGCGGAACCTGTCCGGCCATTCTCAATGCCGCGAATGAGGTCGCCGTCGATGCATTCCTGCATCGCGGACTCCCTTTCGGGCGCATTGCCAACGTCATCGAACGAACCGTACAATGTGCCGACGTTCGACCGCTCACGTCTTTGGAGGATGCCTTGGAGGCCGATCGTTGGGCGAGGGAAAAAGCCTCGGAATTCACCCTCAAGGTCTCCTGATGTCAACACCCGTTTTTCATCACCGGTACGAGTTACGCAATGTCTCCTGATATCATTTTCGTCGTTATTCAAAAGATCTGGTGGTTCTTGGTAGTATTAGGTGTCCTCGTGACTTTTCACGAGTTCGGACACTTCATCGTGGCGCGTTGGGCAGGAGTCAAAGTTCTGAAATTTTCCCTGGGCTTCGGGCCGAAAGTGCTGAGCCGTCAAGTCGGGGATACCGAATATCTCATCTCTGCCATTCCCCTCGGCGGATACGTCAAAATGTTCGGCGAAGACGCTGGTGAGCCGGTCCAGCCGGAGGAGCGGGAACAATCATTTTCTCACAAACCCTTATGGAAACGGACGCTCATCGTGGCGGCGGGGCCGGGGTTCAATTTTTTCCTGAGTTACCTGATTTTTTCAGCGTGGCTGGCCGTAGGTGCCCCCCTGCCCATCCCGACGTTTGCCGAACTCTCACCCACGATCGACGCCATGAGGCCGGATTCGCCGGCCGGCCAGGCCGGTCTTCAAGTCGGTGACCGGATCACGCGCATCGATGGACAGGAGATCACCACGAAGAACGAGGTCTATGCCGCGGTTGCCGAAAGCGGCGGACGTTCGCTCACCGTCGAGGTTCGCCGGGACGACTCCCTGAAAACCTTCCTCATCACGCCGGAACTCTACGATCCGGAAAACGTCGAGCACCCGCTGTACGTCATCGGCATCGAGGAGGCGGCTCCCATCGTGACCGCCGTCATGCCGGATATGCCGGCTGCCCAAGCAGGGCTTAAGAAGGGTGATCGCATCCTTGAGATTCAGGGAGAGTCGATACAGACCTGGTCCCAGATGACCCGTATCGTCAAGGCTCATCCGAACGATCCTCTCTCCATGCAGGTGGACCGTGAAGGCGCAGTCGTCACGTTGACGATCATTCCCGAGCCCCATGAAGTCACGGACAACGGAACGCGCGCCACGATCGGGAAAATCGGCATCATGGGATCGGGGCGTTCGGTGATCCGCGCGTCTTCACCACTCATGGCCGTGGTCCAGGGCGTGAAAGCCACGTGGGGCTGGTCCGAACTCACCGTGGTCGGCATCTACAAGATGTTGACCGGAGAAATTTCCTCGAAAAACATCGGGGGGCCCATCATGATCGCCAGTGCCTCGGGAACGGCTGCCGAACGGGGGCTACCCGACATCATGTTCTTCGTGGCCATCCTGAGCATCAACCTGGGCATTCTGAATCTCCTGCCCATTCCCGTCCTGGACGGCGGCCATCTGTTCTTCTTCGCCTGCGAAGCGGTCCTGGGCCGTCCCCTCGCCGAGCGTCAGCGGGAATTCACCCAACAAGTGGGGATCGTGCTGCTGTTCGGGATTATGATTTTTGCGTTTTTCAATGACATCCAGCGCCTGCTTCAATAGTCGGACGATTTGTCGGATGACGCTTCGCTTGTCCTGAGCATAGCGAAGCGTAGTCGAAGGGCGTAACCCGACAATCCTCTATGCCCGTTCGCGCGTTCGCGTCCAAGCTATGAAACCATCCTGGAGCATCGAAGAAAGTCTTGCCGACCGGCTGGCGCGGCCCTTCCAGATTTTTGCCGCCCACAAACTGTCGGGAGCCATCCTGCTCCTGGCGGCCACGGTCGTGGCCGTCGCCTGGGCCAACTCACCCTGGGCCGAGTTCTATCACCACTGGCTGCAGACGGAACTCGCCCTTTCCATCGGACCGTTCGGCCTGAACAAATCCATCAGCCACTGGATCAACGACAGCCTGATGGGCCTCTTCTTTTTCGTGGTCGGTTTGGAGATCAAACGTGAATTGCTGGCCGGCGAATTGGCCAATCCCCGGAAAGCAGCCTTGCCCGTCCTCGCCGCGATCGGCGGCATGGTCGTGCCGGCTCTCGTGTACGTCGCCTTTAACGGCGACGGAGCATTTGCTCGCGGCTGGGGTATTCCCATGGCCACGGATATCGCGTTCGCCCTGGGGCTTCTGGCTGTTTTCCCTGTGCCGGTTTCACTCAAGATCTTCCTCACCGCGCTGGCCATCGTGGACGATATCGGGGCCATTGTCGTGGTCGCGGTTTTCTATACGGACGCCATCGCGCCGTGGAGTTTGCTCATCGGCGGATTGCTCCTCTCTGTGTCCATCGGCGCCAACGTCATCGGCGTGCGCAACCCGATCATCTACTTTCTCATCGGATGCGCCATCTGGATAGCATTCTACAAGTCGGGCGTGCACGCGACCCTGGCCGGTGTCCTGATGGCATTCACCATTCCCGCGCGAACCGTCATTAATGCCCGGCAACTGCACGACTGGACCCGGGACTTGCTGGAACGATTGCGGCATACCGGACTCCCCGCGGACAGGCGCATGCTGACCAACCAACAGCACCATATCGTGCACTCGATGGAACAGTTGACGGAACACGCCACCGCCCCTCTCCAGGAACTCGAACATGCGCTCATGCCGTTCGTGACGTTCGCCATTCTCCCCCTGTTCGCCCTGACAAACGCCGGCGTGAGCCTGGAAAGCGAGTCGCTCCACCTGCTGGCCGAGCCCATGAGCATGGGAATCATCCTGGGCCTCATCGTTGGCAAGCCACTGGGAATCTGGCTATTCGCATGGGTAGGCGTGAGGCTTCGTATAGCGGAACTCCCCAAGGACATCAGTTTCCTCCACGTGGCGTCGGTGGGATGCCTGGCCGGGATCGGGTTCACCATGTCCCTGTTTATCGCCACCCTCGCCTTCGACGACGTGGCCATTGTCGAAGCGGCCAAGACCGCCGTCCTCGCCGGATCCCTTCTGGCAACCCTGGCAGGATCGTTCACCCTGTTGCTGGCGACGAGCCGAAGAACGGAAGAAGCTTGAATCCTCGAGCAGTACCCTTTATATATAGCCACCTTTCCCTCCCCTTTGTAAGGGGAGGCCAGGTGGAGTAGAATCGTCGCATACCCGGAAAACACCAGCACCGACGACCACACGCGACCTGCCCGCTCCGGCTCTACCTCCCGACTTTTCCCTCTTCGGAAAAAGTCCCCGTCCTTCAAAGGAGGGGAAGGAACGGGCAGAAATTACCAACGAATGAATAAACACAGACGATAAGGATCACGCCTATATGCGAACGACCCAAGTGTTCATTCCAACACTCCGTCAAACCCCCGGCGAAGCTGAAGTCATCAGCCACCGGCTCATGCTGCGCGCGGGTATGATTCGAAAAGTTGCAGCCGGGATTTACACCTATCTCCCGCTGGGCCTGCGCGTCATCAAGAAAATCGAATGCATTATTCGACAGGAAATGAATCGCGCCGGGGCGCAGGAACTGTTGATGCCGATCCTTTCTCCGGCCGAATTGTGGCGCGAAACGGGACGGTGGGATTTTTACGGCAAGGAATTGCTTCGATGCCAGGACCGGCATGACCGCGATTTTTGCTTCGGCCCCACCCATGAAGAAGTCATCACCGACCTCTTTCGCAGAGAGGTCCGCTCTTATCGTCAACTCCCGATGAACTGCTACCAGATCCAAACCAAATTCCGCGATGAAATCCGCCCCCGTTTCGGCTTGATGCGCGGGCGCGAATTCATCATGAAGGACGCCTACAGTTTCGATGCCGATGAAGCGAGTGCACGGCTCAGCTATCAAAAAATGTATGACGCGTACGAGCGAATTTTTTCACGGTGCGGGCTCGAGTTCCGCGCGGTCGAGGCGGACACCGGCTTGATCGGCGGCAGCATGTCGCATGAATTTATGGTCCTGGCCGAGACCGGGGAAGAAACCATCGTCTACGACAAACAGGGGGCCTATGCCGCCAACGTCGAGTTGGCGGAAGTGCCGCCTCCCCCGGAAGAGAACGACGCCGCTCCCCTCGCCCTCGAAGCCGTGGAGACGCCCGGGACTAAAACCGTGCAGGCGGTCTGTGCCTTTTTGAAGGTTTCCCCCGATCGACTCGTCAAAACCCTGCTCTACCGGACACCCGCGGATGACGTCATTGCGGTCCTGATTCGCGGGGACCACGAGGCCAATGAAATCAAAATCAATCGTTTCCTGGGAACGACGGGAATCACGCTGGCAGACGCGGAAACCGTGAGCCACGTATCGTCCGCGCCGGTAGGCTTTGCCGGTCCGGTCGGGCTCAAGGGTATCCGCATCATCGCAGACCACGCGGTCAAGGCCATGCGGAACTTCGTCGTCGGGGGGAACAAGAACGACACCCACCTGATCAACGTCAACTGGGATCGTGACTTTGCCGTCGAGGCGTTCCTCGACCTGCGTCAAGCCCAAGCCGGCGACCGGTCACCCAGAAGCAACGGTCGTTTGCAGGAGGCCAAAGGCATCGAAGTCGGTCACGTCTTCTTGTTGGGGACAAAGTACAGCGAAGCCATGAATGCGACGTTTCTGGATGCGGACGGACAGGAAACGTTAGCCATTATGGGGTGTTACGGCGTCGGCGTCAGCCGGACCGCCGCCGCAGCCATTGAACAGAACCATGATGACAAAGGCATGGTGTGGCCCGTGCCCATTGCGCCCTTTCACGTCCATTTATTGCCCGTCACGGCCTCGGAGCAGGTCGTCAACACCGCCGGTATGCTGTACGATTCGTGCATCCAAGCAGGGTTGGAAGTCTTGTGGGATGATCGCAACGAACGCGCCGGGGTGAAATTCAACGACGCCGATTTGATCGGGGCCCCGTTTCATCTCACCATCGGTGACAGGGGCCTGGCGCAAGGCATCGTGGAATTAAAACGGCGCGATACCGGGGAAGTGGTCCAACTCCCACCGTCCGACGTGATTCCCCACGTACAAGGCTTGCTTTCCGCCTACGATCTCCCGGTCGGGTAATCGTCCTCAAAAGAGAGCACTCGCTCCGTCCGGAGAAAATTACTCTTTCCGCATTTGAATTGACAACAGAAAGAACTGAATGCTAGTTTTAGCCGGATTGCACAAAGCTTGGCAGAGGAAGAGTGGATTCTAGGTATGATTACGCAAATGAACGTGCGAGGGCTTTTGTTTGACCCCTACAATAATGCCTATATCGTCATCCTTCGGGACGAGCAAAACTCCGATATGCTTCCGATTTGGGTCGGAAAGTCTGAAGCGAGCGCCATCAGTTTCGCTTTGGAGAGCATTGCCCCGCCCCGTCCCATGACACACGATCTCATGAAATCGATTTTGGACAATGTGGACGCCAAAGTCTTGAGCGCCGTAGTCACTGACTTAAAAGATAATACGTATTATGCCGAAATCCATCTCTGGTACGGTGATTCGGAATACTCGATTGATTCAAGACCCAGCGATGCAATTGCCCTGGCTTTGCGCGCCGAAGCACCGATCTTTACCAGAGAGGAAGTCCTGCAAAAACAGAGTTCCGAGGAATTGGAGCGCTGGCTCGAAAACTTAAAACCTGAAGATTTCGGCAAATCCGAGACCTGACGTTCGGTCCCCGATTCTCGTTGAACCGGACCGGTTTTTCGCAACATCCATGAGTGTGGAACAAAATACCGATCTCGTCCCATTAAAAGTTCATGGGGTGCTGGTCGACCCCAATACGGATACCCAGATCGTGATCCTTCGAGACGAAAACAATGCCGATGTCCTTCCCATTTGGGTGGGCACGGCCGAGGGGACTTCCATCCGCCTAGCGTTGGAGGACGTGGTTCCCCCCAGACCGATGAGTCACGATTTGATTGCAAGTCTCTCCACCCATCTTGGCATGAAAATCTCTCAAGTCGTGGTGACGGACGTCCAAAACAACACGTACTACGCGACGGTTCACGTGTCTGTGAATGGACTCCAACGAACGGTGGATTCCCGGCCAAGCGATGCCATCGCCCTGGCCTTGAGAGCCAAGTGTCCGATCTACGTGACACAAGACGTCCTCAAAAGAAGGGCCGGAGACAACCTGGAGGCTTGGCTGGCCAGACTCGATCCCAAGGAATCGGGGTCATCCGAAACATAATCGCAGGCTGAAACATGGAGAATTTCTGATGCGTAGCTTTCAAGCAAAACCCGATGAAATCGATCGGAAATGGTATATTCTCGATGCCAAGGGCATCGCGCTCGGTCGATTGGCGACTCAAGCCGCCACGCTTCTCCGCGGCAAACATAAACCGACGTTCACGCCCAACGTCGATACGGGCGACCACGTGATCGTGATCAATGCCGAAGCGATTCGACTGACCGGAAAAAAGTTAAAGGAAAAAACGTATTATCACCACACCGGATATCCCGGGGGAATCAAATCCATTACCGCCGAACAACTCTTGAAAAAAGCCCCGACGGAAATCGTGTCCAAAGCTATTCGAGGCATGCTTCCACACAATCCATTAGGGAAGAAAATGGCTAAGAAGTTACGCGTGTACGTTGGGACGGATCACCCCCATGTCGCACAATGTCCTGAACCCTGGTCATAAAACCGGCATCTCTCTGAATATTTAGAGGAAAGGCTTTAACAGATGGCAAGTCAACGTCATTATGCTACGGGAAAACGCAAATATGCGATCGCACGCGCCTGGATCGAACCGGGCCCTCCGGACATTACGGTCAACGGCCGGACGCTTGACCATTATTTCACCCTTCTGTCACATCGCATTCAAGTGGAAGCACCGCTTGAAGTGACGAATACCCGGGGACAATTTCGCATTACAGCCTCAGTCTGCGGCGGCGGCGGGACCGGACAGGCCGGCGCCTTGCGCCACGCGATTGCCAAAGCCCTGGTGCAAGTGAACCCGGATTTTCGCGGCGTTCTCAAGAAAGACGGTTTGCTGACACGCGACCCCCGTGTGAAAGAACGGAAAAAATACGGGCAAAAAGGCGCACGAAGCCGCTTCCAATATTCCAAACGTTAATCACATCGGATACGATGGTGACGAAAAAAGGGAAGGCTTCGCTGCCTTCCCTTTTTTCGTCTTATTCATTTATGGCAAGTTGAGACTCAGCACCAATGCGTCGAACTCGATTAAAAGCGGCCGTCCTGGGGGCCAGTGGCTATACTGGCGGGGAACTCCTGCGTCTATTGGACAGTCACCCCTTCGTCACGGTCACCAACGTGACGGCGGACAAGTCCGCCGGGCTTCCGGTGACTTCCCTGTTCCCGCACCTCGAAACGTTTCACGAGTTTCGTTTTGCGCCCCTCCACGTCGAACCCATCCTGAAAAAGGTCGATCTGGTATTTTCAGCACTGCCCCATACGAAATCCATGGACCCCGTGACCGCATGCGTCAAAGCCAAAAAGCCCGTCATTGATCTGAGCGCCGACTTTCGGCTGATGGAACGGGAGACCTATGAACGATGGTATGGTGCGCCGCATACGTCACCCGGTCTGCTGAAAAAGGCCGTGTACGGGCTTCCGGAACTTCACCGGACACGGATCCGGCGGTCTCGACTGGTTGCCGCGCCGGGCTGCTACCCGACGGCGGCTATTCTGCAGTTGGCTCCGTTGTTTGCCCATCGGATGATCCAAACGGATACCATTGTCGTTGATTCGAAATCCGGCATTTCAGGAGCGGGGCGAAGCCCGGCCCTGCCCTACCATTTTCCCGAAGCCCATGATTCGCTGACGGCCTACAACGTGACCCGACACCGGCACACCCCTGAAATCGAACAGGAATTGAACCGCATCATTCACGGACGGAAAGAGGCAAACGTGCATGTCGTGTTTACTCCGCATCTGATCCCGATGAATCGCGGGCTTCTCAGCACGGCCTATGCCAAACTCCGCAAACCGCTCACGAACGAGACGGTCACCGCGTTGTACAAGGAATTTTATGCCAACGAACGATTTATCCGAATTCGGGAAGAATCGACTTTAGTCAATCCCACCCACGTGCGAGGATCGAATTTTTGCGACATCGGAGCTTTCGTGGATCAACGCACCAACCACGTTATCACCGTGTCGGCCTTGGACAACCTGGTCAAAGGGGCGGCTGGGCAAGCCATCCAATCCATGAACCTGATGATGGGCTTTCCGGAAGAGACAGGCCTGACGTCGCCCGGGATTTTCCCGTAGGGCCCGAATCTGTTATTCCTGTTTTTCTCCTTCCGTCATTCCTGATCCTCGATGACACACGTCAAGGACAGGCTCTGATCGGAAATCCAGTGTCGTTGTTCTTGCGTACGAGGGAAAAGACAAAACCCCTGGATACTCAATGAACAATGTCAAGGATTGTAAATGTTCAGTCATTCATTGACACTTTCCGCTGTCTCCTTCTGTGCCTCAGTTCCCCTCCTTTGTAAGGAGGGGCAAGGGGAGGTAGAAGATGTGGCAGGAACAGCGCAACCCTATGCCCCATGGACGTGAAAAAAATTAAAGGCGGCGTCACTGCCCCGAACGGCTTTCTCGCCGCCGGCATTCACGCCGGCATCAAACCGGCGCCTCTGTTGGATCTCGCCCTGCTGACGTCCATTAATCCCGGGATTATGGCAGGCGTCCTGGCACAAAATCGAATTGTGGCGCCTTCCATCATTTTATGTCGGCGTCAGCTCAAGAGACACACCGGACAGGCCATTCTCGTGAACAGTGGAAACGCCAATTCATTGACCGGTCCACAAGGGATGGCTGATGCCCTAGAAATGCGTACACTCGCGGCGACGGCCTTACGCCTTCCCGTCTCTTCGATGTTTGTGGGATCGACGGGAGTCATAGGCCGCCCTTTGCCGATGCCGATTATCCGTCAAGCCGTCCCGCCTCTCGTCCGGCTCCTGAGCCGATCCGGCCACAAGCCGGCCGCGCAGGCCATCATGACGACGGACACCACGCATAAAGAGATCGCCTTGCAGGCGAAGATCGGACGCCGGATTCTGACGATAGGGGGTATGGCCAAAGGCTCCGGCATGATTCATCCGAATATGGCGACCATGTTGGCCTATCTCACCACCGACGCCTCGATTGCCCCGCAAGCGCTTCAAGTCGCGTTGACCAGAGCCGTCAACGACACCTTCAATTGCATCTCCGTCGACGGGGACTCGAGCACGAACGACACGGTGTTATGCCTCGCCAATGGACAAGCCGGTAATCCGACCCTTCAGACGGGCATCCCCCAATGGGAGAACTTCTGCGCCCTTCTACGCGAAGCCTGTCTGTCACTTGCGCTACAAATCTGCCGCGACGGTGAAGGGGTGACCAAGGTCGCCGAGATCATCGTGCGCGGAACGAGGACCAATCGCGATGCGAAGAAGATTGCTCAAACCATTGCGACATCGTTGCTGGTCAAAACCGCACTCTTTGGAGAAGATCCCAACTGGGGTCGAATCGTGGCTGCCGCCGGCCGCGCGGGAGTGGCCTTCAATCCTTCCAGACTCTGCCTGCAATTCAACGAGACTCGAGTGCTGGAGAACGGCCAAGCGGTCGGAGGACCGGCGGACCGGCAGGCGCAACGGATCATGCGGAAGAAACAATACTCCGTGACGCTCTCCGTGGGGAGTCAGCCGGGCTACGCCAGACTCTGGACCACGGATCTTTCCTATGATTACGTAAAGATCAACGCCTCCTATACCACCTAAGCCTACACCGACGGACTTCTCCCCGTATGGTCTGAACGCATGACCGTCTCGGTCATCATGCTCCTCGACGGGTAACGCAGCACATGGGGGGGTTGAAACCTCTATAGAAAAGTGTACAATTATAGATTGTCCAACATCTTGTAGGTCAATGCGAATAATCTCCCTTGTGAATATCTACAGGTTGTGGTCAGCAGGGGTGAATTCACGCACATATTTCACGTATAGTTACCTAGTATTTCAGGAACCGCCGAAACCATCCCAACGTTATGTCTAAGCCGTTCATTCACTTACAGACGTGGCTGCTCACCCTGAGCGTTGTTCTTATCCTTGCCCTGCTCCCCGGCTGTACGGTCGTCAAAACGACCTATGACGTTGTTTCCGGCACCGTTAAAGGGACGTATAAGCTGATTAAAGGGGTTTATACCCTGACGTCCGAAACCGCTAAAGTCACCTACCAAATCGGAAAATTTACGTTCGAGGTCGTTCAGGCTCCGCTCGACTGGCCCCTGACACGTCATGAGATCGAAACGATCGACGGGTTGCCGGTGAAAGAAGCCATTCGTCAGGGTCGGGTCAAATGGGCCCCCTACGTGGTGAAAGGCAGACGCTACGTGCCCATGAGCGTCCGAAAGGCCCAACGCTATGAAGAGAAAGGGGTCGCGTCCTGGTATGGAGAAGAAACCCGGCGACAGAAAGGGGGACACATGACCGCGAACGGTGAAGCGTTCAATCCCATGGCCTTGACCGCCGCGCATAAATACCTGCCGTTACCGATCAACGTCAGAGTGACGAACCTGGAAAACGGGCGATCGATCGTCGTCCGGGTCAATGATCGCGGGCCGTTCCCCAGTGTCAACAACCCGAATTCCGGGAAACGCATTATCGACTTGAGTTATGGGGCCGCCAAAAGACTGGGATTCCACCGAAAGGGATTAGCCCGAGTCCGCGTCAAAGTCATCCCCGTCAAGGTCGGGACGTAGGTCGGATTACGTTCTTGTCGGGTGACGCCCTTCGAGAAGCTCAGGGCTAACCTGACCTATGAAGGAGAGTCCCGGGCATCCACAACGCGGGTCAGATCCCGTAATGCGGAAGATAGCTGAACGGGGATGGTTATCCCTTGACTGCACCGGCGCATCTCTTCAGGCAACGTGGCGAGTTCGGCCCTTGCCTGCTCACGGATTTGATTGAGTGAAGGGGACGTTTCACGACACTTGCCGGATTCCATGACCTGCCGGAGCAGCGGCTTCCCTTCTTGAATGTCGTCAGCCGTCGTCACCACGTCATGATCGATACGCCCTCGTTGATCGTAGTGACGGTAAACTTGTTTTGCACCCGGCCAGGTTTCCTTACCCTCTGATTTTTTTCGTGTCGGTCTTCCGGAATATGCCTGCAACTTATACACGCACTCCAGATACGGCACATCCGCCGAAGTCGTCAGCCGGGTTCCGACTGCAAACAGATCAACGGGAGCCTGAGCCGCGACAAGATGCCGGATAGCATCTTCATCCAAGTTGCCGCTTGCCGTAATCTGCACCTCTCTCAAGCCGCCGTCATCCAGAATACGTCGCACCCGCTGCGCCTGCTTCACCAGGTCTCCGCTATCGAGACGCACCCCTTTGATCGTCATGCCCTTTGACCGCAGACGCGAGGCCAACTCAACCACGGTGTGCGCTCCTTTTTCCGTGTCATGGGTATCAAGCAGGAGAACCACGTTATCAGGTTGGGCATCGGCAAAATGCTCAAAGGCATGGCGTTCGGTTTCGTGAGCCTGCACGAAACTATGCCCCATCGTCCCGAATACCGGCACCTCGAAAAAAGGCCCGGCCATGACCGTGGCCGAGCCTGCAAATCCGGCCAGATAGCTGGCCCGGGCAGCCAACAACCCGGCCTCGGCACCGTGTGATCGTCGCAAGCCGAAATCGATCACGGGTTTGCCGGCAGCAGCGAGGACGCATCGCGCGGCTTTGGATGCAATCAACGTCTGATAGTGGAGCAGGTTGATCAACCGGGTCTCGATCAACTGGGCTTGAGGTAGCGGGGCCGTGACCCGGACAACCGGTTCGTTCGCGAAAAAGACCGTGCCCTCGGGCACGGCATGCAGATCGCCCGCAAACCGAAACCGTTCCAGATACTCGACAAAGGAGCGGCTGAACCGGCCGCTGTCGGCTATCCATTCCAACTCGTCAGGGGGAAAACGAACGTTCTCCAAAAATTCCAGGAGCTGTGCCAACCCCGCAGCCATGAAAAACCCCCGTTGCGGGGGCATCGTCCTCACGAAACATTCGAAGACCGCAGTGTCTTCCATGCCCCGTTCGAGATAGCCTTGAAGCATGGCGAGCTGGTAGAAGTCCGTCAATAAGACACTGGATCGAATATCCATGCCGAATGATCAGCCCAACGTCCCTCAGGAGTCACCCCGGAGTTCGAACGCTTTACACGGCCCGAACACCGTCATCAGAATGACTCCCTGACGCGCGGCTTTTCTGCTGCGATACCGTAACCGGGCGGGACGTTGCAGCCTCGCCCGGGCAACAACGCGTGGGGGGGTAATCTCCGACTGCTCAGCCGTCACCTCTTCGAACTGGACGCTCCCGGAATCCGGAGAAGGAGGAAACGCCTCGCGGGCTACAAGTTCCTCTTGATATCGTGTATAGCGCTCGAGCTGTTCACGCAGCCAGCTCCCCATGGAGGCAAAAAACCAGACCAACAACACGATCCCAAGAAAGACAAATGCTTCGACATTCATCCTATGACCTCAAGTGGATTTGCCTTGCTCCGGTTCCTCGTCCTCACGCCCAATGGCCTCCCTCATGGCGGTATCGGCTTGCACGTTCTTCATCCGGTAATAATCCATCAGCCCGATATTGCCTTTCCGAAACGCCTCGGCCATGGCTCGCGGCACTTCCGCTTCGGCCTCGATCACCCGGGCCCGCATTTCCTGTTCCAGCGCCACGGCCATGGCCCGCCGTTCTTCGGCCTTGGCCTGTGCAATTTGCTTATCGGCATTGGCTTGATCGATCTGCAACTTCGCACCGATATTTTCACCCACGTCCACGTCTGCGATATCAATGGACAAAATTTCAAACGCGGTCCCGGCATCCAACCCTTTTTGGAGAATGTGTTTCGAGATCTCATCGGGATTTTCCAACACGTCCTTGTGCGTGCCCGACGAACCGATGGTGCTCACCATGCCCTCACCCACCCTGGCAATGACCGTCTCTTCTCCGGCTCCGCCGACCAACCGGTCGATGTTCGCCCGGACGGTGACGCGTGACACGGCAATGAGTTGAATGCCGTCTTTCGCCACTGCCGTAATCCTGGGGGTTTCAATCACCTTTGGTAACACCGACATTTGTACGGCTTCCAACACGTCACGACCGGCAAGATCAATGGCTGCGGCGCGTTTGAAGGGCATGGGGATGTTCGCCTTGTCCGCGGAAATCATGGCATTGACCACTTTCACGACGGCGCCGCCGGCAAGAAAGTGGGCTTCGAGATCATTGATGGGAATCGACAGGCCCGCTTTGACCGCACTGATCCGCGCCGTGACCACGGTGCCCGGCGGCACCCGGCGAAACCTCATGCCGACCAGCGTCAGGAGCCCCACGTAGGCATTCGAGGCCCAGGCCGCAATCCATAGTGGAATGGGGATGAGGTACAAGAACCCCACCAAGGCAACGCTGACGACCAGTAAAACAGCGAGGGTGCCGAAGACCTGCATTTCTGCGCCCATGAGAGTCCCCTCCTTTCGGCCTGTCTGAACGAGGACAAGGAATACCGGAACTCTAACACAAATTGGAAGGGAATGGCTCGAAATTCAGAGGGGATGGTCGGATTACGCTACGCCTGTCCTGCCTGTCCTGAGCGTAGCCGAAAGAAGCGAAGTCGAAGGAAGCCTGGTCGAAGGGCTAATCCGACCTACTCCGACTGCACACAGATGACGCCAATCCAAAATTCGCAATCCGGAATCAAAAATCCAGATGGCGTCGGCCCTGCACATGACCACGCCTAATTCATTTCCACGAGATCCTGGAGCAATTCCAGACATTGCGGTTGGCGCAATTTCCTGAGAGCGGACGCTTCGATCTGACGGATGCGTTCCCGCGTGACGCCAAAATCTTCGCTGATTTCTTCCAAGGTATGCCCTTTGGCAAATCCGATCCCGAATCGTTTTTTGATGATGTACTCTTCTTTCGGCGTCAATATACCCAGGGCCTTGTCCACATTGCGTCGCGTATCAGACCGTAAGGCAGCCGCATACGGGGCAGCCACGGTCCGATCCTCGAGAAGATCGCCCAACCGGGTATCTTCATGATCCCCAACCGGGGTTTCCAACGACACGGGCTCCTTCAGGCAATCCAACATTTCCCGGGTCTTCCCCTCGGACAACTCCACGTGTTCGGCCAATTCCTGAACAGTGGCCGGACGCCCGTAGCGTTGCACCAATTTTATCGACGCCTTCTTCAATTTTTGGATGGCTTCATGCATATGAACCGGCACCCGGATCGTATTGGCCTGATCGGCGATGGCACGCGTGATTCGTTGCCGGATCCACCACGTCGCATAGGTGCTGAACTTGTACCCGCGTTGATATTCGAATTTGTCAACGGCCTTCATCAAGCCGATGTTGCCTTCTTGCACGAGATCCAAAAATTGAAGACCCCGTCCCAAATACTGCTTGGCGATGCTCACCACTAATCGTAAATTGGCTTGAATGAGCCCGTTTTTCCCGCCTTCGATGGTTCGCTCAGCCCGTTCAATTCTGTCCACACTTTCCAGGAACAGGGTGACGGGCATCGACAGGACGTTTTGCTCAACGTTCTTCAATCTTTCTTGCCGATCTGAACGAAGATCGTTCGCCAGGGTCTTGATCCGGGACAGCAGTTGTCCGTGATATTCATCAGTGAGATGCAACGCCCGGACCCGTGCGGCAACGCGTTGCTGAGCGGACTCCACGTGTTTCAACGTCTGACCGGAGCCTTTTGCCGCCGGCTTGGCGCATGTTTCGCGGTAATACTGTTGCAGAGGTTTCGAGGCGCGCCGGATGGCCGACAATCCACTCACGGTTCGATTGCGCACGTCCTCCTGTTCCGCCTCTGCGGATTCAACGTTCCGCTCCCCGGACCCGCGCTCAAGTGCCACAACCGCAGACACGGGAATCTCACGGCGCTGCAAAGAAACACGGAGCAACTCCAAATCATCGAGAACCAGGGGGAGCCCGTAGACGGTCCGTGCCAATTCAGCGCGTCCTGCTTCGATCTGTCTGGCAAGCCGCACTTCCTCTTCACGAGTCAATAATGCGACCTGACCCATCTCCTTCAAGAACACTTGGATGGGTCCGCGAGTCCCCTCTTCCTTCTCTTGCTTCTCAGGCCGGATCCCGCCTGCCCGCCGTGAAGACGTTTGCGGAAGACGTTCCAGGAAATCTTGGGCCGGCGTCACCAACAATGGTTGATCACTGTCAGGATCTGCGACACTGGATAACGGGGCTTGACGCATGATGCACCTCTATCGGCTCCTCATGACCGATTCTCATGACGGTTACGCGGCTTGAGAAGCGGGCTTCCTGTTGCCGCGGTCCGGCACCGGCCGTCTTGCAGTTTTCGGATAGACCGTTTCCCCGCAATTCAAACACCGTAAGGTCTCGATACGAAGAAAAGGACCATCCGGATCATAAAAATGATCTCTGATCATAAAACCCTCACACCGTGGACATTTCATATGTGTTCCCCCCTGTTCTCGACTGTTCCGGAGTATCCGGGAACGGTCCTGCATGGATTTTTCCTCGACGCGTTGCGCGAGCTTTCCCCCCAATGTTCTCTTTCATAACCAGTTCTTGCGGCAAATCAAGGGCACGGATCTATAAACAAAATAAAAGTTTTCCGGTTTCCCCCGTTTGGCAGCTCTTCCCTTGTTTAACGTAACCATTTGATTATAAAGTGAAAACAGGCCATCAAAAACCGGACAAGGTGCCAACGCCAATTGAAAACCCCTAAGACAGGACCAAATTTCGCCTCTCTTGTCACTTCATCATTCCCCTAGCCCCGGCCGGAACAGGTTTGCTAGTATGCGTCTCCCATGGAAATCGGCATTGTCGGGCTTCCCAACATCGGTAAATCGACGATCTTCAACGCGCTGACGTCAGGAGGCGCGGCCGCGTCGAGCTATCCCTTTACCACCATCGAAGCGAACCTCGGTGTTGTTCCCGTTCCCGACTCCAGGCTGACCCGCCTCACGGAAGTCTTCAAACCGCAAAAAACGACTCCCGCCTTCTGCCGGTTTGTCGACATCGCCGGACTGGGCAAAGGCGCCGCACAAGGCGAGGGACTCGGCAACAAATTCCTGGCCACCATCCGGGAAGTCGACGCGATCCTGCACATGGTCCGTCTCTTTCAGGATGGCAATGTCATACACACGTTGGACGGGATCGACGCCAAGAGGGACATCGACGTGATCGAGACCGAACTCATGCTGGCCGACCTCGAAAGCGTCACCAAGCAATTCGACAAAATTTCGGGGAAGGCACGATCCGGAGACACGGCGTCGAAAGAGACGCTGGAATTCCTCAATATCCTGAAGAAGGGACTCGAGGAGGGAAAACCTGTACGGACGCTCGGACTTGACCCCGAAAATCTCAAGGGTTTCTTCCTGCTGACCGCAAAACCCGTCCTGTACGTCGGCAACGCCGATGAGAACACGGACCCGGCCGCAGTGGATGATTTTCACACGTTTGTCCAGCAACTCGAGGCGGAATCGGTCGTACTCTGCGGCAAGCTGGAAAGCGAACTGGCCGAGTTGTCGGACGAGGACCACTCCCTGTTCATGGCCGACCTGGGCATGCAACACAGCGGCCTGGAACGGGTCATCGTGGCTGCGTACAACACGCTGGGACTCTGCTCATATTTTACCGGAGGCCCCCAGGAAGTCCGGGCGTGGACGATCCCCGTTGGCGCCAGAGCACCTCAAGCCGCCGGCGTGATCCATTCGGACTTCGAAAAAGGGTTTATCAAAGCCGACGTGTACGGCTTCACGGATCTTGATCGATACCCGTCAGAGCAAACGTTGCGAGAGAAAGGCCTCATCCGCTCCGAGGGCAGAGACTACGTGGTGAAAGACGGCGACGTGTGTCACTTCAAGTTCAATGTGTAACCCGGACTTCTATGAATGCCCTGTATTATCCCTTCCACTTGTGCCATGAGCGCACCCTGGAGCTTCTCTTACAAGAATATGCGATTGTGCATTTCCGAGATTTCATGGCCTTGCGACTGACCCCATTCATGGGAACGACGGCCTTTCCCGACCGCATGGGCGACTACTATCCTCAGCTTCTGGAAGCAGGCCGAATCATCCAAGGTCACAATGTCAGTGGCACGTTACGTCCGGAGGTGATTGCGGCAGTGGATCAGGATTTAGCCGATCCCACGTGGCGTTCCATGTTTCATGAAGCCTTGTCGGATGACTATCGTTTTCAGCGTACGTTGTTTGACGAATCGGACATACAACTACGAGGGAATGTCGCCTCCACGGAAAATTCGCTTTTATCCACGTTGAGAACACCTGATTGGCAAAAACAATCTTATTCGGTCGAGTCGGTCAAAACCCTGAGTCGCCAATCCATCCATCAAGAAGACGTCCCGGTTTTCGAGTATGGATGGGCACTGGTCAAAGCCAGCGCAGCATTGACCTATACCCTTCAACTTTGTCACCGACTACACGTGGCAGCCGTGACGGATTCGGTCTCGTATCATCGGTTGTTCACACGATCTTGCCAACGAAAACAGACCATGATCTCTCACGCCTGCATCAAACGGGAAGGCTACTGACAGGAACGTTTGTTGAAAAATACAACCTGTTGAAACGGAAGGGGGTTCCCGGCTACAACACCGTCTCCGGCCCCTTCGGTCTCCAGGCCCTGGCTAAGGCTTCGGCTTCTGCGATCTGAGCGTGGGTCATCTCCTGTTCCAGCATGGACACGGCTTCCAGCGCCGGGTCCATCCCCTGTTCGGCTGCCAGAAAGGCCCATTTATAGGCCTGGACGTAGTCCTGCTTGACGCCTTCGCCCTTGTAGAACATCAGCCCGACGTGATTTTGTCCTGCCGCGTTGCCCTGTTCCGCCGCCCTCAGAAACCACCGGAAGGCTTTCGCGTAATTTTTCGGAACACCCAGGCCGTAACGGTAGAGTAATCCCAGGTTATTTTGCGCACTTTGATGCCCTTGATCGGCCGCCAGTCGATACCAGTAGCGGGCCGTCTCAAAATCCTGTACCACGCCCTGCCCCCATCGATACATGAACCCCACCATGTTTTGAGCCTCGGCATTCCCTTGGGAAGCGAGCGGGGCCCATTCCCGCATCGCGGTTTCGTAATCCTGCGCCAGATATGCGTCTTCGCCCAAGCGGAAATCCGCCCAGGACAAAAAACCACTGATCAGCACCAACACAGTGGTGAGCGCTATGATTTTCCAATAGAGCCTATTCTTCATCGTGGTTTGCTCCTCGTGGCTGTCATCTCAGGCAATCCCTTCCGTTTTCTCCAGTATACTCCAAATTGTTCCTCGCAACCTTCTGCTTTTCCTCTTTACTCATCGTGACGGGAATGACATAAAGAGAGAAATGCCCAGGAGGCCGAATGTCCTTACGTATCCATGCTGATGCCCTGTACGATTCGCTGAAATCGCTGTTGGGCAGCCATGATCCCAACCGGGTGCAGGCAAAGATCGAGCATGAACTCCGCCATATGATACCCAACTGGACCGACACGCTCCCGGATTGTCCGGGATGGTACTGGTTCAAACCGCAAGGCGTCGCCGAACCCCAGCTTCTGCTCGTGGAACACGGCCGTATCGACACCAAACTCATGGCCGACTTGGGTCCTCCGAATAATCTGGTGGACGTGCAGCGCGTCAAAGGGCTTTGGGCAGGCCCTCTGCTGCCTCCCACCTAAGATGACGTCCGGCCACGCAGACCGTTCCCCCTTCTCCTGGGAAGCGTTCTGCGCATCCCGACTCGACTACCTTTCCGCCCTCGCCGCCCCGATTGCCGGGGGCGTCACGCGCCAGGATACCAGTCATCCGGCGTTTCACGGGTGCGTTGACTGGCATTCCTGCATCCATGGACTCTATGCTCTGTTCACCGTGTCCCGGTTGACCGGAGAGCCCCGGTGGAGCGAGCTTGCCGAATCCGTGCTCATCCCTGAAAAACTCGACCAGGAACTGAGTTGTATTCGGAACGATGAATTGACCGGGGAGCTTCCCTATGGATACGCGTGGTTCCTGAAACTTGCGCAAGATCGACAGCGATTCTTCCGGAAAGACGATTTACGGGTCATCGCGGGTGAACTGGCCGGGCGACTTGAAGCGTGGATCTTTTCCCTGTCGGAAAGTGCGATCTTGACTCATGCGCGACACCGCGCCTATGGCAACGTCTCCTGGGCCGTGTTGAATTTATGGGAGTGGGCTCAATGGAACAATGACCTGGAATTGGCTGAAACCTTATCCGCGTTTACACGGGAGCACTTGCTGCCCCTCGACCAGGGCCTCCCCCACTCCATCGACCACCTGACCGATGAATTCTTCCCGGCCGCCTTGCAACGCACGCGAGCGATTCTCGCCATCCTTCCCCGTCACGAGACTGCCACGTGGTTAAGCAGGTACCTTGCGGAAGACGTGCAGTTGGAACCCATCCACCGTCCCGCCTTTCCACATTCCGCCGGCCTCAATTTCAGCCGGTGCTGGGGCTTCTGGGATCTGTATCAATATACGGAAAATTCCGAGTACCGCGATCAGTACGTCCGGCACGTTGTCACGCACATGAACCATCCTGAATATTGGCGTGACGACTACAAGAAATACGGTCATTGGGTCGCCCAGTTCGGGGTCTATGCACTCGCCATGAGTCTGGACAACCCCTAAAACCAGTACTCCGCGACACACGCTGGTTGACATTTGGCTTTGCCGGTGGGTAGAAATTCATCTTCGCATCAGGAAGTCCATTTCTTCTTCCCGCACGTTCATCGCGTAAAAGGCGCCTTGAAACTACCTTGATCTGAGATCATCCTCCCCTCGGTCTTCACAGGGTCCAATTTATGCCGATCAACGCACTACGAAAACCAGGGGCCAAGATGAGCCTCAAGGAAGCGCTTGAGCGGGTCGAAAAACTCAAGCGGATGGCGGCAAGCAGCAACCCTCACGAAGCGGCCGTGGCCACCGCACGACTCAAAGCCTTTGATGTCGATGCCGCGCGGACCCCTCAACCGAAAGATACCGAACCCATGCCGCTCACCGAAACCGGCGAGAGCGGACCGTCCAATCAGAAGGTCGAAATTCTGGATGAATTACCCGTCATTGCCTACAAGGAATTAGGGGAATTGGAAGTGGAGCAGCCACCCGACACGCCGTCGGTGAACTGGGACGTGCTTCATGCTGAATTACTGGAACGAGCTCAACAGATCGGCGCCAACGCCATTATCGATATTCAAATCAAGGGAACGATCCAGCAAAAAATCTTGACCGGAATGGCGCTCAAATATCTTTCCCCGCAAGAGATCCTGGACATTCAGGCAGCCAACAAATTGGACGATGACGAGAAAGCCTACCGGGAAGCGCAAAAAGAACGACGTGACGAAGACTGGGCCCCGCCCGTGGGATAAGCGTCGAGTCGCCGGAACATCTGTCCTGAGGTGCATTCGTCCGGTCAAGTGTGGCAAGATTCAATCTCGGGGGAGCGGCGCCTGGTGGACTTTCAATACCAAGAGATCTTCGAACACGGTGAGGATGCGACGGCGTATCGTCAATTGACGTCGGACCACGTCACCACCACCCACATCGAAGGACGCGAAGTCCTCACCATTCAGCCCGAAGCCCTGACACTTCTGGCACGTGAAGCAATGGATGACGTCGCGCATTTGCTGCGCGCGAGTCACCTCAAACAATTGAGCCACATTCTGGACGACCCCGAAGCCTCGGATAACGATCGCTTCGTCGCGCTGGAACTGCTCAAGAATGCCAATATCGCCGCCGGGCGAGTGTTGCCGGGCTGCCAGGACACCGGTACGGCGATCGTCGTCGGGTACAAGGGACAGCATGTCTTCACCACGGGTGACGACGCCGAAGCGCTGTCGCGCGGCGTTTATGAGGCCTACGCGCAACGCCACCTGCGCTATTCGCAGATGGCGCCCCTCGATATGTATACCGAGAAGAATACCGGCACGAACCTCCCGGCTCAGATCGAGCTCTATGCCGAATCCGGCGCGGAGTACCGTTTCCTGTTTATCGCCAAAGGCGGAGGGTCGGCCAACAAGACCTTTCTCTATCAAGAGACCAAAGCCCTCCTGAACCCGAAATCCCTGCTCTCCTTTGTCGCGGAGAAGATCCGCACGATCGGAACCTCGGCCTGCCCACCCTATCACCTGGCCATCGTCATCGGGGGCCTGTCTGCGGAGTTCACCTTGAAGACGGTCAAGCTCGCCAGCTGTCATTATCTCGATGATCTCCCCGCCTCCGGAAACCAGTTAGGACGCGCGTTTCGTGACCGAGACTTCGAAAAGGAGATTTTACGACTCTGCTCTGAAACAGGCATCGGCGCCCAATTCGGCGGGAAATACTTCGCACACGACGTACGGGTCATTCGCCTCCCCCGTCATGGAGCGTCCTGCCCGGTCGGGCTGGGTGTCTCCTGTTCAGCCGACCGGCAGGTCCTGGCCAAAATCACCCGAGAGGGTGTCTTCCTCGAACAACTCGAAACGAATCCCGCGCAATATCTCCCTGACGTCAGTGAAAAGGACCTGGACGAACACGTCGTCAAGATCGATCTGAACCGGCCCATGCAGGCCATCCTCTCAGAATTGCGCGAATATCCGGTCGCCACCAGGTTGTCGCTCACCGGTCCCATTGTCGTCGCGCGAGACATCGCCCACGCCAAGCTGAAAGAACAACTTGATGCCGGCAAAGGCCTTCCCGAGTATTTCAAGCATCACGTCGTGTATTACGCCGGTCCCGCAAAAAAACCCGAAGGATATGCCTCGGGGTCCTTCGGCCCCACGACCGCCGGACGCATGGACTCCTATGTGGAGCAGTTTCAGGCCGCAGGGGGCAGTATGATCATGCTGGCGAAAGGCAACCGTTCCCAACAGGTGCGCGAGGCCTGCCGGAACCATGGGGGGTTCTATCTGGGATCCATCGGCGGACCTGCCGCACGGTTGGCCGAACACAGCATCAAGAAAGTTGAAGTCCTGGAATTCGAAGATCTTGGTATGGAAGCGGTGTGGAAAATCGAAGTCGAGGATTTCCCGGCCTTCATCGTCATCAATCACAAAGGCCAGGACTTTTACGCTGATCTCGACGCCCAACGCCCGCTGGTTCAGCTCGGCAACCAGGCCAAGCCATAGAGAAAGCGGCTCACCTCATTCCATGAGCCAATCCTGCCGGGAACCTTTTTTGCGGCTCTATTGTCTTCTCGAGAAAAATGTGCTACCGTCTTTTTTCCACAGATAGTGGCCTGCGTTGCATTACAACAACAAGGCCATTTATTAATCGAGGTTGCAATCGGAAATCTGATCGAAAGCTGACCAAGCCGCCTTTCTTCAGTCGCGTCTTCGGCCCTCCTTTCCTGTTTTTCGAGTGTAAATCCCCAATACTTTCAAAGGAGTTGTTCTATGCCGTTTAAAATTTATGTGGGCGGATTGCCATATCCGACAACCGAAACGGAATTAACGGATCTGTTTGTCCAACATGGCAACGTGGATTCGGCAAAAATCATCACCGACAAATACACCGGACGGTCCCGGGGTTTTGGTTTTGTCGAAATGCCCTCGGAAGAAGAAGGCAAGGCAGCCATTACAGCGTTGAACGGCACCCAATTGGATGGCCGTACGTTAACCGTGAATCAAGCCCGGCCTCAAGAATCAAGGCCGGGAGGACGCGGTGGCGGTGGTGGTTTTGGTGGTGGCGGCGGTTTTGGTGGTGGCCGTGGCGGACGACACGATCGCTAAATAACGCTATCAGGGAGATAGGGGAGACGGCTTGAGCCCTCTCCCCTATTCGCCCTCCTCATCGTAGGCCTGCAAGGCCGTTTCCAGCGCCCGTAAGACAATTCCCCAAATTCTTCGTGCCTCGTGAGTCTCGTCTGCGCAGACAGACGTCATCACCGTCAGGCTCCATCCATCTACGCCATCAAGACGAAACCGGGTTGGTTGCAGTTCCAAAAGGATTTCTACGTCCAGCCGCTGCCGCAGTGCATCACTCGCCTTATGCATCAGTGCGTCTATGCCCGCACGTAGAAAATCCGCCAGGCTCCTCATGGCTGGTTTGTCCCGGTCGGATGGCTCAGCCGGACAGATCACGACAAACGACGTCAGTTGAGATTCGGACGGATCACCAGGGATGAAATTCTGATCGGCCGCCAAGCTCATCAATCCCGTGTGCGGAGCATTGATCACCTTCAAGAGGGATTGGAGTTCAGGCCACCCGATACAGGAAGGAAGCACCGGGATCCATTCGGGATGCGCCTTGAGATCGATAAAACCATCTTCAGGGATGCCCTCATTATTGGGGGACGAAAAAGGCACATGAAAGACGGTCGTACTTTCAGAAATTGAAATGCCCATGGCGCGTACTTTCTTTATCGGACACTTTCCGCCGGTTTGCGGAAAAAGCCCTCAACACCCTGCCCGTGAGTCCGAGCATACATCAGATCAGCCATACCTTGAAGACCTCCACCGTTCTTGACTCCCGGAGGATCTTGCCCTATGCTGGAACCAGAGTGACTTCAATCATGACCCGTCTATCCCGCACAGCACTCGTTCTCGGGGTTCTGGCCTGTTTCTTGGTCATGAGCGGCGTGGTCTCCAGCCAAGCTGCCGCTCATTCCCTTCACCACGTTCACCATAACGCAGCCACCCATTCGACGATTCTTTGCTCCCTTATGTGCGCGGCCGGCCAAGTGGTCAGTGTTGCCGAACCCGTTTTTGATGCTCCGCTCACCGTTATACACGCCATAGAAGTTCCCATTGCTCATCCTGTTACACTGACCGTTCCAACGCTTCGCTTTTCTCGCGGTCCTCCCTGTTTCTAGTCTCAAGTCTTCCCTTTAATTCATTGCAACGTTTTTCCGTCGAAGGATGAACCTTCAACGGAAATGCCGTTCGCTACCATTTCTAACGGAGGACTTTATGACTCGCTCTGAGGGTTTGACACAATCAATTTCATTCATGTTTTGCGAGAAGAGGTTTGCGAATGAACGGAGTACTGACCCCGGTGAAACCGGGAATCATATTTGCGCTTTTTTTCTTCTGCATGGCGTGGACCGGCACTCAAGGAGTTCACGCGGCACTGTTGGACGGGCTGCTCGATGACGTCGAAGAATCTCTGGCTGAAGGGTTGACGCAAAAAGGAGAAAAACTCACCACGGGAAACTTTTATACCGATGACAAACCAAACAGTCATGCTCCGATCGGCATGATGGGTGATCACACGCATGAGGCAGGGGAAGTCATGTTCTCCTATCGTTTGATGCACATGTTCATGAAGGGAAACCGTTACGGGACCGACAGACTGACAACTGCTGACGTGACAAGGCCGGGGCAACCCGTTCCATCAGGATATCTGATAGCACCGGAATCCATGCGTATGAGGATGCACATGTTCGGATTCATGTATGGATTGAACGATACCGTGACCCTGACGCTCATGGTGCCGTACCTGAGCAACAGCATGGATCATGTGACGCGTATGGGAGGGAAATTTACGACTCGTTCCGAAGGGTTCGGCGATATCCGGTTCGGATCGCTTTGGCGGCTCTGGGCCGTCGAAGCCCCAAGCATCGGAGCCCACCGGTTCCACTTCAACCTGTCGCTGAGTGTACCCACGGGTAGCATTGAACCCACGGACCGGACACCACTGGGACCAAATAGCCGACTCCCATATCCCATGCATCTTGGTTCGGGAACCTTCGATTTTTACCCCGGGATCACCTATGGAGGGGAAATGGGGCATGCATCCTGGGGTATCCAGGCAATCGGCACCCTGAGAGCAGGCACAAATTCCAATGATTTTTCCAAGGGCGACGCCTATACCATCAACGCCTTTGGCGCCTACGAGGTCATCGAAAATACGCTGAGCAGTTCTATTCGTCTGAGTTGGAATCACTGGGAAGCCTATGATGGAATGGATCCCGCCATTCGTACGAACCACCCGATGAATGGCATGAGAATCGTTCAAACGGCGTTTCCTGACCTGCTGGGCGGACAACGCCTGGATATCCTGTTCGGGGTCAACGTCCTGTTCCCGGATTTCATGGGTCTGGAAAACCGGCTGGCAATGGAAGGCGGATTCCCGGTTTACCAGTACTTGGACGGCCAGCTCGAGACCGATTCGGTCGTGACGTTCGGGTGGCAGGCGGTTTATTAGTTCGAGCCGCTTGTTGCAGAGAAAGATGAGTATTACATATTTGAAAAGGAGACCCCACATGTGGCGCCGCATTTGTACGATCAACTCGTTTCTTGTGTTATTTGGATTCGCAGGTGCGGGGTTGGCCTACGACGTGATTGAGGTCGAAACCGGGGCAACCATCACGGGGAAGGTGGCCTTCACGGGCACCCTCCCCCATACCCCAAGACGTTTTGAAGTCCTGAACGGGCCTGAGATTTGTGGAGCAGAACGCGTGCTGACCAAACTCGAAGTACACGACGGCATGGTGAAAGGCGTTGTCATCGCACTGGAAGGCGTGGAGAGGGGCAAACCGTTTCCTTCGTACCGCGAGACGGCCACCGGACGGGGCCGTGGAGTATTTAACTATGCCGGAGGAACCGCGTTGAACCTCGGCGTTCGACTCGAAACTTGCAGCTTCGGCCCGTTCACCGGCGTGATTCGGGCGGATGAGACCGTCCAATTCATCAATCACGACCCCATCAAACACACGCTTCATACGTATTCGTTAAAGGGCCACAAAGCCAAAATTTTGAGGACCATGCATACCCAGAGTCTTCGAGCCCAGGGGCAGACGCAAAAAGTCTTTCCCGCCAAAAAGCTGCGTCGCGCCTCTGCCGTGGTGTTGACCTGTGATCGTCACGACTTTATGGAAAATTGGCTGTATATGGTCAAGAATCCCTATTACGCCATTTCAGATGAATCAGGGTCTTTCGAGATCGGCCACGTTCCACCCGGCACCTACGACCTCGTGGCATGGCATCCCGTCCTGGGCATGCAAAAACAACGCGTGACGGTGACTCCGGATGGCCGCCTCCCGGTTGATTTCGGATTCATGAAATAACATCGCGGCACACCCACCATCGGCCGGCCTGAACGATCAACGTTCCGGGTTCCCCTCCGCGGCTCAATTCCCCCAACGACTTCCCCCCTGAAATTACCCTGGTGCCTCAGCCGGCGAGAATGTGCTAAGTTGCACCGTTTAAAAACGCACGTAGAAAGAGGAGAACCCGTGGCAACCATCATGCCTTTTCGTGCCGTAAGGCCCAAACCGGAATACGCAACCCGAGTGGCCGCGCCCCCCTATGACGTCGTCTCTTTGGACGAGGCACGGAACATTGCCGGCGGCAATCCACACTGTTTTCTCCGGGTCGGGCGAGCCGAATTGGAGTTGGCCGACGGGATCGATCCCTATTCAACGGAAGTCTACGAAAGAGGAGCCGCCAACCTTCGGAGGTTTCTTGAAGACGACGTCCTGGTACGGGAAGGCCACCCCATGTTCGGCGTGTATCGCCAACGCTGGGAGACCCATGAACAGACCGGTCTCGTTGCGCTCGCCTCGATCGAGGAGTACGACCGCGGGATCATCAAGAAACACGAACTCACCAAGCCGGTCAAGGAAAACGACCGCGTGCGAGTGATCGAAACGCACGAATCGCAATCCGGACCCGTCCTCCTGTTTTTCCGACGAACGTCTCAATTCAAAAATTGGCTCACGGACACGACGGCCACGGCGCCGGACTTTCAGTTCACCGCCGAGGACGGCGTAGAGCACACCGTCTGGAGCCTGCGCGACCACACGGCTATCGACAGAATGGTCGAAGAGTTCAAGAACGTCGACGCCTTCTATATTGCCGACGGGCACCATCGCTCAGCCGCGGCCAGCCGGGTACGAGCTTCACGCCGTGGCAAACGATCCTCCCCGCATCAGGAAGAAGGTTTTTTGTGCGTCATCTTTCCGCACGACGAATTGCAAATTCTGCCCTATAACCGCGTCGTGCGCGATCTGAATGGATACACCCCACTGAAATTTCTCGAGGCCCTGGCCCTGGACTATGAATTACAACCCGTGACACAGCCGGGACAGGCTCCAGAAGCCGGGTTTGACATGTATCTGGACGGCCGTTGGCATCGTGCGTGTCCAAAATTGACGCCGGCACAACGGTCCGGGATGGAGCAGAATCCGGTGAACGCATTAGCCGTTTCTGTGTTGACCGACCGCGTGTTGATGCCCTTGCTGGGCATTGCGGATCAACGCTCAGACCCGAGAATCGATTTCGTCGGCGGCATCCAACCGCCGAAAGTCCTGGCCTCGAAGGTGGATGGAGGGGACTGGGCCGTCGCGTTCTGGTTGTATCCCACGACCGTTGACGAACTCATGGCGGTTTCCGATGCCCAAGGGCTCATGCCGCCCAAGAGCACGTGGTTTGAGCCCAAGCTCCGTGACGGCTTATTCGTGCATCTCCTGCGGGACGAGTAAGTTGCTCCCGGCTCATCCATTGACATCATCCGGATACCGTGTGGAACCTGCCAGAAAATATGGTTCCCTGACGATCCAATTAAGCTCATCGACGGGTTCCAAAAGAGGGATGGTGACTTCCTGCTCCGACAGGGCCTCTTCCGTATCATCGCGTTGAGGGGGGTGGCTTGCTGGCCGGTCGCCCCACGTCCCTTCTCTATTGCAAACAAGAAAGTCCGTATCCCAAAAATAAATTTCGACCAGCGCCTCTCCATCCACTTCCCCGATAGTGAAATCTCCTATGGGCCTGGTGTGTTGGTCGAAATCATCGAGCAGATCATTATGGGTCGCGCAAAAATTCTTTAACGCTTCATACAGCACGAGCCAATGCCGATCGGTCAAACGATACACGTGTGAATCATTCACCGCGGCCAACAGTTGGACCAACACCCGCACCGCCTCATAGGGACAGAGACATCGTGAAGTTTCCGGATAGAGCCCTTCCCAGGAATCGATGGCCCCGTCGTCCGACAGCAACTGGATTTCCGACGCTTCACTGGTCAAGGCTTCCATCAGAATAGCCTCAAACACGGCGTCCGGTTTGGTCTGAAAATAAATCATCGCAACGATCGTGACGCTATCATGCGGAAAATTCGTCCAACAAGAACGTGCCGACTCAGACGAATGAGATCGCAAGTCAAGATCTCAGAATATCCAGGGAACCAGCCGACACGTCCGCGACCGGTAGGCTTCATAGTCGTCAAAGGCTTCCCCCAACAACCTCTCTTCATAAGAGAGTTTCACCACCAGATCCACGGTCAAGAGCAGCCACCAGAATCCTCGCCAGTATGAAAAGGACTCACACACCAACGCCAGCATGATCATCAGCAACGCCGTGTACATGGGATGCCGGATCCATTGATACGGGCCATGGGTCACCAGTCGGCTTCCGGCTTTGACGTCCGGAAACACGTTGACCTTATTCACCTTCATGGTGAGGATTGCCCAGATCACCAACAGACTCCCCGACAGTTCCAACGTGAAGAACCAGGCATCCCTGGCGAACCATGGGCCGGAAACGAGGATCGCTCCCATACAGGCAAACTGAACACCGACGAGAACGTAGGACCAGGTGGATTTGTGTTTCATGACCAAGGCCTCCCGGCGTGAGAAAACCTATGAGAACGCACGACGCTCAATACCGGTAACCTCCGCTCAGATGCCTCTCAAGCGTCGAAGACAGACCGAGATGGTTGCGATAGGCTGGGGATTCAACGATTTCCTTATTCGTCGGAGCCAGTTCACTCGCTCTTTTGAAATGGACCGTGGCTTCCCGGTGATCGCCCAGTTCGTGGAGCGTCAGAGCCAAATTGAAATGGGCTTCCGCCATATCGGGGTCGGCTCGAATCGCCGACTCAAAACGGCTTTTCGCCTCTTGCCACTTCCCGGCACCATACTCCTGAATCCCCTCAAGATTATGATGAGCCGCGCCTGGACTGGTCATGGGCAGGACAGCGAGAGGACCTGACGGCGTGGCACACCCCGTCACCATCACCAAACATCCCATGACGAGAAAGCCCATTCCTATTCTTCGATGCATGCGTTTCCCTCCGATGGTCGTTCTAGCCACTCTTCCAGCCTTGACCTGAATTGTGTCACCATGCACGGACAGATAGCAATACGATGACGGGCTGGAATCCGCCCATGAAAATTTCAACTGAAATGTAGAACTGCCAGTTCCAGAAGCCTATAATTGTTTCCTCTATTTTGATAGTGGAATGATCATTCCGTCATCTCAAGACGATCTTTTACCGTTATAGGAGGAGTCACCAGATGAAACGATCTATCGGTTTTCTCACGTTGATGATCATCGCCGGCGGCCTCTTGCAGGCATCGGCCTACGCATCCGGTTCCCTTTCGGGAGGCCAGGGTATCAGCGCCAGAAGCGCCTACGCCATGGGCAAGGCACTGACCTTCCAGAAGCTCGCATGCCCGTCCTGTCCGCTTCAGGCGGCTGATCTGACCAAGGAACGCGCCATGAGCCTGAAAAACAGCCTCGAATCCCGTGACGCGGCGAACAGGCCGGGCACCCCGGACGACGAGCACATTGCCGTGCTCTGCCCGGGCAGCCGTGCCGCCGGGTGCGAAGGGAAGCCGGACGAACAGGAACTCGTCCACTATTACCTGAAGCGCCGCTTCAAACTCTAACCACGTCTGTATTCATCATGGACGTGTGCAAAGGAAGGAACGTCACCATGTACAGAGCAACAGTGATGGCCCTCGTGGTGATGGTCACAACGGCCATCGGATCATCCGCCTTCGCCGACGGAGTGTCGCCCTGGCTCCCCGCGCCGGGCGCCGGATTCGTCAACCTTTCCTATGTCTCCCAGAACGCTAACGAGTTCTACAGGTCCGACCGGAAAGTACCCACTCCGGGACCGAATCCCGGCCAAAATCTCGGACAGCACACCGTGTGGATAAACGGCATGTACGGATTGTCAGATGCAGTTGCGATAGATTTCCGCGTGGGCGCTGCCAGGAGCTACTTCGCTCCCAATATACCACCGACAGGAGGGCGTGATAATTATACTGGCGTCACGGACACGAATATCGGCGTCACTTGGCGCATCGTCGACGAAGTGTTATGTCCCTCCCTGCCAAGCATCGCCCTGCGCGGAGGGGCGATCATCGAAGGATCCTACACACCCGGCTTCATCAATTCCATCGGTGACGGAGCGAGCGGCCTGGAAGTGTCGGCCCTGACCGGTAAATATTTCGCTGACCTATTCGCCGTATCGGGCGAAATCGGGTACCGCGTCCGCGACGAGGACGTCCCGTCGGACTTCTTCTTTAACGTGTCGGGCGGCGTCCTGGTTGATAACATCGGCTTGAGCGTCAACTACAAACTCATTGACGCGCAATCCGGTCTCCAAATCGGCGGTGCTGGATTCAGTCCCGTCACGCGCGTTTTCCCCAGGTTGGAGGAAGACATCCAGTTCCTCAGCGGGACGGTGAGCCTCAACGTGTCGGAACAAACGAACATTGGCCTGACTTACGGGGAGGTCATCGACGGCCGCAATACGTCCAAGTCGAAAGTGTTCAGCGTCACGATGGGTTATTTGTTCGATACCTACTGATTCTCCGCGCCGGCCCTGCCTGTCCTGAGCGTAGCCGAAGGAAGCCTGTCGAGGGATGCCGGCGCGCCTCAGGGCCGGTTCAGGTTCCAGTCGTACTCGTAGTCCACTGATCCGGAAAATTTCCTCAGGCGCGCAGCGAGCACCTTGTCCGCGTACGTGACGAGGTGTTCGATTACCGACTTCTCTGTCCCCCCGAAGTCCGCCGCGTACCAGCTATAGATGCTCGATATGATGATGAAGTCGTCATCCATGAACTCGACGCCCCGCCGGTGGTTGACGTAGGCGCGCGCGCCGGCGTCAAGCAGTTCCTCGGTATTGTCCGCGGTGAAGACCGTCGGGCAGAGGTTGGGACAGCCGTAGCTGGCGCAGTTGACCGCGTAATGGATTCTGTTGTCCCGCCAAATGGGCCGCAGGATGCCGTGTTCGATATTGTTCAGCGTCAGGTCCCGGCCAGCGACCTTGGCGTGCACGTCATCCCAGGGCCCGCCGAAGATACCTCCCAACGTACCCAGCAGACTCTCACTGATGTCTTTGATGGATTTCACGGGATAGGCATCGGCCACGACCTTGACGGTCAGGGCGTTGTAGAAATTGATCCAGTACGCTTTCTGTTCCGCCCGGGAATAGTCTCGCGGATCGAGCGACTGCAAAGACGCCAGATACGAGGCCAGCTTGTCGAAGTCTCCTGCATTGGCCTTGAGCGCCCCGTAGTCAAAACGATTCACGCCCGAGTCGTGGACGCGAAGGTAACCGTTCAGGATCTCCTGCCAGGAGGTGTGATCGATGCGCGCGACGCTGCTTTCGTCACTCGCGTCCCACACCGGTATCAGCTTGGCGGACTGGGCCTGTGCGGCAACGGCAACCAGCGTTGCCATGAGCAGGATGACGGCAATCCGCAAACACTGTCTCCCGCGTGTAGGGGTGAACCTGTGTGTTGGCCCTGTAATCAGGACTGGTCTCATGGCCTTTCTTCCTCCTTGTTGTCGCATGTCATACCAGGATCGGTGCGCCGGTATCGCAACCGGGTGATCATTCCGAGAATGCCGATGCTGGCGCCGATGACGCCCTTCAGCGTTCCCCCGACCTTCGATATGCCGAAACGCCGTCGAAAAGTATTCACCGGCGTCTCGACAATTCGCATGTTCCATTGGATCGCCTTGACCTGCATTTCCACCGTCCAGCCATAGGCCGTATCTCGCATGTCGAGCCGTTTCAGGGCAGTCGCACGGACGGCCCGAAAGGGACCCAGGTCGGTGACCACCCGCCCCCACAGCAGCCGGATCAGCAGGCCCGCCACGCGGTTGCCGGCAATTTGCGGCACCGACAGGGCGCCCGGTTCCATCCGTCCCAGCGTGCGGGAACCGATGACCAGGTCTGCGCCGTTAGCAATGGACGCCAGCAGATCGAGTGCCTGCCGGACCTCGAACGACTGGTCGCCGTCCACGAACAGGATGACGTCCACCCGCCGGAGGGCCGCGATGGCCGTCAAACACGCTCTGCCATAGCCGGGTGTCTCTTCGACGACCACATGGGCGCCCGCCTCGCGCGCGCGCTGAGCCGTGGCGTCCGTCGATCCGTTGTCGCACACCACGATGTCGTCGATGATGCGATGTCCGGTATTCGAACGAAGATCCAGCAACGCCGTGACCACCGGGCCGATGTTGTCTTCCTCGTTACATGCCGGAATCACCGCTCCGACGCTCAGGTTCTTGTACATCGTATCAATTCTTGATCCTGCCGCCGGAACAGGTCATAAGCCAGCGCCAGCAGAATCAGGCCGAACTCCAGGGGCCGGACCCACGCCGGCTGTTGGTATGGTTGCAGATCGCCGTCGTTCAGGTTGAGCCCGGTCACGTAGGCGAGAAAGACCGCGACGGAGGCCGTCCACGCGGAGACGCTCGTCGCGACCGCCGCGAATGGCAGCAGCCAGAGCAGGTACCACGGATTGATCACCGGCGAGGCCATGAGGAACACGCCATAGAGCCAATCGCCACGCGGGACTTCACCTGCGCGAATTCGAGAATGTCGGACATAGTAGTGGCCCCAGAAGATACCGCACAACAGGCCTAGGACGAGTTTGGCCTCAAGCGGCCGCAAGACCGTCGTGAGCAGCCCGAATGCCGCCGAGTTGAACTCCCACTCCCGGGCAAAGACCAGCAGAGACTCGAAGTCCGTCCCACCTTGCAGGACGAACGGGGCATACACCGCCGCCAGCGTCATGATGAAAAGAAACCAGGCCGCAAGGCCCGCGCCAACCAGCACCAACGGCGCCAGCACCAGTGCGAATATCTTGGCCCCGACGGCCATCCCCAGGCAAACGGCGGCGCTCCGGCGATGGTCACGGATGAGCACGATCGCCGCCAGCAGCAGGCAGACACCAATGCCGTCCGGGTGCGCGGTAAAGGCGATCTCCTTAATGACCAGCGGACACCACGCGTAGAGCATGACATTCCCGGCCGGGGCCAAGCGCAGCAACAGCATGATGGTCGCAAGATCGACGACGATCAGGATCGACTGCAAGGCTGCGACGCTTCCCGGTTTCAACCAGTAGCCCAGCAGGAAGACAATCTGCGTGACCGGGGCGTAGATGGTCGGCAATTCGGGATTGTTGATGCCGTCCAGAATTCCGTGAAACACCGTTGGAACGCCGGGGTCGGCGAAGAACGCTTCAGGGGCGGCGCCGTAGGGTGTTCCGGTCGCGGCGAAACGGTAACCGTCCCACAAGTAACGATAGAAGTCGTCTTCGAAAAACGGCCCGCCTGCCAACCCGCAGATCCGGAAGACCACCGACCAGAAAATCAGGCGTTTGAGCGGGAAAGGTTCGTCACTCCCGCGGAAGTACAGATAGAGGCTGAAGACCGGCAGACTGGTCCACGCGACGAGAAGAAAAAACGCCGGGAGGTCGGGTTCGCCGGATCGCCGCGACAGAAAGGCAAGTGCGGCATACCCCAACGCACACCATAGACCGACCGCGTCCACGTACCGGCACGCGCGCCCGTTTGTCATCGGTGTCATCGATCATCAACCAATCGAGTGGTGACGGCATTGTACATGGAAGGCGCTTCCGCTACCATGCCCCATTATGATGACGAGTCGAAACGCGCAACGCCATGACGCATGACGTCATCATCATCGGAGGAGGGTCCGCAGGGTATGCCGCGGCACGTACGGCGCGTGATGCAGGCGCCGACGTCGGCATCATCGATCATGGGCCGTTGGGCGGGCTCTGCATCCTGCGCGGATGCATGCCGACCAAGGCGATCCTGCGCTCCTCCGACGTCATGTCGCTCATGACCCGTGCGGAAGAATTCGGGTTACAGCCGGTTTCCGCAAAAGCCGATCTCTCCGCCATCATCAATCGCAAGGCCCGTCTCATCGGCGAGTTTGCCAATGACCGCATCCACGCACTGAAGGATTCCCGTTTTACCTTATACGAGGAACGCGCCGAGTTCCTCTCTCCCCACGAAATCCAGGCCGGTGCCCACAAGCTGAAGGCCAAGGCGTTTATCATTTCCACGGGGTCCGTAGTCTCCCATGTGCCGATTGCCGGACTCGAGGAAGCCGGATATCTCACCAGCGATGAAGCCCTGGAATTACGCGACATCCCTCAATCCATGATCGTACTCGGTGGCGGGCCCGTGGCATTGGAACTGGCTCAATTCTTTCAGCGTATCGGGACCCATGTCACGCTGATCCAGCGAAGCGCACACCTCATGTCGCAAGGCGATGAAGACTCGGCCCGTCCGGTGGAAGCGCGATTCCGGGAAGAGGGCATGACGGTGTTGACCAATACCCAACTGCATCGATTTACCCTGGACGGCACGAAAAAAACGGCGCACCTGACCCATGAAGGAAAGGAGATCACCGTTTCCGCAGAGGTGATTCTCCAGGCCCTCGGGCGACGGTCCAACATCGACGGGTTGAAGCTCGAGTCTGCACGGGTCGAGGTTCGTCAAGGCAAGATCGCGGTTGACGACACGATGCGGACCAGCCAGCCGCACATTTACGCCGTGGGTGACGTGAACGGGCTCCATGAAATCGTCCATATTGCAATCCAGCAAGGAGAGATTGCCGGGTGGAACGCCGTCCATCCCCGGTCCTCCCCTCGCCGATATGACGACCGTCTCAAAGCCCAGGTCGTCTTTACCGATCCCCAAATCGCCGGTGTCGGGTTAAGCGAAAAAGAATGCAGGAGCCGGAAGATTCCTTATCGTGTGGCTTCGTATCCGTTCGACGACCATGGAAAATCGTTGACGTTGGGTGAGACGCATGGTCACGTCAAACTTCTGGCATCACCGGCAACCGGTGAAATTTTGGGAGCCCATATCGTTGGGCCGGAAGCCGCGGAACTGATTCACGAGCTCATTGCCGTCATGTATTACCATGGGACCGTCCACGATCTTGCCCTGATGCCCCATTATCACCCGACCCTTGCCGAGATCATCACGTATCCTGCCGAGGAATTAGCCGACCGGCACAACTCCGGACCTACCATTCAAAGGACGGAAAATTCGACCGATCTTTCCACCGACGAAGTTCATCCGTGACGGGCTCAGACCGACGTGCGGTATAATGTTGTTGAGAGTACATGATCTGCCGACATGAGTTGGAGCCACGACACTAGCAGCAACAATGAGGCCGCTATGACCGACTCGACCTCTACTGAATCCTCCCCTCTCGGAAAAATTGTCATTCTCGGAATCCTGGGCCTGGGAATTGGGGCATTCTTCTATTTCGACCTTGGACAGTACATTTCGCTTGAAGCCTTGAAAGCCAACCGGGACGATTTGCTGGCTTATACCAACGCCAATTTTACCGCCGCGATCATGCTCTACGTGGCCGTGTATATCCTGCAAACCGCGTTTTCGTTACCCGGCGGAGCCATCATGACTTTAGCCGGAGGCTTTCTCTTCGGAAGCATCCTCGGGACGATCTTCGTCAACATTGGAGCCACCGCGGGCGCCACCTTGGCCTTCCTGGCTGCACGATACGTCTTACGCGATTGGGTCGAACGCAAATTCGGGGAACGGATCGAACCGATTCAGGCAGGATTCGCCCAAAACGCCTTCAACTATCTGTTGACCCTGCGGCTGATCCCGGCCTTTCCGTTTTTTCTGGTCAACCTGGTGTCCGGTCTGACCCGGATACCCCTCGGCACCTACGTCATCGGGACCTCAATCGGTATTATCCCGGGCAGCTTCGTCTACGCGTTCGCGGGGAGACAACTGGGATACATCAACTCGTTGGCGGAAATTGCCTCACCGCCCGTGTTGTTGGCGTTTACCTTCCTGGGTTTGCTGGCGCTCGTTCCCATTCTTCATCGTAAATTCTCGGGAAGGAAAGAATCGTGATTCATGCCTCATGTTTTCCTGTTCGCGGTTCAGGGGTGAGATAAGATCAACGAAAACCGTACCATAAGGAAGGATGCATCATGCCGACCGACGATCATCGAGATGAACCCGTGACCATGGCCCCGATGGACGAATTTAATCAGCAACTCGTTCACAACGTCCATCCGCCAACCTGGACGAAACCGGCACCAACCGGTCGATATAATATCGTCGTCATCGGAGCCGGGACTGCCGGGTTGGTCACCGCGGTGGTGGCCGCCGGACTTGGCGCGAAGGCGGCCCTGATCGAACGGCATCTGATGGGCGGGGATTGCCTGAACGTCGGATGCGTCCCGTCGAAAGCTGTCATTCGCGCGTCCCGTGCGTGGAACGCGGTGAAACGCGCCAGGGAATTCGGCGTAACCGTTCCGGACGGAGTCGAAACCGATTTCGGAGCGGCCATGGCAAGAATGCGAAAACTTCGAGCACGCATCAGCCGAACGGATTCAGCTCATCGTTTTACGAGCTTGGGCGTTGACGTGTTCATGGGCGCGGGCCGTTTTACCGGAGCGAACACGATCGACGTGGACGGCACGACGCTTGAATTTTCGAAAGCCGCCGTCTGTACCGGCGCCCGCGCGGCAGCCCCGCCGATTCAAGGACTGGAAGCAACAGGGTATTTGACGAATGAAACCGTCTTCTCCTTAACCCAGCTCCCCCCGCGTCTGGCCGTCATCGGCGCCGGGCCGATCGGTTGTGAGATGGCCCAGACGTTTGCTCGATTCGGCAGCCGCGTGTCGCTGTTCGAACAAACCGGGCACATTCTTCCTCGTGAGGACGAGGATGCCGCGGAAATCGTCCAAACCCAAATGACTGAAGACGGCGTCGTTTTTATCTTCGATTCACGCATCACGACCGTCGAATTGCGCGGACAAGAGAAAGTTCTGCATTACAGCAGCTATGGTGAGGATCATGAAGTCGTGGTCGATGAGATACTTGTCGGGGTGGGACGTGCGCCCAACGTGGAAGGGCTCGGACTCGAAACGGCCGGCGTGGAGTATGATACACGGACCGGCGTGAAGGTGAACAATCGATTACAAACGGCCAATCCAAACGTCTATGCCGCCGGGGACGTGTGTTTCCCGTTCAAATTTACCCATACTGCGGATGCCATGGCTCAAATCGTGATTCAAAACGCCTTATTCCCGCATCCCTTTGGGTTGGGTTACGCCAAGACGGATTCGCTCATTATCCCCTGGGCGACCTATACGGACCCGGAAATCGCGCACGTCGGGCTGCATGAAGCCGAGGCGAAGCACAAGGGGATCGAGGTCGAGACCTTTACGTTCAAACTCGACGAAGTGGATCGAGCGATATTGGACGGCGAGGAGCAGGGGTTTGCCCGCGTGCACGTCAAGAAAGGTACCGACGTCATCGTGGGCGCGACGATCGTCGCGGCCCACGCCGGTGACATGATCAGCGAATTCACGTTAGCCATGAAAGGGGGACTGGGCTTAGGCACAATCACCGGCACGATTCACCCCTACCCCACCCAGGCCGAAGTCATCAAAAAAGTCGCCAATGCATGGCGAAAAACCACCTTCACCGAGAGCAAGAAACGACTACTGGAGAAATTGTTTGCCCGGATGCGATAACATCGATGAGGACAACCCCGCGGGGTTGTCCCCTACTTCCACTTGATGTTGCACCCGGCGCTGGGGCGCTGCTCCTGACTCACGGGCTGCTCCGCGAGGACGGCATCAATCGCCGCCCGCAAATCTTTTCCCGTCACCGGCTTCCCGTTCCCCGGACGGCTGTCATCGAGTTGCCCGCGGTAGACCAACTTCCGTGACCTGTCGAACAAAAAGAAATCCGGGGTACAGGCCGCGGTGAAAGCCCTGGCCACGGATTGGCTTTCATCGTAACAGTAAGGGAAGGTGAACTCCAGTTCCCGGGCCATGGCTCGCAATCGATCGGGATGGTCATCCGGATATTTGTCCGCGTCGTTACTGCTGATCGCAATCACGCCAAGCGACTTCCCGGCATAATCCCGCCCCAACCGACCCAACTCTTCTTGCACGTGAACCACGTAAGGGCAATGCCGGCAAATGAACATCACCAGCAACCCCTTTTCCCCGGCGAATTGGCCGGGACCGACCATTTCGCCTGACACCACGTCAGGCAATGCAAAATCGGGAACGGTGGTTCCCAACGCCAACATCGTCGATTGAGTCAATGCCATACGCCGGCTCCTTTACGGAAATCTCTAGCCAAGCACATCATACCAAATAGTCATCCTGAGCAACGCGCCTGTCCTGAGCCTGTCGAAGGAAAGGATCTGCTTTTATAGGTGTTCGGAGGTTGATACGACGAGATTCCTCGCTACGCTCGGAATGACAATTCCGCTGTGGGCAGTCCCTTCATTCTGTCAACGAATGAGTGAATCTTTACATGTACTACATAACAAAAAGCCTTGAAAAGGAAAAGCCAAAATCCGGCTCTTCCCCTTCAAGGCTTTAGCGTAACAAACGACGGTTTAACTACCGTCTTCGTGGATCTGTTCGCTCAGGTAATTTTCCAGCCCGACTTGTTTGATGGTTTCCAGCTGCGTTTCGATCCAGTCAATGTGCTCTTCTTCATCCTTCACCATGTCTTCCAGCATGTGACGCGTCGCAAAATCACTGACCTTTGTACAATGCTGGATGCCTTCGGTGAGCATTTTGACCATGGATTTTTCCTTGTCCAGGTCCGCTTTCAATTGTTCCGGCACGGTTTCTCCGATTTTGACCGTTCCGAGTCGTTGCATGTTGGGAAGGCCGTCCAGAAACAGGATGTGATCGATCACGTGTTTCGCATCTTTCATTTCCTCGTAGCTACGATCCAACACGTGATGATGCAAGCGCTCATAGCCCCAGTTCTTGCACATTTTGGCGTGCAGGAAATATTGATTGATGACCGTCAACTCTTCGGTCAACAGCTTGTTGAGTAGATCAATAACTCCTTGTTTGGCTTTCATCGCGGTCTCCTTTGTTTGGGCACAGGTTGTATTTTAATGATGACCAGACTTTCCCATCTCGCTTTCACGGTACTCCCCTTTCTTGTCTATGTCAATAGAAAGAACTAGGTATTCATACCTAGAATTGATTCTCTTTATCAAAGTCGCCGATTCGGATTCTCAACGTCTTGGCGGGCCGGCGAAAAGGGTTTTAAGAACAAGGATCAAGACACTCGAGTTGACCCCTATTTTCGCCCGGTGCTACTGTCGGTTCCATGGCTAATCCACCCTCGACCCGGTCTCCGAACCGTCTCATCCACGAAACAAGCCCCTACTTGCTGCAACACGCTCACAATCCCGTGGATTGGTATCCCTGGGGAGAGGAAGCTCTCCAACTCGCCAAGGACCAGGATAAACCCCTTCTCTTGTCTATCGGGTATTCCGCCTGCCATTGGTGCCACGTTATGGAGCGGGAATCGTTTGAGAACGACGAGATCGCCACGCTCATGAATCGGCATTACGTCTGCGTCAAGGTCGATCGTGAAGAACGCCCCGACCTTGATGAGATTTACATGCAAGCCACCATCGCCATGAATCAGGGGAACGGCGGCTGGCCCATGACGGTTTTTCTGACGCCTGACCAACAACCGATCTTTGCGGGCACGTATTTTCCTCCGACAGACAAATGGGGCCGGCCCGGTTTCGGGACAGTTCTCAAAAAGATCGCCGAAGGCTGGGAACACGATCGCGCGGCTATTACCGAAAGCGCCACGCGTTTTACCGACCGGTTGCAAACGGCCATGCGCGTCCCCGCTCCCATGACCGTCGGGCAACAGGAGCTTGACTCCGCGGTCGAGCAATTTTCAGCGGACTTTGACCCAATTTACGGCGGTTTCGGGCAAGCCCCCAAATTCCCGCCGGCCATCGGCCTCGCGTTTCTTCTCCGGCAATACCAACGGACCAGGACGGAACACGTCCTGCACATGGTTTGTAAAACGTTGGATGCCATGGCCGGCGGCGGCATGTACGACCATGTCGGGGGAGGATTCGCCCGGTATTCGACGGATGAACGCTGGCTGGTTCCCCACTTTGAAAAAATGCTCTACGACAACGCGTTACTCGCCAGGACGTATCTCGAAGCATTCCAGGTGACCGGCAACTCCGATTACAAGCGCGTGACCCGTGAAACTCTGGACTACGTCATTCGAGAGATGACGTCACCCGAAGGCGGCTATTATTCCGCCACGGATGCCGACTCGGAAGGCGTCGAAGGGAAATTCTTCGTGTGGGATCCCGAAGAAATCCGGGAAATCGCCCCATCGGAGCAGGACGCGGTTCGATTCTGCACGTACTACGACATTACCGCTGACGGCAATTGGGAACACCACAGTATTCCCAACACCCCCCACACGCTCGAACAAACGGCCGAGAAACTTTCCTGTTCCCCGGACGAGCTTCGACAGACGATCGACCGGGTTAAGCCACTCGTGTACGACGCACGGCTGAAACGCGTGCCGCCGGGATTGGACGACAAAATCATCACGGCCTGGAACGGGATGATGATCAGCGCCATGGCCGAGACGGCACGGGTCTTGAGACACGGCCCTTATTTGGAATCCGCTTGTCGCGCTGCGGACTTTCTGCTCAAGACGCTCTCCCGTCCAGATGAAGGACTGTATCGCACCTGCCGCGCAGGCAAAGCCCATCTCAACGCGTATCTGGAGGATTATGCCTATCTTACAGAGGCACTCATCGACGTCTACGAAGCCGGCGGTGAGGAACGATACCTCACGGAGGCCGTGCGATTGGGTGAACGGCTGTTGAGCGATTTTCTGGACAAGAATCACGGTGGATTTTTTACAACGGCCAACGATCACGAGGCCCTCATCCTGCGAGGACGTGAAGGACCTGACGGCGCTACTCCGAGCGGCAACGCAGTGGCGGCCATGGCCTTGGCCCGCCTCTCTTTTCACCAGGATCGCGAAGATTTTCGAGAAGCCGCTACGCAGGCTATTCGGGCGTATGGACAACAGATCGGTCGAATACCCAGGGGATTTGCCAAAACCATCATGACGGCGGACTTCCTGTTGAACGGCCCGCTTGAATTGGCATTCGTCGGGGCGCCGGCCGACCCAGGGCGTGAGCCGTTGCTGGACGAGGTGGCCCGTCATTTCGTCCCCTATCGCATCATTGCACATGGCAGTTCCGATGACCCCGAGTCGCGGCATCCGCTTCTGAAGGGCAAGCATGCGGTCGAGGGGAAAGCAGCTTTATACGTGTGTCGAAACTATACGTGTCGTGCTCCTCTCACCGATCCGAAAGACGTTGCGCACGCCTTGACCGACGCGCCACGTGAGGATTCGACGTCACGCACACTGGCCTCTCCGGGCATACCGGGAAGGGCCACCGCTCATGGCACGGCCGCCTACGTGTCCCGGATCATGGCGGGTTCTTCCGACTCCGCGGCCCACGGCTATACAACCCTGGGTTCCACGGGCCTCACCAACTCCAGGATCGGGTTCGGCGGCTACAGAACGGGTGTGGATCAGGAAGACCACCGGGCCGCACTCATGAAAGCCATTCGGGATGGGTGCAACCTCATCGACACTTCCACGAACTATGCGGACGGTGACAGCGAGCGCCTGGTGGGGAGCGTCATCCAGGCGTTGCTCTCCCAAAAAGAGGTGACGCGTGACAACGTGATCGTCGTCTCCAAAATCGGCTACGTGCAGGGAAGAAATCTCCAGCACGCCAAATCCAGAGAACAGGCCGGCCGCGCCTATCCCGACGTGGTCAAATACGGGGAAGATATCTGGCACTGCCTCCATCCCGAGTTTCTCGATGATCAACTGTCCGGTTCCCTCGATCGCCTTGGATTCGCCACGCTGGACGTCTGCCTCCTGCACAACCCCGAGTATTTCCTCTCCGATGCAAAGCAACGCAAACTCATCGTCGACACGTCCACCCTGGACGAACTGCGAACCGAATTTTACCGTCGCATCGAGCAGGCGTTTGTCTATTTCGAGCAGCAGATCGATGCAGGTCGCATCCAATACTACGGAGTTTCATCCAACACGAGTACGGCCGGACCCGCCGACCCGGAAGCGACTTCGCTGTCGCACATGCTCGAAGCCGCCCAACGGGCCGCCCGGCAGACCGGCAAATCCCATCATGGGTTTCGCGTGCTTCAATTGCCCATGAATCTTTTTGAGTCGGGAGCCTTGTTGACCGCGAATACCGGTCCGGGCCAGACGACCACCGTGCTGGAGTTCGCCCAAGCCCATCAGGTGGCGATCCTGGTCAACAGGCCACTCAATGCCATACCCGCTCGACAACGTGGCATGATACGACTGGCCGACCCCCGGTATGAACAAGTGGACACGCCCTTTGAGACGCAACACCAGGAAGTTGCGACGTTGGAAGAAACGTATCGGCAGGAATTTGCTCCCCTGATCCCCTATGCGGGAAAGGGACTGGAACCCAGAGACTTCTTTTCCCTGGCTGACGAACTTCGCGATCTTCGATCACGAATCCATAACCTGGAGCACTGGGATCAGATCGAATCGCAGATGATCGCACCGCACATCAATCAGGCTTTTCAGGCAGCCGCCAGACACCTGAGCCAGGAAAAAGCAACAGACTGGGAAAATTGGCGGACCCGTTACATCTCCAAACTGCTTCTCTTACTCAAGATCGTTCGGCAAGAATCCGCCAGAAAAAGTGAACAACACCTGCAAGCGATCACCACCTCGCTCGATGGATTCCTTCCGGACGAGAAACGCGGCGAACCATTGTCCCGAAAGGCGCTGTGGAGTCTGACCAGCACTCCCGGCGTCACGTGTGTGCTGAACGGTATCCGTACGACAGGTTACGTTGAGGATTCTTTGACGATCCTCGGATGGGAACCCTTGCAAAATCCCCGATCAATCTTCGAGAACATGCAGTCTCCATAACGACGACCAGGCCCTGGGCGGATCATATTTCCAGCCCGTTACTCATTTCGCACCCAGATGTTCCACAAACGGGACACATTTTCCCATTCGCGCCACGGCGAATAGTTGCCCAATTCGAAAGGAACGGGTTTACGGTCCGTCGTACGCTGGATCACACTGTCCCCGGCATCCGGCTTCGCGGAAAACACAATCGCACCGCCGGCATCCGTTCGGTACACGTTCATACGTTCATAAGCCTGCAAAACCTCTTGAGCCGGATGTCCATAACGATTACCCTGACCGGCGGACACTACGGCGGTTGGCGCACTGAGTCGTTGAATCCATGGTCGATTCAACGAACTCTTCGCCCCATGATGCGGGATTTTGACAACGGTCGCCGACTTCACCAGTGGATGGTAGATCAATCTCGTCAAGGCATCGACTTCCGCATCGGCCATCAGCAAAATCGAGTGCCTCCCGCACGTGAGACTGAGAACGACTGAGAGATTGTTCAACTCCGACCCCCGAGACTCCTTCAACGGGAAACCGCCTTCCGCCAACGGCGCCAACGGCGGGTTCAGCGATACGAGCCGACAGGGGCCTTCTCCGATGATTGCTTCTCCTTCCCGGGCAATACGTTCGACGAGTCCTTTGTTCTCAACCGCATCACGGAGTCGTTGGTAAAATCGGTTCGTTCGTTGAATCCCGTTACTCCAATAATGATCGGCCTCGAAGTGTTCGATGATCCAGGAAAGCCCGCCCACGTGATCCAATTGCGGGTGAGTGGCAATGACGTGAGTCAGTCGCCGGATGCCTCGATCCCATAGGTACGGTCCCACGACCATGCGGCCCATGTCCCAACGTTCATAGGCGGCCCCGCCGTCCACAAGAATCGTATCGCCGCCGGGAAGTTCCAGCACCGTGGCGTCACCTTGGCCAACGTCCAAAAACGTGACGCGCAACGCATCATCCTCAAACACGTGTCGCGGTGACCACACCCACCACAACAGAAAGAAGATCAGCGCAATCCCGCTTATGACTCGCAACGACAGTTTCCGGCTGAGCAACGCAATCATAAGACAAAGATAGAATCCTGCCATCGACACGACTGACGGTGAGGCCACGTGCCATTCGGCGCCGGGCACGGTGGCCATTATACCGACGACGGACGTCAGGCCGTCCATGATTTCCTGATGAACCCAGCCGAAAGGCAAGTGGTCGAGCCAGCCAAGCAGGACGATCATCGACGCACCGAGTCCCAACGGCACAACGAACAAGCCGACCAGAGGCACAACGATCGCATTCGCAAACATTCCTAACCAAGCCACTTGGTTGAAATAGTACGCGACGAGCGGAACGGTTCCCACGGTGGCGGCAAGGGTCATCAGAGCATACGGCTTTCCCCAATGTTTCAATTTGACCATGAAGGTTTGAGGCACTTCATCTTCCTCGTGGTCAACTTTACCCCATCGAAACACCAAGGCGATGGCCAGGACGGACACATACGAAAGTTGAAAGGAAAGATTGTAGATCGCCCTGGGATCAGTCAGGGTCGTGAATAGCGCGGCTATCCCCAACGCGATGATGATCTGCCGCTCGTGACCAATCCACACTGCAAAGAGGTACAACAGGATCATCAGCAACGACCGAACGGTCGCCACGTGGGCTCCGGACAACAGTGTATAAAACACGACCATGGGGATCGTGACCAACACGGCAAGTTGCTTGGGCGTCAGGACGCACGAGAGTCTCTCCAGCCATCGTGCCGGCATGCGGCGGGTGATTCCCCTCACGCCCAAGAACGAGACAAAAGCCAGCAACCCCAAATGCGAGCCCGATATGGAAATGATATGGACAGTCCCCGTCGTCATGAAATCCTCACGGACGCTCGGGTGAATATCATTCTGCTCCCCGACGATCATTCCCAGAAACAAGCCACGAGCCGGCTGCTCAAGGGTTGAAAGGGCAACTTGGCGCACCTGATGCCTCCAGCGATCGATCTGCCACCATACCCGTGCTTCGAAGTCGAAGACGCCCGGGGGTTGAACCTGTATCCGACCAGCCCCCCTGACGACCGCGACCGCGTGAATCCCGTGATCCCTCAGGTAGGCGCCGTAATCAAACCCGCCCGGATTTCGCGTGCCGAAGGGCGGACGGATTCGAGCACGGACGGTGAGCCTGTCTCCTCGAAACACTTCCGTATCGGGTTCACAGACCTTTCGCGCCTTGCACGGGATCCAGGTCAAACGCAAGTTTCCCTCGATCTGACGACTCGTTTTGCCCTGTTCGACGGATTCCAGTGCCACGATCATTGTCACTCGACCAGGAGCGTGCTTGACCGGTTCCGTCACAACGCCGGAGAGCATCACTTCCCGTTGACCGGCAGGAAATGGCAAATCAACGTCATGATGCTGTCCCGCGTCGAACAACCAATATCCCACGCCGAGCAGAACGCAGGCATACAGAAGGATGCCCAGTTTCCCGGTAACACCTATGTTTCTCTCAGACCAAGTCAACGCGCCGGCGGCGATGACCAGCAAGATCAGGATGGTAAGAGGAAGAAAGAAAAGCCAGGACCCGAGAAGGAGTCCTACGAGAAAGGCGACGATGCAGGAGAGAACGACATTAGAGAGACACCCTGTTAATTTACAGAAATTTAGATCATATGGTCAATATTAGACAGGGCCCCTTTACTGAATTCCCGAACGAACGTCCCCCCTCACCCCAGCCCTCTCCCGCGAGGGGCGAGGGAGTGAAGAGCCTGTCCTCTCCCTTGATGGGAGAGGATAAAGGTGAGGGTGATGAGCCCTGTAGGCCCCGTAGGTCGGATTGGCGGAGCGTAATCCGACAGGGGCGGCGTACGGATGCCGAGGGGATTGTCGGGTTACGCCTTCGGCTAACCCAACCTACGAAGGAAGAGGCAGGTCGGAGGGGCGCGTTGGTTCTATTTTCGTACCGATAACGGCCCGTGGAAAAGATTGGAGCGGGTGAGGCGTTTGCGACGCCCTGTATTCATACGGGTTTTAGAGGTTTTTCTGCCGTTTTTCCCACACTGTGTCACCGAACCACGCAGAAAAAAACTGCTCATAGTTTGTACCGTACGGAAACAAAAATAATCAACACTAGGCGACCGACAATACCGGATGTCACTTCGACTCAGGATCCTCCGCTGTTGGCACCTACGTGCACCGAGCCTCTCAGGCGAGGCGGAGGAAGAGACACGATTGTCCTGAGCATAACTGAAAAATAATTTGAACGACACGCCCCGGATACTCTGGCACCCTCCTGGAACACCAGGGATTTGTCCGCAATGTCTGAGTTTAGGGTAGTACTTCCGGTCGGTCATGCCGTGCTGGCCGGACGCCTAACGGGGCCGCACGCCATTTCCTGCATGTGACCATCAAGGCGAAAAACGGCGGGGCACGGCGGCTGCATGCGCGCGAATCCCGCCATCCTTGTGGCGCGCCCAATCCTTCAGCAACTCCCGATACGAACAGGACATGAAGACCACTTCGTCACCCTCCACGTCTCTGGCGAAGTGGGTGATCTCTTCCCTGTGCCTGGCCTTGTCGTTTTCATCGACGAGCCTGCCGTCTTTCGGCCAGACGGCCGGCTCGGCATAGAGATAAAAGAGGATCGGAGTCAGCCCGTCGTGCCCGCTTCTCCGGTTGTCGACTGCCGTCCGCAGGGCGAAGGCGTGTTTGACGAGTTGTGCCGCGTCAAGAAAGTCGTACAGGTCTCCGTTTTCCTGAAGCTTGTCCCGCACGCCTTCGTAGCCTTTCATAGCACCCCCCAGACCTCCCGCCAATAGGCATCGCAAAAGGATGCTGCCTTCTTGCCACGGAACGGCTCGAACCGTTTGGACTCGATGCCGATGAGTGCCGACACCGTCGTCACGAGACAATCCAGCACGGGATGACGGCCACCGCTCCAGGGGAAGCGAACCGTCGCTTCGAGCGACAGCGAACGGGCAGGCCATACCACGCGGTCGCAATCCAGCAAGGGCGATAGATCGCGAGGCCGGTTGAGGAAAAATCCGAAGGCATTGGCAGCCAAAGAAGCGGAGGATTCCGGGTTGTCGAACTTCCCGCTTGCGATCTCGTTGCCTGCCGCCGCGTTGAATATTCGTTCGATCTCTTGACTCGGAACGCCGAGCAGCCACCTGTCGGTCATGTTTGTCGGTTCCCTGTGACTAGGGCCAAACCTGAGCCAGATTGTTGAACGCGTCGCGGACCGCTTGGCCCTTGCTCTTAGGGGGCAACTGAGCAATATCGCAATTTCTTTCGACATCGGCTCCGTCATTGAACGGTATTTGGAATTTATCTGGAAAGGCGAGCACCTTCAAGGACATCGTCAATCCGTTGATTTTGGAATCGACAAACGTATTATTGATAAACTCGCCATGGGGTTTGTTTATTCGCGCAATGAGATCCTGACAAAATGACCGGGGCGCGACGACTTCAAGCGAGACATGACTGGCATTCATCTTTATCAAGGATGTTGCCGGGAACTTTAATTTCCTTCTATAAACCAGACAATAAATGTATGCGGCACCGTACCGAAGAATCTGCCTGAGTGCGTCAAGCGGATCGTTACTCTTCCATTTCGGTTGTTCGACGCTATCCCATTTTATCTCGACCAGACGCGCGCATCGACACAATTCGCACCAGTGAACAAGATCGACAGCACTTCTCCTGTATCGGGAGGAATCGTTCATCCCCGAGGCGACCGGACATTGGTTAAACCACGCAGGCATCTGCCCTCTTGCCGCCAACATGACCACGGCTTTCTCAAGCATTGTTTCAGGATAGGGATTATGAGATGTAATTTTACATGCGTGCCGCAGTTCCCAAAGTTTTCTGGATGTAGAGCAAGGATTAGGGCAATTGGCTTCCATCTGATTGTATATTTTCTCTATATCATCCATATGTTCGGTGCTATCGAATAAACGAGCCACATCAACTCTCCTTGTAAAAGCCATATATCATGGCAAAAAAAGCGATTGGGCTTTTCTGTCTGCGCTATGCACGCCTCATCAATTTCACACGCTTCGCATTTTGGCGGAGAGCACCCAGAAGGATGCCCTCGGGCCGTTTAGTCTCCGTATCGTCCTCGTCCGCCTGCGGCCTTGAGCAGCTTAACGATCCCGGTATGGCCCTCTGCTGCGGCCAAGTCTAGGGCCGTCAAGCCTAGTTCCTTGGCGTTGACCTCTGCCCCGGCGGCCACGAGTACCTTGACGATCTCGGTGCGGCCCGCCATTGCGGCCATGTGGAGGGCCGTGCCGCCTGTGTTCGTCTTGGCGTTAACCGCCGCGCCGTTGGCCACGAGTGCCTTGACTGTCGCGGTGTGATCCTTGAGTGCGGCCACATGGAGCGCCGTCACGCCTTGTTTACCCCCCTTGGCGTTGACCGCCGCGCCGCTGGCTAGGAGTCGCTTGACCTTGTCGGTGTGGCCTTTGAATGCGGCTACGTGGAGAGCCGTTAAGCCGCCTTGATCCTCCTTGGCCGTGACCTCCGTCCCTGCGTTCCTGGCCGTCCGGCCGTCATTACTCTTGGCATTGACCGCCGCCCCGGCGGCCAGAAGGGCCTTGACGGTCTCGGTGTGGCCCTCTTGTGCGGCCAAGTCTAGGGCCGTCCGGCCCTCTCTATCCTTGGCGTCGACCGCAGCGCCAGCAGCCAGGAGTACCTTAACGATCTCGGTATGCCCCTCTTGCGCAGCATGGTGTAAGGCCGTCGAGCTGTCCTTGTCCTTTGTATGCACCTCAGTAGCGGCCCTCCGAAGTCGCGTGACAATTGCCGTTTGGCCACGCGCGGCGGCCAAGTCCAGGGCAGTCTTGCCGATCTTGTCCGTGGCGTGGATATCGGCCCCAGCTTCTAGAAGTCGCATGACGATGGCCTCGTGGCCCCCTTCAGCAGCCCAGTGCAAGACGGTTAAGCCGTTCTTAGTCGCAGCATGGACATCGGCCCCAGCCTCCAAGAGTCGCATGACGATGGCCTCATGACCTTTGCTTGCGGCGTCTTGCAGAGCCGTCCCGCCGCCCATATTCGTGGCGTGGACATCGGCCCCGGCTTCCAGAAGTCGCATGACAATGGCCTCATGACCGCGGAGGGCTGCCAAGTGTAGGGCAGTGTTGCCGTGCCTGTCTGTGGCGTGGACATCGGCCCCGGCTTCCAGGAGTCGCATGACAATGGCCCTGTGACCCATAAAGTGAGTGACGGCCGTGTGCAAAGCAGTCGAGCCGAACTGATCTTTGGCGTTGACATCGGCGCCAGCCTCAAGAAGTCGTGTGACGGCTTCCATGTCGCCGCTATAGGCGGCCATGGGTAGATCCGTTAAGGCTTGGACTTCAGCGGCCTGTCCTGTGGCAAAGAGCAGAATGGCGATTACCGTGTGTGTGAGGAAGAATTTCATGTTGTCTCCTCTCGTCTGGTTTCGACCCTACGCTCGCGGGCTTGGCGACGGCTACCGCATGGCGGCTTTCAAAAATCAGTGGCCTCGTCATATGTGGAGAGGTTGGGTAGTTTGAGCCAAAGAGTTTTGCCGAGCCATTTGTTCCTGGCGGCTTGCAGGTCGAGAAGCGGTGCGATACCATGAACAGAGGCATCATCGGGCTCATTGGTAACGCAAAAGACATCTCCGGTATAGTCCTGACCGTTGTCATCCATTCGGATAGTGACCTGCCACCCGGCCCTCATGGACCCGATAAACCTCTTGGTCACATCGAGTAGCGTTCTGATACGACCAACGGCCTCCTTGTAGGTAGGGTGGCCAAACTCGCCTCTGCCACCTATGAACGACTGGTACCCATATTTTTGCGAGCCTTTGGATCTAGGAAGAAAAATGAACTTCTCGCCTGGCCAGCACCTGATTGGTCTGTACGTAAATCCACCCTTGGGACAAGGCTTGGACTGAGGCGCATCTGGCTCAATTCCTATCGAGCCACCCCGTATGAAGAGATTCGGCTCCTCGGCCGCGGAGAAAGAAGCTCCAAGCACGTTTACACAAAAGAGCGCAAAAACGAGAATGGAAACGTATTGCACGAAAGTTCCCTTTCTTGCCACACAAATGGTTTTCGGTGTGAAATCGTCATGGCTTTCTAAGCCGAGAGATCTCATCCCTCCTGCTCTTGTCAAAATCGCAGTGTCGAAGGTTGCCATAATCTATGTGCCTCGCATAACCTTGCCCCTTACTGTCTTCCGCAACACGACCCCCACATATAGGACAGATATAGTTGTTTTCCTCAGCCGTTGACGTCTTCATGTCTGTTTTTCCTCCCTGTTGCGACGGAATAATGTGAGATTCGATACACCAATCCTGGTCGGTAATTAGGGCGTTTCGTAACCAATGTGTGGTAGAAACGACGCATGGTTATGGACCTGCCCCCGAAGTTGGTCCAGCTTCCATGCGATTGTTCTGGCCTCGTGAGCTTGGCGCGCAAAGGCCCTCGGCGTCAAGGTTCCGAGCGCCGAGGGCGGCCGAGCGGTATTGTAGCCGTGCCTCCAACTTTCGATTCGGTCACTGGCGTCGTTCAGCGATAAGAACCAGGAGGCATTCAAGCACTCGGCCAGCGCCCAAAGAAATGGACGACGCAGAGCGTCAAATTGCTCCCGGCGCAGACTCGATTCCCAAATCGAGTCAGGCGGCCTGGTGAGCCCCAGCGAACCGGCCGCCGGTGCGGTTCCCGTGCATCGCCAGATGCGACGGGAACGAGTCCGGCACCCTCGGCCCCAGCCGAGGTGCCGGGCGACCGGAAGACCAACGGCTCTGCCCCTAGGCAGAGCCGACGTGAGGCCAAGCCCCAGCGACGCCTCACGGGTTGGGCTGCTGCGCTGTCGCGGCACACGGGAGTGAGCCGTGACCAACCCCTGGGAGAGAGGAGCGTCCAGCGACGTGAACCCGAGTGAAGATGAGGGTTCCCCGGGGGTTGGTCACGGCTGGCGACCCCTCGCCCAAGCCGGGACAGCGCAGCGGGGTGAATGGCCCACGTCCACCGCGTTCAGCGGGGGGCGTGGCGCCAGAGGGGCACCCCCTGGGCGGGGCCTGGCGCTCCCAGGCCCCGACGGTGAAGGGGCCAAAAAGCGTTGTCCAAACGCGCAGTTGGCCCAGAGGCGCAGCCTCCGCAGGGCGCCGGCGCTCCCGGCGCCCTGCCGTGCCCGGACCCGGGCCGGTCCTGCGACCGGTGACGCGAGGGAAGCGGTCGATGTAGCGCCTCATTCACCGGTAAAGTCACCACTGACACGTGACAGGGGTAGATACAGGGGTGAATACAGGGGTAAAAGAGGCGAGACATGGCCCCGGACACGGGGCGAGAACAGGGCCGGGTCAGAGAAAATTTCGAGTGATGTGACACCGTCAGGGCGTCCCGCGCGGCGACGGCGGTTTGACGACATAGACCAACCAGTTTCTCTAGAGAAACTGCGCGATATGGTGGGGACGGTCGGAGGAGGAAGCGACAGGTTCACGCAGGGTGATGGACTCACTTGACGAAGGTGGCCAGTCACACCGTGACGCGGAGTGCCCCTCCTGGCTCGCCGAAACGTTTGGTTGAGCGAGGACAGCTCCCAATCCTGAATCTCATCGCCCCCTTCCCTCATCCGGGTGGCGTCGCCACCCCTCGCCAACGATGCAGACCTCAAGCATCAGATTGCGCTTCTGGCAGTCACCGAACAAACGACCGTGCAAGCACTCGTTGCCGAAGCCCTGCAGGATCTACTCAAAAAGCGTCGGTTCCAGGGGATCAAAAAAGAGATCCAAAGCATCAAGCCGCAACGTGGCCGGAAGCCGAAAGGAAGCTAGACCTCGAGAGGAAAACGACCAGTCATTACAGAACGACATCAGGGCCGGACGGATCGCACGATCCCCCGGCCTTTTGTTTTTGGACCTTGACGCGATCAAGGATCTGCTCTCAAAATGCAAGCCTGAAAGAGAGGAGGGTGAAGATGAGATACCTCTTGCTAGTCATGTTGGTGCTTGCGGCTTGTGCTCATAATACGGAACCGCAAACAGCGGAGTCCGGCAACGTAACAGTAAGAACAACGCCGCCACCTTATCCAAAATTGACGTTGCGCGAGAAAGCCTTCAATACGGTTTGGGAAGCAATAGAGAAAGGCGCCCTGAATCCGGAAGAAATGTTTATATCCTCGATTCTAGAAGGAGCTTGGGAATTGGGGTACATGACAGGACAGTCAGGCAGCGGCGCCACTTTGACTGAGCAATACAATATAGAATGGGATGAAACGCCCCCGGTCGCTGCTGACAATAGGCGTTATCGTACGTTCAAGAGTAGGCTTCCGACCGACGCTTCCCTGCGAAGGTTGATGCTGCAACCGTTGACGTTGCAACCCGCACAGTGACAGGTCAAAAGTTCCGGAAATCCGGGGCCTTTCATTGTGTTGATGCGTGGTCCGAACTAGTAGGCTATCAAAGCGCTCTGGTATTGTTTCCCGTTCAAGTGTTTCCGGTATTTTTTCAAGTCCATCGGATTCTGCGGGAGGGAGAAAATACCCCGGAACCTGTGCAGCGGATGATTATTCAAGCCGGTTCACTACGCTGCCGCTACAAAATATGAAATAACCGGAATCGTAGCGATCGTGGTTCCATATTTAGACTGGGCGTTGAAAGGAGACCTTATTATGGCATACTTCACAAAGTGGACAGAGATTGGTAAAACAAGGATAAAAATAGCAACTGGTACCAGGGGAGAACCGTATAACGGGGACACGCAAACTATTAACGTCTGTGATGCTAACAACCTCGACGGAAACTATAGGGAAGTCTATAGAATCTCTAAACCCTTTCTCTCTGTTGATGATATAAAAGGGCACGGGACTCTTGCTGAGTTAGATCAATTCTTAATAAAGCGTGGTGCTACAAAGGAAGGGCCTCGAAAGCGTAGCAGGTGAGATCGTGTGGCCGGAAAGCCAGGGCGTGCCCCCGTCCGTGGAGTTGGGCGTACGCCATGCCTCGGGCGACGGGGAGACCGGCTTCGGCCTGGAACACGATAGTAATTTTTATCATGTTCCAGCCACCTTGTCGCCAGGGCCCACTAGGCTCTTGTGAGGTCAGAGGGTTTTTCCGAGCCGCGCATCGACGAGCGCCAGCCCACCCAGCCCGAAGATAGTCCAGTTTTTCGCGTGCAATACTGACGCCCTTTTTCCCCACCCTCATGTCGGTACCCCCGACACGGTATCTTTTGAGATTCGATGGTTGTTGATTTGTCATGGGCATAGTACAAAACCTCTTGCCAACACAGGATTAAAGGAATGATGGTCATTTCCCGTGTCTTGCCTGTCGAATCTTTCAAGTACCGGGCCATCGGTTAGACTTGTGATGCTCACACGTATAGGCAAAGGCATTCTGTGGGTATTAGCTTTCGTAGTCATTTTGGCATTCATGGATACATTTCTGATCATTCTGGGAACGATAACTTACTATATACAAGATTTCCTTGGGCTCCCCCATCTTGGTCCTCCTCCGTGAGTGGATTTTGACCCCGTTCCCGGAGCGGTTGCCAAGAAGGGGCGCTTGACGAGTTTACTTGATTGCAGGCGTTAGACAATCGACCGCTAAGAAAAAGAGCAAACAATGGATTTTGGAAGCACATTTTTGGCAATCCTGACCGGTTTGGGGCTCAGCGCGGCTTGTGGCTTCCAGGTCTTCATTCCTCCGCTTGTTGTCGGGATCGCGGCTCAAACGGGAAACCTCGAACTGACCGAAGGGTTAGCATGGCTGGGCGAATGGCCGGCGCTGATCACTCTCAGCATCGCAGCAGTTCTCGATTCCATCGCTCATAAAGTTTCTGTGATAGATAGAATGTTGGTTTCAGTCGAAGCGCCGCTAGTCGCCGTTGCGGGAACAATTCTCTCAGCCTCAATGGTCACGGATATGGACCCACTCCTGCAATGGGGGCTTGCCGCTATTGCCGGTGGCGGCTCGTCAGAAGCGATTCACCTCTCAAAATCCTCAATCAAAAGCCCTTTTAGCATGGCCTCCGACGACACTCCCTCGATCGCCGAAGTGATCGCCGAAGAGGTAGGCTTCGGTGAACTCAAACTTTTTGCCTCGATCGCCGAAGACGTTACCGCAACAGCCCTCCCCATTTCGGCCATTTGCTTCCCGGTGTTTACGGCGTTTATTGTGGTTTTCATTCTCGTGCTCTTAGTCGTCACCGCATTCATGATCAAGAAATACATCGTCAAGCTCAAAAAATGGATCTTCAATCGCCGCCAGCAGCCCGCTTAGCCCTCGCATTCTTTATAAACCTGTTCCTGCTGGGAGCAAACTATGGCTCAAGAATCTTTTCAGCCCTGGGTAGGTAAACACTACAATGAGACCAAACTTCTCTTGCTGGGTAGTAGCGCCTACTCGTGGCAGGATGAGAAGAATCGCCAATGGCGACACCCGACGCTCAATCACTCAACGGAAACAGTACGAGAGGTCTTGGACGACTTCTCGAGAGCCGATGGGATGCCTTTCATGAAGATGTTATCGCGAGGGCTCGCTGGCGACAAGGAACCGAGCAAGAAGTTGCTGCACCGCGTCTGGCATCGCGTCGCGTTAACGAATTACGTTGGCGGGACGACTGGTAAAGGTCCAGGGAAGCCCCCTACATCTGACATGTGGAAGGTATCCAAGGCCGCCTTCCGCCCCAATATACTGAATAAACTCCAGCCTCGGCGGATCATTGTCATTGGAAAGGTCATGTGGTCCAAAATGCCCGAGGCAAATGTGTATATGACCGACGATGTACAGGGCTACTTGCTTGAAGGTTGCTCGGTTGCGGTGTGCTGGGCGCTTCCGGCACGGGGGTTGAGTTGGACTCGACTCGCCGATACCATCCATTTCGCGCTAGGGTGTGAGCTACCGCGGAGCGGCCGATACCCTGGGGATGAGGAGTGAGTTGCCGCCAAGTGAGCGTCTAGTCGTCCAACGCCACGCTCTCCAGTCTTGATGTTGCGACCACAACCGTCTCCTTTCGTGATCGGGTGCGTGTTCCCTAGGCGTCTTTCTTGCTCTCTATTGTTCTTATACAGCCGGTGCTGTGCACTCTTGCCTCCCTGTGTTGTGCCCGGGTCGTCGTTGCGCACACTCCCTGACGCGAGGACTGGGTCGGCTATGCCTTGCGACCTCCATACAGGAAAACGTCGTTGAAACTCGGTGACTTCGTGGTAACTTGCTCTTTTCTGCGTTCTCTTCGATTTCCATAATCGTCTGCCCTCACCGTATGAAAAATTGATAGTAAGTTTTCTCGGCCTCTTTATAACCCGCTATAACTAAGGAGTTTTTTAGGATGCCAGCAGTCTCCAAGCGTCTGCGCCGCGGGCCAGGGCGGTACCGGCCTGGAGGCCGAGACCGAGCACGACGAGATGACGGGGGCCGGCGGGCGCCGGTCGGGAGGCGCTGGCTAGGTGGGGGGCCGGAGGCGCCCTGTCCCCACCCCTTTGGGCATACTCTTTTCCGGCCATGGATTCGTCCGCAACTTCACCCGTGGCAATCTTCGCCACCTTGATCGCGGTCCCGATCACGTCACTTGGGCGTCTTTGTCCTGTCGGTCCTTTGGGCATAGAGACTCCATATTTTTTCGTTCGTTTGTTTGGAATTGTCTCTTATTCGGGAAAGCAGAAGGCCAATGAAAACAGTACCGATGTACAAAACCGCACTCCACAAAACCACCTCCACAAAGTCCGAGTAATAAGGATCTCGTGGTAATACAAAGGCAAGAAGCACCAACACGGTGGCGAGAAAAAACGCAGCTATTTGGGAGTGGAGCTTCCATGAAGGAAATTCATGGGAAAGACTTTGGTACATGGAAAAAGGAATTGCCATATACTCGTCGTTAGGATCAGAAGAACCCTCATCCCCAGGAACACGCTGGGAAAGCTTTTCAAGCCTGTGTTCTAACCGAGTCAAAAGCATATATTCAACGGTGAGGCCGAACCATAAGGACCAAAGGTAGAGGATTAGGGCGGTCGTCATTAACCACGGAATGCGCCCAGCACTGGAAGAAAACATCGAACCAACAAAGGCAATGGCACCGGCAGACAAACCAATGATCAACCGATTCCATCGCCGATATTCTTCCTCATACTCCTCGTAGGTTTTCTGAGATGTCTGAACAACGTAGTTAAAATAGTCTGACATTCGGGCAGTTTAACATAACGAGGCGAGAAAAGAGAGGCGCGGCAATTTCAAACTGAGACACTACTACCGGTTTGAAATAATAGACGCCTGCTCTGCCTTGGCGTATAATGGTGTTGACGTGTTTGCAAAGGGAAACATCCATGACGCTCGTAATTGACGAACAAGACCTCAGGCGATTGCCGGTCTCAATTGATCCTGAGGTGC